>Ga0208849_1002238_pt1 | contig 11032 bp, 6 predicted proteins | sample NGESurdeep072012_10_FD_184470 | JGI IMG/M metagenome (GOLD analysis project Ga0208849, IMG submission 184470) | Arctic peat soil microbial communities from Barrow, Alaska - NGEE Surface sample 53-3 deep-072012 (SPAdes) | ecosystem: Environmental > Terrestrial > Soil > Wetlands > Peat ...
AAGACCTTGCCCTGGTTGCGCACAACGACGGGCTTGAGCACACCGTTCCAGCCATCGGCACTGTGTACGTTGCCGGGACGCAGCGCGCTGCGTTCCAGATCACCGAACTGATTGAACACGAACAGCGGATGATAGCAGGTGCAGGCGTAATGGCCGTTCCAGACGCTGTTCTCCTGCTCACCGTGAGTCGGGCTCACACTCGAATCAGATCCCGCTGGCGGCGGCGTTCGGTTCTCATGCTGGGTTCCTCCTCGAAGAGGCGACTCTCTCGAAGAGGAGGTTAGAAGCGCATCGAGATGGGTGCGCAGATCAAATAAGCGATCAAGACGGCGGCCTCGCGTAGTTCAGCCCTACTTATCGATAGCTCTTTTTCGACGCAGACCGCCGCCAGCGTAACTGTCGGAACGGATGGCAAAGAGCGCAGTAATGGCGGGATCGTCCACCATGATCAGATCACGCACCAGCGCCAAAAATGCCTCACCTTCGACGCGTTGGAACATGCAAAAGTACTCGAAGGCGTCAGCCAAAAGGCGTTCCCGCTGCTGCCAATGCCGCGCGGCGCCTAGCCGGCGTGGGCGAAGAAGTTTGCGTATTCGTTAGCTCCGAAGCGCTGGAGCGCATCGGCGGCAGCCGTTTCGAGGACAGCGAACGTCCGCGCTGCGGCCTTTCGCACGTATGCTTTGAGCTTGGCGAAGGCATATTCTTCGGCCGCGATGCGCCAGTTATTGAGGCTCTCGATGCGCCGGTCGAGCTGAAGGAGCTACGGGGTCGTCGACAACATGATCGGGCCGCGTTAACCTGCGTCGTTGGTCGCGTCCCTGATTTAGGTAAATTGTGGTGCACGCGCGCGCGCGAGGAGGGCGCGCGATCGCGCTCTGCCGCAGCGGCAGCCGTTGGCGTCGCCGGTGTGGCGAGGCGGTGTGGCGACGACCGCTGGTGCGGTCGACGTCGTCGCCGATTCCATTTTCGCGATATCCGCGGGGCGGGGCGCTCGGCCGCTGACGAGCAACGGGGTCGAGGCTGAGACACTCCCGCTCGAACAACTGCGTGACCTACCCAATTCTGCTTAATGTTTGCACCCACGCGCGCGCGAGGAGCGGGCGCGATCGAGCTCTGCGGCAGGTGGTCAGCCGCAAGGTGGCTCTGACGCGTTTTTGTCACAGCTGGGGCGAGCTGCTATCTGTCGTGGAATCACATCGGAGTTCCACTCTATGGGTTTGAACGCTTTGCGTTTCACCCCCTTTTGGCAGTCGCAACCCCGACAGCCCGAACCGCCCATTCGGGCCGAGCTCTTTAGCGTTGAGCGCCTTGAACAGCACGCTGAGAGTCTCGCAGCCGCACAGCGGATAACGCCTAAACCGAAACGTGTGCCGCCGCTCACCCGACGGGTCCACGATAATACTCAAGTCCTGATAGACACTTATCGCGTCATCGTTAATTCCACCTATGCACGTGAATCGATTACGCCAGCAGCGGAATGGCTATTGGAGAACTTTCATGTGGTGGATGAGCAGCTACGCGCGATCAAAAACGATCTGCCGCCCGGCTTCTATCGCAAACTTCCGAAACTGGCCGACGGGCCATTGCAAGGTTATCCGCGCGTTTTTGGAGTCGCGTGGGCTTTCGTTGCGCATACCGATAGTGCGTTTGATATTCAAAAGCTGACCCGGTTTGTGGAGGCCTACCAACGCGTTCAGCCGCTGACCATCGGCGAATTGTGGGCTCTCGCAATTACATTGCGTATCACGCTAGTACCTCTGCACAGAGGAAATGACAGGTTGGAGTTTTGGCAAGGTGTCCGGGCCGATACGGAGCTTAATGCTTCGTGCGATGCCGGATTTTCGGCTGATGAAGCCGAGCCGTTCGAGCGTTAGCACCATCTGGTGAACGGAAGGGGGCGTGACGGCGAAGAAGCGCTGCATGTCGGCCTCGGCGGGTGGCCGCCCGATGACGAGCGTGTAGGCATGGATGAAGGCCAGATACTGGCCCTGCTTGTCGGAGAAGGCGGGTTTTTGGATCGCGGCGTCCATGCCACATAGTTTGATTCAACTGGGCCTCGAATCACAAGGAGGCCCTGATGAATATCCGCTATCACATTGATCTGACTGGCGATGAACGCGATGAACTGCACAGGCTTCTGAGCGGGGGCAAGTGCGCGGCGCGCAAGCTGAAGCGGGCGCAAATCCTTCTCGCCGCCGATGGCGGCGCCAGTGATGCGGCGATCGAAAGAACCGTCGGCGCCAGCGGCTCCACGGTCTATCGCACCAAGCGCCGTTTCGTGGAGGTGAGCCTTAAGGCCGCTCTCAGCGAAGAGCCGCGTCCGGGGGCAGAACGCAAGCTCTGCGGCAAGCAAGAGGCGCTCCTGATCGCGACCGCCTGCTCAAGGCCGCCGGCCGGCCGGGCGCGCTGGACCCTGGAACTGCTGGCTGATGAATTTGTCAAATTGACCGAGCACGCGAGCCTGTCGCGCGAGACCGTGCGCCGCAGGCTTGCGGAGAACGACCTCAAGCCCTGGCGCAGGGACATGTGGTGCATTCCGAAGGTCGATGCCGAATATGTCGCCCGCATGGAGGATGTGCTCGACCTTTACGCCGAAGCACCCGATCCCAAGCGGCCGGTCATCTGCTTCGATGAAAGCCCAACCCAGTTGATCGGCGAGGTGCGTGAGCCGATCCCGGCCAAGCCCGGACAATTGCAGCGCTTCGACTGCGAGTATCGCCGCAACGGCACCGCCAACCTCTTTGTCTTTCTTGACGCGCACCAACCCTGGCGCAAGGTGAAGGTCACCGATCGGCGAACTGCCGGCGACTTCGCGCACTGCATGCTCGATCTATCCGATGTCCACTTTCCGGGAGCCGAGAAAATCTGCGTCGTGCTCGACAACCTGTCCACTCACTCCCCAAGCGCGCTCTACCAGACGTTCCCGGCGCCAGAGGCGAGGCGTATCTTGCGGCGGCTCGAGTTCCATTACACGCCAAGGCATGCGAGCTGGCTCAACATGGTCGAGATCGAAATCGGCGTCCTGCGTAGTCAATGTCTTGATCGCCGCATTGGCAGCCGGCTCCTTCTGGAAAGCGAGATCAATGCCTGGGAGCGCCAGCGAAATCAGACCGGCGCTCGCATCAAGTGGATGTTCACCGTCGAAAAAGCCCGCACCAAAATGGGCCGGGCTTACCCAGCTCCCCTCAACGAGTCATAATCACTGTGCAGAGGTACTAGTAGAAAACCTTCGCCGCCTGGCGGAGGCCATCGTGGCGCGCCTGACGATGAGCCGTCTGGCGGACACGCTCGCCGACCGGATATTGTGGACCGACGACCGCCGTCCCGAGCCCGCACCCCCGGACTTACACAGCCTCGATCAGGTTCCTTGGTCAACGACATTTGCCGTGCAGCTCGCACAACGTCTGCGCGACCACGATCCCAATACGACGCCGGCGTTGCGCTGGCTGAACGAGCGGTTAGAAGCCGAAGGACTGACGACCGATCAAGTCGTTCGAGGAGAAGTCCAGCAACAGAGCGCAATGAACGTGACCGTTCGCAACGTGATCACGAGCATGCGTCTGTTATCCATGATCAACTGGGCGGAGTTTTTCGAAAGTGTCAGCCCCGTAGATGCCATCATGCGCGGTGGAAGCGATTTCGCAGCGATGGATTTTACGACGCGCGACCTTTACCGACGCGCGATAGAGGAAATCGCGCGGGAATCTGGGCGCGATGAGGTCGAAGTTACGCAGCGCGCGCTAACGGCCGCTAAGCGCGCCTGTGACAATACCGCGGATCAGTCCGCGAACGTCCGCCGCGACTGCGATCCAGGGTATTATCTTATCTCAAACGGTCGACGCACGTTCGAAAAAGACCTTAGATGCCGCGTCCCCTTTAGGACAAGGCTTTTCCGCCTGAATTCAAGTCTTGGCGTGATGAGCTATGTCGTCATGATCGGGGCCGTCACAGCAGTCATCCTTGCAGCCGGACTGGTGTGCGTCGGATATGCTGGAGTCAGCGGCTGGCCGCTTGTCATGCTGGCCGTTGTCGGTTTCATTCCGGCTTCCGATGTCGCTGTCGCGGTGGTGAACCGCGCGATTACGCAGCAGATCGGTGCATCTCTTCTACCCGGCCTTGAACTTCGCGACGGTGTCACATCCGATTTTGCCACTATCGTTGTCGTTCCCACACTTCTGACAACTGCATCGGAGGTGAAAGAGCAGATCGAAAAGCTTGAGGTTCATTACCTCTCAAACCCAGACGCCAATTTATACTTTGCATTGCTCTCCGACTGGAAAGATTCCGATCACGAGCGTTCAGCGGACGACGATACTAGTCTCAACGCCGCCGTGGCCGCGATGTCCCGCCTGAATGAGCGCTATGGGTCTGCGAGCGGTAGCCGACGATTTTTCCTTCTTCATCGTCGCCGCGCATGGAACGACAGCGAGAGAAAATGGATCGGCTGGGAGCGCAAGCGCGGTAAGCTCCACGAATTGAATCGCCTGCTGCGCGGAGCCACCGACACGACGTTTATAGCACTGGATGGTCATTTGCCTGCGCTTCCGACTAGGATTCGTTATGTCATAACGCTGGACGCAGATACGCGTCTACCGATCGGGACCGCTAGGCGTCTGGTGGGAAAGATCGCGCACCCTCTCAATCGTGCCCGCTTTGATCGTCGTGCCGGTTTGGTCGTTGAGGGTCATGCCGTTCTGCAGCCTCGCGTAACGCCATCGTTACCGATTGGTCGGGAAGGTTCGTTATTCCAACGCGCCTTTTCTGGACCGAATGGACTCGATCCCTATGCGCTTGCCGTATCGGACGTCTATCAGGACCTATTCGGAGAGGGGTCCTATTGCGGCAAGGGAATTTATGAAGTTGATGTCTTTGAAGCAGCCCTGCATGGCCAAATTCCGGAAAACACAGTTCTCAGCCACGACCTTCTTGAAGGAATTTTTGCACGCGCGGGTCTCGCGTCGGACATCGAGGTGGTTGAGGAATTTCCGTCGCGCTACAGTGTAAGCGCTGCGCGCCAACATCGCTGGGTGCGCGGCGACTGGCAGCTGTTACCATGGATCTTCGGGCTTGGCCGCAAGGCACGCAACGGTTTCAAGAGCAACTCAATCCCGTTGATGGGGCGATGGAAGCTCCTCGATAATTTGCGCCGTTCCTTATCCGCGCCAGCGGCTTTGCTGAGCATGCTGATTGCCTGGTTGCAGCCGGTGAGGGCGGCTGAAATCTGGACTGCGTTCATCCTTTTGACCATCGTATTACCGCCTTTGCTTCCCGCGATTGCGCACATTTTGCCGCGCCGGCCGGGCGTTTCGCTCCGCAACCACTGGGTCTCGCTGGGGAATGACGTCGCGGTCGGCATGTTGCAAAGCGCATTTCTGATTACGTTTCTTGCCCATCAAGCGTGGATAACGGTCGACGCAGTGGGCCGTACCCTATTCCGCGTATTCTTCCATAGGCGCCGACTGCTCGAATGGGTCACCTCGGCACAAGTCGACGACGATCTTCAATTTGATCGCCGGGGACTCGCCGTGCAAATAACAGCCAGCGTCGCCTTCGCCGGTTGTGTGGCACTTCTTATTAATTTCATTAGCCGGCAAACTTTGCCGATCGCGGCTCCGTTCGCGGCTCTGTGGGTATTGTCACCGCTCGCTGCGCGCTGGGCGAGTTTGCCGCCGGAAACATCCGGACATTTGGCGGTCACGCGCGCCGACGCACTTACGCTGCGGCTTGTCGCGCGGCGAACCTGGCGGTTTTTCGAAGAATTTGTCACGGACGAAAGCAATATGCTGCCTCCCGACAATTTTCAGGAAGACCCGAAACCTGTCATCGCAAATCGAACGTCGCCGACCAACCTCGGGCTGTATCTTTTATCGGTTGTTGCTGCCCGTGATTTCGGCTGGCTAGGGCTGCTCGATGCAACGGAGCGCCTTGAAGCAACCCTCTCCACCATGGGCAAGCTGGAACGTTTCAGGGGCCACTTCTTCAACTGGTATGACACCAACAATCTTCGTGCGCTGGATCCAAAATACGTCTCGTCGGTGGACAGTGGCAATCTTGCCGGCCATTTGATTGCCCTCAGGAATGCGTGCCGGGAAATTACGACGGGGTCCGTGGTCAATCCTCAGTGGTTATCCGGCCTTGAAGATACTCTTGAGCTGATCCGCGAATCCTTGCCGGTGCGGGTTACGGGCTCGCGAGAGGTGGCAGACGCAAAGTTAAGCACTGCGATAGACGCCTTTGCTGCATCAATTCAGAACGCACCTTCGACTCCCGCTAGCATAGCAAAACTTCTGGCGAATCTTGCGCGGCAAGCGGAATCGATCCTCGGTCTCGCGCACGAGCAGATCGTAGATGGCAACAATACGGAAGACGCCAACGCAAAAATTGTCGTCTGGAGCGAGGCACTGTGTGTCTCCGTCCGGGCGCACCAACGCGACTTAGATTTTTTAATGCCTTGGGTAGGGCTCATTTCCTCAAGCGCCTCCGGCAGTGACGACCCTTTCCCCGCTTTGGACAAGATAGTGACACTGAGTGAGCTACCGCAACATTGCGAGGCAGCTCTTCAACTCATTCCGAAACTAAAAGCCAAGAACGAGACGCACGAAGGTGGGGGCGTTCTCGCGGAAGCGATTGGAAAGTCAATCAGCGCGGCAAAACTCTTAAACCATCGGCTTGTCGCGTTAGCCGAACTTGCTAATACGATTTTTGAGTCCACGGAATTTGGCTTTCTTTTCGATCGGGATCGCCAACTGCTTTCGATCGGCTATCGCCTGGTGGACGGAAGCCTTGACCCCAATTTCTACGACTTGCTTGCGTCGGAGGCACGCCTTGCCAGCTTCATCGCAATTGCTAAAGGCGATCTTCCAGCCAAGCATTGGTTCAGGCTTGGACGGACGCTAACGCCGATCAACGGCGGTTCGGCCCTGATTTCCTGGTCTGGATCGATGTTTGAATATCTGATGCCGTCGCTGGTTATGCGCGCGCCGTCCGGCAGCCTGCTGGAACAGACCAATCGTCTAGTCGTGCGCAGGCAGGAAGAATACGCCGAGCAACTGGGCTGCCCATGGGGCATATCCGAGTCTGAATACAACGCGCGCGATATTGCGCAAACCTACCAGTATTCGAGCTTCGGCATTCCCGATCTTGGATATAAGCGTGGGCTTAGTGAAAACATCGTTATCGCTCCCTATGCGAGTGGCCTTGCGTCCATGATTGATCCTGCGTCCGTGGCACGCAACTTTGCCCGCCTCACCGAGATTGGCGCGCGGGGTGATTACGGGTGGATTGAGGCACTCGACTACACCCGCACGCGCCTGCCGGAAGGCGCGAAGGTGGCGTTGATCCGTGCGTATATGGCGCATCACCAGGCAATGATTATCGTTGCCATTGCAAACGCACTTCATGACGGGCGGATGCGGGAACGCTTTCATTCCGAACCGATCGTTCAGGCTACCGAACTTTTGCTTCAAGAGCGGATGCCTCGAGACGTCGCTGTCGCACTACCGCCGCCCGAACTGGCTAAAGCAGCGGCTTTGGTTGCGAAACTCGCTCCCGAAATTCTACGCCGTTATACAACGGCACATTCACACGCTCCGCGAACACATCTCCTGTCCAATGGGCGCTACTCGACCATGTTGACCGCCGTCGGATCTGGTTACAGCCGGTGGCATGATGTAGCAGTTACACGCTGGCGCGAAGACCCGACTTGCGATAACTGGGGAAATTATATTTTTCTTCGAGATGTCGGGAGTGGGGAAGTGTGGTCGACTGGATACCAGCCGACCGGGATCGAACCCGATCTCTATGAAGTCTCCTTTCATGAGGATCGCGCTGAAATTATTCGTCGAGATGGCTCGATTACAACGACAATGGATGTGGCTGTCTCTCCCGAAGACGACGCTGAAGTTCGCCGGGTTTCGGTCACCAACCATGGAAGCCGCACGCGCGAAATCGAACTGACGTCTTATGCCGAAATCGCCCTGGCGCGTCAGGGTGACGATGTTGCCCATCCGGCCTTCGCAAAATTGTTCGTGGAAACGGAGTTTGTCCCCAATCTCGGCGCCATCCTGGCAACGCGGAGACGGCGCTCGGCGGGAGACCCGCTTGTATGGGCGGCGCATTTGGCCGTGGTGGAAGGTGAAACGTCGGGCGATGTGCAATTTGAGACCGACCGGGCCCGCTTTTTGGGACGCGGACAGACTACTCGATCGCCCGTCGCCATCGCCGACGGTTGGCCGCTCTCGAACACAGCGGGTGCTGTACTCGATCCAATCTTCAGCTTACGCCGTCACGTGCGGATTCTTCCAGGCGCGACGGCGCGCGTCGCTTTTTGGACCTTGGCCGCGTCATCGCGCGACGACGTCCTCGACTTGGCTGACAAGCATCAGGACGCAATGGCATTCGAACGGGCAACGACACTTGCCTGGACGCAGGCACAGATGCAACTTCACCACCTCGGCATCAGCGTCGACGAGGCGCATCTATTCCAGCGCCTTGCCAATCACGTGCTTTATTCGGATCCAACCTTGCGTCCGTGAGCCGATGTGATCGCGCACGGCTTACGTAAGTCTTCGACGCTTTGGGGGCAGGGAATTTCAGGGGATTTGCCGCTTGTTATTGTGCGGATTGAAGAAGATGACGATCTTGAACTCGTCCGGCAACTTTTACGGGCGCACGAATATTGGCGTTTGAAACAGCTCGCCGTCGATCTCGTGATTCTCAACGAGCGTTCTACTTCATATGTTCAGGATCTCCAGAGCGAAATCGGCGCCATCGTACGCATGAATCAGTCGATGCCGTCAATTGTGAGTGACAGCACACGAGGATCGGTGTTCACACTGCGTGCAGATCTGGTGCCGTCGGATGTTCGCGCTCTGCTGTTTGTCGCGGCACGCGCCGTGCTTGACGGTAAACGGGGGACGCTCGCTGAGCAAATCAACCGTGCACGCGAGCGCGTGCCAGCAAACCCGCCGTCTCCAAAACGGGTTACGCCAGCTGCGGCACCGGAGGTGTTCCTGCCGCGGCCGGCGATGGAATTCTTCAACGGCTTGGGCGGTTTTACGAACGCGGGCCGGGAATATCAGACCATCCTCAACGGTTCTGAAAGCACTCCAGCGCCCTGGATCAATGTTATCTCCAATCCAACCTTCGGCTTCCAGGTGTCGAACGAAGGGGCTGGATTCACTTGGTCGATCAATAGTCAGCAAAATCAACTGACACCATGGTCGAACGATCCCGTCAGCGATGCGCCGGGCGAGGTGATCTATGTGCGCGACGACGCAACGGGCGAAGTCTGGAGCCCAACGGCGCTTCCAATTCGCGATAAAACCGCATCTTATTCAGCGCGCCACGGACAGGGCTATAGCCGGTTTGAACATACCTCGCGCGGAATCGCGCTAGAACTTCTGCAATATGTGCCCGTCGAAGATCCGATCAAAATCTCGCGGCTAAAGATTACCAATCAGTCGCGGCACGAGCGCTGCCTCTCGGTGACGGCCTTTGTAGAGTGGGTGCTGGGCAGCTCGCGATCTTCAACTGCGCCCTTCATTGTAACTGAAATCGATCCGCAATCAGGCGCTATTTTGGCGCGTAATCCGTGGAATGAGCAATTCTCCGAACGCGTGGCGTTCGCCGATCTCAACGGTAGACAGACCGCATGGACGGGGGATCGAACGGAATTTGTGGGCCGTGACAGCGGGCTCGACCGGCCCTTGGGCCTGACTGCTGGAACAGTTTTGTCCAATCGTGTTGGCGCGGGGCTCGATCCGTGCGGTGCTCTTCAAACGCAGGTCAGGTTGGCCGCAGCTGTCACCACGGAATTTGTTTTCTTTCTCGGGGAGGGCGCGAACAGATCGGACGTTCAGGCGTTGATTGCAAAATACCGCAGCGCCGATCTCAATACCGTGTTCGACGAAGTCGTTCGACAATGGGAGGCTATACTCGGGACCGTGCAGGTCAAAACACCTGACCGTTCCTTGGATATTCTCTTGAACCGTTGGCTTCCCTACCAGACACTTGCGTGCCGGGTGTGGGCGCGCGCCGCCTTCTATCAGGCGAGCGGCGCCTACGGTTTTCGCGATCAACTCCAGGACGTGATGGCGCTATGCGTGTCGCGGCCCGATGTTGCGCGTGCTCACCTTCTACGAGCGGCCGGCCGGCAATTCGTGGAAGGAGACGTTCAACACTGGTGGTTGCCGGAATCAGGACGAGGCATCCGCACCCGGGTCTCTGACGACAAGGGTTGGCTGGCTTACGCTGTTGCTCATTATGTAAAGGTCACCGCTGACGTCGCTGTCCTTGATGAGATGGTTCCGTTCCTCGAAGGGCCGGTTCTTCGGGACGGGGAGCGTGACGCATTCTTTGACGCGTCGATCTCACGCAAGCGGCTAAGCCTTTTCGACCATTGTGCGCTCGCGCTCGACAACAGCCTCACAATAGGCGCACACGGCCTGCCGCTCATGAACACCGGTGATTGGAATGACGCCATGGACCGAGTCGGCGAGAATGGGAAGGGCGAGAGCGTCTGGCTGGGCTGGTTTTTATTCTCGGCGCTGAATGCATTCGCTGATCTGGCAGAACAGCAACGCCGCTCGGATTGTGCTAATCGCTGGCGTAAGCACGCTGGAGATTTGAAGGAATCGTTAGAGCAACATGGTTGGGACGGAGACTGGTATCGTCGCGCTTATTTCGACGATGGAACGCCGCTCGGCGCGGTCTCCAACAGCGAATGCCGCATCGATTCGATTGCCCAATCCTGGGGGGTCATCTCAGGTGCGGCCGAACCGGCGCGAGCAGCGCGGGCCATGGCTGCCGTCGACAAATATCTGGTGCGTCGCGATGAAAAACTCGCATTACTTTTCATGCCACCGTTCGACAGACCCTCGCACGATCCTGGTTACATTAAAGGATATCCGGCCGGGATTCGAGAGAATGGCGGGCAATATACGCACGGCGCGACTTGGACGGTGCTGGCATTCGCGATGCAGGGCGACGGCGACAAAGCCGGCGAAATGCTCTCGATGTTGAACCCGATTAA
>Ga0208849_1002239_pt1 | contig 11028 bp, 8 predicted proteins | sample NGESurdeep072012_10_FD_184470 | JGI IMG/M metagenome (GOLD analysis project Ga0208849, IMG submission 184470) | Arctic peat soil microbial communities from Barrow, Alaska - NGEE Surface sample 53-3 deep-072012 (SPAdes) | ecosystem: Environmental > Terrestrial > Soil > Wetlands > Peat ...
GATCGTTTCCGGATCGCGCATCTCGCCGATGAGAATGACGTCGGGATCCTGGCGCAGCGATTGCTTGAGCGCGATCGTGAATGAGCCGGTGTCGATGCCCACTTCGCGCTGTGAGATGATGGACTGCTTGTCGACGTGGATATATTCGATCGGGTCTTCGATGGTGACGATGTGGCGGCGTTGCGTCGCGTTGATGTAATCGATCATCGCAGCGAGCGTCGTCGACTTGCCGGTGCCGGTGGCGCCGGTCAACAAAACGATGCCGTCCTGCAGTTCGCACAGTTCTCGCAGCACGGCCGGAACGCGAAGCTCTTCCATGCTGGGAATATCGAGACGCACGGTTCTAAAGGCGGCGCTCACGGTGCCGCGTTGGAAAAACGCGTTGACGCGGAAGCGGCCGTGACCGTGAAGGCCGTAGGCGAAGTCGAGTTCCTTGGTCTCCATGAACTCTTGCTGCTGCGCATGAGTCATAGAAGAGAAGATGATGTTCTCGCACTCGGGCAACGACATCGGTTTGTCGCCGAGCGGTTTGAGGACGCCGTGGACGCGCACGATCGGCGGCACTGCGGCTTTGAGATGCATGTCGGATGCACCAAGCGCGACCATCTCGCGCAGAAGACCATCGAGGTCTCTGCCTTGTGCCGGCCGGCCGTTGAAGCTATCCACTCATCGTCTCGCTTTAAGGTGTTTTGGGATAATAAGGACTGCGCGGCGAGTTGGCCGCTCATGTCCTTATGTTATCGGCGCTTCCGGCCTGAATTGCAAGTCCGCACGTTTCTGCGGGACAGCGGAGGACGGGTTTATGGCCGATTCGAACGTGATTGACGATGGCCGCTTGGACCCGTGCTTTTCGCCTTAAAGCACGGGCGAAGTTGAATTTGACGCTCTACGTCGGCGCCGTTTTGCCAAACGGGCTGCATGAGTTACGCTCGCTTGCGGCTTCTTTGACCCTAGCCGACGACGTCTTGTTCGAGCCCCATGACGGCGATTTCGGCGTCATCTGTGAGGGACTAGATATCCCGGAACGCGATAATCTCGCCTTTCGAGCCGCCGCGGCGCTTGGGGTTAAAGCTCGCGGCGTGAGGATTCGGGTCGGCAAGCGAATCCCAGCTCGAGCGGGACTCGGCGGCGGCAGCGCGGACGCTGCGGCTGCGTTGATCGGGCTGGCTCGCATTTCCAGGGAAGGCGGATCGGTCGAATATTCCGATGCCGAGTTAAATGCGGCGGCGGCGGCGCTTGGATCCGATGTCCCTGCCTGCCTGTTGGCCGGGTTCAAAGCAATCGCGGGGACGGGCGATCTCGTGCATCCCTTATCCATCGCTTCGCCGCCATGGGGGGTGGCGTTGCTCAAGCCGGCTGATGGTCTCTCAACCGAAGTCGCATACAAACTCATCGATACGAACGCCGACGATCTTCAACGATCGTCCGAATCGATCGCGCGCCGCGACCGTTCGGGCGATCTATCGGCGCACGTCCGATCGGGAATGTACGCCGAATTTTGCAAGAGCCTGCACAACGATTTCGATTCGATGGTCCGGCGCGACCTGCCCGACGTTGCGCGCGCGCACGATCGTCTGCGATCAGCGGGTGCGGATGCGACGATGCTGTGCGGAAGCGGTTCCACGGTCGCCGGAATCTTCCGGTCGGTCGCGGACGCGGAGGCCGCGCTGGCGCGCATCGCGCTTGCCCGCGACGAATGGTCGGCCGCCGCGGGATTTAGCGATGGCGAATGAACCGATGATCGCCGTGGCGCTGGCCGGTGGTCGACTCGAACGCGATTTTCGCGACGCAGGTTACGACGTCGCGAACAAGGCCTACTTATCGATACGCGGCGTGATGATGCTCGAACGAGTCCTGTCGTCGCTGCGCGGCGCGTCGTCGGTCGGGCGCATCCGCTGCGTCACGCAACCTGAGGCGTTCGACGCAGCGTTCGGTTCGCGCGGCGCCGATCTATGCGACGAGGTGCTGACTCCCGGCGCCGGATTGATCGAAAGCATGCTGGCTGGTCTCGCCGGGTTGCCGGAAGATCGACTCGTGTTGATCGTCGCCACCGACATCCCGCTCGTTCGCCCGTCGGACGTCGACGCGTTCACCGCGCGGGTTATGGCGGCGCCGTGCGACGTCGCCTATGGTTTTGTCCGGCGCGAACCTCATGAGGCTCGCTATCCCGGCGTTCGTCATACGTGGGTACGTCTGCGGGAAGGAACGTTTTGCGGCGGCGGCGTTTCGGCGATCCGCGCCGGCGCGGGCGTTGGTCTCGCCGACGCGCTGCGGCGCATCGTGGCCGCGCGCAAGTCGCCGCTCCGGCTCGCCGCGATCTTCTCACCGGCGCTGCTGTTCCGTTATGTGTTCGGCATGCTCGGCATCGCGGATGCGGAGCGGCGCGCAGACGTCATCACGTCTTGCCGCTGCCGCGGCATCGCGTGCGACGAGCCGGAACTCGCGGTCAATGTCGACCGCCTCGAGGACCTGCGCGAGGTCGAACGGATCTTGGATGCCCAAGAAAAAACGTAGGGCCGCTTCCTCTGAGCCCGGCCGCACGGCCCGCGCGGCCGCCGCACCGCCTGGTCCGATGTCGCAGCGCGGCGCGCAGGCCGTGTTCTTCATGGCGATCGCGTTCGTCGCGGCTCATCAAGGCATCGTCGGACTTGTAGATCCGGCGCGGACGTACTTGTTGTGGGCGCTCGCGGCTGCCGGTTCGCTCGTCGGCGTGATGCGACGCAAGGACGCGCGCTTTACCGACGATTTGTGCTTGTCGCTTTCGCCGCGCGCCCGCGGCGGCGTGTTGTTCGGCGTGCTGGCGTGCGTTGCGCTTGCGATCGGCGGCGCCGGAAATCGCGAGCACGGATTATTCGCGACGTCGACCGTCGACGCCACACTTGTGGGCTGCCTCGTCTTCGCGGGCGCGATGCTGGCGTGGGGCGGGGCGGCCGGCGCAGTGACGACGATGTTGGGACGATCGGCGCCCGGCATTTTCGCGGGCGCACTCGTGTTCACGATGTCGTTCTTCAACGGCAATCTATATTCCGATGCTGCCGTCTTCGTCGCGGCGATCGCGGCAACCATCGTCACGCAGCGGACGCGGTCGGTCGGCTTTGCCGCGATCGTTTTCGCCTACGGCGCCGGCGGCGTGCCCGCGGCCATTGCGACGTCCGCGCTCTACGTGCTCGTCGCCGCCGCGCGCCCGTAGGAGGGTGAATTTCCTGTACTAGGGTGAGCATCGCTCACCCATTTTTTGGGCAAGCGATGCTTGCCCTAGTACAATGGCCATCCTACATATTGTTAAAATCGCTTGTCCAGGTCTTGCGCCAGGTATTCGGCCGTGAGCCGAACGTATGCCGCCGTCGAAACCTGCGACCACGTGCGTGAGCTGCCTTCAAGTTTTTTCTTGACCTTGGCAGGCGCTCCGGCAGCCAGCACATCGTCCGGTATCTCCTGATCTTCGAGCACCACCGTCCCGGCCGCGATCAACGCACGCTCTCCGACCGTAGCTCGATTGAGGACCACCGCATTCATGCCGATCAATGCGCCGCGGCCGATGTGGCACGCTTCTAGTATCGCGCCGTGCCCGATGGTCACGTCTTCTTCCACAACCGTGTCGTGGTCTTTGTAGACGTGAATCACGGCGTTATCTTGCACGGACGTGCGAGCGCCGATGCGGATCCCAGCTTCGTCAGCGCGGAGCACCGCGCCGAACCACACGCTTGCCCCGTCGCCGATGTCGACGTCGCCGATAAGCGTGGCGTTAGGAGCGAGGAAGACGCCGCGTCCGATCTTCGGCGTCTTCCCGTTGTACGTGAGGATGTGGGCCATCGCGGTGTTAGAAGTTGTCCTCCCCGGAGATATCCCACGGCGTCTTGGGAGCCGGCGCGTCCGGCTCATCGGTGGGTTCGATCCGGCGGCGCTCTTCGGCGCGTTCGCGCGCGCGCCGTCGCCGATCTTCAAGTTCGTCGGCATCGCTCACGAATATCGAACCCGCGGCAGCGTCGACGCGCTCGGCCGCGCTCTCCTCGATCCCTAATTCGAGTGCCGGCGGTGCGAAAACGACGTCTTCGCCTTCATGCCTGCCATTGACGGGAACGTCGTCCAGCGGCGGCGCCGCCAGATCTGCTCCTTCGGGCGCGGGATATAACTGCCGGACCTTTCCTTTCGGCGGCGGCGGCTCGCCGGGCTTGCGCATCATCGGTCCGCGAGGCGTGCGGCGCGAATCAAAGGGCGGCGCCTTGGGAGAGCCTGGCGGTCTTGGCGTGTCTTCCATATCCGCTGGCGGATAGAGCTGCTTCACCGATGGCCCGACGCGCGGCGGCTTCACCTCGCGCGGTCCTCGATCTCGGCCTCTGCCGCGTGACGGTTCGCCGGTTTCGGCGCGCTCCGGTCGCTCCGCGCGATGCGGGCGCTCGGGGCGCTCGACTTGCTCGCCGATTGGTGCTCCGTCGCGGCCTTCGTCGTGGGGACGGTGACGCGCGTCGTCATGTGCCGGTCTGCGTCGAGGCAATAGGTCCGGTTTGAACTCGACGTCGACGATGGCCGGCGCGTCCGGCGCGATGACGATATCGAGATCGTCCACAGGCTCGTCGAGATCGGCGTAGTCGCCAGGCAGAACGTCCGGTTCTCGAACAGGTCGATCGAACGACGCCGCACCGGGTCTTGAGCCTCGTCCGCGTCCGCCGATCGGCCCGCGCGGCTCACGAACGAGCGGTCCGGGGACGTCGTCGACGTCGACAAAGTCCCGGATTGGAATCCGCTCTCGCGCTTCAACGCGCGACGGCGGTTCGGTCCGATCTATCGGCCCAGTTCGTGCGGGCGGCTCGCGGCGCACGCGCTCCGGCCGATCGGCACGGCCGCGATCGACCGGCCGCTCTCGTTCGGCGGGTCGCGTCCGCTCCGCGCGCGGCGGTTCGTCATCGTCAGGGTCTATCGTGACGGGCGCGCCGTAGAGCTGCTGGATCGGACCGGTGAACTTATGACGTCGTCGGGTTTCGGGGCGCTCGTCGCGGTCGTCAGCATCGACGCCATCGATATGTGTGCCGATTTTTTCCGGCCGGTCCGCGCGATCGCTGCGGGCTGGGCGTTCCACACGATCGACATCGAGTCGCTCGCCACGTCCGCGCACAGGTCGAGACTCGCTGCGGAATCGGTCGGGATCGGTTTGGATCGTTCGCGCCCGCGGTGCGTCGACGATCTCGACGTCCGCATCGGCCACGTCGAGCGCGTCGCGATCGACGCCCAACGGCGCTGCGCCGAGAGAACGTCCGCGACCGCCGCGGCGCCGCCGCCGACGCGGTGCGTCGCCGTCGGTACGGTCATCGGCGTCCACGTCGGGATCGACATCTCGCGCGTCAAGCGGTTCGCGACCTCTGAGAGGTTCGCGGTCGCGCAACGGCTCGCGTCCCCGCACGGGTTCGCGGTCACGTACCGGTTCGCGCCCTCGTGCGGGTTCGCGGTCACGGACCGGATCGCGGTCACGAATCGGTTCGCGGTCACGTACGGATTCGCGGTCACGCAATGGTTCTCGGCCGCGAACAGGCTCGCGGTCGCTCGATGATTCTCGGCTGCGAACAGGCTCGCGGTCGCTCAATGGTTCTCGGCCGCGAACAGGCTCGCGGTCGCGCAATGGTTCGCGGCCGCGAACAGGCTCGCGCTCACGGACGGGTTCACGGCCGCGAACAGGCTCGCGCTCACGGACGGGTTCACGGCTACGGATCGGCTCGCGATCTCGGATCGGCTCGCGATCTCGAATCGGCTCGCGGTCGCGGACCGGCTCGCGGCTCCTCGACGATTCCCGGCCGCGCAGTGGTTCACGATCTCGGACAGAGTCGCGATCTCGTGCCGGCGCACGATCGCGCACCGGCTCACGGTCGTGATCTCGTTCACGCTCTCGCCCGCGCGCGGGCGCCGAGCCGCGATCGCTCGCGACTGAAGCAGTGACCGGACGCTGGCTGCGGGCAGCCGGCACCACGACCACCGCGTCATCATCGCTATCCTCGTAGTCGATGTCGCCTTCACCGCCGACGATCAGCGGTTGCGGCCTGTCGGCATCGCGATCCCGGTCGCGACTGCCGCCTCGACCGCCTCGACCACCGCGACCATCTTCGCGTTTCGGTTCGTCGCGCCGTCCGTCCGGGCGCTTCCGTCCGTCGCCGCGGCCTGCGGCCGGCCGGTCGTCTCGCGTGCCCGTTGCGGCGGGGCGCTCGTCGCGGCCGCTGCCGACTGCTCCGCCGGCCTGTCGGCCGCCGCGAAGCGTGTAATCTTCTTCCTCGTCGGTGTCCATGCCGAACGGCACGGCACGGCGCGGGGCGCGTGCTGCCGGTTCTTCGTGGACGTCGCGATCGCGCTGCGCGGGCACCGGCGGCGCGATCGGCGCCTCGGTCTCCACGGCGCTTTTTCCGTGGCCGCGACCCCGGCGACGGCGGCGCTGCGCAGTCTGGAGGGGTTCGGCCAGTTCGCCGCTGGCGAGGTTGCCGGCCATCGCGGTGATCTTGATCTTGACGGTCTGTCCGACGCCGTTCGCGGCGTCCTTGACTTCGATCAGATTCCCGTCCACCGCGGCAACGCCGGACGACGGGTCGGGCATGCGGACGGACAGCAACTCGGTCTCGACTTCGCGGCCGACCGTGAGCGGTTTGCGGGTACGGTGACCGTTTTCAAGCAAGACATTTTCGCGATGGCGCTGGGGCTCGACGAACATCTGCAAGTCGAAGGTGCTGGCTTTTCCGAGTTTTTCGAATTCTTCGCGGTACCAGCCCATCAACTGCGTGCCGACCGACGGGTCGATGACGACGTCGAGTTTTCTGTCGCGTTCTCCGTTGCGCGCGCGCTGCCGGATGTCGCGCAGCAATTTGATGGCGAGCGATTCGCTCGACATCACCGTGCCGAGACCCGTGCAATACGGACAATCCGATCGCAGTTGACCGCCGAGATCCTTGCCCACGCGCTTGCGTGTGAATTCCAATAACCCGAGGTTGGAGAACGATTGGATTGTGCTGCGCGTGCGATCTCGCCGCAGCGCGTCGGAGAGCGTGTCGATGACTTGCTGGCGGCTGCGCTCCTGCGCCATGTCGATGAAGTCGACGACGATGATGCCGCCGATGTCGCGCAACCGCACCTGCCGCGCGATTTCCGCAGCGGCTTCGATGTTCGTGCGGACCAGCGTATCTTCGAGATTGCGTCCACCGGTGAACTTTCCGGTATTGACGTCGACCACCGTGAGTGCTTCGGTATGTTCGAGCACGAGATGGCCGCCCGACGGCAGCATGATCTTCGGTTTGAGCAGTTTCTGCAGCTCGTCATCGATGCCGCGCGACTCGAAAAGGTTGCCCGGCCCTTCGAATAGTTTCAGCCGGCTCAAATATTGCGGTCCGAGCAGCGAGAGCGTCTGGCGGATCTCGTCGAATTGTTCCTTCGAATCGATGACGACTTGCTCGACGTCGCTCGTCATGAAGTCGCGGACCGCCTTGAAGACGAGGTTTAGATCCTTGTGCAGCAGCGCCGGCGCAGTCTCGCGTTTGAACGATTCGAGGATGCCGTGCCAGAGGCGCAATTGTACGCCGAGATCGGCGATCAGCTCCGCTTTGCTCACGCCGCGCGCGGCGGTGCGCACGATCGTGGCCATGCCGTCGGGCCGGACATCGCGCATGATCTGTTTGAGGCGATCGCGCTCGCGCTCGTCCTCGATCTTCGACGAGACGCCTGAATAGCGGCCGGTCGGCATCAGCACGAGGTAGCGCCCTGGCAGTGAGATGTTGGTGGAGACGCGCGCTCCTTTTAGGCCGCGCGGCTCCTTGACGATCTGGACGAGAATCTCGTCTGCGGGATGGAGCAGTTCGTTGACGGTGTGTCCCTTGCGGCGGTCGGTGATCTCCGTCTCGCCGATATTGATGGGATCGCGCATGACGTCGTCGACGTACAGAAACGCGTTGCGGCCGAGCCCGATGTTGACGAAACTTGCGCCCATTCCGGGCAGGACGTTCTCGACGCGGCCTTTATAGATGGAGCCGATGACTTTCTCTTCACGTTCGAAGTAGATCTCGGCCAACGATCCCTCTTCGAGGACGGCGACGCGGTTCTCCCAATCGTCGCACGAGATGAGCAACTCGGTTTTCAAATCATTCTACCTTTTACCTGAAATAAAGACGCCGCGACCCCGGCTCAGAGGAGCCGGTGTAACGGCGAAAGCGGAAGGCGATTGCGTGATCGGTCTGGTTCTCAGGTGATCGTGGCGATCGTGTCGGTTGTAGGATCGGCGTCGTGCCCTCTAGCGACGGTATGCACGCATAAGCCTCGCCTCTGCTCGCCCGTATGGCAGGCGCAAGCTAAGGCGTCGCGTGGAACCGGCATGCCCTATTGCGGGCTTCGGAGCGGGAGCGTACGGCGCGAGACGGGGCGTTGCGGAACCTGTGAAATCTTGGGAAGAAACTCTTCTCGGTGGCGGCGTCGTGCTCGAAAACTGTTGGACGACGTCTTCGCCGTGAATGCAACGCGCGAGCGGTTCGTGGTACGGGCCTCCGGCTCGTAGTCCGGTTCGCCCTGATGGTTCTCCAGGAGGGACGGATTGGCCTTTTCGACGCGTTGAGAGCGGTACGAGCGTAGGACGGCTCGAAACGCGCGCCATTCAAAGCAGTCGTGAAAGGAACAACCCATGCCAATCGATCTAGCGCCTGAGCGCACCGGCGTCGTCACCTGGAAGGGCAACCCCATCACACTTCAAGGCCGGGCAGTGGCGGCAGGCGATAAGGCGCCGGATTTCCAGCTCTCGGGCGGCGATCTCTCGGAAGTCACGCTGAACGATGCGCTCGACGGAGGTAAGCGTGCAGTGATGTTCCTTGTCGTACCGTCGCTGGACACCGGCCTTTGCTCCCTCGAGACCGGGAAGTTCAGCAAGCGCGTTGACGAGATTCCCGCGGACAAGCTCAAGACGTATGCGGTCAGCATGGATCTGCCGTTCGCGCAAAAGCGATGGTGCGTCGCGGAGACCGTGCAGAATATCGGCATGCTGTCCGACTACCGCGATCATTCTTTCGGCTATGCTTTTGGCGTGCGCGCCAAAGAAAAAGGCTTGCTCACACGTGCGATCATCATCATCGGCGGCGATGGTATCGTTCGCTACGTTCAGCTGGTCCCCGACGCGACATCCGAGCCGGACTACGAAGCGGCGATGACCGCCGCGAAAGCAGCCGCCGGAGCCTAAGCCGTACTAGGGCCAGCCGTACTAGGCAAGCCGTACTAGGGCAAGCATCGCTTGCCCATCGTAAAAAAAACTAGGGCAATCGATACTTGCCCTAGTACGGTCACCCGGCGATCTTCACACGGCGCCCTAGCGCCTTGAAATACGCGATCACCGCGTCGCGTTTGTCGCCCTGCAGTTCCACGATGCCGTTCTTCGCGGTGCCGCCGGTCGCGCAGCGGCGCCTCAGATCCGATCCCACCGATTGGAGCTCCGCTTCCTTCAGTCCGGTCACCACGGTCACCGAACTGCCGCGCCGCTTCTCGCGGAAAACGCGCACGACGCCGTCGTCCGGAATGCCGGAGTTGGTTGACGTTTTCCGGGGTGAAGGCGTCTTCTCCGGGACTACGCTGCCGCCGTCGGTCGAATAGACGAGGCGGCGGTCTTCGGCCGCGTGGGTCATGCGTCGTCGAACGAGATCTTATCGCGTTGTAGATGGATGTTGAGCAGCACGCCGACGGCCATCAGACACGTGATCAAGCTCGATCCGCCATACGAGATAAATGGAAGCGGAATGCCTGTGATCGGCATGATCCCGACCGTCATGCCGATGTTGATCAAGATGTGAAACGTGAACATCGCGGTAATACCCGCGGCGACGAGCACGCCGTAGCGGTCGCGCGCGGACGCGAGCGAAAGCAATCCCATCGCCAGCAAGACGGCGTACAGAACGAGCAGCGCAAGAGCTCCGATGAAGCCCCACTCCTCGCCGATCACCGTGAAGATGAAATCCGTGGCGTGTTCGGGTACGAAACCAAGTTGCGTCTGCGTGCCGTTGAATAGACCTTTGCCGAACATCATGCCGGACCCGATCGCGATCTTCGACTGGATGAGCGACCAGCCCGCGCCTTGAGGGTCGTTTTGCGGATTGAGAAAGACGAGCAGCCTCGCGCGCTGGTAGCCGTGCAAAAGATATGGCGTGGTCACGGCGAGCGTACCCAAACCCGCAAGCACGCCGGCATAGACCGCGAAATAGCGCGCCTTCGGCAGCGCGAAGAACAGCATCGCGGTGAAGATCGCGACGAGGACGAGCGCCGTGCCGAGATCGGGCTGGGCAAGCACGAGCAGCACGGGAACCGCCAGCGCGACGATCGGGATGAGGTAGTCTTGAAACCGGTCGTACGAACGCTTAGGATTGCCGAGCGCCGCGGCGACCGACAACGTTGTGAACAGCTTCGCCGGTTCGGACGGCTGGAAGATGACCGGACCAATACTGATCCACCGCTGTGCGCCGAGCGCGGAGTGGCCGGCCGCGAGAACGGCTGCCAACATCAGGAGATTCGCTGCGTAGACCGGCCACGCGAAGCGTTGCCACAGATGATAGTCGGTGAACGTCATCGCCGCCATCGCGATCACGCCGACAATGAGGTAAGCCACTTGGTGATCGAAATCGGTGCGCGCGTCGCTGGCGTGCAGCGTCGCGCTTTTGATCACCATCAGGCCCATAGCCGCAAGCGCGATCGCCACGGCAGCCATCACGTAGTTGAGCGACTGGTACCATGGACGCTCGAGCATGTCCGACTCTTATCCGGGCGGCGGCGGCGACCCCTCAATCTGGTCGGAAGGCAACTCGGGCTGCGGCGCGGCCGGACTTGCGGCTCGCGGGCGTCTCCGGCGGCGGCGGCGCTGGGGCGGACGAATCGGTTCGGACGAGCCCGAGGGATCCACCGGATCGGAATTCGCCCGCCCGTTTTCGAGCACGCCGGCCGGTTGCGCCGCGGGCAGCCGCGCGAGGGCGATCGCGTCGTGCGTCCGTACTTCGCGCACCGGAATGGTCGCCAGCAACGCGAACTGACGCTCGGCAT
>Ga0208849_1002240_pt1 | contig 11028 bp, 9 predicted proteins | sample NGESurdeep072012_10_FD_184470 | JGI IMG/M metagenome (GOLD analysis project Ga0208849, IMG submission 184470) | Arctic peat soil microbial communities from Barrow, Alaska - NGEE Surface sample 53-3 deep-072012 (SPAdes) | ecosystem: Environmental > Terrestrial > Soil > Wetlands > Peat ...
GCCACTTGTCGCAGAAAATTCACCACCCGGCGCAAGTGCTACGACTGCCGACAAATGATTCTCCGCACTATTGCGCGGTTGCGCGGTTGCGCGGTTGCGCGCGCTTGGACTACCACCTGTTGCGAATCGAATCATTAGGGTTGAGATGAATTTTTGAAGGGGAGTGCGAGCGGTGTCAAGAAATTTTAATGAGAAACTTTCGCGCTGCTTTCCCGCGCTTCAACCGGCCTGCGGAACATGACGCCGATAAAGTGCGTCGAGCTTGTCCAGCATGGCCTCCAAACTAAATTTCGTTTCCACCAATTGACGGCCTTGCCGGCAAAAATTTTGCGTCAGCTCCGGCTGATCCAGCACCGAACGGATGGCATCCGCCAGCGCACCGGCGTTTTGCGCGGGAAAAATCCGGCCGGTTTTGCCGTCGAGAATTATTTCCGGAATGCCGCCAACGTCGCTGCCCACGACCGGCGTCTGGCAGGCCAGCGCCTGCAGGCCGATTTGCGGGACGCCTTCGTGCTTGGTGGACGCAATCACCAGCACGCTCAACGCGCGCAGAACGTCCGGCACATCTTCCCGATGCCCCGTCAGGCTCACCATTCCGCCGAGATTCAATTCGCGGATTTGTTGTTCGATGCGCGGGCGGAACGGTCCTTCGCCAACAACGACAAACCGTCCGGCAAATCCCGAATCCCGGAGCCTGGCCGCCGCCTGGAGAAAAGTTGAATGGCCTTTCCAGGAGCGCAGCACGGAAATCATTCCGACCAGCGGACGGCTTGCGTCCACCCCGGCCAAATCCGTCTTTTGGCCGGTCGGTGAAAAATCTTCCAAGTTGATTCCGGTCGGCACGGTGCTGACGCGCGCGTCCGGCAATTGGAACATCGTCTGCATATGCCGGGCGATTTTGTCGCTCGTGGTGAGCAGATGATCGGCGAAGGTCGTGAACGCCAGACGGCTCACCCAGCGGTTGGGATAATCCACATCAATATGGCGGGTGCGGATGATCAGCGGCACGCCTGCCAGCCGTCCGGCCATGCCCAGCAGCCAGCCGTCGCGCGAACTGTGCGTGTTGAGAATTTCAATCCGTTCCCGTTTGAGCCACCGGGCCAGTTGCAGCACGTTCAGAGGCAGGCGCAGTTTGGAAAAATTCACCGGCCTGACGGCAATGTCCGTCTGCCGGGCGCGCGGGATGATCTGGCTGTCCGGGGCCGCCAACAGCCACACCCGGCTGCCACGCCGCTGAAAGCCGGCCAGTTCCGCCAGCACCCGATGTTCCTGGCCGCCCCAGCCGTTGGAACTCTCGGAATGGACGATGCGCCAGCCGCGTTGCGTTGCAATCATGTCCCCTTGTTTTAGCAGCAGAATCCATAGCTTCAATAAAAAAACCCCCGCGACAGTTGATTTGCGTTGCTGTCTGATGTAATTGATAGGGTCTTGAGGAACCGGTTCGCGGAAAAGCCGGTTTTCATCCATGAAAGATTTTGTCGCTTGGAATTTTAGCCGGGCCGGACGCCGCATGAGCCGCGCGGACGCCTATTTTGTGTCCTTCCCGAAAAGCGGACGCACGTGGGTCCGGGTTTTTTATCACGCCTACCTCGCAAAGCTTTCGGGCCGGGAATTTTCTTTGGACGCGGACGCTTTTCCCGAACATCCGCGGTTGTTTTTCACGCATGACCGCTGGGAACATCAGCGGTTGCCGGGCCGGTGGAATTTTATCCGCGGCCGGCATCTCATTCCGCCGAAGGAACGCCTCAACAAGAAAATCATCCTGATGGCCCGCGATCCGCGCGACGTGATTGTGTCGCTCTATTTTCACCTGTCGAAACGCCCCCATGACTTCCGTTGGACACCCCAGCCCATGAATGAAATGTTGCGCGACCCGGCCTTTGGCATCGGGCACATCATTGAACTGATGAACGGCTGGCTCGCGGAATGGCACGGACGGCCGAATTTCAAACTGCTCCGTTACAGAGATTGCAAGGCCGATGCCGCCGGCGAGTTTGGCAAGCTTCTGGAATTTCTGGGCCTCTCGCCGGTGAATGACGCGGCCCTGGCGTATGCGCTGGAATTTTCAAGCTTTGAAAATATGCAGGCGCGGGAGGCTTCGGGAACATTTCGGGAGGACGTGCTTTCTGCCGGCAACCCCGAGGATGCGGAATCTTTCAAGACACGCCGGGGCAAGGTCGGCGGATTTATTGATTACTTCAGCCCGGAAGATCTGGCGTTCACCCGCGAGGCAATGAAAAAGCTGGACTCGCGATTCGGCTTTGCGGCATAAACCTGCGGCAACCCTCGGTCCATGCGAATCCTGCTCATAAAACTCAAGCATCACGGCGATGCCCTGCTGCTGACGCCCACGATTGCGGCCTTGCGCGGAAAGCATCCGGCGGCGGAAATCTGCGTCGTCGTCCGCAGCGGCAGCGAGGGAATTCTGGCCGGCTGTCCGGCCATTGACCGGCTGCTGACGTCCGCCGTTCCCGAAAAATCCAAACGCCAGCCGTTTGACTGGCTGAATGATTTCAAACTGCTTCGCGAACTGCGCCGCCGGCATTTTGATTACGCCTTTGAGCTGACGAACGGCGACCGGGGCCGGCTGCTCACCGCCTGGAGCGGCGCGCGGTTTCGCTGCGCGAACGACGGCGTGTATCGCGTGCCGGTTTTCTGGCGTCCGTGGTTCAACCGGCTTTCAAGCCACGACTGGAGAAATGAACATCAGGTCGAGGCGAATTTTCATCTGGTCAATGAGTTTCTTCCGCTGGACGTCAGCGAACCGCCGCCGCTGGTTTTTGATCGCACCCGCGCCAAGCCTTGCGATCTCGGCGTAAAGCTGGCGCACTACATTGTCATTCATCCCGCCACGCGCTGGCAGCGAAAGCGCTGGCCGCTGGAAAAATGGATTCAATGCGGGCGCGAATTGTTGAAGCTGTCGCCGCAACTGGTCATCAGCGTCGGACCAAACGATGACGAAGTTCAACTGGGCGACGCGCTCGCCGGCGCGCTCGGCCCGCAAGCGGTCAGCACGCGCGGGCGGCTTTCCTGGGCGCAACTGGCGGGACTGCTTTACGGCGCAAAATTATTTGTCGGCGTGGACACGGCTGCGATGCACCTCGCCGCCGCGTGCCAATGTCCCATCGTGGCCTTGTTCCCTTCGTCGGTGGCGAAGCATTGGCGGCCGTGGCGCGTCCGGCATGAACTGGTTGGAACAATTTTGGAGCCGGGAGAAAAGCCCCTCGCTGATGCCATGACGCGCATCCAGCCTGAAGAAGTGCTGGCTGCCTGCCACAAAATGCTCCCGAATGAAATTGTTTCTCCGGGCAAAAAACTTTAGCTTCAATTTCAACCGTTGAAAAATTCCACGAAACATATTGTGCGCGGTCTGGCTTATCGCGTCCGCTACTTCGGCAGGAAAATTTCAATTGGACCGAGGACGAAAATTTCCCGGCGCAGTTCGCTGAAAATCTGCGGCGGCGGCAGCATTACCATTGGCCGCTATGGCCGCATCATGGATTACTCGCTGCTGATGAGCTATGGCGGCGACATTGAGATTGGAGACGATTGCAGCATCAATCCGTTTTGCGTCCTTTACGGACACGGCGGATTGAAAATCGGCGACGGCGTCAGAATCGCGGCGCACACAGTGATCATCCCGGCCAACCATTCCTTTGCGGACGTGAACATTCCCATCTGGCGTCAGGCCGAAACCCGCAGCGGAATAATTATCGCAGATGATGTCTGGATTGGAGCCGGTTGCAAAATTCTTGACGGAGTGCAAATCGGGCGCGGCTGTGTCATCGGTGCCGGGGCCGTGGTCACTTCAAGCCTGCCGGATTTTTCCATCGCCGTGGGCATTCCGGCCCGCGTCGTCGGCAACCGGAAAAATCCTCCCCAAACCTGACGCGCCAACAGGTTCAAGCTTTTCGCAAGACGATCGTGTAGCCGTTGGTGTAGCTCTTTTCAATGTCCGTCAAATCCAGCCAGTAACAGAGCGGCCGGACAATGAACGCGCATAAGGGATAAAACACCAGCCACGGAATCAGCAGAAAGACATTCATCAGCAAACAGAACGCGATGCTTTGCCCGCGTTTGCGGGCGCGCGTCGGATCGTATTGCTTCAGCCACTGCGCGAAAATGTCCCGCGACCGTTTTCCCAGCGCCCAGAATGCGCCGCCTTTTTTTTCGCAGCGGACAATTTCAAACCCGGTTTTTCGCGCCAGTTCAAAAACACCATAGTGCGTGAAATGAAAATAATGCCACGGCTGCCCGTGCAACGGCGCGTTCAACGGCAGCGACAGCCACAAAACTCCGCCTGGCTTGAGCACGCGATTCAATTCCTTCAGCACTGCGAACGGGTCTGGCACATGTTCGAGAACCTGCGTGTTGACAATGACGTCGTAGGCGTTGTCGGGCTTGGGAATTGAATCCAGAAAACATTCGAAATCGTGCTTCTGTTTGTAAAATCCTCCCGGCATGTCGCAAGACTCGTAGCGCTGATTGCGAAAAATTTCCGCGAACTTGCGTTGTCCCGCGCCGGCGTCCAGCACCAGCGCGCCCGCCGGCAACTGTGCGGCTTCCTCTTTGACAAAAGCATGAACGCGCGTCTTTTCCGGCTGGAGAAGACCCGACCAGCCCGGCCACCAGCCCAGCCAGCCGTTGCGCGGATTTAATTTGACCGGAAATGGCGGCGGCGAACTCATGGTTTCACAATCGCCAGATGGATTTCCATGCCGCTGGGCCGGAAAATGAACGCCCAGCGTTTTTCATATTTGCGCGGCGAAAGCCGGCAGAGCAGCCGTCCTATTTGCGACATGGGATTGCCGCCGAAATGGAGTTTTCGTTCCACGACGCGGAATTCGGCCTGGGAATAATGCCCGACGTGCCGGCTGCCTTTGCTGAAATAATCAAACGATTCGAGGGAAAAATGATGAACGTGCGTCGGGTCTTCCCACGATTCCAGTCCGGCAAAATGTGGCGTCTTGATGTGAACCGGCGCGCCGTCTCGTCCGATGCGATGAATTTCCTCCATCGTCGCCACCACGTTCGGCAAATGCTCCATCACATTGTAGGCGAAAATTTCATCGAAGGAACTGGCCTCCAGCGGCCACGGAAATTTGGTCAGATCACAGACGATGTCGGCGTCCGTCGAGCCGATCCAGTCCAGGCCGACGGCACCGGCGACTTTGTATTTGCCGCAGCCGATGTCCAGTTTCTTCGCGCTCATGTTTGCGAATGATAGTAATGTCCGCCGGTTCTTTGCATCAACAAAACGCAAGCCGTGTCGCAGCCAGCCGTCAGTGTCCGGGTGCAACTGGACATTGTTCTTATTTCCCGGCCCGTAGCGCAGATTTGTAATCTGCTGTATCGCCGAATTGCATTCGGCAGCGCGCCGCCAAGTCCCAAGTTTATTGGATCGCCGACGCCTGGCGGATTACCAATCTGCGCTATCATTGCTGACCGCAAGAACAGTGTCCAGATGCACCATCAGTGTCCGACATTGACGATTCCTTCCTGACGCAATTTTTCCACCACGGCGTCGGCGATGATTTCGTGGCCGGCCGGGTGCAAATGGGTGCCGTCGGTGAACAGCGGCGCGAAGTTCGTGTGCTGCAATATTTCTTTCATGGACAAAAAATAAACGCCATCGCCGAGCAGCGGACGGACCAATTCATCCAACCCGCGATCATCGAGATAAAAACCGCCGTGGCCGTCGTCATGCAGTCGGGATTCGGTCAGCAACAAAATCGGAACGCCGTGCTGGCGGGCCAGGGCGACGCTTTCGGCGGTGTATTTTTGGACGCGCGCATCCCATTCGCGGCGCGTGGCGGGATTTGCACCAGCGAGCGCCTTGTTGGCGGTGTCGTTGACCGAGTTGAGCACCCGGACTTCAGCGGGAACCAGTTTCCAGAAAATCTGTTCCGTGGTGACTTCGTAAAGCCGGCGGATGAAAAAACTTTTCATCAGCCAGTTCCGTGGCTGCCAGCCTTTGAACGCCTCGGCGCGTTTGAATTCGCGCTCGTCTTCAAACTCATCGCCGTTGTCCACGTGAAGAATCACCAGACTGGGCTGATAATCCAAGGCTTTGCGCAAAATGATTTCACTGCGCGCCGCGCCATTGCCGCCGATGGCGAGATTGAAACTCTCCGCCTTGACGCCCAAGGCGCGCAGTTTGTCACCGATCTGCGCCGGATAAGCCGTCGCCAAGCTGGAACCACGCGGCACGGAATCGCCGATCACCATCACCCGAAAAACGCTGGGCGGACGCACCTTGGAAAAAGTCTGCGGCCAGAACCGGCGTCCGCCAGCCCGGATCAAGTTGACGGAGCCGTCGGCGTTTTCCACAAAACCGGCGGTGGGATTGTAACCGTATTCAAATCGCCCCTGCATATCCGCTTTGTAAAAAACGCGCACCACGAGTTCGCCGCCCATCAACACTGTCAGCAGCATCACAAAAGCGGGTGAAAGCCAGGTTTTCATCAGAATTGAAAATAAATAAATTCCACGTCCGGCGCGACCGAACTGGCGACCAGCAAAAACAGCAGTGTGTAAATCAATCCGCGCACCGGCCACGCGAAGCGTGACAGTTCAGCCTCGTCGCGGGCTTTCCACGTCAACAATTGCAGCAGCAGCAACGGCACAATGTGCAGCAGCCACCAGCCAGCGGGCTTGGTCCAGTCCGCTGCCGCGCCGACATTCCAATTTCCGAATGCCGCAAACCACCCGGTGAGCTGCGTCATGTCCTTGCTCCGAAAAATGGCCCAGCCAATCAGCGTGAGAGTGAACATCAGCGCCGCCCCGGCGACGAGCCAGCCGCGCGAAATTTTTTCCGGCGCGGACAACCGGTTCAAGCCCGGCGTGACATGATACAACGTAAGCAGCGCCGCATAGTAAGCGCCCCAGATCACGAACGTCCAGCTCGCCCCATGCCAAAGCCCCGCCAGCAGCATCGTGATCCAGAGATTGCGCAATGTTTTCAGCGCGCCGTGGCGGTTTCCGCCCAGCGGAATATAAACGTAATCGCGGAACCAAAATGAAAGCGTCATGTGCCAGCGCCGCCAGAAATCCGACGGACTCGCCGCGAAGTAGGGAAAATTAAAATTCCGGTTCAGCCTGATGCCCAGCAGCCGCGCCGAGCCGCGCGCAATGTCGGTGTAGCCGGAAAAATCGCCATAGATTTGAAATGCAAACGCCAGCACGCCGAGCAACGCCCATTGGCCGTTAAGTTGCGTCTTGCCATCAAAGGCGTAATTGGCCAGCAGCGCGCAGTTGTCGGCGACATAAATTTTTTTGAAACAGCCGATCAAAATCAGCCGCAGGCCGTCATGCAGGTCCGCCACTTCAAATTTGGCGGGTTTCTCCAGTTGCACCAGCAAATCATTGCGCCGTTCAATCGGCCCGGCCACGAGTTGCGGAAAAAATGAAACGAACGCGGTGAACGTAAAAAAGTCGTGCGAAGGTCGGGCAATGCCGCGATAGACATCCACCGCGTAGCTGATGGATTGGAACGTATAGAACGAAATCCCGACGGGCAGAATGATGTGCAGCAATGTCCAGCCGGGATGCCAGCCGATTTTTGCGAGCAACACTTCAAGCGTCCCGGCAAAAAAATTGAAGTATTTGAAAAAGCCGAGCACGGACAGGTTGCTGCACAGGCTCAAAATCAAAAAGGCGCGCCGCTGTTTTTCCGGCGGCAGCCGCCAGAGCAATTGATAAAGCCCGCCGTAGGCGACTGGAAAAACGGCGGCGGCGAAAATAATTTCTTTGGCAACGGCCGGTTGCGCGGAATAAAAAGTCGAACAGCCGATCAGCCAGCAAAACGGCAGCAGTCCGATGCCGATGACTTTCGCCGTGGATTTCTTTTCTCCGGCGATGGCCAGCGCGCCAAAAAAATCCACCACCGTGGTCGTGAGCAGCAACGCGAGAAAACGCGCGTCCCACATTCCGTAAAAAAAATAACTTCCGGCAATCAGCAGAAAAATTCGCCCGCGCCACGGCAACTGCCAGTAGAGCAGGGCCAAAAGCGGCAGAAAGAAGGCGTATTGCCAGGAAACGAAAGACACGACCTTGATTTTGTTTAACAGCTTTTGCTTTGTCCAGCTTTCGCCGTGTGCGGCATGAATGATTTATTGGGTGAAATGAGACGGCCGGCGGCGGTTTACGGTTGATCCGCAATTGCGGTTTCAAGATTGCATCAATAAAACTTTCACTTTCCGCCGCCGTTGCCAGAATGGAACGGATGACCGACTTTCTGCGCAAAATCCGGGACCTCGCGTGGCCTTATCGTGCGCGGTTGTTCCTCGGCGTGCTCACCGGCGTCATCAGCGGCCTGGTCGGGCCGTTGCTGATCGCCACGGCCATGTTCGTCTATGCCGCAGTTTTTCCCTCGGCCAGCGACAGCGACTCGCGTCCGCCGCTGAAGCATCTGCCCGAATTCCTGCAAACGTGGTTTTACAACGCCCGCGACGGCCTGGCCGGCGGCCTGCACACCCATCCCGGCGCAGTCTGGGCCATGATCGCGCTGATCCCGGTGATTTCGCTGCTGCGCGGCGTGACGGGTTATTTGAACGTCTATTTTTTGCAATGGGCCGGCACCCGCGCCGTCGCGGATTTGCGGACAAAACTGTTTGCGCACCTGCTCGAAATGTCCGCCGGCTTTTACACGGACAACGCCACCGGCAAACTCGTCTCGCGCGTGATGAACGACACGCAGGCGTTGCAGACAATTTTGACGAACGTCACTTCCGTCATCGTCCGCGACCCGATTACGCTCATCGGCGTGCTGGTTTTTTTGTTCAGCCAGCAGCCGAAGCTGACCCTGTTTTCCATCATCGTGCTGCCCGTGTGCGTCATTCCCATCGCCATCTACAGCCGCAAAATCCGCCGCTCCAGCCGCGAAGCGCAGGTGCAGGCGGCGGAACTCGTGCAGACCATGACCGAGGGTTTCACCGGCCACCGCGTCATCAAGGCCTACAACCTCGAAAAAATCATGGCGGAGAAATTCCGCGAGACCGCCCGCCGTTCCGTCCACCTCATCATGCGCATCACGCGCGCGTCGGAAATTCCCGGCATGATGATCGAATTTTTCGGCGCGTGCGGGCTGGCCTTGATGCTGGCCTATGTCATCCATGCTGCGGGCGAACGCCCAAAACCCACGGACTTTCTGCAACTTCTCATTTCAATCGTCTATATTTATCAGCCGCTGAAAAACCTGACGCGGCTGCAAAACCAGATTGTCCAGGCCCGCGCCGCCACCGAACGCGCGTTTGAACTGCTCGCCACGGAAAATTCCGTGCCCGAACCCGCCGCGCCCAAGATGCTCCACGCCGACCAGGCGGACATCGAATTTCAGAACCTCGATTTCAACTACGGCGAAAAGCCGGTGCTGCGCAACATCAACCTCACCGTCAAGGCCGGCCAGCTCGTCGCCCTCGTCGGCGCGAGCGGCTCCGGCAAAACCACGCTCGCCAACCTGCTCCTGCGTTTTTACGACCCGGCGCGCGGCGCGATCAAAATCGGCGGCGTGGACATGCGCGAAGTTTCCACGCGCGATTTGCGGAACCAGATCGCCGTCGTCGCGCAGGAAAACATTTTGTTCAACGACACGATCCGCCGGAACATCGAGCTGGGCCGCCTCGGCGCGACGAGCGAGGAAATCATTTCCGCCGCCAGACACGCCCATGCCTTTGAATTTATTGAACAGAAACCCGAAGGCTTTGACACGATCGTCGGCGAAAAAGGCGTCGTTCTTTCCGGCGGCCAGCGCCAGCGCCTCGCCATCGCCCGCGCCGTTTTGCGAAACGCACCGATCCTGATTCTTGATGAAGCCACCAGCGCGCTCGACACCGAATCCGAACGCGCCGTGCAGGCCGCGCTTGACGAATTGATGGTCGGACGCACAACAATTTGCATTGCACATCGGTTCTCGACGGTTATGCACGCCGACGTCATCTACGTGCTTAAGGAAGGCCGCATCGTCGAGACCGGTCGCCACGAGGAACTATACGCGCTGGGCGGCGTTTATCGGAAACTTTACGACCTGCAATTCGCCTCGTGAAATCCCGCCACCGAATGGTGAACATCCGCTTCTTGCATCGCATCCGCATCGAAGGGTAAAATTGTTTCATGTCGCACGCTGACTTTGTCCACCTGCATCTGCACACCGAGTATTCACTGCTCGATGGCGCGTGCCGTCTGGACCGGTTGATGGAGCGGGCGCATGAGCTGAAATTTTCCTCGCTCGCCATCACCGACCATGGCGCGATGCACGGCGTCATTGAATTTTACCAGGCCGCCCGCGCCAAAGGCATCAAGCCCATCATCGGCTGCGAGGTTTATGTCGCGCCGGGTTCGCGGTTGGAACGCAAAAAAGTCGAGGGCGACAAATACCATCATCTCGGCCTGCTGGTAAAAGATGAGATCGGCTACAAAAACCTCATCAAGCTTACGACCGCCGCGCATCTGGAGGGTTATTATTACAAGCCGCGCATTGACAAAGAAATTCTCGCGGCGCACAGCGAAGGCTTGATCGCCATGTCCGGCTGTCTGGCCAGCGAGATTCCCGATTTGATCATGAAGGATCAAATTGACAAGGCGCGCGACGCCGTGGATTTTTTCAAGCAAACGCTCGGCGCGGACAATTTTTTCCTCGAACTGCAAAACCACGGCATCCCGGAACAGGCCAAGGTCAACAGGCAGTTGATTCAATGGGCGAAAGAGTTCGGCCTGAAACTTGTCGCGACGAATGATGTTCACTATGTCAACAAAAGCGATTCGCACGCACACGACTGCCTCGTCTGCATCGGCACGCAGGATTTGTTGAGCAATGCCAAGCGCATGAGCGCCGGCTATGTGCCGGAACAATTTTTTCTGCGCTCCGCCGAGGAAATGAAGGCGCGCTTCGCCGAGGTTCCCGAAGCCGTTACGAACACGCTCGAAGTCGCCGAGAAATGCAATTTGGAAATCGAGTTCGGCAAGCTGCATTACCCGGTTTTTCATCCGCCGAAACATTTCACGCGCGAAGGTTTTTTGCGGCAATGGCTC
>Ga0208849_1002241_pt1 | contig 11020 bp, 14 predicted proteins | sample NGESurdeep072012_10_FD_184470 | JGI IMG/M metagenome (GOLD analysis project Ga0208849, IMG submission 184470) | Arctic peat soil microbial communities from Barrow, Alaska - NGEE Surface sample 53-3 deep-072012 (SPAdes) | ecosystem: Environmental > Terrestrial > Soil > Wetlands > Peat ...
GCGTAGTCTCCAGTCCGACGCTTCAACGCCGGATGATTCGAGGTTGATCACCCCGGAGACTACGCCAACCCTAATTCCTACCAACCCTGCGACGGCACCCGCGGCCATGATTGGCGCCATTCGCTGCTCGACCTCGATGCATCAGTGCAACGGGTTTGCCGGCTGCCGATCATGCTCGCCGCGGTTCATCATATCCTGCAGGCGCCGTTCTTCCTGGCGCAGGTCGAGGGGCGTGAGCCGCGCGCGGGCGGCGGCGCGCAGCAACTGCATTGCGATGGCTCCGAATTGGTTTCCGCGCTGGCATTCCTCGACAGCTTCGGGTCCGAAAACGGCGCTACCCGGATCGTGCCGGGCACGCATCGCGGCGAGGTAGCGGGCGCGCCGGATTATCCCCAGGCCAAAATTGTGGAAGGCGAGGCCGGCGACATCCTGCTGTTCGACGCCAATCTGCTGCATGGCGCGACGTGCAATCGAAGCGGGGCGCCGCGCCGGTCGCTGCTGATCAATTATGCCAGGGCGGCCACGCAGGAGGGTTGGCGAAAGACCCGCGCGTTGCGGGCGGTGCGCATGGACCAGGATGAGGTGTTCGATGTTTGAGCGGCGGCGCGCGCCCTAACGCTCCCGCGAGGCATCCGATTGGGCAGCCCAGGTGGATCCCGCGCTCGATACCATCGCCGGTCTCGCATCGGGGGCGCGCGCCGGCATTGCGCTGGAACTCGCAGAGCGCGCGATCGACCGCATCGAACAGGCCGCGGAAGCGATCGACGATTCCGATGGCCATTGCGGAGCATTGTTGGGCCGCGCGCGCGACATCCATCTTGCCGCCGCTCGCGAGGTTCGGCCCGATCCGGTCCGGCTTGCCCGCGATCTTTTCGCCCGCGAGACGGCGGAAGCGTACGGGACCTTCGATGGTGCCTTCGCAATTTACGCCGACATCCTGGGCGAGGCCGGGCTTGCGGAGTACCAACGGTTGGCCATGAAAATGTGGGAGAAATTGCCTGCGGTCGGTGGCCGGGAAAAGAGCAAGGACGAGGAAGGCGACGCGGACGAGTTGGTTGGAGATCGGCATCAACTGCTCAAGATTCTCGACTTCTTCGCCGAGCGGGCGGGCGAGGTCGATACCCGGATCGCCCTGCGCGCCAAAGCGCTGTCTTCGCAGTCGAGCTATCTGCAACTCGCCGAGTTTTGTCGTTTGCAGGGCCGCGAGGACGAGGCTCTTCGCCGCGCCGAGGAGGGCCTTTGGATATTCGAGGACGCGCGCCCGGACGAGAGGCTGGTGTTGTTCGTCGTCGAGCTCCTGTCCAAGGCTGGCCGAACGGCGGACGCTGAGGCCCATCTGCGGCGGACTTTCGAGAAGGCGCCGAGCCTCGAACTCTACAAGCAGCTGCTCAAATTGCGCGGCGAGGCTGCGCGTGAACGCGCTTTGAAGTTCCTCGAAGCGAGGCAAGGCGGCCGCCGGGAGCGAACAAGCTGGCATGACCCCGCCGCCGATCTCCTCATCCGTATCTGGATGCAAGAGAAAAGGTTCGACGCAGCCTGGACGGCCGTGCGGCAGCAGGAGCGTTACCGGCCTTGAAGGATGAACTCGCCAAAGCCAGCGAGGCGACACATCCGCGTGAGGCGCTGGAAATCTATGCCGAACGGGTCGAACACCTCGTCAGGGCCGGCAGCGCGTCAGCGTATGCGGAAGCCGCGAAATTGGTCACGCGAATGGCGACGTTGCGCGAAAGAAAAGAGCAGATCACCTATGTGCTGGAACTCAAGGTGCGCCACGGCCGCAAACGCAACTTCATCAAGCTGCTGGGCTGAGTTCGACGTTGGTGCGATGTCTTGGCCTTTCCGGATGTTGGCCTTGACCGCCGCGGTGAAAATCACGCACGATGAGCCACTTTCCCGCACCCTCACAAAGAGCAAAACCCGATGGCACGCGTGCGCTGTATCACTGAGATGGGCATGGGCGTCGACGTCCACGGGCGCGATGCCACCAAGGCGGCGAGGCGCGCGGTCTCGGACGCCATCCGCCACTCCAGCCTCGGCTTCTTCCGGATGCTGGGCAAGACCGCCAGCGACATGTTTGTCGATGTCACCATCGGCGTGCCGGACCCCGGCGCGGTCGACACCGCGGCGGTCGCGAAAGAGCTGCCTTATGGAACGGTGACCGTCACCGCGGTCAAGGGCGGTCTCGAAATCGCCGCCGAGCAGGGCGGCGACGCCATCATCATCGCCAACGCCGCCGTCATCGTGACCCTCGACGACGGCGCGCCTTGATGACGCAAGACGCAACAGTCTCTCTTTAAGGAAAGTTGTAACGATTAATGTCAGACCTCTCCGCCTTCCCGATTACAAAACGCTGGCCGGCCCAACATCCCGACCGGCTTCAGCTCTATTCGTTGCCGACGCCGAACGGCGTCAAGGTTTCGATCATGCTGGAAGAAATCGCGATCCCGTACGAAGTGCATCTCATCGACTTCAACAAAGACGACCAGAAGACGCCGGAATTCCTGTCGCTCAATCCGAACGGCAAGATCCCGGCGATCATCGATCCCGATGGACCCGGCGGCAAACCGCTCGGTTTGTTTGAATCAGGTGCGATCCTGCAATATCTCGGGGAGAAGACCGGCAAACTGCTGCCGCTCGATGCCGCGCGGCGATATGAAACCATCCAGTGGCTGCATTTTCAGACGGGCGGGATCGGGCCGATGTTCGGCCAGCTCGGCTACTTCAACAAATTCGCCGGCAAGGAGATCGCCGACAAGCGGCCGCTGCAGCGCTATGCCGCGGAGACCAAACGCCTGCTCGGCGTCGTGGAGGGCCGGCTCGATGGTCGCCAGTGGATCATGGACGACGAATACACCATCGCCGACATTTCCATGCTCGGCTGGATCAGGAATTTGATCGGCTTTTACGAGGCGCGCGACCTGGTCGCTTTCGATGATTTCAAGCAGGTGGCCGCGTGGCTGGAGCACGGGCTGGCGCGACCCGCGGTGCAGCGCGGCCTCAATATTCCGCCGCGGCCGTGACCTCCACCAGGCGTTCGGTCAGCCCCAGTTCTCGGCCCTGACCCCCGGCATCCGGCTGAACTCGCGCATATTGTTGGTGACGACGATCAACCCTTGGCTGCGGGCGTGACCGCCGATCTGGATATCGTGCGGACCGCAGGGCGTTCCCGCCCGCTCCAGCTCCGCTCGAAGCTGGCCGTAATGCGTGGCCGCCTTGGCATCGAACGGCAGCACATCGAGGCGCGCCACGAAATGTTCGATAGCCGTCAGGTTCTCGATACGACGCGCCGACTTTTCCGCGCCATAGTGCAACTCGCCGAGCGTGATGTTGGAGATACAGAGTTGCTCGGCCAGTGAATTGAATTTCTCCCGCAGGTCCCGCGGATAATTCTTCATGACATGGATGCAGATGTTGGTGTCGAGCATGTAGCTGAGCATCAGAGTGGCTCGCGCTCCTCGGCCGGCGGCTGCTCACGCTCGACCATGAAATCCTCACTGGCGCGCGGACCGCTCTGAAACAGATCGTCCCATCGCTTGCCTTGCGGCACGATCACGCGGCTGCGCCCGATCTTCAGGATGTCGACCTGATGCACGTCTTCCGGAAAGGCGACCGCCTTGGGCAGCCGGACCGCCTGGCTGCGATTGCTGGTAAACACCGTCGAGCTTGTCATGGTGCTATTCCATTGTATATCCAATTGGGATATACATAGCTTGGCGGCGGTGTTTTTGCAAGACCCACGCTTGCCACTGCACAAGCAAGCACTCCGACCGAAAAACATCGTGACTCCGCTCTTGCCGCGGTGGGGATTTGGATTTGTATGACTGCGGTAGCCATATCCTCGGGTGCTTATCATGCGAGATTCAGTTCCGCGATGCGAAGGCGAACCTGTCGGCGGTGGTGGATGAGGCGGTACAGGGCAAACCGGCGATCATCACCCGTCACGGCAAGCGCCAGGTCGTGGTCATCAGCTACGAACAGTGGAAGCGGCTGTCCCATATTCCGACTTTCGGCGGTCTCTTGATGGCAGCGCCATTGACGGCAGACGATCTTCCGAGTCGCAACGGTTCAGGCCCGCGGACGTCTGGTCTCTAAGCCTGCTTTACCTCGTCGATACCAATGTCATTTGGGCTGTCGTCGCCGTCATCGACCCCTTTGCGGGCTTGCCACCTGCCTAAGCGGACGCGCGGACATCGACGCTGGCCGCAAAAAAAATTGGGCGGTGAATTCCATCTTCGCCCCGATGCAAGCAAGCCTGCGCTACTCTACAATGCCCGACCGAAGCGCGCCATTCCGGAATGGATCGAAATGACCACCACCATCTACGGCATCAAGAACTGCGACACCATGAAGAAGGCGCGCGGCTGGCTCGACAGCCATGGCGTCGCCTATGATTTCCATGACTACAAGACCGAAGGCATCGCAAAGGAAAAACTCAAGCGCTGGTGCGACGAACTCGGCTGGGAAACCCTGCTCAACCGCGCCGGCACCACGTTTCGCAAATTGCCCGATAGCGACAAGGAAGGCCTGAACGAGCGCAAGGCCATCGCCTTGATGCTGGCGCAACCCTCGATGATCAAGCGCCCGGTGCTTGATCTCGGCGGCCGATTGCTGGTCGGGTTCAAGCCGGAAATCTATGCGAAGGAGGTGGCGCCGGCTAGCGGGTCCCGCCGCGAAAAGTCTAGCTCAGCTCGATGACTTCGCCGCAGACGTCATCGGCAGGATTCGGGGGTTGCGGCGCGCGCGCAGCCAGCTGTCGCGCAGGCCGCGCTGCTTGACGCAGCGGACCACCGAGGGATTGGCGCCGTCGAATTTCATGCGATTAACCGAATTCGATCACGTCACCGGCCGGAATGCGGCCGGGCGCGCGGTGGAAAAGGTCGCGATCGATCACGCAGCGCAGCTTCGACGTCGGCAGCGCGTCATTTCCGCGCATCAGATTCCTGATTTCAAAACCGCCGTCTTCGCTGATGGTCTTCAGCGACGCGATCAAATGGGTGACGCCGCCGCCACCCGAGAACGGCAGCAGCAGCCGCTCGTAGGCAACGATTCGTCCGTAGATGTCGTCGAGTGGGAGATGGTGTAGACCGGAAGGCCGCGCTGCAGGCATTCGTGGTAGACCGGCATCACGACGGGGACGAGCCTGGCGCCGACGAAGTCGTCGAGATACCGGCCCTTGCCGGTGTGGCCATAGGCGCTCGACATCCGCGTGCCGTCGCTCTCGATCATCAGGCGCGGCGGCTGCTGCGTGGCCTCCACGGTATAATAGACCAAGTCCGGAATCTCATCGGCGAGCCGCTCGGGCTGGTATTCCCCAATGCGCGGCATCCGCTGATCGCGGGCGTATAGCCGCAACCAGATGTTCAGCAGGTCCCGCTGCTTGATCGATTTGACGATGGTGGGGTTGGCGCTCTGAAATTCCACGGCTGCGATCCGATCCCAGTGCAAAACAACCAACCATCGGCCGCACTGGCAAATTTTTGGTGAAAACCGGCACCTGCGTCAAAATACCCTTAATAGCGGCTTTCCGGGCCGCCTGGCCGGGCCGCCCGGAAAGCTTCGGCAACCGGCTGAAAGCGCCCTCGCGCCATGCGACCAAGGGCGAATTTGCGCGCCCGTTCGCCGCAGCGGATGCCCAGCTTTCCGCCTTGCGTAAACGCGCCCGTTGACGGCATATTCCGGCCGGAGGAGGCGGGTCCGGGACGGGTTTCCAAGCCGTCTTAAGCGACCTGCCGGTTGGAAAAATCAGCCACCGCGAGGGGACATCGCGCGTGACCGCTGATGGGGGGAAATTTGATTGGCCGATGAGTTCATTCTCGAAACCCACGGATTGACCAAGCAATTCGCGGGTTTCTTTGCCGTTCAGGATGTCGATCTGCGGGTCCGCCGTGGCAGCATTCACGCGTTGATCGGGCCGAACGGCGCCGGCAAAACCACCTGCTTCAATCTTTTGACCAAGTTCCTGAAGCCGTCGGCGGGCCAGATTCTGTACAAGGGCCAGGATATCACGGCGCTGGCGCCGGCCGATGTGGCGCGCCTCGGGCTGGTCCGCTCGTTCCAGATTTCGGCGGTGTTCCCGCATTTGACGGCGCTGGAGAATGTGCGGGTCGCGCTGCAGCGCCAGCACGGCCATTCCTTCGATTTCTGGCGCTCCAAATCCGTGCTCGACCGCTTCAACCACCGCGCCCATGAATTGCTTGACGATGTTGGCTTGAGCGAGTTTGCCGCCACGCCGGCGGTCGAGATGCCCTATGGGCGCAAGCGCGCGCTCGAAATCGCGACCACGCTGGCGCTCGATCCGGAGATGATGCTGCTCGACGAGCCGATGGCCGGCATGGGACACGAGGACATCGACAAGATCGCCGCATTGATCAAGCGGATCTCGGCGAAATTCACCATCCTGATGGTCGAGCACAATCTGAGCGTGGTGGCCAACCTGTCCGACATCATCACCGTGCTGACCCGCGGCCACGTGCTCGCGGAAGGCAATTATGCCGACCTGTCGAGGGACGAGCGCGTCAAGGAAGCCTATCTGGGGGCCGGAAATGGCTGATTTGAAAACCGCCGAAGCCGTCACCGCCAAGGCCGTCACGGCGAGGTCTGCGGCCGCGTCCGGCGCCGGCGCCGTGGTGCTGTCGGTAACGGATCTTCAGGCCTGGTACGGCGAGTCCCACATCCTTCACGGCATCAATTTCAACGTCAACGCCGGCGAGGTGGTGACGCTGCTCGGACGCAACGGCGCCGGCAAGACCAGCACGCTGAAGTCGGTGATGGGGATTATCGGCAAACGCACCGGATCGATCCGTTTCAACGATCAGGATATCACGCGGGCGTCGTCGGACCGGATTGCCCGCATGGGCGTCGCCTTCTGTCCGGAGGAGCGCGGGATTTTCGCCAGCCTCGACGTCCGCGAAAATCTGATGCTGCCGCCGATCGTGCGCAGCGGCGGCCTGTCGCTGGATCAGATCTTCGAGCTGTTTCCCAATCTGAAGGAGCGGCTGAGCAGCCAGGGCACCAAATTGTCGGGCGGCGAGCAGCAGATGCTGGCGATCGCGCGCATCCTGCGCACCGGCGCCCGCTTCCTGATGCTGGACGAGCCGACCGAGGGCTTGGCGCCCGTCATCATCCAGCAGATCGGCCAAACCATCGCGCGGCTCAAGTCGGAAGGCTTTACCATCCTGCTGGTCGAACAGAATTTCCGGTTCGCCGCCACCGTGACGGACCGCTTCTATATCGTCGAGCACGGCAGGATTATCGACGGTTTTGCCAATGCGGAGCTGCAAGCCAATATGGACAAGCTTCACACCTATCTCGGTGTTTGAAACAACGAGAAGAAAAATGGAAAAGGAGACCGACATGAAGAATAAAATTTCCGCGCTGCTGCTTGGAACAGCGCTGGCTCTCGCCGGCGGCAACCTTGCTTTCGCGCAGGACAAGGTCGTCAAGATCGGATCGCTGAGCGATCAGTCCGGGCTCTACGCCGATCTCGGCGGTCCCGGATCGACGCTGGCCGCCCAAATGGCGGTCGAGGATTCCGGCCTGACTGCCAAGGGCTGGAAGATCGACATTATTTCCGGCGACCATCTCAACAAGCCCGACGTCGGGGTCAACATCGCGCGCCAGTGGTTCGATGTCGACAAGGTCGACGTCATCGTCGACGTGCCGAACTCCGGCGTGGCGCTCGCGGTCAGCAACCTCGTCAAGGAGAAGAACAGCGTTCTATTGGATTCCGGCGCCGGAAGCTCGGACCTGACCAACGCGCAGTGCACGCCGAACACCATCCACTGGACCTACGACACCTACACGCTGGCGCACGGCACCGGTTCGGCGCTGACCAAGGCCGGCGGCGACAGCTGGTTTTTCCTCACCGCCGATTATGCCTTCGGTGCCGCACTGGAGCGCGATACCACCGCGGCGGTGCAGGCCGCGGGTGGCAAGGTGATCGGCGGCGTCAAGCATCCCCTGGGCACCTCGGACTTCTCGTCCTTCCTGCTGCAGGCCCAGGCCTCGAAAGCCAAGATCATCGGTCTTGCCGACGCCGGCGCCGACACCACCACGGCGATCAAGCAGGCCGCCGAGTTCGGCCTGGTCGCCGGGGGCCAGAAGCTTGCGGCGCTGCTGCTGTTCATTACCGACGTTCACTCGCTCGGCCTCAACACCGCGCAGGGCCTCAATTTCACCGAAACCTTCTACTGGGACATGAACGACCAGGATCGCGCCTTCGCCAAGCGCTTTCAGGCGCGCATGAAGAATCACAACATGCCGACCATGGTGCATGCCGGGGTCTATGCCAGCCTGCTGCATTACTTCAAGGCGCTGGAGGCGCTCGGCGGCAACCCGCACGATGGCGCCAAGGTCGTCGCCAAGATGAAGGAAATACCGACCGACGATCCGCTGTTCGGCAAGGGCAGCATCGAGCCGAATGGCCGTACCATTCATCCGGCTTATCTGTTCCAGGTCAAAAAGCCGTCGGAGTCCAAAGGTCCGTGGGATTATTACAAGCTCGTTGCCACCATTCCCGCGGACGAAGCCTTTACGCCGCTGGACAAGAGCACCTGTCCGCTGCTGAAAAAGTAAACCTCTGACGTTCGGCGGCATGGTGCCGCCGGACGTTTCGTTGTGAGATGTTGAGCGCGAGAAAGATTCATGCAGGCCCTTTACGCCCAACTCCTGGTCGGACTGATCAACGGCTCGTTCTACGCGCTGCTCAGCCTTGGGCTCGCGGTGATCTTCGGCATGCTCAACATCATCAACTTCGCCCATGGCGCGCTCTACATGATGGGTGCGTTCTGCGCCTACTTCCTGCTCAACGTGCTCAATATCGGATATTGGCCGGCGCTGATCATCGCTCCCATTGCGGTCGGCATTTTCGGCATGATCCTGGAGCGGACCATGCTGAAGTGGCTGTCCGGCCTCGATCATCTCTACGGGCTGTTGCTGACGTTCGGCCTGGCGCTGATCATCCAGGGCGTATTCCAGAATTTCTTCGGTTCATCCGGTCTGCCCTATTCGATTCCCGATGAACTCCAGGGCGGCATGAATCTCGGCTTCATGTACCTGCCGATCTATCGCGGCTGGGTGGTGGTGTTTTCCCTGGTGGTGTGCTTCGCCACCTGGTTCCTGATCGAAAAGACCCGGCTCGGCGCCAATCTGCGCGCCGCCACCGAAAACCCGACGCTGGTGCGCGCCTTCGGCATCAACGTGCCCCGCATGATCACGCTGACCTACGGGCTTGGCGTCGGCCTTGCCGCACTGGCCGGGGTGCTGTCGGCGCCGATCAACCAGGTGCGGCCGCTGATGGGCGAAAATGTCATCATCGTGGTGTTCGCGGTGGTGGTGATCGGCGGCATGGGTTCCATCATGGGATCGATCGTGACCGGCTTTGCGCTCGGCGTGATCGAGGGCTTGACGAAATACTTCTATCCGGAGGCCTCCAACACCGTGGTATTTGTCCTCATGGTGCTGGTGCTGCTGGTGAAGCCGACAGGACTGACGGGACGGGCGGCGTAACATGACAACCATGACCGACAATGCCTTGCCGGTAACCCCGCGCACCGTCCGCGACGAGATGGTCGTATTCACGATCATGACGCTGCTGCTGGCGATCGTGCCGCTGACCGGCATCTATCCGTTCTTCGTGATGCAGGCGCTGTGCTTTGCGCTGCTGGCCTGCGCCTTCAACCTTTTGATCGGTTATGGAGGGCTGTTGTCGTTCGGCCACGCGATGTTCCTGGGCACCGGAGGCTACGTCGCCGCGCATGCCCTGAAAGTCTGGGGCGCGCCGCCCGAGCTTGGTATTCTCGCCGGCACCGCCGCCGCCGCCGTGCTCGGCGTCATCACCGGCCTGGTCGCGATCAGGCGCCAGGGCATCTATTTCGCGATGATCACGCTGGCGCTGTCGCAGCTGTTGTACTTCATCTACCTGCAGACGCCGTTCACCCATGGCGAGGACGGCATCCAGGGCATTCCGCAGGGGTATCTGTTCGGGATCTTCAATCTCGCCAACGCGACGGTGCTTTATTACGTGATCCTCGCCGGCTTCCTGCTCGGTTTTCTGCTGATTTTCCGCACCATCAACTCGCCGTTCGGCGAGGTGCTGAAAGCGATCCGCGAGAACGAGCCGCGCGCGATATCGCTCGGCTACAAGACCGATCAGTACAAGCTGCTCGCCTATATCCTGTCGGGGACGCTGGCCGGACTGGCCGGCGCGCTGAAAGTGTTCGTCGCGCAAAATGCTTCGCTGACGGACGTTGAAGTGTCGATGTCCGGGCTGATCGTGCTGATGACGCTGGTCGGCGGGCTCGGTACCGTGTTCGGCCCGGTGGTCGGCGCTTTCATCGTTGTCGCCATGCAGCAATATTTGTCCGGGCTGGGGCAATGGGTCACGGTAATCCAGGGCACGGTATTCGTGGTCTGCGTGCTGACCTTCCGCCGCGGCATCGTCGGCGAAATCGCGCATTATTTCCGGCGGTCGCTGTAAAAGGGGCCGGTTTCCGAAGCATTTCCGGATCCGACAAAGCGGTGGATGACCGGGTTCCCGGGGGCGCCGGCTAGCCGCTTTTCCTCGGGAAATGGTCTATGACAACCCCGTGACAGGCCGCCTCGGCCAACCGTTTCCACAACCATGGACATGTCAGATGCTACGCTGGTTTCGTGCCTTTCTGCCCAGAGAGGAGCGGTTTTTCGACCTGTTTGCCCGGCATTCCAAGACCGTCGTGCAGGGCGCGTTGGCGCTGCAGGACATGCTGCGCGGCGGCGACGAAACCCCGGTGTTCTGCCAGCGTGTCAACCAGTTCGAAAACGACGCCGACAATATCACCCGCGAGGTGCTGACCGCGGTGCGCCGCACCTTCATCACCCCGTTCGACCGCGTCGATATCAAGAACCTGATCACCGCGATGGACGATGCCATCGACCAGATGCAGCAAACCGCCAAGGCGGTGGTGCTGTTCGAGGTCCGCACCTTCGAGCCGCCGATGCGCGAAATCGGAACCCTGCTGGTCGAATGCGCCAATCTGGTCGG
>Ga0208849_1002242_pt1 | contig 11016 bp, 9 predicted proteins | sample NGESurdeep072012_10_FD_184470 | JGI IMG/M metagenome (GOLD analysis project Ga0208849, IMG submission 184470) | Arctic peat soil microbial communities from Barrow, Alaska - NGEE Surface sample 53-3 deep-072012 (SPAdes) | ecosystem: Environmental > Terrestrial > Soil > Wetlands > Peat ...
ACAGCAAGGTGCGGGTGCGAGCCGTGCAGGTTCACGGCGAGGGCCGCGACCGGGGACTGGCGGGTCAGCGTGTCGCTGTCAACCTCGCGCGCCTGTCGCGCTCGCAGGTCTCGCGCGGCGACGTGCTCGCGGCGCGCGGCGCGGTCACAGCGTCCCATTTCCTCGACGTGCAACTCGACTTCGAGCCCGGCCCGGCACAGGCCCAATCGCGCTCGTGGCGGGTGCAGGTGCACCACGGAACCCGCTCGACACCCGCGCGCATCGTGCCGCTGGCCGAGGCTCGTCTCGCGCAGCTGCGCTGCCAGGCGCCGCTGCTCGCGCGCACCGGCGAGCGGCTCGTGATCCGCGACGCCTCGCACCGAGACACCCTGGGAGGCGCGCTCATCATCGACCCCCTCGCGCGCCGTCATGGCGTGGCCGGTGCCCCGATCCAAACGCTCCGCAGGCTGCTGGCGGGCGAGCAGCCACCCTCACAAGATGCCTCTGTTGCGACCGATGCGACTGTCGCTCAGCCAGTCGAACCGCCGGCTCTTCCCGTCCCACTCCCGCCAGGAGCACTCGCCCTGGCTGGGAGACTTCGGGATGAGGGCTTCAGCCCGTCCACCGGCCGGCTGCTCGACACCGATGATCTGATCAGACTGCATGCACACGGTCTTGCCGTCCGGCTCGTCCACGGACGCCACGCCCACATCGACGCAATCGCGGCCGCCGCCGCGCGCCTGACCGCGATCATCCAAGCCGAGGGCCAAATCTCGCTGCCGAGACTACGCGACGAGCTGGGCGTCTCCCGCGCAGACGCCAAGGCATTCCTCGACTACTTCGACAGCACCGGACTGACCCTCCGGCGCCACGACAACATCAGGATCCTACGCGCCTCGCGCAGGCGATGACGGCCTCGGGGCAGCTCACAAGATATGGTCCTGACCATCCGGGTGCTGAGTGCCGCATAGCTGATGGGAACCCCGCAAGAGCGACGTCGTGCCGCAAGTCGTCTACACCTGCGCCGCCAGCGCCGGCTCGCCGCCTCGATCGGGCTCGTCCTGCTCGCGGCCGTGGTGGCTGTCCTGAGCTCGGGTGGGGGCTCATCGAGCTCCCACCGCGTAACCCCGCGTGCCAAAGTCGTGGTTTCGGGCGGACCGCTGGCTCCGGCCTCTGTCGGGGGCCTGGCAGCGCTGTGGGCTCCACAGAACGTGGTCGGCACTCAGCCCGGGACGGCCGCCGCGTATGAAGCCGCGTCGACGCTCCCCGGGCCGGCCGGCTACATCCTGATCGCCGACCGCGGCAACAACCGCATTCTGATCGTCGACCCCCAGGGAAGGACGGTCTTCCTCGACCCGACGCCGGCGGACATCGCAGCGGGACGGCAGCTGGTCTACAACGACGACACGTTCGTGGAGCCCGGCGGGCAGTCCTTGATCGCCAACGAGGAGGACAACCACGCGATCGTCGAAGTCGGCATCGCCGACCACAGCCTGAAGGTGCTGTTCGGCCATCCCGGGGAAATGGGCACGGACGCGACCCACCTGCACACGCCTGATGACGCCTACGAGCTGCCCGACGGGTCCTTCACCGTGGCCGACGCCTACAACTGCCGGATCCTGTTCGTGAAGGCCGGGCGGATCGTCCGTGAATACGGGCACGCGGAAGTCTGCCGCCACGATCCACCCCACTACTTCGGGGCCGTCAACGGCGATACCCCCGTCCCCGGGGGCGGCGTACTGGTGAGCGAGATTCCCGGCAACTGGATCGACGAGATCGGACCTGAAGGACGCCTCCTCTTCTCGTTCCAGGCGCCGGTTAGCTACCCCTCCGACCCTCAGCCGCTGCCCGGCGGACGCATCCTCCTGGCCGACTACGCGAGCCCCGGCCATATCCTGATCGTCGACCACACCGGGCGGGTGCTGTGGCGCTACGGCCCGACGCGGGGCTACGGACGGTTGGACCACCCGTCCCTGGCGATGGGCCTGCCCAACGGGAATATAGTCGTGAACGACGACTACCGCGACCGCGTGCTCGTGATCGATCCGCGCACGAACAGGATCGTCTGGAAATATGGGCACACCGACTCACCCGCCAGCGCGCCGGGTTATCTCAACACCCCCGACGGCATGGACTTCATCCCGGCAGGTCCCCGGGGCGGCCCGGACTACGCCGCGGTCGTGCACCCATAGGCCTATGCGTCCGCCGAGAGCCGAGCTTGTGAGACAACACCGGGATGTGCACCGTCGCCAGGTTCGCCGGCGTCGCGCGGTCGCCGCGACAGCTCTCGTCGCGATCGTGCTTGCGGCGCTGATCGCGAGCGGTGGGACCTCGCGTCACGCGAGGAGCACCGTCGGGAACACACGCTCGGGGGCAACCGGTTCAGCCGGCGGTCGGACGGCCAACGTGAGGGTAGTCGTGGTGGCGAGCGGCCGGCTCCCGGCCCCCGTCCAGGATGCAGCTGTGGCGGCGATCACTCCCGACAGCGCCCTGCTAATCGGCGGGCTTAATCAGGGTGAATCCTCGGTGGCGGACATCGTGAGGGTAACTGGCTCAGAAGCGATCGGAGTAGGCGCGCTGCCGAGCGCTCTGCACGATGCCTCCGCAAGCGTGATAGGAGGAGAGGTCTACCTGTTCGGCGGCGGGGTGATCACATCGTTCTCTCAGATCACGCGCATCTCGAGCACCGGCGAAGCGCAGCTGGCCGGCCAGCTTCCCACTCCCGCCTCGGACCTGGCCACAACGGTGATCGCCGGCACCGTCTACATCGTCGGTGGGTACACAGGCCAGGCCCCCCTGCGGACGATTCTCGCTTGGCGCCCGGGCGCGCCGGCACGGGTTGTAGGCGTGCTCCCCAAGCCCCTACGCTATGCGGCGGTGGCCGAGCAGGGCGGCCAGCTAGTCATCGCCGGCGGCACGAGCGGGGTGGCCGCCAGCCAGGACGTCTACCGCTTCGATCCCAGCACCGGACGGGTCACGACCTTCACCCATCTGCCGCGTCCGCTGACACACGCCGCGGGCGCAACCTTGAACGGGACCATATTCCTGCTCGGCGGGCGCGGCGCGGAACCAGACAGCCAAACGCGACGAATCCTCGCGATCTCCCCGAGCGGAGCCGTGAGCATCGCGGGCGCCCTAACCCAGCCCCTATCGGATCTCTCGGCAGTGGCGCTCGGCGAACACATCCTGATCGCCGGTGGACGCGACCAGAGTGGGCACGTCCACGACGCGATCCTGACGCTCGGCATCCAGCCGGGATAACGACGCGCCTCCGGTCAAGGACGGTCGCCCTCAACTATCGAAGGTTCTCGCGGCTGACACCGGTGCTCCCAACGGGTGTCTCAGCTTTCGCGATGCCGCCCTCGTGAGCCAGCATTTCGACCCGGACGTTATGAAAGCCGGATCTCGTCGACGCTTCGTGCCACCATGCGGCGTTGGCCGGATGCTCCCAGCGTCCGGTGGCCAGGCGCGCGGCGTTCTTCAGCAACCGCCACACGCCAGGGAGTCCTCGACGTGCGATCGTGCGCAGCTTGACGGTTACGACATGACGGTCGCGGGTCTGGATTGGGTTCAGCGAGAACATCATGTCACCTATTACGAGCCGCCCGCCCGGCTTCAGGACCCGCCTGGCCTCGGCGAGAGCGCGATACTTGTCGGCGTGACGCAGCTCGTGCAGGCAGTAGTTGGAGACCACGAGATCGGCGACCCCGTCGACAAGCGGGAGGCTGACGGCGGAGGCCAGCACGGTTTCGACGTTGTGAAGATCTGCGCTGGCCGCCTTGACGCGTAGGTAGTCGCGCATCGCGGGCGAGCTGTCGATCGCCCACACACGAGCGACTCGTCCGGCCAGAGCCAAGGACAGAAGACCCGTGCCAGAGCCCACGTCAACGATCGTGTGCTCCGCCCGGGGCTCTGCCAGCTCAATTATGCGGTCGCGCAGGGCGCAAAACCCAGCGCCGCGTGCGACCAGCTCAGCCTCGCCGACGCGCGCATCCCAGTCCCTGGAGGTTGAGAACACCTCCTCATTCTTTATAGACCCTCTAAGTTCAGGTTAACTGCCCGAGTAGAGTTTCTCATCTTCGAGAGTTTTCTCATCTTCGCCCGGAAGCCAGTGAAGAAGCACCTCAATCATTCGTGCGAACTCTCTCAGCGTAGGCGGGTGTTAACGGGGCTACAGTGGCGCCTCGTCGCCAGGCTCGCAGCTTGACCCCCGACCCGGCCACGCTGCTGCCTCGCCCATCGACTACCCGACCCAACGCAGAGCGACGCGCCCGACACTCCCGAGCTGGGGCTGCTAACCCCGCGCGCGGGCCGCCCGGTAATCGCACCAGATGTGTGATCTCTCACCGTGAGAGATATCTCACCAGTGTCTTAGCTGGGATTTTGTTCTGACGGGGAATATGACTGCACGATCCCACCGCATTCACCCACCTAAGAGATGCTGGCCTGCGCAGGCTCGTACTCACCAAGCGCTAATACAGCAGCGCCCTGTCGTGGCCGCCGCCCGGGCCGGAACGAACTGTGAAAGTACTCACGAATGAGATCGAAGAATCACGTAAAATTACCCCGATGAACGGTTCCTCCGAGCAGCGTGTCCTCGCACGCCCAGGGTCGCCCGCCACCTGGCGCACGAGCGGCCATGAGGCGCAGGTGTTCGTCGATGACAGCGGACGTCGCGCCCTGGGCGTGCGGCTTGTCTGCTTCGCGATCGCCGCGCTCTGCGCAGTCTGGCTCACGGGACTCGTGGTCGGGATGGTGGGCTTCTCCGGCTTTGCCACGCCCCGTCTGGCGGCCCTGGCGCAGGGGAGCGTCACGCACCGCACGAGCGCGCCCCTGGCTTTGGCCGACGTCGAGGACACGGGGGCCGCCTCCTCGATTGGGCGCGCCCGCTATCAACCGATCGCGGCTCGGCCGGCATGCGCGTCCTATCGCACTGGAGCAGGGACGCCGCCAGGACGGCGCAGGACGGCGCTTCACTCGGCGTGTCTGATCCAGCTAGCGGCCGCCGATCAGCACCGCGACGTAGCCTCGGCCTGAGATGAGCGCCGGTCGCCCTGGCCGGTCGGCGCGGTCGGTCTTTCGGGCTCATCACGTGATCGTGGGTTTCTGCATGGCGATGGTGGTCGTGCTGCTGCTCGTGGACGGGATCACGACCAAGACGTTGGGGGCGTCCGGCACGGACGCGCCGAGTGCCGACGCGCCGCTCGCCGCCTCGGGGCCGATTCTGGTCTCCGACGGTCACGGAGGTCTCGTCTCGCGGGCCCCCGCTCCAGGGAGGCGAATCGCGTTGACGTTCGACGACGGGCCGAGCGCGAGGTGGACGCCGCGGATCCTGTCGATCCTCGAGCGCGCGCACGTCCCCGGCACCTTTTTTGAGATGGGTAGTAACGCGGTCCGCGCGCCCGCGCTCACCAGGCGGATCGTGCGTGACGGCTTCGAACTCGGCAACCATACGTTCACCCACCCCGACCTGGCGACGATTCCGGCCTGGCAGCGCGATCTCCAGCTCGGGATGACCGAGAGCGCCTTCGGTGGCATCGTCGGACTCCAGACCCGCTTGGTGCGCCCGCCGTACGCCTCGACCCCCGATGCGATCACGCCCAAGCAGATCGCTGCGTGGGGGCAGATCGCGGCCAAGGGCTACACGATCGCCGTGACCAACTACGACACGCGCGACTGGAGCCAGCCGGGGGTGAGCTCGATACTCGCCGCCGCGACGCCCGCCGGGAGCCAGGGCGGAATCGTGATGATGCACGACGGCGGCGGCAACCGGGCGCAGACCGTCGCCGCCCTGCCACGCGTGATCGCGCGCCTGCGGCAACGTGGCTTTCACTTCGTGACCGTCGCGCAGCTCGCGGGCGATGCTCGCGGCGCGTTCATGATTCCGGTCGGCGGCTGGGAACGCTTCCGCGGGCGACTGTTCGTGGCGATGCTGGCGGTCGCACGAACGGTCACCACCGTGTTGACGGTGATCATGTTCGCGGTTGCGGTGCTTGTTGCGTTGCGGATGCTGCTGGTGCTCGCGCTGGCGTCGGTGCAGGTTCGCCGCGGACGCCGGCGCGAGGCCGATACCTCGTTCGTGCCGCCGGTGTCGATAATCGTGCCCGCGTATAACGAGGCTGTCGGGATCGAGCGCTGCGTGCGCTCGCTCGCTCGCAGTGACTATCCGAGTCCGTTCGAGGTGATCGTGGTCGACGATGGATCTACCGACGACACGGCTGATCGCGTACGTGCGCTCGGGCTCGCCGGCGTGCAGGTAATTACCCAGGCGAATGCGGGCAAGCCGAAGGCGCTCAATACCGGCCTGACAGCGGCGGTGCACGAGATTGTCGTGACGATCGACGGAGATACCGTGTTCGAGCCGGACTCGCTGCTGCACCTGGTCCAGCCCTTCCGCGAGGCGGACGTCGGCGCGGTCTCGGGAAACACGAAGGTCGGCAACCGCACCGGCCTGCTCGGACGCTGGCAGCACATCGAGTACGTGATGGCGTTCAACCTCGACCGGCGCATGTATGAGGTCCTCGGCTGCATGCCCACGGTGCCCGGCGCGATCGGCGCGTTTCGTCGCGCAGCGCTCGTCGACGTGGGAGGCGTCTCGGGCGCCACCCTCGCGGAGGACACCGACGTGACGATGGCGATCGGGCGTGGCGGCTGGCGAGTGCTCTACGCCGATGACGCTCGTGCGTGGACCGAGGTGCCCTCGACGCTGAGCGGCCTGTGGCGCCAGCGCAGCCGCTGGTCCTACGGGACGCTGCAGTCGCTGTGGAAGCACCGTGGCGCGTTGCTGCACCCGAAGGAGGGTCGGATCGGGAGTCGCGCGCTGCCGTACATGGTCCTGTTTCAGGTCCTGTTGCCCTTGGCGGCGCCGCTGATCGACCTGTTCGCGATCTACTCGATCCTGTTCCTCGACCCGCTGCCGATCCTCGCCTTCTGGGTGGCGTTCAACGCCTGCCAGATCGTGCTCGCGTGGGTCGCCTTCGGCTGGGATCACGAGTCGCGCCGGACGCTGTGGTCGATACCCTTGCAGCAAATCGTCTACCGCCAGCTGATGTACCTGGTGGTGATCGATTCGCTGATGGTCGCGTTGATGGGCACGCGCCTGCACTGGCACCGGCTCTCGCGAACCGGCGAGGTGGAGGTACCTCCACCGGCGCCGCGACCGACGACCCTATGAACGAGACAGCGTCGCGTCACCCGCTCGCTCGGTTGTGCGTGTGCGCGGGTGCGCTCGTGCTCACATCGCTGGCGGGGTGCGGGAGCAGCGGCGCGAGCGCGCCTATCACACCCCCGGGTGGCAGCGGCGTGTTCTCGCCGTATGTTGACGTGACGCTGACCTCGCCTTTCGACCTCTCCGGCGTGGCGGCGGACGCCGGGGCACGCTCGCTGACGCTGGCCTTCGTGACCGCCGGCACCGGCGCCTGCAAGCCCGCGTGGGGGGGCCAGACACCGATCGACGCTGCGGCCGTAGCGGAGCCCGCGGGCCGTCTGCGCGCGGCCGGCGTGGGGCTGCGCGTCTCCTTCGGAGGGGCGCAGGGCTCTGATCTCGCACGGGGCTGCAGCAGCGCGAGCAGCCTGGAGGCTGCCTACGCCTCGGTCCTCGATCGCTACCACGCGGTGGCCGCCGACTTCGATCTGGAGGGCACAATGCTCACCGACCACACGGCGATCGTCCGCCTGTCGCGGGCCGCGGCGGAGCTGCAGGCTCACACTGGACGCCGGCTTGCCGTCTCGCTCACGCTGCCGGTGTCCCCCGAAGGCCTGTCGAGCGCCGCGCTTGAGGCCGTGCGCTCGATGCTGGCGGCCGGCGTGCATCTGAGCACGGTGAACCTGCTGGCGATGGACTACGGCCCCGCTATCGTCCGCGGGCGCATGGGAGCCACCGCGATCGCCGCCGTGGGCGCCGCGCACCGGCAACTCTCAGCGTTAGGGGGAGGGCTCTCCCGGTGGAGCGCGCTGGGCGTGACGGCGATGGTGGGCATAAACGACGTGAGCGGTGAAATCTTCACACTCGCCGACGCGCGCACGCTGGCGAGCTTCGCCGCCCAGAGGAACCTCGGGCTGACGTCAATCTGGTCGCTGGCGCGCGATAATCCGTGCGCAGGAAGCGAGTCTGGGGCGGTTCCCACATGCAGCGGCGTGAGCGAGTCGCCGTACGCGTTCAGCCGCGTCTTCGGCGCGCACGCGAAGACCGGCTTGCTGCCGCGCCGGGCGGTCGATAAGAGCTAGAAGCTATGCAATTCAGAATCTCTCCATCGCATTTCTTGTGCCGCCGCTCGATCACGGTAATCGGCGTCGTTGCGCTCGCCGCCTTCCTGTTCGCCAGCGGGACGGCCCGCCTCGCAGCCACGCCCACGACACGCCTCGCGCAGCGTACTGCCGGGATCGTGGTGCGGGTCAACCAGGTCGGATTCCCCCTCGGCGCGGTAAAGACCGCGACGGCTCTGACGCGGAACGCGCTCCACTCACGCGCGTTTGGAGTGGTCAACGCGCAAGGCCAGACGGTTCTCCGCGCGCGTGTCGGACCCGACCGTGGCGCCTGGAACCGCCGCTGGCGCCACGCCTACGCACTTGACTTCAGCGCCCTGCACACGCCGGGCACCTACCGGATCGTGCTCGCGCAGACACCGGGGATCCGCTCCCCCTCCTTCGTCGTGGGTGGCACGAGTTACGCCCTGCTGGCCGCGCGCGAGTTGAGCTTCCTGCGCGAGCAGCGCGACGGGACCGAAGCGGACTCCTCGCTGCTCGAACGCCAGCCCTCGCACCTCGCCGACTCCAGCGCATCGGTCTACCGGACGCCCGTCTACCGCCAGGATCGCCTGTTCCGCGGCCTGAGTCGTCTGGGCATCGCGCCGGTCGATGTCGCGGGAGGTTGGGCCGACGCGGGCGATTACCTGAAGCTCGTCGAGACCGCCAGCTTCGTCGAGGACATGTTGCTGTACACGCTCCGCGAATACCCCGCCGCGCTGGGGTCGGCCGAGCCGCAGCTCGCAGCCGAAGCTCGCTACGGGCTGCAATGGTTGGGGCGCATGTGGGAACAGCGGACGGGCATTCTTCGCTACCAGGTGGGAATCGGGGACGGCAACGGGCGCATCGAAGGTGACCACGATGTCGACTGGCGCCTGCCCCAACACGACGAAACCCTCCGCGTACGATCGGGGCGCGGCGCCTACTACGTGCGCTACCGGCCGGTCTTCCAAGATGGCACCGCTGGGGCGCCGATCAGCCCCAACCTCGCCGGCCGGATGGCGGCCGCCTTCGGCCTCTGCGCACAGGTCTTCCAGGCTACCGAACCCGCATACGCGCACCAGTGTCTGCTGTGGGGACAGACGATCTTCGATCGCGCGAACACGCACCCGCGGTCACTCGTCACGACCACGCCGCACGACTACTACCCCGAGCGCGAGTGGCAGGACGACCTCGAGCTCGGCGCCGACGAGCTGCTTCGCGCCACGGCAACGACGACCGATCATGAAGGGCTCCCCCACCCCGACGCGCTCTACTGGTTCGAGCAGGCCGACCGTTGGGGACAGGCGTATATGACAAGCCCGCTGGACGGGACCGACACCTTCAACCTCTACGACGTCGGCGCCCTGGCGCACGTCGAGCTGATGGCCGACCGCGTTTATGCGCCGGCGAAGGCGGTCGCGGACATGCAGAGCGATCCGACGGCCGTGCTTGCAGATCTCCACGATCAGCTCGCCGCGGCCGAGCGCGTCGCGGCGCGCGACCCGTTCGGGAGCGGTTACGCCTACGCCAACGACGACACCGTCTCGCACCTGCTCGGGCTCTCGCTCGAGGCACGCTTCTACGACCAGATCGCGGGAACGAGCGCCTATGAGGGATTCGCCCAGCGCCAGCTTGACGCGGTGCTCGGCCAGAACGCGTGGGGCCTCTCCTTCGTGGTCGGCGCCGGTAGCCACTTCCCCGACTGCCTCTCCCACCAGGTGGCAAACCTAGAGGGCTCCCTGACCGGCGGTTCCCCGCTGCTGCTGGGGGCGGTCGTCCCTGGCCCCGTGGATACCGCCGAGCTGCGCCGCCTGAGCGCCTCAGAAGGCTACCGGCCCTGCCCCACCGCTCAGAGCTCGGCCGGTAACCGTGATCCCTACGCCCAGTTCAACGGGCGAGGCGCCGCCTATGAGGACAACGTGCTGGCCTTCCCCACCAACGAGCCGAGTGACGACATCGCGGCGCTCGGGCTGCTGGCCTTCGCGCGCGAGGCGGCGGGTTGAGCTCGGGATCAGCGACGACAAAGACATCTTCCTGACCGGCTATACCGGCCTCTACGGGCTCGCGCCCAGGTAGGGTTGGCTGCACGGTCAGTGAGCCTCAGCTCGCTCACCTCACGAGGCGGCTCATCCGGACGATCTCGGCTCGCACCAAGCGCTCCACGCGACGCACCTCCTCCCCCGAGGGATGCGGCTGAGAGGCGAGCACCTCGAGCAAACAGGAGCTTTCGCTCACCGTCTGGCTGCTGAGTGCCGCATAGTCACTGTCAGGTTCGTGGCTCAGCGCTGGGGCTGGCGGCGTTGGATTAGGAGAGCGAGGGTTGGACATGCGGCTGCGGCCCGCTGCGCGTGTTCGAGCAGCTCGGGTGTGACCGGGTTCCCGTCGAGTATGGGGTAGCCCCAGTCATCGAGGGTGATCATCTCGGGCAGCAGCTCGGCGCAGAGGCCGTGCGCCTCGCAGGTGATCGGGTTGACACGCAAATGAGTGCTCATCGACTCACGCGGCCACAGCCAGGCGGAGGTTCGACGGCAGTGGCAGCTGGGAGGGTCGTGCGCATGCCGGGCATGGCCCGTGGCGGGCGTGCTCAGCGAACTCCTCTGCGAAGACGTTCAGCGCGCTTGCAACGAAGCGGACCGCTCCGTCGGGGTGCGCGCAGGCGCCCCGTCGTCGCACCATCGAGGCCCAGCGTCCGATGCGCTGCTCGGTCTGAGGGGCGGCGGTTCCGTCTTGGAGCTCTTCGACGGCGCTCGCGATTGCGTTCAGCCCGTGCACGCACGGTCCGCATTGCCCGGCCGTCTCCGCGGCGAGCCA
>Ga0208849_1002243_pt1 | contig 11015 bp, 9 predicted proteins | sample NGESurdeep072012_10_FD_184470 | JGI IMG/M metagenome (GOLD analysis project Ga0208849, IMG submission 184470) | Arctic peat soil microbial communities from Barrow, Alaska - NGEE Surface sample 53-3 deep-072012 (SPAdes) | ecosystem: Environmental > Terrestrial > Soil > Wetlands > Peat ...
GACGGCCGCGCGCCGCGCTCCGAGCTACGGGCTGTGGCCCTCGCCGGCGGAGCCGCGCTTGCGTTCGGCGTCGGGCTGTACTCGACGGGACGCGTGGGGCAGATCCTCGGCGTCGCGTGGGCGGCGCTGCCGCCGCGCGCGGTCGGCGTTGCCGTGATCGCGCTGCCGCTTCTGCTCACGCGGCGCTGGCGCGTGTCGCGCGAGGCGCTGCCGTACGCCGTCGTCTGTGGGCTGTGCGAGGTGCTCGGCTTCACCTCGTACGCGTTCGGCGCACGGCACGGGCTCGCGGTCGCCGCGGTGCTCGCGTCGCAGTTCGCGGGCATCGCGGCGGTGGCGTCGTTCTTCCTCTTCCGGGAGCGGCTGACGCGCGTTCAGGTCACCGGCGTCGTCGCGATCGTCTGCGGCGTGTCGGCGCTCAGCGCGCTCCACGGTTGAGCTTAGAGCGACCCCGCGGGTGGGTTCTTGCCGCCGGTGGCGACGTAGCTGACGCAGTCGCCCTGGTTCTTGAAGATGCCGTAGGTCTGCCAGCCGCCGTTCTTGCACGAGAGCGGCGTGTTCGCTTCCGGGTAGCTCGTCTCGAGGACGTGCTCATGGAAGACGGTCCAGAGCTGCGCGGCCTGATCGACGGAGAGGTCGAACGCGCCGTCGAGGCTCGCATCGGGGATGCTGACCGACGAGCCCGTGGAATTGACGCCGCAAGGAGTACAGGTTGCGTTGGAACCGACCTGGATGAAACCCGTCGGCCGGAAGACGTAGGGCGCAGCGGCAGGGCCTGCGGTCCCTACCTCGACAAGGGCTGTGAAGACGTACGGCTTGTCGAGCTGGGCGTTCGAGAGGTTCCACTCGTTCCCGTCGATCGAGACGCTCTCGCCCTGATCGAGGTTCTGCGGAATCGTCTGCGAGAGTGGCGACACGTCTCCGTTTCCGGTGCTGATGAAGATGTTGCCGCCTGCGAAAATGGGGTTTGTGAGCGTGACCGTGAACGTCTCGGTGACCTCGCCGCCGGCGGCCGGAACCACGTTCGGGGTAGCGATCGCGGAGGAGTCGTAGCCGAGACTCCCGCCCTGCACGTCCCCAGGCGCCGCGAGTCCGAGATTCATCGTGCCGGTCGGATCGAGGCTCGGCTGGCTGCACGAGCTCGGCAGCGTCGGTGTCGGTAGCTCACCGTCGAACACGGACGGATCGAGTCCGCTCGAGATCGTGATCGTCGGATCGGTGACCGTTGCCGCTGAGTTGTTCGAGAACAGGATGTTCCACGTCGGGTAGAGCGGCACGGTTGCGCTGCCCGAGACGCTGTCCACACCGGTGGGCACGTCGTACTTGAGGATCGTGAAGATGTTGGCCCCGAGGCCGGGATTGTTTCCCGTCGGGCCGTAGTGAATCGAGCACTGCGAGGGTGAATCCGACCGTGCCGCCTGCGCGGGGACGAACAACACGACGAGCGCCACGAGACCGACGAGGCCGCACCGCATCAGTCGGCGACGATTCAGTGTGGGCCGCATCTCGAGCCGCCTTTCCTCTGGAGGGCGAATGGCTCGAGCGACGTGGCGCACCAGATCAGTCGAACTCGTACTCGACCCTACGCCGGCCGCCGCGAAGATTCAACGTGACCCGATCTTCTATGGAGCCGAGGGGGCTCGAACCCCTGACCTTCTGGCTGCCAGCCAGACGCTCTCCCAGCTGAGCTACGGCCCCGAGTGGGAGGAGTGTAGCCCTCGTCGTCAGGAGGCGAGCTCGCGCACCGCGCGGACGAGCTCTTCCGGCGCGAACGGCTTGCGCAGCACCGGCGCGCCGACGTCGACGACGAACTGCTCGCCGTAGTCGCCGGTCATCAGCAGCACCGGCAGCCCGGGATTCGTTCGGCGCAGCCGCTCCGCGATCGCGTCGCCGCTCACGCCCGGCATCAGCACGTCCAGAACGGCCGCGTCCACGTTGCCGCCCTCGACCGCAGCGATCGCGGCCATGCCGTTGCTGACGCTCACGACCTCGAAGCCGGCGTCCTCCAGAACGGCTCGGTAGAGGAGGACGAGGTGGGGGCTGTCGTCGGCGACGAGGACGCGCATCCCCCATTGGTACCCGAAGCCGGGCCGGGCTATCGTCCCCTCGGTGCGTGGGAGGCGGCTGGTGGTGCCCATCCGGCTGGCCGCAGTCCGGCTGCGCGCCCATGCGCAGCGGAACCTGCTGGCAGCGATCGGGATCGCCGTCGGGGCCGGCGTCCTCGCCATGACCGCGGTGGGCGCGGTCGCCGTCCAGGACCGTGCCGTGCAGCGCGCCTTGGCCGGCCTGCAGCCGTCCGACCGCGCGGTGCAGGCGGTGTGGAGCGGTGTCCCGGCGCAGTCGAACCTCAGCTACCCGCAGCTCGACCGGCTCGCGCGCAGCGCGCTCGAGCCCGTGCTGCACCACCCGGCATTCGCGGTCGAGGTCTTCCGCCAGGCGACCTGGGGCGGCGCGTTCGTCAACCTCGGCGCCGTGGACGGGCTCTCGCGCTGGCTTGTCCTCCGCAGCGGGCGGCTCCCGCGCGCGTGCACGCCCTCCGACTGCGAGCTGATCCAGGTCGGCGGAGCGCCGGCGGCGCCGAAGCTGCCGTTCCTCCACGTCGTCGGCCGCGCGACGTTCCGCAGCGGCGCACCGCTGTCGGCGTACTTCGCCGCGGCGGGAGCGAACCGGCCGCCGATCCTGCTCGCCGACGGTGTGAGCGCGTTCGCGCGCACGCCGCTTCCGGACGCGCCGCTCATCGCCCGCACGTACGGCTGGGTCGTGCCGCTCACGCCTGGTTCGATTCACGACTGGGATCTCGCGAGCCTCGGCGCGCGCATCGACCGGGCGCAGTCGCAGCTGGAGGAGAAGAGCGACATCTTCTCCGTGTCCGCGCCGCTCGACACGATCGCGGCGGTGCGCGCGACGAGCCGCGTCGCCGGCGAGCGGCTGCTCGTGCTCGGCGGCGACGCCGCCGTGCTCCTGCTCGGCTTCGCAGTGCTCGCGTCGACGAGGCTGCGACGCGACTACGACGCGACGCGCCGGCGGCTGACCTGGTTCGGCGCCGGGCGCGGCCAGGTGCTGCTCGTCGCCGCGGCCGAGGTGGCGGCGATCACGATCGTCGCCAGCATCGCCGGCTGGATCGCCGGCAGCGGTGCCGGCGCACTCCTCGCGCGTCACCTCGGGGCGCCCGGATGGCTCGCAGTCGACCACTCGCTCTTCACCCTGCGTGCGTTCGGGATCGCCGTCGCGCTCGCCGCGCTCACGGCGCTCGTGATGCTCGCCGCGCTGCGCCTCGAGAAGATCGCGTTCGGTGGCGTCACGCTGACCGCGGCCGACGTCGCGGCGCTCGGCGCGCTCGCTGCGATCCTCCTCGCACTCGCGCGCGGGAAGACGAACACGTCGACGCTCGCATCCGGCGGCGGCACCGGCGTCGTGCTGCTCCTGCTGCCGGGCCTCGTGCTGTTCGTGCTCGCCGTCGCGGCTGCGCGCGTGCTCGCGCCCCTGCTGCGCGCGCTCGAATGGGCGGGACGGCGCGGGCCGCCGCCCGTGCGCCTCGCGCTGCTGTCACTCGCGCGCTCGCCCGGCCGGGTGCTGCTGTCCGTCGTGTTCTTCGTCCTCAGCGTCGGCGTCGCGTTGTTCGCGTTCTCGTATCGCGCGACACTTCAGCGCGGCGAGACGGAGCAGGCCCGCTATGCCGTTCCGGCGCCGTTCGTGTTACAGGAGGACCTCTCCAAGCTCGTCACCGTGCAGCAAGCTGCACCGCACCTCGGCACGCTCGTGTTGCGCGACAGCGGGTACATCACCGCGAACCGCGGCATCGACTTCACGCTCCTCGCGCTGCCGGCGGCCGAGATTCCGCGCGCCAACGGGTGGCGCTCCGACTTTTCGTCGCTGTCGCCGCGCGCGCTCGCCCGTGCACTTGCGCCGCCGGTCAAGCCGCGCCTGCGTGGCTTCGACTTGTTGGCCGACGCAACGCACCTGACGGTGCCGTTGACGATCACCGGCGACCGGGTCGGCATCCAGCTCAACGTGCTCGACCCGCGCGGCGACTTCACGCTTCTCTCGCTCGGCGAGCTCGGCCGCGGCGCGCATGCTCCGAGCGTGCGGCTGCCGCCCGAGGCGCGCGGTGGCCGAGTCATCGCGATGCGGCTCTCGTTCCCGCAAACGGCCGCGTTCGTGGCCGGGCATCGTGAGAGCGGGACCGCGCTGGCCGTCAACGACACGTCGGTCGGCACGCTCCGCCTCGACCGGCGCTTCGCCGGCTGGATCGGGACGAACGGGGTACGCGTGCACGGGACGACGCTGCGCTACGTCGTCAACCGGGCGTCCGACTCGATCCTGCGGCCGAACGAGCCGCTCGAGGGCGTGCCCGTCCCTGTCGTCGTGTCGCCCGACCTCGCGCGCGCCGCCGGCCCCGGCGGCCTCCTGCCGCTGCACGTCGAGGACGAGACGATCGAGGGCCGCGTCGTCGCAGTCGCGGGGAACTTCCCCTCCGTCGACGGCGATCTCGTCGTCGCCGACCTGCCGACGTGGCTGACGGCGGCGAACACGATCGAGCCGGGGACGGCGACTGCGAGCGAGATCTGGCTCGACGCTTCCAAACGGCCGCGCATCCCCTCGCTCACGATCGTCTCGCAACGCGCAACAGAAGAGGCTCTGCGCAGCGATCCGCTCGCGCGCGGCTCGCTCGCGCTGCTGCTCGTGGCTGCGATCGTCGGCCTCGTGCTCGCCGCCGTCGGCGTGCTGCTCGGCGTCGTCGGCGACCGCCGCGACGAGACGGGCGAGCTCTTCGATCTCTCCGCGCAGGGCGTCACGCCGGCCGAGCTGCGCCGCCACCTGGTGCTGCGCGCAGAGGCGGTCGCGGCGGTGGGCATCGGCGGCGGGGTCGCTGCCGGCGCGGTGGTGAGCGCGCTCGTCGTCGCCGTCGTCTCCGTCACCGCGGGAGCAGGAACGCCGCTGCCGCCGCTCGTGCTCGTGTTCGACTGGCCGCTCGTCGGCATCGCGCTCGTGTGCCTCGTCGCCGGCTCGACGGCTGCTGCCGGCCTCGCCGTGAGGAGGCTGCGATGACCGCTGTCGAGGCCACCGACCTCTTCCGCATCTATCCGTCGGCGGAAGGCGCGGCCGCCGCGCTCCAGGGTCTGTCCCTCGACATCGAGGAGGGCGAGCTCGTCGTCGTCTTCGGGCCGAGCGGATCGGGCAAGAGCACGCTCCTGCGCATCCTCGCCGGCCTCGATCGCCCGTCCGCGGGAACGGTGCGCGTGTTCGAGCACGATCTGCGCACGCTGCGCGGCCGCGCGCTCGCCGGCTACCGGTCGCGCACGCTCGGCTACGCAGATCAGCACTACGAGCGTGCGCTCGCGCCCGAGCTGACCGCGCGCCAGCTCGTAGCGCTGCGGCTCGACCTGCTCGGCGTCGATCGCGCCGAGAGCGGACGCACCGCCGACCGGCTGCTCGAGCGCGTCGGTCTCGCCGGCAAGCGCAATGCGCGGCCGGGCGAGCTGTCCGGCGGCCAGCAGCAGCGCGTCGCGCTGTGCGCCGCCCTCTCGCACGGCCCGCGGCTCTTCATTGCGGACGAGCCCACCGGCGAGCTCGACGCCGCGAACGCCGCCGAGATCTACGCGCTCATCCGCGAGCTTGCGCGCGAGGCGGGCGTGACGACGCTCATCGTCAGCCACGATCCGGAGTCCGCCGCCGTCGCCGACCGCGTCGTACAGATCCGCGACGGGCGCGTGAGCGCCGTCGATGGCGATGCAGTCGTGAACCGCGGCGGGTGGATCCGCATCCCCGAGGAGCTGCTCGGGAGGACGGCGCGTGCGCGCCTGGAGCCGAGGCCCGGCGGCGTATTCGTGCACACCGTCGCGGTGGAGGCGGTGGAGAGCGCCGCTCCGGCGGAGGCGCGGCCGGGAGCAGTCGTCGCCGAGGCGGTGGCCCTGACGAAGGTGCACGGGCGCGGTCCGCGCGCGACCGAGGTCTTCCACGATCTCTCGCTCGTGTTCGCCGGAGGTGCGTTCTCGGCGATCACAGGGCCCTCCGGCACGGGCAAGTCGACGCTGCTGCACCTGCTCGCAGGCCTCGACCGGCCGACCGCCGGCGACGTGCGCGTGCTCGGTACCGCGCTCTCCGGCCTCGACGAGACCGGGCTCGCGTTGTTGCGGCGCAGCAGCATCGGCCTCGTCGCGCAGGGGACGGATCTCGTCCCGTTCCTCACCGCGCGTGAGACGGTCGAGCTCGCGCTCGCCTTGCGTGGCGCCGACGCCGGCGGTGCGGCTCCGGCGCTCGCCGCTGTCGGCCTCGGCGAGCTCGCCGACCAGCGCGTCGCCCGGCTGTCGATGGGGGAGCGGCAACGCGTCGCCATCGCACGTGCGCTCGCCGCTCGACCGGCGCTGCTGCTCGCGGACGAGCCGACCGCGCGGCTCGACGAGGCGAACGCGCGGGCCGTCGGAGCGCTCTTCGCCGAGCTCGCGCGCACGACGGGCACCGCGATCGTGTGCGCGACGCATGATCCGGTGCTGATCGAGCACGCGCAGGTTGAGTTCCCGCTGGCTACGCTCGCGGCGTGAGTCAGGAAGGGGTCGATCTTCTTCTCAGGGGCTACCGCGCGTTCGTCGCCGGAGACCTCGACGCGATCGAGCAGATGCTCGACCCGGAGGTGGAGTGGGTCGGCGCGGAGGCGGAGGGCGCGTTCGATCGCGACGACGTGCTCGCCATCCTCGCCGAGCGCGTTGCCGAGGGGTATCACGTCACCGTCGACCGCTGCATTGGCGTCGGCGACCGCGTCGTGGTCAGCATGCGTTTCTCGCGCATCGAGCCGGACGAGACGGACGAGCGGCCGCTCCAGTCGCGGCGCTTCTACCTCGTCGGCCGCTACGCGGCGGTGGTGACCACGCACGAGGGGCGCGTCGCGCGCGTCGAGGAGCATCCGCATCTGGTCGACGCGCTCGCGGCGGTCGGCCTCGAGGACGAGGTGGCGTGAGCGGCGTCCTCGTCACCGGCTTCGAGCCGTTCGGCGGTTCGGACGTCAATACCTCGACGCTGATCGCGGAGGCGCTCGGCGGTGTGATCCTGCCTGTCTCGTATGCGCGCGCGGCGGACGCGTTGCGCGCGGCGGTGCAGGCGGCCGATCCTGGCGTGGTCATCTGTTTCGGCCAGGCCGACCGCGAGGCGATCTCGGTGGAGCGGTTCGCCCTCAACCTCGACGGCTCCGAGTCGGAGGACAACGACGGCGTCGTCTCCTCTGCCGAGATCGATCCAGCCGGCCCGGTCGCGTACCGCTCGACACTCCCGGTGGACGAGATCGTGGCGGCGCTGCGCGACGAGGAGATCCCGGCCGAGGCCTCGCGCACCGCGGGCGGCTTCCTCTGTAACCGCGTCTTCTACGTGCTCATGGGCCTGCTCGAGGAGCGTCCGGGGACGACCGGCGGCTTCGTCCACGTCCCGGAAGACATGCCGATCGGCCTGCTGGTGCGGGCGGGCGAGATCGTCGTCGCCCGTGCGACGGCCTCGGCGCTCTCCTAAGCGGTCTCCACGCCCGGGATTACGCGGCCGGCGGCGGTCGTTCTTCATCGGTACAATCCGGATACCTAGTACACCGAATGGAGAGTGACCGAATCGTGAGTGACCTGCTTCTCGTCCCGTTGGAGGACACGGTCGTCTTCCCGGGCATGACCGTCACACTGACGGTCGAGACCGGCGACGAGACCGAAGTGCTGCTCGTGCCCCAGCACGGGCAGGAGTACGCGAAGGTCGGCACCGTCGCCCGGGTGGACGAGCGCGTCCGCCTGCCGCGCGGCGCCGGCACGGCCGTCGTCCTGACCGGCCTGCACCGCGGCGTCATCGGCGCAGCCCGCACCGACCCCCAGGGGAATCTGCGCGTCGAGGTCGAGGAGATCCAGGACGAGAATCCGGCCCCCGTCAAGACGCGCGAGCTGGAGCGCGAGTACCGCGCCATCGTCGAGGAGATCCTCGAGCTGCGCGACGCGGACGAGCGCATCGGCCAGTTCCTGCGTTCCATCACCGAGGCCGGCGCGCTCGCCGACACGTGCGCGTACGCCCCCGACATCTCCTTCGCGCAGCGCGTCGAGCTGCTCGAGACGGTCGACGTCGTCGAGCGCCTCGAGTTCGCCGTGAAGCTGCAGCGCGAGCGGCTCGCCGAGCTGCAGGTGCGCGCCCGCATCCGCGATGACGTGGAATCCGGCGCGCAGAAGCAGCAGCGTGAGTGGTTCCTGCGCCAGCAGCTCAACTCGATCCGCAAGGAGCTCGGCGAGGACGAAGGATCCGTCGTCGAGGAGTACCGCACGAAGATCGAGGAAGCCGGCATGCCGGACGACGTCCGCGCACAGGCCGAGCGCGAGCTGCGACGCCTGGAGACGATGGGCGAGGGCTCCGGCGAGGCGTCCATGATCCGCACGTACCTCGAGTGGCTCACGTCCGTGCCGTGGTCGAAGCGCTCGGAGGAGCGTCTCGATCCCGTGAACGCGCGTGAAGTGCTCGACAACGACCACGCCGGCCTCGACGACGTGAAGGACCGCATCGTCGAGTACCTCGCCGTGCGCAAGCTGCGGGAGGACCGCGGCATCCCGAACGACAAGAAGAGCGGCGCCATCCTGACGCTGATCGGGCCGCCCGGCACGGGCAAGACGTCGATCGGCGAGTCGGTCGCACGCGCGCTCAACCGCGAGTTCGTGCGCATGTCGCTCGGCGGCATCCGCGACGAGGCCGAGATCCGCGGGCATCGCCGCACGTACATCGGCTCCCTCCCGGGCCGGCTCGTGCGCGCGCTGCGCGACGCGGGGACGATGAACCCGGTCATCCTGCTGGACGAGGTGGACAAGGTCGGCGCCGACTGGCGCGGCGACCCGTCCGCGGCGCTGCTCGAGGTCCTCGACCCCGCGCAGAACCACTCCTTCCGCGACCACTACCTGGACGTCGAACTCGATCTCTCCGATGTCTTCTTCATCGCGACGGCGAACATCGCCGACACGATTCCGACCGCGCTGCTCGACCGCATGGAGGTCATCCGCTTCGACGGCTACACGGTGGACGAGAAGACGGCGATCGCACGCGGCTACCTGTGGCCGCGGCAGCGCGAGCGCAACGGGCTGCTCGAGGACGAGGTCTCGATCGGCGACAAGACGATCGAGCTGGTCGTCTCCGAGTACACGCGCGAGGCCGGCGTCCGCCAGCTCGAGCGCGAGCTCGGGAAGATCCTGCGCAAGACCGCGACGAAGATCGCGTCCGTCGAGGTCGAGCCGCCCGTCGAGGTCGGCGTCGACGTCGTCCGCGACGCGCTCGGCCGCCAGCGGTTCTTCCAGGAGGCGGCCGAGCGGACCGCGGTGCCCGGCGTGGCCACCGGCCTCGCAGTGACGGGCACCGGCGGCGACGTGCTCTTCGTCGAGGCGACGTCGATGGACGGCGGCAACGACCTGTTGCTCACCGGCCAGCTCGGCGACGTGATGAAGGAGTCGGCGCGCATCGCGCTCTCGTTCATTCGCTCGCACGCCGAGGAGATCGGCGTCGACCAGTCCGCGTTCACCGACCGCTCGTTCCACGTGCACGTGCCCGCGGGCGCGATCCCCAAGGACGGCCCGAGCGCCGGCATCACGATGGCCACCGCGCTCGCGTCGCTCCTGTCGGAGCGTCCGGTGAAGCACACAATCGGCATGACCGGTGAAATCACGCTGCAGGGACGCGTGCTGCCGATCGGCGGGCTGAAGCAGAAGGTGCTCGCTGCGCACGCCGCAGGGCTGACCGACGTGATCATCCCGGAGCGGAACCGCGCCGACCTCGACGACGTCCCCGCGGACGTGCGCGAGGCGATGAGGTTCCACCCGGTGATGACGCTCGGCGAGGTGCTCGACCTCGCGCTCGAGCCCAAGAGCCAGCCGACGCTCCATGCGGTGTAGGAACTGCCAGCCGCTGCCCGAGGGGGTCGCCCGTGCGGCCGACCTCCTCGGGCGGCGCTGGGTCCTCGCCATCCTGTGGGCCTCGTCCGAGGCCGGCGCCGTCCGCTTCAACGAGTTCAAGCAGGCGCTGGAGACGATCCCGCCGCGCACGCTCGCGGCGCGACTGATGGAGTTGGAGGAGGCCGGCATCCTCGAGCGGCGCGTGCTCGACACGCGCCCGCCGCGCGTCGAGTACCGGCTGACGGAGCTCGGCCGCCGCGTCGGCAAGGTCGCGGCCGGTCTGCTCTCCGCTTAACACGCAGCACATGCCGTTCTTAGTGTCGCCCGGTTTCATCCGGTGATGGATCGGATCCTCGTCGCCGAGGACAACAGCGCCCTCAGGCTGCTGTACGCGATCTGGCTCGAGTCCGGCGGCTTCGAGGTGACCGCGGTGGCCGACGGACGCGCAGCACTGGCGGCGCTCGAGCGGCGCCCGCTCCCGGACGCGGTGCTCCTCGACATCGAAATGCCGTTCGTCGACGGCCTGTCGGTGTGCCGATACCTCCACGCGCTCGATCCGTCCATTCCGGTCCTCGTCGTGACCGGCGTCGAGGGAGCGCGCGGCGACGCGCTCGCGGCCGGCGCCTCGGATGTCCTGAGCAAGCCGTGCGACCCGGCCCAGATCGTCGGAGCGGTACGGCGGGAGGCTGCGCGCCTCCGCCTCACGGCCTGAGGCACGCTACCGTGCGTGGCAGTGTCAGGGCGTCGTCGAGTGGTGGTGACCGGCCTTGGGGCTGTGACCCCGCTCGGTCCGGACATCGAGACGACGTGGAGCCGCCTGATCGCAGGTGAAGGCAGCGGCGCCGCGGTCACCGCGTTCGAGACGGACGGGCATCCCGTTCGGATCGGCTGCGAGGCGCGCGAGTTCGATCCCGGGCAGTGGCTGGACCGACGAACGTTGCAACGGACGGATCGGTTCGCGCAGTTCGCAGTGGCGGCTGCGCGCATGGCGGAGGCCGACGCGCGGGTCGACGTCGCAGCCGCACCGGATCGTGTCGGCGCGTCGATCGCGACCGCCCAGGGAGGAGTGGCGAGCCTCGCCGAGTGCTGCGCCGGCGCCGACGCCGCGCGCATCCACCCGCGCCTCGTGACGGC
>Ga0208849_1002244_pt1 | contig 11012 bp, 8 predicted proteins | sample NGESurdeep072012_10_FD_184470 | JGI IMG/M metagenome (GOLD analysis project Ga0208849, IMG submission 184470) | Arctic peat soil microbial communities from Barrow, Alaska - NGEE Surface sample 53-3 deep-072012 (SPAdes) | ecosystem: Environmental > Terrestrial > Soil > Wetlands > Peat ...
GGTCGGTTTTGGTTTCCAGCGACACCAGTTTCAGCGTCGCTTCGACGTGGCTGTGGATATCGGCTTTCTCCGCCCGGTTGATCCAGGGCCGCAGCCGATAGCCGCCGGCGACCTCGGCCGCGATGCGGACGTTCTGGAACACGGTCAGTTCGGGGAAGATCTCGGTGATCTGGAACGTCCGCGCCATGCCGCGGGTGACGCGTTCATTGGTTGCGAGCTTGGTGATGTCCTGGCCGTCGAACCTGATCGCGCCGGAGGTCGGCGGGAAAAATCCGCTGATCAGGTTGAAGAAGGTGGTCTTGCCGGCGCCATTCGGCCCGATGATCGCGCACAATTCCCCCTTCGCCACATTGAGCGACACGTCGCGCACCGCCACCAGATTGCCGAATCGCTTGGTGACATTCTGGATTTCGAGAACGTTCATGACGTCGCTCATGCCTTGCTCCGCTGCAGGAAGCCGAGCAGCCCGCGCGGGAAGAACAGCACCACCAGAACGAACAGCAGTCCGACGAACGACATCCAGTTGACGGTAATGCTGGACAGATAATCCTGCAGCACCACGAATACCGCCGCACCGAGCAGCGGCCCCCAGAAATTCCGCATCCCGCCCATCACCACCATCATGACGAAGTCGCCGGACTGGCTGTAATGCAGTCCCCTCGGATCGGCGAAATTGTTGACCAGCGCATAGAGCGCGCCGGCAAACGCCACGAAGAAGCAGGACAGCGAGAACGCGATCCAGATGTGCCGTTCCACCGGAATGCCGAGGAAGCGGGAGCGGCGTTCGTTCTCGCGGATCGCAATCATGGTGCGGCCGAACGGCGAGCGCAGGATGAAGCCCATGACGCCGACCGCCAGTGCGAAACAGAACAACACAAAGAAATAGAAGCTTTTGTCGTTGGCGAGAATGTCGATCTTGAACAGGCCAAAGTCGAGCGGCTGACGCGAGAAGCCGCGCAGGCCGTCGTCGCCGCCGGTCAGCGAACTCCACTGGAACGCGATGTAGTAGAACACCTGGCCGAACGCGATCGTCACCATGGCAAAATAGACGCCACGTCGCCGCACGATCAGCAGGCCCAGAATGGACCCGCAAATGCCGCCGAGCAATATTCCGCCGATCACCGCCAGCGGCGTGGAAAGTGCCAGGTATTTCAGCGTCAGCCCGGCGCCATAGGCGCCAAGGCCGAAATAGGCGGCGTGACCGAACGACAGCACGCCGGTGAACCCCAGCAGGAAATTCAGCGACATCGCAGCCAGGCCCAGCACCAGCACGCGGGTGGCGAGCGCGGTATAACCGCCGAGCGGCACCATCCAGTAGGGAGCGAGCAGCAGCACGGCCCAGATCGCCGCGAGGACGATCAGCTTGCGGGTTTGTTCGCCACTCACATCAGCATTCCTTCTTCGCCGAATAATCCGCGGGGACGGATCAGCAGCACCACCGCCATCACGATATAGATCACCGCTTCGCTGGCGGCCGGGAAAAACACCGCGGTCAGTCCCGATGCCAACCCGATCAACAGGCCGCCGGCCAGCGTGCCGGGCAGGCTGCCGATTCCGCCGACGATAATGGCGATGAAGCTCGGCATCAGCAGGCTATCGCCCATGGTCGGTTCAAGCCCCAATTGCCCGGCGGCGAGAACACCGCTGAGCCCGGCCAGAAAAATCCCGACCGCAAAGTTGAGCGAGCGCAGCATCTGCACATTGATTCCCAGTGCCGCGACGGTTTCGAGATCGAGCGTGCCGGCGCGGATTCGAATGCCCAGCCGGGTGTAGCGCAGCAGCACGAACAGCAAGCTCACGGCGATGATTACCACCGCCACCATGAACAGGCGATAGCCGGTGATGAAGAACAACTCATTGCTCAAGGGCTGCGCCAGAAATGCCGGAATGGTCACCGGCTTGCCCTGCGGGCCAAAGATAAAGCGGGTGCCGTCCTGGATCATGAAAGCAAGGCCGAAGGTCAGCAGCAGGCTGTAAAGCGGATCGCGTCCATACAGCGGGCGGATCAACAGGCGTTCCACGACAAGCCCGATCACGGCCGTCAATGGCGGCGCCAGCAGCAGCGCGCCCCAGAATCCGACATAGGGCGTGATCGTATAGGCGATGTAGCCGCCGATGACGAGAAAGCCGCCATGGGCGAAATTGATGACGTTGCTCAAATTGAGGATGAGCGAAAGACCGAGTGCCATCAGCACGTAGAAGGCGCCGATGATCAGCCCGTTGGTGACGTTAAACAGGATAATTTGCGTCATGAATCACCGGAAGAGGAGGCCTGCGGCCGATCCGGGAAGCCCCGGACCGGGAATAGCGGAGTTTAGCGTGGCCCGACCACCGAATAGTGCGGGTTGGAAGTCGACGAGGACATGCGTTCTCCCGGGGAGCGTTGTGATTTTTGGCAGTGTTGTTGATTTTTCCTGGCGCCGGATTTAGCAGGTTTCGCTTATTCAAGGCAACGCCCGGCGCCTCGCGGCGCCGGGCGTCGTTTGTCTCAGGTTCAGGCTGGCCACTGGATCTTGCAGCCGGTGGCCTCGACCGATCCGGCGGCTTTTTCACCGGGGACCAGGGTCTTCACGGTGAACATCTTGTCCGGATCGCCTTGCGGCGGATGCGCCTCGCCTGCGAACACGGTGCTCATCAGTTCGTGGTCGCCGGCGCGGTATTCCGGCGCGGCCGGTTGCAGCGCGACCTCGGGCGGTAGCTTGAATCCGGCCAGCGCATGCGCCAGTTTCGGCGCATCCAGCGTCTTTTCCTGGTTGGCAATCAGGGCGATCGTCTGCACCGCGGCGAAGCCGAACCAGTTGCGCGCGGTGGCGGCGCCGCCGGTGATCTTCTTCATCGCAGCGTTGAATTCCGCGACATGCGGCACGCCCGGCTGGTCCCACCACCATTCCATGGTCCACCATCCGACCCGCGCGGTATCGGGCACGGCGCGGATGCTTTCGAGTTCGAATAGCGTGCCGCCGACCGCCATCTGCTTGTCCATGCCGAACTGCACGAACTGCTTGAGGCTTGCGACCTGGTCGCTGCCGCCCATCACGTTGATCAGCACTTGTGGGCCGTAAGCCTTGGCCTGGATCAAATAGGCGGAATAGTCCGCGGTGCCGATCGGGACCAGTGCGCCCGAGGAAGTGCCGCCCGCGGCTTTCAGGATTTTTTCAAATCCCGCCTGAACCGAGTGGCCATAGGCATAGTCGGGAGTCAGGAAGTACCACTTCTTGCCGAATTTATCCATCAGCGTGGAAGCGATGGCGTTGGCGTCCATGGTGGTCGTATTGCAGACCCTGAACACATTCCACGAGCAGTTCGAGCCGGTAATAGTGTCGGTATGACCGCCCCCGACGATGTGCAGCACCTTCTTTTCGCTGGTGACCTGCGCTATTGCCGCCGCGATGCCGGAATTGACGTCGCCGACGATGAAGTTCACCCCATCGCGCTCGATCAGCTTGTGGGCTTTCTGCACCCCGGTGCCGACGTCGTTGGCCGAGTCCTCCACCAGCAGTTCGAGCTGACGGCCGAGGATGCCGCCCTTCTTGTTGATCTCCTCGGTGGCGTATTTGGCGCCCACCACTTCGTTTTGCGCGATCGCCGCATAAACGCCGGTCAGCGGATCGATAAACCCGACCTTGACCGGGGTCTCGCCACGGGCCTTGATGATGTACGGAGCTGAAAATTGCACCGCAGCAATTGCGGCGCCTGTTTTGATAATAGTCCGCCGATCGACCGGCCGTGATCGTTGCGAAAAACCCATATTGTCCTCCTAGACAAGGTAACGTGTTTCGATAGCAGGCATTCTTCGATGCCGTTGTCGGCCGGGAGCGTAACCTTTCCAGTTTGGTTTTGCCAACAGTAACCCGGGATATTTCTGCGACCTTCGGCCTAAAATTGCACACGCACAAGATGTGCCGTCGAGTTGGAGGCCACCTTTAACCGTTCCGGGCAACGCAAGATCATCGTTGGAAACCGGATCTATTCCACCCTGTGTTGCGCGGTTGTGCCGCGGCAGGCAATAGCCCGGCCTGGCAAAAAATATTCCGGGGCCTGTCGATTTGGCTCCGGCTTGCACGTCTGTAGAGGCCAATCAGGCCGCAACCGCGAACCTGGGCGCTCAATCAAGGAGGCTAAGGTGACAACCGACCTCAGATACCTCGCTTACACGGCGATGCTGACCGCCGCATTATGGATTCCCTATATTGTCTGCCAGGTGAGGACCAACGGTCCGCTCCAGCCGACGAACTATATCGACCCGGCCTTGCCGCGGCCGGTCCCTGCCTGGGGGCAGCGCGCGCATCGGGCCTATTTGAACGCGGTCGAGGTTTTCGCTCCGTTCGCAGCCCTTGTGGTTGTCGCCCAATTGGCCGGGAAGGCCAACGCGATGACCGCGTTCTGGGCGGCGAGCTTCTTCTGGCTGAGGCTGGCGCACGCGATCGTCTACTGGGCCGGGATTCCCTACCTTAGAACCATCCTGTTCACGCTGGCATTCGTGGCCGAGGCGGGAATTTTCCGGGAAGTGATCAAGTAGTTTTCGCGCCCGAAGATCCGGGGATCATGATCGCACCACGGCCGCGCGGTCCGTCAGGCGCCGCGCGGCGCGGTGCCGCGCCGCGCTATCAATGACCGGCAGCAGCGTCTTTGGCGGCGGCGTTGTTGAGCACGATCAGGCCATCGACGGCGACGCCGGTTTTGGCATTGACCAGAAATGGATTGACGTCGATCGAGGCGATCCGGGTGCCGGCGTCGGCCATCAGGTTGGAAAGGCCAACCAGGGCCTTCACCGCCGAGGCCTCGTGCAGCGCGGGCTTGCCGCGATAGCCCTTCAGTTTCACGCCGGCCTTGGTGCGGTTGATCAATTCCCTGGCCTCGGCCGCATCGAGCGGAGCCCCGGCCAGCGCGACGTCCTTCATCAGCTCGATATCGACGCCGCCGGTGCCGAACAGCACCACCGGCCCCATCTCGGCGTCGAGCGAAGCGCCGACCACCAGCTCCAGCTCGGCCTTGACCTGTTGGGCAATCAGGATGCCCTCGAGCCTGGGCTTGTTCTTCAATTTTTTGATGCGGGCGGTGATGTCGTTGAAGGCCTTTTTGACGTCGGCCGAACTATTGAGGTTCAGCACCACGCCGCCGATGTCGGATTTGTGCAGGATGTCCGCGCTGACCACCTTGGCGACCACGGGAAAGCCGATCTTTTTGGCGATCCTGACGGCGTCGGCGGCGGTCTGCGCGATCGCTTCCCTTGAGACCGGAATGCCGTAGGCCCTGAGCAGTTTTTTTGACGCGACCTCGTCGAGCGCCGCGCCCTTGGCGCTTTTCAACGTTCGCTCCAGCGTCGCACGCGCGGACGCGCTGGAGCTCGAAACGACATCCGGCACTTCCTTGCGCAGCGAGGCGTAGTCGATCAGCGCCTTGATGGCGCCGACCGCGCGGTCGAGGCCCTGCATGACCGCGATATGCGGCAGCGACTTGCGCAGGCTCTTGGTGAATTCGGTGAAGCCGATCGACATCGTCGAGATATAAACCACCGGCTTGCCGGCGGTTGCGGCCATCTCGTCGACGATGCGCAGATTGCGTTCACGCAATTCGTGCGGCGCCTTCGGCAATTCAGCATCGATGATGACGATGTCGGTGTCGGGATCGTCGATCATGATCTTGATCGACTGCATGTAGACCGAAGGATCGACCACGGCGGCGAAACCGGCGTCGAGCGGATTGCCGACGATGCTGCCGGGGCCGAGCATTTTGGCGAGTTTTTCGGTGGCGCCGGCGCCGAGCGGGGCGAAATTCATGCCGGCGGCATGAAACGCGTCGATCAGCAGGCCGCGCTTGCCGCCGGACAGCGTCACCGCGGCGAGCCGGTTGCCCTTCGGCGTGTCGGCATGGACGAAGCATTCGGTGGTTTCGATCAACTCGTCGAGCCCGCGGACGCGGATCACGCCTTCCCGGGTCGAGATCGCGTCGAAGGTCTCGATCGAGCCGGCCAGCGCGCCGGTATGCGCCATCGCGGCGGCGCGTCCGCCCTCGGAGGCGCCGAGCTTGAGCGCGATCACCGGTTTGCCGGCCGCGCGCGCCGCCTTGCACGCCTGCCGGAACACCTTTGTGTTGCGGACGCCTTCGAGATAAACCACGATCACGCGTACGCTCGGATCGGCGGCGAAATAGGCCATCAGGTCGGGGGTCTCGAGCCCGGCCTCGTTGCCGGTGGTGACCATGTAGCCGACGCCGACGCCGCGATCCTCCAGCGCCTGGCGGATCGCCATCACGATCGCGCCGGATTGGCCGGCGATCGCCACCGGACCTGCCTCCATGGTGACGACGCGATCGTCGATGTTGGTGAACAGCTTTTCGCCGGCGCTGAGATTGCCCAGGCAATTCGGACCGGTGACGGCGAGGCCGGTTTCGCGGATCGCCTGTTGCAGTTCGCCGGCGAGTTTCTGGCTTTCCTCGTCCTGCAACTCGCTGAAGCCCGAGGTGACGATGGTTGCCGAGCGGGCGCCGGCCGCCGCGGCGTCGCGCAGCACCTGCACCGCAAAACGCGCCGGCACCAGCACCAGCACGTGATCTGGCTTATCCGGCAGGCTGGCGAAATCCTTGTAGCAGGGCACGCCCCAGACGGTTTCGCGCTTGCTGTTGACCGGATAAAGCCCGCCTTCGAACTGGTACTTGATCAGGTTGGTCCAGATCCGCTCGGCGTAGTTACCCGGCTTGTCGGTGGCTCCGACCAGCACGATGTTGCGCGGATGCAGCATGGCATGGATGCTTTTGACGATTGCGCTGGCGTCAGGCGAAGGCGACCATGGCCTTGCCGATACCGACGCCGTGCTGGTCTGAGCTTCCATCGGTGTAACCCTTACCCCTGGTTTCCTGGCGTCGTGCACGATCGATCGCAGATCGCCACTCGCGATGCGTTTTCATGTCTTATTATTGAGAGTCGGGGAGGGTGGCAACTCGCAGCACCGGGCCGCAGGCCTGCCATTCCCGTGCGGCTATCAAGCGCTCTCGCTTACCACGCCGGTCGCGGCCGCGAGGGCGAGGCGATGCCGGCCAGCAGAACGGCGAGAATGCCGGTGAGAAAGATGCCGTCGAACGTTCCGGCGCCGCCGATCGAGGCCACCGGCGCGCCGAGGCCGCCGATGTGACCGAGATTGAGCAGGTCGGCGCCAACCAGCGTTCCCATCGAGCCGCCGATATAGGCCAGCGGTGCGGCATATTCGCGGGAGAGAATAAAGGCAAGGATGGCTGTGGTCACCACCGGCGCAAACACCGGCACCGCAATGCCAATTCCCGGCACCGGGGTAGCCATCGAATGCATCACGAAAGCGATCGCCGCTGTGGCCAGCGTGGCCCTGAGCCAGAGCTGATATCGAACCACGAGATAGGCGGACATCAAGGTCGGAATCACGGCGCCGCCGACATTGACCGCCAGAACCGTCCCGGGCCATGAGGTGACGACAGGCACCACATATTGCATGCCGAAGAAATCGACGATCTGACCCGACCTCATCGTCTCTCCCGGCAGCATTGCGATCGGAATGTTGAAGTAGCTGCCGACCAGCGAGCCGAACAACAGCAGCAGGGCGGCGCCGGGACTTACGCCCAGCCGCATATAGGCATAGCTGAGAATGCGAAGCTGAACCAGGATGATCAGCCCGGCAAACAACACCACCAGGATCGAGAACAATCCCGGCGTCATCGGCAAATAGTGAACCTGGGAACTCATGATCGCAGCAAGGTTAGTGCCGGCCAGTTGGGTTACCCAATATTTGGGAACCATCTTCCGGGATCACAAGGACTGGATTACCCGGACGAACGGCCTTTCGCGGCCGCGCGGTTTGCGCTTTGCTGCGCACGCTTGCGCCTGATATCGACGGTGACGGCAACAGGACGACCAGCATGCGTATCTTCCTCACCGGCGCCAACGGTTTTATTGGCGGCGCGGCAGCCAAGGCCCTGATCGCCGGCGGCCACAGCGTTCGCGGGCTGGTTCGCGACCGCGCCAAGGCCGATGCGGTCAGGGCGCACGGCATCGAGGCTGTGATCGGCTCGCTCGACGATGCGGCGCTGCTGCGGGCTGAAGCCGCGGCTTCCGACGGCGTCGTCAACGCCGCCAACAGCGGCCACCGCGGCGCGGTCGAGGCGCTGATCGCGGCGCTTGCTGGCACGGGCAAGCCGCTGGTTCACAGCAGCGGCACCAGCATCATCGCCGACAAGGCGATGGGCGAGCCCTCGGATCGGATTTTTCACGAAGATACGCCGATCGCGCCCGAGCCGGAGCGGGTGGCCCGGGTCGCGATCGATCGGCTGGTGCTGGATGCCCCGGGCATTCGCGCGGTGGTGCTGTGCAATTCGATGATCTATGGCCATGCGATCGGGCCGCCGGCACAGAGCGTGCAGATTCCGGTCCTGGTGCAGCAGGCAAAAACATCCGGCGTGGTGCGTTACATCGGCCGCGGCCTGAACCGTTGGTCCAACGTGCATATCGCCGACGTCGCCGCGCTTTATGCGCTGGCGATCGTGAAGGCGCCCGCCGCAAGCTTCATCTATGTCGAGAGTGGGGAAGAGGCGCTGGGCGAGGTGGCGCGGGCCATCGCAACGGGGCTTGGTCTCGGCGCGGCGCAGTCCTGGCCGGCCGAAGCGGCGTTCGAGGCCTGGGGCCGCGAGAAGGCGATGTTTTCGCTCGGCTCCAACAGCCGCGTCCGCGGCAAGGCTGCCGAAATTCTCGGCTGGGCGCCGCAGCACCGTTCGATCAACGACTGGATCGCGCGGGAACTGGTGTAGGGCCTTGGGGGATTTCGTCGCACGGCTCAACTCGGCAGCGGGCCGTCGGCGAGCGGGTCGTGGGTGATCAGTCCGAGAATTTCGTCGCTGGCGAAACCGAGCGACATTGGCCGCATTGCGCCGGGCACGATCGCGAGGTCGTAGAGCTCCGCCACCGCGCCATCGAGGCGGAACCAGTGCACGCAGGCGCCGCTGTTGAGATCGATCACCTGCACGCCGCACCACGGCTCGGAATCGGCGTCGGTGAGCTTTTGATCGAGCGCCAGTCCCTCGAAGCGCTGGTAGCGCGGCTTCGACAGCCCGACGAAGGCGTGGTCGCCGTGGAAGGCGAGCCCGCGCAGGAAGCCCGGGCAAAAGGCGAGCGCGTGGAATTTGCCGGCGGCGCCGCCGGAGCCCGGCTCGATCCAGCCGAGCTCGCCGGTGCCGGAGTTCAGCAGCCAGAGGCGGTCGCGATAGATCCGCGGCGAATGCGGCATCGACAGGCCGCCGATGACGATCTCGCCCGACTGCACGTCGACGACGATGCCGCCGTCGGAACGACGGTCGCGCCAGCCGTCGATGGTGTCCGACCTGCTCACGGCGGTGACGTAGCGCGGCACACCCTCCGCCATGGCGAGGCCGTTGAGATGGCAGCGGTCCTCCTTGACGATCCTGGAAATAAAGGGCGGCTTCCACAGCGGCGTGAAACTGTGGCGCTCCGACGGCGTGGCGAGGCAGTTGTAAAGCGTGTTGACGAACACCACGCGCCCATCCTCGAGAACACCGACGTCGTGGGCGTCGAGTTCGCCGGTGACGTAGGTTTCGCGCGGCACGTAGCAGGCATCGAACACGTTGTTGATCTGCTCGCCTTCATTCAGCACGTTCTTGAACCGCACGATCTGGAACAGCGTCGCCAGCAGGATGGTGTGCTGGTCGGGAACGCAAATCCCCATCGCCTTGCGGAACAAGCGCTCGTCGACCACGAGCCCGCCATCGACGTTCTGCCCGATCAGGTAGAACTTGCCCGATTGATAGGACGACACCGCGAGCGCGATCCGCTGCGCGCCGAGGAAGCCGGGCAGCCCCGGCGACATCGAATAGCTGACGCTCCCCTCGCGGCCGGAATCGTCCGCCATCGGCCTTGCATGGTCGTCCACGGCGGATGACGGCTCGCTCATGCAACTTTCTCGAATGATGTGCGCTGCCAATCCTTCGAGACGGCCACTTCGTGGCCTCCTCAGGATGAGGTCGGAAACGGTTTCACCGGCTCGCAGGATGAAGTTAAATCTGTTGAAACACAACAACCTCATGCTGAGGAGCGAGCGCCGCGAGCGTCTCGAAGCATGGGCAACAGGCGACTCACCTATTTCACATGGTTAGCACGAGGACGATCAGCGTTCCGGCAACCCGGCCGCGAGGTAGGCCCGTCCGATCCACCCGGACGCCGCGATGAAAATCGGGCTGGCGTTTTTGGGCGGCAGCGCGGTGTTGCTCAGGTTCGAGCCGGGCCGCAATTCAATGCCTTTCGCCATCGCCGCCCTTGCCTCGTCCGGCCGGCCCAATTGCTGATAGGCTGCGGACAGCAGCATGTAGGTGCGTCCGGAACCCGGTGTGATGGCCAGCGACCTTTGCAGCCATGGCAAGGCCTCCTCGCTGCGATCCATCAGCATCAGCGTCATGCCCGCGCCGAGCAGCCAGGTCCAGCGCGACACCTGCGGCGTGTCATAGCGGTCGGCCAGCTTGAACGTCGCCAGCGCCTCCTCGAAGCGCGCCAATTGAACCTGGGCAAGACCGATGTGGTAGAGCGCCAGCCCGTCCCATGGATCGAAGCTCAGCGTGCGCGCGCAGGCCACCAGGCTTTCGACGAAATAGTTGGTGGCGTTGAGGAAGCGGCAATAGGCTTCCAGCACCGGAATGGAATCCGGCCTGGCGCGTATCGAGCGCTCAAGCGTCGCCCTCGCATTGTTTTCCGCCGTGGTGCTTTGCTCCGGCGTGTACCAGACCATCTGAACGCCGCGCAGTTGAAGTGCGGCCAGCGCAACGCCGAGATCGACATTGTCGGGATCCTCGGCCAGCGCCTTCTCGAGCATCGCCTGCGCCGCCGCGAACCGCTCCTTGTTGGTCTGGTTGAGCAAGGCTTTGGCCTGTTCGACCACGACTTCGGCGCGGCCGTCTGCCGCCGTCGCCGGCGCGCCGCCATGGGCCAGCTCGTTGATGCGCAGCGCAATCAGATGGCCAAGGCCGGCCGCGAGACGCGATTGCTG
>Ga0208849_1002245_pt1 | contig 10998 bp, 10 predicted proteins | sample NGESurdeep072012_10_FD_184470 | JGI IMG/M metagenome (GOLD analysis project Ga0208849, IMG submission 184470) | Arctic peat soil microbial communities from Barrow, Alaska - NGEE Surface sample 53-3 deep-072012 (SPAdes) | ecosystem: Environmental > Terrestrial > Soil > Wetlands > Peat ...
CGTGTCCCCATCGCCATGCGCCGATTCTACAAACACACCCTGTGCATCCTCGAATACTTTCGACCTACGAATCAGCACTTGCACCACGGGCTGTTAGGGCATAAAAACAACGATCCGCCGGAGTTCACAAGGTTCTTGTCGGACGTAAGAATGGCAGCCTCCGGCATGAGGTTCCCGGAGGACTCTTCAGTTTGCAGCCTGGGTCGCTGCAATCGGTTTCAGGCCGAGAGTTTATTCGCGGTCACAACATCGTGGGCGCTGAGTCCTGATGCGACATGAAATTGTCCGTTCCAAACCTGTCGAGACTTTTCTTCAACTTTTTATGATCACTCGGTCAGGAATGTCGGGGGCCGGAGACGTGATTCCCAATCCGCCAGGAGAAAGCTCTGGACGCACAAAGACACAACACGCCCAGATCCGTCCAGAGGCGGAGCATGGGAGGGGGCAGCTCTTCTTTCCGTGGTCATCGAGTTTCGCTGAACAAAATAGTAAAGTGTCGGTTTCATTGAATTTTTGACTTCAGCCAGACGGGTGAAGCGATGGTTCGCTGAGCCGGCATCTCTGACCGCCGCGGAGGAAGCAATGTCGAAAGAAACTGTACAGATCTCCCTGGTCGCCGCTGTTTTGTTCGGTTTGGCAACTGCGGCGCCGACCGCCCAAAATCAGGCCACCATAACCGAATCGCAAGGCAGGCTGGCAGGTGCGGTCGATGCCGATGGCGTCCGGTCATTCAAAGGCATTCCCTACGCCGAACCGCCGGTCGGCGATAAACGCTGGACCGCTCCGGTTGCAGCCGGACCATGGAAGGATGTGCGCGATGCGCGGGAATTCGGGGCCAGCTGTGTTCAACCACCCTATCCAGCGGAAAGCATCTACGCCGACGATGTACCGAAGCAGAGCGAGGATTGTCTTTCTCTGAACGTGTGGACGCCGCCGCACGCGCATAAGGAGCCGGTCATCGTCTGGATCTTTGGCGGTGGGTTGGTCAGAGGCCGCACCTCGGAGCCAATTTACGGCGGCACACATTTCGCGGAGCACGGCGTTGTGTTCGTATCGATCAACTACCGGCTCGGCGCGCTCGGCTGGCTGGCGTTGCCGGAACTGAGTGCGGATTCGCCGCGGGGCGTCTCTGGAAATTACGGTCTGCTCGATCAAATTGAAGCGCTCAAATGGGTGAAGAAGAACATCGCCGCATTCGGCGGCGATCCCGGCAACTTGACCATCATGGGAGAATCCTCCGGCGGCCTGAACGTGGCCGATTTAATGGCGAGCCCACTGGCGCGCGGTTTGTTTCAGAAGGCGATCGCTGAAAGCCTTGGCATCCAATCCGCTGCCGAACTGAAGCAGCCAAACCATGGGCTACCCTCGGCCGAAGCGAATGGAACGGCTTTCGAAAAGGCACTGGGCGCGGCAGACCTTCAAGCGCTGCGGGCGATCGATGCCAGGACGGTGGCAGAACACGCGGGTTTTCGCGGCGGACCGAATGTGGATGGCTGGGTGCTGCCGCATCAAGTTGTCGATAGCTTCGATCGCAAAGAAGAGGCGCTGGTGCCTGTCCTGATGGGATTCAATCGCAACGAGATTTATCCCGGGCTGATCGGATTTCTGCCGCGTAATCTTCCGGATTCAAGTGCCGTCTATGAAGAGGAAATTCAAAAGCGTTACGGCGATCTGGCGCCGGAATTCCTGCGGCTTTATCCGAGCAGCGATATCAGGGGCAGCATGACGGCGGCAATTCGCGATGCGGTTTTCGGATGGAGTGCCGAACGGATTGTCCGTGACGAAGCGAAAGCGGGTGAGCCTTCCTACTTCTATTTCTTCGATCATGGTTATCCTGCCGCGGAAGCGCTGGGGTTTCACGCCTTCCATGGCAGCGAACTGCCCTATGTCTTTGGCGATGTGGGCAAGGACGGAGTCTTGCCGGCGAACTGGCCACAGCCGGTCGGCCCTAAAGAGACTGCCATGTCAGACGCAATGACGGCGTACTGGACATCATTCGCGCGCACCGGAGTCCCCAAGGCACCGGGGCAGCCGGAGTGGCCAACCTATGCGCCCAACAAGAGCTACATGGATTTCGAGGAGGCGCCGAAACCTTCGACCAACCTTATGCCAGGCATGTTCGAGCTCAACGAAGAAGTCATGCGGCGCGAAAGGCGTGTCGGCGATCAGCCCTGGTTAGGCAATGTAGGCGTTGCGGCTCCGGTGCTTTTGGGTTCTGGCGCAACTCGCTGATTTCGGCGCCTGCCAAATAAACCATCGAAGGTCGCCCCTCTCTCGCCAGCTTCTGCGAGCGGTCGTGGCGGGCACACTGACATCAGGATAGCGGAGGATCGCATGAGCAATTTGAATCGCAAACAGTTCCTGATGGGAGCCTCAGCGGCCGGATTGGCGCTGGGTCTTCCACCGCTACGCGCGAAAACCTCCGATCCCTTGCAATGGGTCGATCCGAACTGGGTCGTTTCCGAAGATGAAGCACTCGCCTGGCACAAAGTCAAGGACTCAAAAGGTCCCGCGCTCACCGGAAATGATTCATGGCATCATTTCCTCGAATTCCTCGAAGCAAAGCTCAAGGAGTATCGGTGCGTCGACGTCCATCGCTCGTCGTGGATGTTTGACCGCATGGAAACCAGCAATTGGCCGGACGACTCCAAATGGAGCCTGGTCTCGAACGGCAGGCGCATCACGGTGGCGAACTATGGAGCCAACTGCGGCCTCATCGGTCCCCAGGGAGTCACCGCGGAACTGGTGTTGTGGGATCCCGACAACAAGCCTGACGTCGCAGGCAAGATGGTCGTCTTTCGTCCCGTGCCGCGGCCTGACTTTCGCGAAGCTTTCAGCGGCGCGGATTATGAATATATGACAGCGTTCGAAAGTTGGACGGATGAGGGAAAGGCTGTGCCCCAGGAATTAATGGCGATACCGTCGATCGCATCCCCGGTTTGGGATGAAATGACGGCCTCAGCCGCCATCATCCAACAAGTTGCGCAGGCCAAACCAGCAGGGTTGATCTTCGCCATGAACTTGAATCGCGCCGCAACTGAAGGCCTCTACACGTTTCCGGTACCCGAGCAATACGGCTTCCCTTCGGTTTACCTCGACAACACTCATGGCGATCAGGTGATCGCCGACGCCAAAGCCCTTGCCACGGCGACGATCCAAGTGGAAGGACGCCACGTCCAAAGCGAAGCCTATGAGCTGATTGCTTATCTGCCAGGCCGCAATTACGGCACAGATAAGGACGAGCAGATTCAGCTTCGCACCCATACCGACGGTCCTTCGATCAGCCAGGACGACGGCGCCTTCGGTCTTCTGGGGATTGTGAAGTATATGTCGCAAATTCCGCAGAAGGATCGGCCGCGCACGTTGCTGATCGAGCTCGATTGCCGTCACTTTATGCCCGGCGCCGAGCGTACCTGGCAGGCCCAGGACTATTTCGTCAAGTTTCCCCATGCTCGCGATAAGGTCGTGGGCCTGATAGCAATGGAGCATTTGGGGCAGATCGATTATGTCTTCGACGGCGACGACATCAAGCCCAGCGGCCGCTCGATGCAGAGTTGGATATATTCGCCCGCCGATCAGAAAATGATTGACTATGACTACCAGTCAGCGCAGGAAAATCACATCGCATCCGCCGTCATTCGAGCTCCGGGGCAGATCGGCGTGCATGGGAAATCCCAAGGCCCCTGGTATGGCATGGGCGGCGTATCGCGCTTCCTGGGATTGCCGGCATTCTCGATGCAAGGCGATCTCGGCGCATATTGGGCGTTCTCCGGGCGCATCAATCGCTTCGACCCTCGCTCCTTCCGGCGGGAGGTCAGCCTGTTCTGCCAGCTGACCGGTTACTTGATGCGAGTGGACGTTAAGACCCTGCATGTGCCCAAAGACGACCGGACGATGCCGGGGATCAATCGTCCGCATTGACGGAAATGGTTCGACCGTCAACCAGATGTCCGGGAGAATTGCCTGCACGAGCGCGAGTCTATGGATCTGCCAGTGTCTTCTCCGATGTAATCCTTCAAGTTGGCTTATCTCACTTGTGATGCGATGCGCGCTCGTGATGCCCCACGCGGTTCAGGGCAGACCCGCGTGGGGCACAGCAACCCGCGTCGAGAGGATGGAAGAACGGTGGTGCAGTGCAGCCTCGGTTTCGTCGAATGTGGGCGCAGCGCACGCGAAAAGCGTTCGGCCGTCGTCGCCGCCCAGGATGCAGGCGAACGCTAACAAGCCATTAGTCTTGAGCTCATCGAGTATCGCGCCGCCTTCGGCGACACGGATGAGGCGTTGTTTGGCGACGTCGGCCACCCAGATCGCTCCTTCCGCATCCAGGCAGATGCCATCGGGCACGACATCCGCTTCGCTCACAATGCGCGCCACATCGGTGGTTGAGGGCAAATCGCCGAAGGCGGCCCAGGTGCGGCGGTTGGTCAGCAGGCCATTGGTGACGGTGAAAGCAGTCAGGCGATTGGCCATGGTCTCAGCAATGATGAGTGTACGGCCGTCTGGGGTGAGCACAGTGCCATTGGGAAAGACAAGGCCGGAAGCGGCAATGGCGGGCGTTCCATCGGGCGCGACGGAGATGAGCACGGTGGGGGAGGCTGGCGCGCCGCCGAAGAGGTCGAATCCGAAGTTGCCGACCCAGGCACGACCGTCGCCGTCGACGAGCATGTCATTGAGTTCGCCGGGGGCGAGAGCCGAGAGGTCGGCGTGCTCCACGACCGAGCCATCGTGCTCGCGCCGCAACACTTTGCGATCGCGCATTGAGGTGATCAGCAACCGGCCGTCGGGAAGAAAGCCGATTCCGGCCGGAAGGCCGGGCGTTTGCGCATAGGTTTCGACCGTGCCGTTGGGCGCGATCGCGAGAATGCACCGGGTATAGCGGTCGGAGACGTAGAGGCGGCCCTCGCGCCAACGGGGGCATTCAGTAAAGGAAAGGCCGTCAATGAGAACTGCAAATTCGGACATGATGAACGTCATGGCGCTACGTTTTTACCGAAGAATACCGGCGGAAAAGAGCGCGGTCAATGCGGGCTTCATGGTAAATCTTGAGACGCCGCAGTTGTGAGGAATTCTCGGAACTCCCCTTCGCTGAGCTCTCGGACAACTTCGGCGGCCCGAATGAACCGGCTTGCTTCGAACGCGTCGCGGCCAACAGAGTTTCTAATCGTTTCCAGGATCTCGCGGATCATGGTCTCAAACAGAGTAGAACTGACGAGACGCCCGTCGTCCAGCTTGGCTCCGTAACGGATCCATTGCCAAAGCTGAGCGCGGCAGATTTCGGCTGTAGCGGCATCTTCCATCAGGTTGTAAATGGGCACGCAACCGTTGCCGCGGAGCCAAGACTCGATATAGCGGAGCGCGACTTCAATGTTGCGCTGTAAACCGAATTCGGTGATACGCCCTACCGGCAGTTCGATCAAATTCTCGGCGGTGATGCGCGAGCTTCCCTCGACGGGCGGAAGGATCTGGTTCTTTCCCGGCATGTGTTCGTCAAACACTTGCTGCGCGACAGGCACAAGGCCGGGATGCGCAACCCAGGTACCGTCGTGACCGGCATGGACCTCACGGAGCTTGTCTTCGCGCACACGTTACATTGCTTCTTCGTTGCCCTTGGGATCGTCGCGGATGAGGATCTGCGCCGCCATGCCGCCCATCGCGTGAATGCCGCGCTTGTGACAGGTGTGGATGAGAAGTTCAACATAAGAACGCAGGAACGGCTGCTGCATCGTGACGTCGCCCCGTTGCGGCAGGATAAAGCCGGGGCGATTGCGAAACTTTTTAATGAAGCTGAAGATGTAGTCCCAGCGTCCGCAGTTCAGCCCTGCGGAGTGGTCGCGCAGCTCGTAGAGAATCTCGTCCATTTCAAACGCTGCTGTAATAGTCTCGATCAGCACCGTGGCGCGGATGGTGCTGGACGGAATGCCGGCATACTCCTGCGCAAACTCGAACACGTCGTTCCACAAGCGTGCTTCAAGGTGGCTCTCTAACTTGGGCAGATAAAAGTACGGAGCCGATCCACGTTTGAACAAAATACGGTGATTGTGAAAGAAGTACAGCCCAAAATCGAAAAGCGATGCCGAGATGGGCGAGTGCTCGATCTCGAAATGCTTTTCCACCATGTGCCATCCACGCGGGCGTACAAACAGAACGGCCGGATTCGGATTAAGTCTGTACACTCGGCCATCGGGCGAGCGCCACTCGATGCTGCGAGCATTGGCGTCGCGCAGGTTCCGCTGGCCCTCGATGCAGTTCTTCCAGGTCGGAGAATTGGCGTCTTCAAAATCCGCCATAAATACCCTGGCGCCGGAGTTGAGCGCGTTGATAACCATCTTTCGCTCCGTCGGTCCGGTAATTTCCACTCGCCGGTCAAGCAATTCGTCGGGAATAAGCGCGACTGTCCATAAGGATTTTCGGATGGTTTCGGTCGCGGGAAGGAAGCCCGGCGTTTCACCGGAATCGAAAAGTTCCTGGCGACGACGCCGCATTTCGAGAAGAGAAACTCGCCGCGGCTCGAACTCGTGGTGGAGGGCCTGCAAAAACTCGCAGGCTTCAGCAGTCAGAACTTCACGCTGATCGGCATATTGCGAATCGAGAGGGTTCAGCATTTCTACAATCATAGGATTCAGGTCCGCCTCCGTGATGAGCATAGGTCGATTTCAGGCTTTTACCGGCTGCGTCTCCGGCGCGTCGTGATCGTAAGGATTTTCGAACTGCTCTTCTTCTGTAGATCCGGGCGTGGCGCGCGCGGAGAGATTGCCGGAAGCGATAGTCGCGGCGATGCGATCGAAATATCCGGGGCCGACGAAGCGCTGATGCCTGACAGCGGAATAATCGTACTTCTCCGCCATTTCAAATTCGCGCTGCTGCAATTCCGAGTACGCTAGCATCCCCATGCGCCTGTAGGAATGGGCCAGTTCGAACATGGAGAGATTCAGAGCGTGAAATCCCGCAAGGGTGACGAATTGGAACTGGTACCCCATTTCAGCCAGCCGACGCTGGAAAGAAACAATCTCCGTCGTCGTGAGTTTGGCGTTCCAGTTGAACGAGGGCGAGCAGTTATAGGCCAGTAGCTTGCCCGGCACCTCGCTGCGGATAGCGTCCGCGAAACGTTGCGCATCGTCCAGGTCTGGCTCCGAGGTCTCGCACCAGATCATGTCGGCATACGGCGCATAGGCGCGGCCGCGGGCAATTGCCGCCTCTATTCCTCCGCGGAAGCCGAAGAAGCCTCCACGGTCCTTGAGCCCGACAGAAAGGGCTGATCGGCCGGATCGCAATTGCTCGTGATGAGCTGGGCTGCGTCGGCGTCCGTTCGCGCAATCAGGATCGTCGGTACATCCAGAACATCGGCGGCGAGGCGCGCCGCGATCAGTTTCAAAATGGCCTCGCGCGCGGGAGCCAGCACTTTCCCGCCGAGGTGTCCGCATTTCTTTGCGGAAGACAACTGATCTTCGAAGTGAACGGCGGAAGCACCGGCTTCTATCAGCGCCTTCATCAGTTCGAAAGCGTTCAAATTTCCGCCAAAGCCGGCCTCGGCGTCGGCGACAATCGGCAGCATCTAGTCGATGGAATGCTCACCTTCGGCGTGCGCGATCTGGTCGGCGCGCATGAGCGCATTGTTAATGGCGCGGATCACGGCGGGAACACTGTTGGCCGGGTAAAGGCTCTGGTCGGGATACATCTGACCGCCGAGATTGGCGTCGGCGGCGACTTGCCACCCGCTCAGATAAATCGTTTTCAGGCCGGCGGCTGCCATCTGCACTGCCTGATTGCCAGTGAGCGCTCCGAGGGCTGCAATGTGAGTCTCGTTCTGAAGCAGCCGCCAAAGCTTCTCAGCGCCCGCACGGGCCAGCGAATGTTCTACGCGCACGGTTCCTCGCAGCGCGTGCACTTCTTCGGGACTGTAGGTGCGAGTAATGCCCGCCCATCGGTGCGAGTTCCAATTGGCTATCGATGCAAGTTTCTCCATTGTGCCCTCCTTGAACTGCCAACGCGAACCGGCTACGCGGCTACGCTTCGCTGCTTCGAATTGAAACCCAAACTGCAACGCGACACAAGCCCAGCTCGTCCGAATCGGGCGAGCGAACGAGGCGTATCGATGTCGCGCCCCATCGCGTGAAGCCCCTTTTGCAGACGGACGCATCATGGGCTATTCTCGCTACGAGGGCTTCGCACGCGATTGGGGATATCGACCGAATCGGCCTACCGGCATTTAGGAGCGAACCGTTGCCTCTGGAACAGAACGCGATCGATCGCCTGGCGGCGGCTTTGCGCTTCCGGCGTATCGAAGAAGGCATCACCCTGTTGTAGGGCATAGCGGACGATCTTGAGCAGGTTGGGATCGCGGTGCCGAACCTCGGCAGCCTTATGGTTCTTGTTGCGCAATGGATCGACGCCGGATTTCGCGACGCAAGATTCCTCGCTCGCCTCATGGGCCGGTTCAGCAGCGCATTTAGAAAGGAAATACCGACCGACCAGTATTTGCAATTGCGCTTGGCGGAAGGATTCTGCGCGCTCGCTAAACGGCAAAGCGATGATGCCATCCACATTTTTGAGTCCGTTATTCAGGCGCGCGAGGACCTGGGCGACACGGACAAGCTTGCTCTTGCACATTTCTGGAAGGGCAGGTCGCATCGGAAAAAAGGCGAGTACGAGAGCGCTCTAACACACATTGCGCGAGCCCGCGATCTCGCCACCGCCTCTGGCGACTTTACCTTTCGAGCCATCATCCGCATTCAGGAGAGCTGGCTCCTGTTTCAAAAGGGCCTCGGGAAGGAGGCGTTGCAATTGCTGGCTTCTTCAGAGGATGCGCTCGAAACGACCGACCACTATGTCGCTCTGGGCAACATCGAATCGGCCCGAGGAAGAATAATCCGGCGGTCCGGCGACTATGCGCTGGCCCTCAAGCATTTTGCGAAGGCGGAGCGCATGTACGAAAAGCGAGATTCGCGGCACGCCAACCTGGCGCGTTGCCTTGTGAATGCTGCGTATGTGAGGCGCATTCTGGCGCTGCGGATCAGGAAGCGCATCGATCACAGGACGCAGTCCGGATTGCGCCGTGGACCGGGTGCGCTGCGCGGCGGGCGCGGTGAGAATGAAGCACTGCGGGCACGCTATCAGCGGCTTTGCCAGGAAGCGGTGAAGAATCTGCGCACCGCGCGGAAGATTTACGAGTTCCATGGTGACGAAGATGGTCTCGGTAACGTCGTGCTCAACCTGGGATACCTGCATTTGGACCGGAGCGAACTCGAAATGGCATCCCAGGAGGTGGATACCGCATTTCGGATCGGGTCGCGCCGGAACGATCAGATTCTGATGGCGCGAGCGCGCATTCTTGGTGCTACGTGCGAGAACGCTCACGTAGAGGAACAGACCGGCGAGCAGGAAGATGTTGCCGTGCATGCGAGCCGTGCCCGGCAATACAGTGAGGAGGCGCTTGCATTGGCGCGCAGCACGCAGAATCGCCGCTTGCTGGCCGCTGCGCTGTTGGCGCGCGGAGCCACTGCGGCAAACGACTTTTACCAGGATTGGGAGCTGGCGCGCACTTGCGCAACGGATGCGAGCGGCAACATCGGCCGCGGCGAGAGTGACATGCTGGTCGAGGCACTGGCAGACTTGAAAGCGCGGATCGTGCAGGCCGCCGGAATTAACGATACTTTGCGCGCATGGTCCGAAGGCATGGTGGGCGACAAGACCTTTCAGAAAGTTGCCGAAGAGTTTGCCGAGATCGTGATTCCCAAGGTGTGGCTGCGCGAAGACAAGAAGATTGCGCGCGTGGCCAAGCGTCTGTCGATCTCACCGAAGAAGGTGCGCAGGATCCTGCGCAATGCGGGCCTGTCTTAATCGCCGCCGCTAGACACAATAAGCTTTTTGCCGGAATTCAGGATGGAAGCATGGGATGGAGATCAGGCGAAAAGACGACCCGGCAGCCGGTTCGCTCCTCCACCGCTCTCCTGGTTACGCCTTCCGCAATCTCCCGCATCACGAGCCCCTCCGCGGAAACGTGAAACCATCCAAGCTCCGTTACGACATCGTGAACTACAGATTTACCCGTGAGCGGCAAGGAGCACTGCTCGACGATTTTGAAGGATCCGTCTCTCGCGTTGTGCTCCATGGCAACAATGACATGAGCGGCACTGGCGACGAGATCCATTGCGCCTCCCATGCCCTTCACCATTTTTCCGGGAATCGTCCAGTTCGCAAGGTCGCCGTGGCTGGAGACTTGCATCGCGCCCAGAATACTTATGTCCATATGCCCGCCGCGAATCATCGCAAAGGCCTGATCGCTCGAGAAGAAACTCGAACCGGGCAGCGTGGTCACGGGTTGTTTGCCAGCGTTGATCAGGTCGGGATCTTCCCGGTCGGGCGACGGCGGCGGCCCGATCCCGAGCAGGCCATTCTCCGATTGGAGGATGACGTCCGTTCCGGGCGGCACGAAAGCCGGAATCATGGTTGGAAGGCCGATTCCGAGATTGACATAGGAGCCGTCTTTTAGTTCCCGGGCGATTCGACGTGCGATCAACTCTTTGGCGTCCAATTTCCTGCTCCGCGGCTTATCTTCTCGTCGAAGCCAAAATTCAAGTACGACAATTCCGCGGCTTAAAAATGAAATCCGCCGCCGCAGATCAACACTTCGCCGGTCACGTAATCCGATAACGGCGAGCAGAAGAAGAGTATGGCGCCTGCTGCTTCTTCGGGAGTTCCCATGCGCCCCAGGGGGCAGGCGGCAGCGAAAGAATCGAGCACTGCCGGCTGAACGCCAATCGGAATCTCCTTTCCGGCCACGCGGATGTTCCCTCCGGGCGCGAGCGGCTGCGTCATGCGCGTCTGGATGAGCCCGAAGCCGACTGCATTCACATTGATGTTGTACCGGCCCCACTCCTTGGCTAGAGTCTTCGTCAGTCCAATCACTCCGGCCTTGCCTGCGGAATACCCGGCTTGGCCCGGGTTGCCGTCGGTTCCGGAGATTGAGGTGATGTTGACGACTTTGCGCATCACGCGCTC
>Ga0208849_1002246_pt1 | contig 10992 bp, 9 predicted proteins | sample NGESurdeep072012_10_FD_184470 | JGI IMG/M metagenome (GOLD analysis project Ga0208849, IMG submission 184470) | Arctic peat soil microbial communities from Barrow, Alaska - NGEE Surface sample 53-3 deep-072012 (SPAdes) | ecosystem: Environmental > Terrestrial > Soil > Wetlands > Peat ...
ATCGGACGGTTGTCTACGTCGTCGTCGCGATTATCGTGCTCGTCATCATCTATTTCGGCGCCAAGGCCATGATGGGCCCCGCCCCCATGCCTCCGGCCGCCACCGACACCACCGTGCCGGCTCCGGCGCCCGCAATGGCCCCGGCCCCCGCGCCTGCGATGGCTCCTGCGCCCGCGCCTGCGGACACCACTCCGCCCGCACCCGCTCCGGACGCCGCGACACCGGCTGCACCGGCCCCGGACGCGAATACTCCCGCGAAGCCATAGGTCAGGCTGCAATCATCAGCGCCTCGCCCGCGTCGCGGGCGGGGCGTTTTCACGTCCGGCCGAAGAAAAATCCGCGGTTCGCCCCTTAACCCTAACCCCTGAAAATTGAATCGATCCCGGCGCGTTTGCCGGCGGACGGCCCTATGGTCGCGCCAGAACCGACCCGCAGGCGGACTGACGGGTGGTTCCAGCGGTCCGAGGCAATCCATCATGAGTTACGACGCGGCACGTGTTGCCTGGGTCGACTACGCCAAGGGCTTCTGCATCATCATGGTGGTGATGATGCACTCGACGCTTGGCGTCGAGAAGGCCGCGGAGGCGACCGGCTGGATGACCTATGTCGTCGCCTTCGCCAAGCCGTTCCGCATGCCGGACTTCTTCATGATCTCGGGATTGTTCCTCGCGCGCGTCATCGACCGCGACTGGCGCACCTACCTCGACAAGAAGGTCTTCCACTTCGCTTATTTCTATCTGCTTTGGCTCGTCATCCAGTTCGCCTTCAAGGCGCCCGACATCGCCGCCGACCCCGCCAGCGGCGGGTTGGCGAAAGCGTTTCTCGTCTCGCTCATCGACCCGTTCGGCACGATCTGGTTCATCTACCTGCTGCCGATCTTCTTCGTGCTGACGAAGCTCACCCGCCGCGTGCCGTGGTGGATCGTGTGGCTGATCGGCGCCGGGTTGCAGATGGCCCACGTCAACACCGGCTGGGTAATCCCGGACGAGTTCGCCGCCCGCTTCGTCTATTTCTACTCCGGCTACATCTTCGCCCCGGACATCTTCCGCTACGCCGGCATAGTGCTGCAGCACGGCTGGCTGGCCGCGACCTATCTCGGCGTCTGGGCGCTGGTCGAAGGGCTCGCCGTCTTCGGCGGCTATTCGGAGATTGCCGGCATCGGACTGGCGCTGGGCTTCGTCGGCGCCATCGCCGTGGTGACGCTCTCCACCATCCTGTCGAAGCTGCATTGGATGGAGGCAGTGCGCTATTGCGGCCGCCATTCGCTGATCATCTACCTGGCGTTCTTCCTGCCGATGGCGGTGACGCGCACCGTGTTGCTGAAAACGCACATCATCCACGACCTCGGCACCATCTCGGTGCTGGTCACGGCAGCCGGCGTCATCCTTCCGCTGGCTCTCTTCTGGATCGTGCGCGGCACGCCGGCGCGCTTCCTGTTCGAGCGGCCGGTGTGGGCCCACTTCGCGGTGCCGCGTGCGGCGCGGCTGGCGCCGGCCGAGTAGCCGAATACTCGTCCAGGGCGTGCCTCGCGCAACGTTCTTCCACAGGCGCGCTTTTGTGCAGCCGGCCGTTCGCTTGATGCGCACCGACGCAACGCTTACGTTCCCGCACCCGTTGCGAGGCCGCCACCAATGGACGTGAAGCCAACCGTTGTCGACGCCATCGGCAACACGCCCCTGATCCGGCTTCGCCGCGCCTCCCAGCTCACCGGCTGCGAGATTTACGGCAAGGCCGAGTTCCTCAATCCCGGCCAGTCGGTCAAGGATCGCCCGGCGCGGCAAATGATCCTCGCCGCCGAGAAAGCCGGCAAGCTGAAGCCCGGCGGGCTGATCGTCGAGGGCACCGCCGGCAACACCGGCATCGGGCTGGCATTGGTGGCAGCCAGCCGCGGCTATCGCACCATCATCGTCATTCCCGATACGCAGAGCCAGGAGAAGAAGGACGCGCTGAAGCTCGCCGGCGCGACGCTCATCGAGGTGCCGGTCAAGCCATACAGCGATCCGGACAACTACCAGCACGTCGCCCAGCGTCTCGCCGCCGCGATGGCGAAGAGCGAGCCGAACGGCGTTCTCTTCGCCGACCAGTGGAACAATCTCGAGAACCGCAACGCGCATTATCTCACCACCGGCCCGGAGATCTGGCGGCAGACCGACGGCAAGGTCGATGGCTTCATCTGCTCGGTCGGCACCGGCGGCACGCTTGCCGGCACCGCTGCGGCGCTCCGCGACCGCAAGGGCGACATCGTCATCGGCTGCGCCGATCCCGAGGGCGCCGCGATGTTCAACCTGTTCACGATCGGAGAGGCCACCGCCACGCCGGGCTCGTCGATCACCGAGGGCATCGGCCTCGGACGGCTCACGCCGATCGTCGCCGACGTCAGGGTCGATCACGCCTGGCTCATTCCCGACAGCGAAGCGGTGCCGCTGATCTTCGATCTCGTCGAGCACGAGGGGCTGGTGCTTGGCGGCTCGTCCGGGATCAACATTGCCGGCACCATCCGCCTGGCCCGCGAGATGGGACCGGGGCACACCATCGTCACCGTGCTCTGCGACTACGGCACGCGCTATCAGTCGAAGCTGTTCAATCCGGAGTTTCTGCACGCCCACGGCCTGCCGACACCGGCGTGGCTGACGGCGAAGGTGACCACCAGGGTGCCGTTCGTCGGCGCTTGAGGCGACGGCCAAAGCGCCTAGACTGGGCCCATGCCGACAGAACTCCTCTTCCGCGACGACCCCTATCGCACCTCGACCGAAGCGACCGTGCTTGCCGTCAACGACCGGTGCGGCATCGTGCTCGACCGCACGGTGTTCTACGCGACCGGCGGCGGGCAGCCCGGCGACAACGGCAAGCTGACCCGCGCCTCCGGCGACATCGCGATCGCGACTACGGTCTATGGCGACAGCAAGGCCGACATCGTCCATGTCCCGGGCGACGCGGAACCGTTGCCGGAGCCCGGTGAAAAACTGACCGCCGTGCTCGACTGGGAGCGCCGCCACAAGCACATGCGCATCCACACCGGCCTGCATCTCCTTTCGGTCGTGCTGCCCTACCCGGTGACCGGCGGCCAGATCGGCGCCGACGAAGGCCGCCTCGATTTCAGCATCGACGGGGAGGTGCCCGCGAAGGAGGAAGTCGAGGAGAAGCTGAACGCCCTCATCGCCGCCGATTATCGCGTAACCACCGAATGGATCACCGACGAGGAACTCGCCGCCAGTCCCGGCATGGTCAAGACCATGAAGGTCAAGCCGCCGACGGGCAGCGGCCGCGTTCGCCTTGTGCGTATCGGCGACATCGACCTGCAGCCCTGCGGCGGTACCCACGTCCGCTCGACGATCGAGATCGGCCGCCTCGTCATCGGCAAGATGGAGAGCAAGGGCAAGCAGAACCGGCGGGTACGGATACGGTTTGCACCATGACCGACCGTTCGCGCTGGTTTGCCTCAACCGACTGGCTGGCGCAGCATCTTAACGATGCGGATATCGCCGTGGTCGACGGCTCGTGGCATCTCGCCGGCCGCAATGCCCGCGACGAATGTGCCGCGGCGCACATTCCGGGCGCCGTCTTCTTCGACATCGACGCGATCGCCGACACCAGTAATCCCCTGCCCCACATGCTGCCGACTCCGGAGGCGTTCGCCGCCGCCGTCGGCGCGCTCGGCATCGACGAACGGCAACAGATCGTCGTGTACGACAGCGTCGGGCTGTCCTCCGCGCCGCGCGTCTGGTGGACCTTCAAGGTGATGGGCGCAAAGGACGTCGTGATACTCGACGGCGGCCTGCCGCGCTGGCGCAGCGAAGGCCGCTCGGTTGACGTCAATCCCGTTGTTCGCCCTCCCCGCCGGTTCGTCGCGCACTTCGATGCGGCGAGCGTGCGCGACCTCGCCGGCGTCCGCGATGGCCTGGCGACGCATGCGTTCCAGCTTGTCGATGCGCGACCGGCTGCGCGCTTCCGCGGCGAGGCGCCGGAGCCGCGTACCTGGGTAAAAACCGGCCGCATCCCCGGCAGCCTCAATGTCCCCTCCACCGAACTCATTGCCGACGGCCGCCTCAAGGATGCACCGGCGCTGCGAGCAGCATTCGCATCGGCCGGCGTCGATCTAACCCGGCCGATCGTGACGACCTGCGGCTCGGGCGTGAACGCTGCCACGCTGTCGCTGGCCCTCGATATGCTGGGCGTGAAGAACGCCGCGCTTTACGATGGCTCGTGGACGGAGTGGGGCGCGCGGGACGACGTGCCGATTGCCGTCGGGAAGGACTGATCCGCGGCTGCCGGTCGTGCTCAATGGAACAGAATCGTCCGTTCGCCTCTTCTAGTGTCCACGCGGGCGCTCCTGAGCCTCCCGGGCTTGTTTGCTGAACCATCCGTTCAGGTTCGGTTCACACGATATCGCCCATATCCCGCCCCCGTTCCGCCGCGTCTGTTCGTCAGACACGCGAACTGCAACCACGCCGTCCACAGATGGCGCGACCTGATGAGGTGTTCCTGATGACTTTCGCCAAGACCCTGCTGGCGGCCGGCACAAGCTTTTCCCTGCTCGCTGTTCCGGCGCTTGCCGCGAACGACGCCGCCACCCAGCTGCTGCCGCCTCCACCGGCCGTGACGCAGGCGGATAACCCCGTAGCGACCGCCCAGGCTGCCGTCGAAACGGCGCGGGCGGAGCTTCGCGCCGCGATGGCTTCCGGCCAGGGCGTCGACGCGACCCGCCAGAAACTGCGAGACGCCCTGAAGGCGCTCGCCGAAGCACAGGCCGCCGCCGGCCAGCAGCCTACGACACCTCCGGCCGCGACCGAACCGGCTGCGCCCCCGGCCGCCGAAACGACACCTCCCGCCCCGCCGCCGACTCCTCCGGCGCCACGCGCCGTGGAAAAGGTAACGCCGCCGGCCCCGACCAATAAGACGCCGCCACCTCCGCCTCCGCCGGCGGTCACGCCACCGGCCCCGGCCGTCGACACGCCGCCGGCGACCGACCAGGTCGCCCCTCCGGCTCCAACCGATCAGACCGCTCCCAACGGGCAGGGCAAGCCGCGCAACAAGGGCAAGTCGCCGGAGACTCCGGCCACGGTCCCGACCCCACCACCCGCGAACACCACGACGACGCCGCCACCACCGGCAGGTACCACCCCGACCCCGCCGGTCACGGTCGCGCCGCAGAATGTCGCGCCGCCGTCAGCCGAGCAGGCCCAGCCGACTGCCCAGCCGACCACGCCACCCGCCCCGCCGCCGGTCATCGCTTTGCCGCCGCCGGTAGTGGTGACCCCGCCGCCCCCACCGCCCCCGGCTGCGACGCAGGGCAACTTCGACCTGAAGAAATTCCACACACGGCCGAAATTCGGCGAAGCGCCGCCGGCACAGGCTGCTGCCCCGGCTCCTGTCCTGCCGAAGACCGAGGACGCTCTGAAGGAAGGTGCCGTAGTGACGGCGCCGGACGGCCGCGTCATTATCAAGGAGGGCGGTCAGGTGACCGTCACCCACGACGACTCCGGCCGCTTCATGGAACAGGGCGGCAAGATCCAGAGTGCCCGCTCCCCCAACGGCAACATCACCACGACGGTCGGCCGTCCCGACGGGATGCAGATCGTGACGGTCCGCGACGCTTCCGGCGACATCATCCAGCGCTATCGCAAGAAGCCCGACGGCAGCATCGAGGTACTGATCGGCGGCGCGCAGCAGCAGACCGGTATTCTCGACCGCATGCTGGGTCGCGGCAACCAGCCGCCTCCCCCGCCCCCACCGCCCCCGCCTACGGCGCGGCTGAAGGTCGGGCCGCTGCAGATCACCATTCCGCAGCAGCAGTACATCGTGGAAAGCAGCCGCGCCTCGCCGCAGCTGCTGGAGCAGACGCTCGCCGCCCCGCCGGTGCAGAGGCTCGATCGCAGCTACACGCTCGACGAGATCCGCCGCAATGGGCGGCTGCGTGACATGGTCCGCCGCGTCGACGTCGATACCATCACCTTCGACACCGGCCAGGCGACCGTTGCCGACGACCAGATCCAGGCGATGCAGGCGATCGGCGGTGCGATCCGCGAGCTGGTCACCCGCGATCCGACCCAGATTATTCTGGTCGAGGGTCACACCGACGCTGTCGGCTCCGACCTCAGCAACCTCGCGCTCTCCGACAGGCGGGCCGAAACCGTTGCCGAGATCTTGTCCTACTACTTCGGAGTGCCGCCCGAGAACCTGGTCACTCAGGGCTACGGCGAGCAGTTCCTGAAGATCCCGACGGTCGCGGCCGAGCGCCAGAACCGCCGCGTCGCCTTCCGCAACATCTCCGACCTGCTGCGCGGCGGCCAGTAGTCGCAGCTTCGAATATCACTAGGGCGCGCCATCGCGGCGCGCCCTTTCCTTTTGGGCCTTGGCCTAGTGCTGCAGGATCTGAATGAGGAACAGCTTGGTGCGTTCCTCGCGCGGATGGGTGAAGAAATCCTCCGGCGGGCTTTCCTCGATGATCTGCCCGGCGTCCATGAAGATCATGCGGTGCGCCACCTGCCGGGCGAAGCCCATCTCATGGGTGACGATCAGCATGGTCATCCCCTCACGGGCGAGATCGACGATCACGTCAAGCACTTCCTTGATCATCTCCGGATCGAGCGCCGAGGTCGGCTCGTCGAAGAGCATGACGCGCGGGTTCATGCAGAGCGCGCGGGCGATGGCTACCCGCTGCTGCTGGCCGCCGGAAAGCTGCGCCGGATACTTGTTAGCCTGTTCGGGGATGCGCACGCGCTCGAGATAGCGCATGGCGACCTTGCTCGCCTCCGCCTTGCTCATCTTGCGCACCCACATCGGCGCCAGCGTGCAGTTCTCGAGGATGGTCAGGTGCGGAAACAGATTGAAGCTCTGGAAAACCATGCCGACGTCGCGACGCACCTCGTCGATGCGCTTGGTGTCTTCGGTGAGTTCGACGCCGTCGATGACGAGGCGGCCGCTCTGGTGGGTTTCCAGCCGGTTGATGCAGCGGATGACGGTCGATTTTCCCGAGCCGGACGGCCCGCAGATGACGATGCGCTCGCCGCGCATGACCTTGAGGTTTGATGTCCTTGAGAACGTGGAAGTCGCCGTACCACTTGTTGAGGCCGGTTATCTCGATGGCCACCTCGTTGGCCGAGACCGGCGCCTTCACTTCGAGAACTTCGCTCATCGTCGCTGCCTCGACTAGCGGACAGGTGGCGCGAACTGGATGCCGCCCGGCGTCGTCCACAGGGCGTTGAGGCCGCGCGGTATCTTCAGCTTCGACCCGGCGCCGAGATTGCGATCGAAGATTTCACCGTAGTTGCCGACGGCCTTGATGGCATGCGCCGCCCACGCGTTATCGAGGCCGATCGCTTTGCCGAGCGAGCCCTCGCTGCCGAGCAGCGCGCGGATGTCGGCGTTGTCGCTCGCCTTCATGGCATCGACGCTAGCGGCGGTCACGCCAAGCTCCTCGCCGTCAAGCAGCGCGAAATGCACCCAACGCACCACCGCCAGCCAGCGATAGTCGCCCTGCGCCGTCGCCGGGCCGTAGGGCTCCTTGGAGATGATCTCGGGCAGCACGATGCTGTCATCGGGCTTCGCCAATGCAAGCCGTGCGCCATAGAGCGCGACGGTATCGCCCGTGAACACGTTGCACAGCCCGGATTCGTAGGCGGACGTCTGCTGCGCGTCGCTCTGCACCGGCACGCCCGCGAAGCTCATGCCGTGCGTCTTGAAGTAGGCGGTGACGGCAATCTCGGCCGCGCTGCCGGTTTCGAGGCAGACTTTGGCGCCGCTCAGCTGCAGGGCCGAATCGACGCCTAGCGACTTCGGCACCATGAACCCCTGGCCGGCATAGTAATTAACGCCGACGAAGCTGACCCCGAATGACGTGTCGCGGCCCATCGTCCAGGCGGTGTCGCGCACCAGCACGTCGACCGCCCCCGACTGCAGCGCCTTGAAGCGCTCGCGCGCGGTCAGCGGCACGAAGGTTACCGCGTCGCCGTCGCCCAGCACCGCCGCCGCGATCGCCCGGCAATAGTCGACGTCGAACCCGCTCCATTGCTTCTGTTCATTCACCTCGGCGAAACCCGGCAGCCCCGGATCGACGCCGCACTGGAGGGTGTGGCGCTGCTTCACCTGCTCAAGGATGCCGGCCTCGGCGACCGCCCCGGCGAACACGGACGCCGCCAACGCAAGGATCGCGGTCGTCGCGGCGGATCGCATCGTTCTGTCCCCCCAGACCACCCGCCACCATGCCGCACGTCCGCCGATTTGACCCGGCAGTGTCGGGCTATTATCCCCGGACGGTCAAGAGTGGGCACAATTCTCGCGGGCGGCCATGAGCAAGGACAACGCGGATGGACCGGTCAAACGACCGGCCACCCGGCTGGTACGGTCCGGACGCGAAAAGAGCCTGACCGGGCCGTTCGTCAACCCGCCCGTTGTCCACGCCTCGACCGTGCTCTTCGACAGCATCGACGATATGCATACCGCCTCGGCCCAGTCCCCGCTCAACGTCGCCCGCGGTGATGCCCGGCGCTACACCTACGGGCGCCGCGGCACGCCGACCAGCGATGCGCTGGAGGCGGCGATGAACGACCTCGAAGGCGCCGACGGAACCGTTTTGGTTCCCTCCGGCCTGAGCGCCGCCTCGGTGGCCCTTCTTGCGTGTCTCGACACCGGCGACCGGCTGCTCCTCGTCGACTGCGTCTATGGGCCCGTCCGCCACTTCGCCGACACCGCACTGAAGCGCCTCGGCATCGAAGTCGCCTACTTCGATCCGGCCGTGGGCGCCGGCATCGAAGCCCTGTTCACGCCGAACACCCGGGCGGTTTACCTTGAGGCGCCGGGCTCGCTCACCTTCGAGATGCAGGACGTCCCCGCGATCGCCGCCGTGGCGAAGCGTCTCGGCGCCACCGTCATCCTCGACAACACGTGGGCGACGCCGCTCTACTTCCGTGCCCTCGACTACGGCGTCGATGTCTCGGTCGTCGCCGGGACCAAATATCTGGGCGGCCATTCCGATGTGATGATCGGGACGGTGGCCGCCCGCGGCGAAGCGTGGAAGAAACTCAAGGAACTGCACGGCTCGATGGGACTCCACGTCGGCCCGGACGACATGTTCCTGACGCTGCGCGGTATCCGCACTCTCGCCATCCGCCTGGAGCAGCATGAGAAGGCTGCCATGACGGTGGCGCGCTGGCTGCACGCACGGCCCGAAGTCAGCCGCGTCCTTTACCCGCCGCTGGAAGGCGATCCCGGACACGCGCTGTGGAAGCGCGATATGACCGGCGCCAGCGGCCTCTTCGGCTTTGTCGGCAAAGGTTGGACCGGCGAGCAGGCAAAGCGTTTCGCCGACAGCCTTGCGCTCTTTGGCATCGGCGCGTCATGGGGTGGCTATGAGAGCCTTATCACGCTGCCCCACGTGACACGCACCGCTACGCGCTGGAAGCCGGAGGGACCGCTGCTCCGCCTGCACATCGGCCTGGAAGACCCGGCTGATCTGATCGCCGATCTTGACGCCGGCTTCGCCTACGTCGGCGGCGGCTGAGGCGGGCGCCGCCCGCCGAGCGCGATCCATAACGCCGGCAGCAAACCGACCAGCCCACCGGGACGGCGGCTCAGGCGGCGGAGGACGCCGACCCGCCCGCGCAAACTTCCGTCCTCCCGCTTGGCGAACACGATGCCCGCCCGCGCCGCCACGCCAAGGATGACATAGCCGACGCCGAGGCCGATCAACGCCCCGCCGACCACGTCGCTCGGAAAATGCGCGTCTATCATCACTCGGCTGATCGCAACGATGGCCGCGGCGATGACGACCGGCGCAGTGATAATGCTTGGCACGAATGCCACCAGGATCGCCACCGCCGCCATGGTGGTCGCGTGGCCGGACGGAAAGCTGTAGTGCGGATAGCCGCCGAAGGTGAACGGCGCGAAGGCGAACGCGCCGTGTTCAACAAAGTCGGGGCGAAAGCGGCCGGCGATCGGCTTGATGATGTCGGCGACCAGCCCGCTCACCGTCACCAGGACGTAGAGCAGCCCGGCGGTCGTCGCGATTTCCCACCACGCCGCGGCATGGACGCGGCTGACCCGCCGGCAGTCGGAAAAAGCCACGATGATCACTATCAGGCCCGTTGGCGTCAGCAGCCAGTCCGATTGTCCGAAGCGCGTTGTCCAGGCAAAGAAGGATCGCACGGAACCCGGTTCGGTCCGCGTCCACGCGATAACGCGGGCGTCGTAGAGGAGCCCCACGAAGACAACCAGCGCGAGTCCGCCGGCCACGATCAGGCCGACCCGGCGCCAGTCGACCGGCGGCTGCCTGCTGCGCGCCGCCGAGACTCGCCTCGCGACCAGCGTCCAGTTGGCGCGCAGGCGCTCGAACGGGTTGAATTCATCCATCGGTGTGGCTCGTCGTGAACAGGTGCAGGTCGATGACGCGCATCTTGCGAAGGTTGAAGCCGGTCACCTGGCCGCGGTCGCGAACCTCGAGGCCAAGGTCCTCGGCGCGCTGACGGAAGGACGGCACCTGGCTCCTGTCGACGATGGCGACGCGGCAGCCGGCACTGTTCAGGAAATCGGCCGCCGACCAGGCATCGACCAGCCGCGTTTCGGGACCGAGCGCCAGGACCAGGCTTTCCTCCGGATAGCCGGTCGCGGCAAATGTCGGCCCGCGGCAGGACGCGACGGCGTTCGCCGTCGTGGCGACCCGCCCGGCAATGCGGATGCCGTCGAGTCCGGGAACGAAGACGCCGAAGAAGCCGATGTAGATGAAGATAACTGTGACCACCGACATCATCGCCGCGGCGAAAAGCGCGCCGCCGCGCAGCCACACCCAGGTCACCGGCCCCAGCACCGCCGCCGTCTCCAGCGCCGCGAAGACCTGCCACGGCGAGTACCCCTGGAAATAGACAAAGGCCGTCGGCACGATGATGGCGCTGAGCGGCGGCCAGATGGCGGGGCCCAGCGAATAGAACCAGCTCACCCCGCCCCGGATCCTGGCGACACCGGCATCGACGCCGACGGCCGCCAGCAGTGCAATGGCCG
>Ga0208849_1002248_pt1 | contig 10979 bp, 8 predicted proteins | sample NGESurdeep072012_10_FD_184470 | JGI IMG/M metagenome (GOLD analysis project Ga0208849, IMG submission 184470) | Arctic peat soil microbial communities from Barrow, Alaska - NGEE Surface sample 53-3 deep-072012 (SPAdes) | ecosystem: Environmental > Terrestrial > Soil > Wetlands > Peat ...
TGCGCGCCGACACCCGCCGCCGGCTCCGCGAAGAGCGCGATCTCGCGACGACGCCGGTCGAAACCGGGCTAGATCCATCGGACGTCGTCACTGCCGACGAGACAGCGGCATCGGTTCGCGCCGCGCTCGACGATTTGCCGCAAGAACAACGAGACGTCATCCGTCTCGCATACTTCGACCGGCTGACGCTGGCCCAAGTGGCCGAACGTACCGGCGCGCCGCTCGGCACGGTCAAACGGCGCTCGCAGATGGCGCTGCAACGTCTCGCACGACTCATGAATAACGGTGGAGCATGATGCAACATTCATTCGATGACATCCAAGAGTACGCTTTCGGCGAACTCGCGCCGGAGCGCGCGCAGGCGCTTCTCGATCACGCCGATCAGTGCCAGACCTGTGCGGTGCTCGTCGCCGAGGCCGTGCAAGGCGTCGCCGCGCTCGAATCCGACACGCCGGCGCGCGAAAGCGCAACGCCGCTGCGGACCGTCGCGGGGCCGGCGCCGATCGCAACCCTCAAGCCCGGCCGCGGCCGCGCTTGGCCCGCCCTCGCCGGTCTCGCCACCGCAGCCTGTCTCGGCTTGTTCGCCTGGAATATGCAACTTCGAACGGCCGTTTCGCCGCTCGCGCCAACGCCGGTGGAAGCCCTCGTGCATTCGCACTTCGTGCATCATCCGCTCACCGGCGCCGCCGGATCGGGAAATGCAAAGGCCATCTACGCCGCCGATGGATCGTGGGTCTTCATCGTCGCCGATCAGCTTGCGGCGGAGAATCAATTCGACGTCTGGGAAAAACGCGACGGTCACCAAGTCCGGCTCGGCACCTTCACGGCCGACTATTCCGGCGAAGGCACCGCGTACTTCAAAGTGCCGGCCGGAAAACCTGAAGGCTTTGATGTCGTCGCAGCAGGTCACGACCCGGCGGCCGATTTGTCGTCGCTGCACTGGCCCTAGGGGCAGGACGCGGACTCCGGACTAAGAAGGCACGCTGCACCGGAGGTACGCAAAATGCGCCCACACGCAGCAGTCGCGTCTATTCTTGTTTCCATCGCAATCATCGGCCTAGCCTCATCGGTCTCGGCAGCGGACGACGCGTCGCCCGCACCGTCCCCTTCACCCAGCAGCGGACCATTCGATCAACTCAAGTGGCGCTCGGTCGGACCAGCCGCGTCGGGCGGCCGCGTTTCGGCCGTCGTCGGGAGCGCGAACGATCCGTTCCTCTACTATCTAGGCGCTGCGGACGGCGGAGTTTGGAAGAGCTCGAACGGCGGCGCCACGTGGGCGCCGGTGTTCGACAAGGAAGGGATCGCCGCGATCGGAGCGATCGCCATCGCTCCATCGGACGACAAGACCGTGTGGGTGGGAACGGGTGAGACGAATCCGCGAAACGACGTCTCGTACGGGAATGGCGTCTACAAGTCGACCGACGCCGGCAAGACGTGGCAGCATCTCGGCCTCGACGCGACGCGTCAGATCTCGAGCATCGTGATCGATCCGGCAAATCCGGATCACGTCTTAGTGGGCGCACTCGGCGACCTATTCCGCGATACGCCGGATCGCGGAGTCTACGAAACCTCCGATGGCGGCAAGACATGGAAGCAGACGCTCAACGTCGGATTGCAAAGCGGCATATCGGACCTTGCCATGGATCCGAAGAATCCGGCGATCGTCTACGCCGGCGTCTGGCAATTCCGGCGCGTGCCGTGGACGTTTTCAAGCGGCGGCCCCGACGACGGCCTCTATAAGTCTGTCGACGGCGGCGCCACCTGGACCAAGCAGGCCGGCCACGGCCTTCCTTCCGGCGACACCGGCCGCATCGCGCTTGCGATCGCGCCGAGCAATCCCGCCCGCGTGTACGCGCTGATCCAGTCGACCGAAGGCTTCTTGTGGCGTTCGGACGATTCGGGCTCGACGTGGACCATGGTCAACGATAACACGCTGATCGATCAGCGCCCATTTTATTTCAGCCATATCGCCGTCGACCCGAGCAACGCCGATCGAGTCTATTCGGTGTCCGAAATGGCGGCGCAAAGCACGGACGCAGGCAAGACCTTTAAGACCATAGCCGACGACGTGCACGTGGATTATCATGCGATATGGATAGCGCCCAACAATCCGAAACGCATCATGCTCGGCGAAGATGGCGGCTTCGCGCTTTCGGTCGACGGTGGCGATTCATGGTCGTACTCGCGCAATCTCGCCATCGGTCAGATCTATCATGTCGGACTCGATAACGCCACGCCGTACAATATCTGCGCCGGATTCCAGGACAACAACGGCTGGTGTTGGCCGTCCAATAGCCTCGACCGCAGCGGCGTCACCAACGCATACGCCCAACCGGTCATCGGCGGTGACGGCGAATGGGCGGTGCCGGATCCGGCAAATCCAAATCTCGTCTGGGCCGATCTCGAAGACGGCGTCGTCCACGTCTTCAATCGCACCACGCGCGAGAGCTACGACGTCGAACCGGCTCCTGGGGCGTTTGGCACGTTCGATTACGGCAAAGCTCGCTATCGCTTCAATTGGGATTCGCCGATCGCGTTTGCGCCATGGGACCCGCACACCGTCTGGTACGGCGGCGACGTCGTCTTCCAATCGCACGACGAAGGCCGTCATTGGACGCCGATCAGTCCCGATCTCACGCTTAACGACAAGTCGCATCAAGTGATACCCGGCGGACCGATCTCAAAGGATGTATCCGGCGCCGAGTACTTCGACACGATTCTCGACATCGAGGGTTCTGCGGTCGCGCGCGGCGAGATATGGGTGGGCACCGATGACGGTCATATCCAGTTGACGCGCGACGGAGGCGCGCATTGGTCCAACGTCAGTCCCCGCAACGTCGGGGCACTCGGCCGGGTGGAGACGGTCGCTCCGTCTACATTCGCCGCCGGCACGGCTTTTGCGATCGTAGATCGGCACTTCTCAGGCGATACGGCTCCATACGCCTTCAGTACGACGGATTTCGGCAAATCATGGACGTCTATCGCGAGCGATCTGCCGCCGGATCAGTTCGCGCGCACCGTGCGTCAGGATCCCGTCGATCCGAACATCCTCTATGCCGGCACCGAGCTCGGTGTCTGGATCTCGTACAACGGCGGTAAGCATTGGCAATCGTTGCAATTGAATTTGCCGCCGGCTTCGGTGCAAGACATCCGCTTTCAGACGCGCGATGGCGCGATCGTCATCGGCACGCACGGCCGCTCGGCCTGGGTGCTCGACGATGCGCGGCCGCTGCAGCAATTCAACGCCGCCGTACAGGCAGGCGAGTATGTCTTCGCGCCTCGGCCCACGATCGCGTTTCAACGCGGTGGCTCGCTCGAGGGCCTCTACACCGAATACAGCGCCGCCAATCCGCCGGCTGGAGCGGTGATCTACTTCTATCAGGCAAAGCCGGCGAAAGCGTCGCCGGTCATCGACATACTCGACGCGCGCGGAAGGCTCATCCGCCACGTCGCGGGCACGCACCCCGTCGGCGATACGGACAAGACCGAACCCGACGTCACGAATTTCGCCGGCTACAATAGCTACGTCTGGAACCTGCAGCAAGATCCGCCGCCGGCGTGGACAACAGCGCCGTCCAAAGATGAGCGTCGCGAGACGACGGGCGTCTCCGTCGTACCGGGCGATTACACCGTACGAGTCCGCTTCGCGGACCGCACGATCTCGAAGGCGTTCGTGGTGAAGCCGGATGCACGCTTGTCATGGACGCAAGCCGACTACCAGAAGCGTCACGATTTCATCGAATCGGTCTACGCGATGTACGGCTCGGTCAACGTCGCGCTGGATCGTCTCGACGATACGGAGAAGCGGCTCGACGCGACGATAGCCTCGCAGACCAAGAGCGGCGCGCCGGCGGCGGACATCGCGAAAATTCAAGCTGTGGCGGATGCGGGCACGGCGCTCGAGAGCCGTCTCAGCGCGGGATTCAAAAACGATGAAGACTCCATCAACCGGCCGGGCGCCATGCGCGAGGATATCCAAGGCCTTTTGTTCGGTGTGTTCGGGTCGCAAGGACCGCCGATATCCACCCACTATGCGCTCGCTGCGGTCGTGCGCAAGCGATACGAGAAGCTGATGGATGAAGATCGCGTATGGACTGCGTCGGCCGCCGCCGTGCACTGAGGAGTTCGCAGAGTGTACCTAATAATTTAGTTGACACGAATGGCCGCTGAGTGATAAAGTACCCCTATCACCTAATTACTTAGGTATGGAGGCACGAGTGGCACGTCCCAAATCCGCCGTCCTGACTGAAGTTGAGCAGCAACTCATGGAAATCGTCTGGGCGAAACAGCAGGCAACGGTAGCAGATGTCGTCGAGGCGCTGCCGAAATCGCGCCCGCTCGCCTTCAATACAGTGCAAACCACTCTGCGAATCTTGGAAGACAAAGGCTACTTGAGCCACACCACTGCGGGTCGGGCGTTTGTCTATGCGGCGGCGGTCGCCCGCGAAGAGGCCTCGAGAACCGCGCTGCGACATCTTCTTGGCAGATTTTTCGATGACTCCGCGGAATTGCTCGCGCAAAGCCTGATCCAAAACGACAGCCTCTCAAAAGCCGAACTGCTGCGCATAGAAACCCTGGTCGCCGAAGCGAGGAAGAGAGCATGATCACTCAAGCCGTCGGTGCCCTTTTCAACGCCTGCTGGCAGGGTCTCGCGCTCGTCGCCGTCACATCGATGGCGCTCCGCTTCTTCCCCCGTTCAAGCGCCTCCACGAGATACGCGGTATGGTTCGCGGCGCTCATCGCGGTCGCCGCATTGCCGGCGATCGACTTCGGTCTTGCGCGTGCATCGGTGACACAGCCGATCGCGGTCCCATCGCCGGTTCATTTCAATGTCGTACAGACGGGAACCGTCACGTATCCGCGTGCGACCGAGCATGCCGCAGTCTCTCGCGCGTCCGCCGTCACGCTTCCGACGACCACGATCGGCTACGCCGTTGAAGCCGCACCCGACCGACTCGCACAAATACGCACGCTCGCCGCCGGAATCGCCGCTTCGATCGGCGCCGCGTTGAGCCGTGTTGCGGTGCCGCTTCTTCTGACCTGGATCGGCTTTACCGCGGTGATGCTTTACCGCCTTGTGATCGCATACGTGCGGCTGCGGCGCGTAAAGCGTGGGCTCGTGCCCATGGACGACGCAATGGTCGATCACCTCATCGCGAATTCGGCCAGGCCGGTCGTGGTCGGGATCGCCACCGACCTCACGATGCCGTGCGTGCTGGGTTTTGCAAGACCCGCCATCGCACTGCCGGCAACGCTGGCCGCCGAACTCACGACAGACGATCTCCAGCGCATCGTGCGCCACGAGCACGCGCATGTGCGCCGCTGGGACGACGTCGCCAACGCCATGCAGCTCGTCGTGCAAGCAATCATGTGCCTCAACCCGGCCGTGCATCTCATCGGCCGCAGCCTCAACGTCGAACGGGAGATCGCGTGCGACGATTTTGCGGTCGAGCCGCTCGCGGAGCGAGTCCAATACGCGAAATGCCTCACGCACATCGCGGTCAACGGCTTCGGCCGCGGGCGCGCACTGCCGGCGCCGGGCTTCTTCTTCAACAGAAAGCAACTGCTCGTGCGCGTCGAGCGCCTGCTCGAACACGGACACAACGGCTCCACGACCATCGGAACCACGGTGCGCTACGCACTTGTCGGTCTCGCGATCGTGGCCATCGCGGTGGCGCGCGTGCAATTGCCGGTCATCGCGGCTACGCCGCTCCCCGCGCACTCGGTGCCGGGTGTGGCTTCGCATGTGAGTCCGGTAAGCAACGCCAACGCCATCGACCATGTAGGGCCGACCCAGATCCATGTGGGACCGGACCAATCCCATGTGGGGCCGACCCTTGTGGGCGGCCAAGCCCGGCATGAACACCAGCTCGCCAGACTAGCACTTCCTGTTGCGCGCGCGCTCAAACCGGCTGCCGTAGACCTGCATGTCGGTGTGAAGGCCATGCTCGGCACACCCATTCAAAGCGTCGAACATTCCATGACGGAGCTTCATCTGAAGCTCAAACAGAAGACGTTCATGCATGCGTTCACAAATATGGTCGCTTCCGCTGCCGCGGGCGGATCGACGGCACCCGTCGCTCCGGCCGCTCCCGCCGCTCCCACGTCGAATGCGGTTCCGGCAATAGCGCCGGCCGCATTCAAGAGCCGCTCTGGATCATCCGGCGGCGACTTCCTCGACGCGCTCGCTTCGGCGGGATACAAGAATCTTTCGGTCGACGATCTCGTGCAACTCAAGAATGTCGGCGTCGACGGCGAACTGATCGACGCGGCTGTCCGCTACAGCGGCTCAAGGCCCAGCGTTGAATCCCTCGTACGAATGGCGTCGGTCGGCGTTGACGGAGATTTTCTCAATCGCCTGCAGTCGAGCGGCTACCCGCGCATCAGTCTCGAGGACGTGATCCGCATGCGCTCGATCGGCGTCGACCCGGAATACATCCGCGAAATGAATGCGGCGCTGCACTCGAAGTCTTCGATCGAACAACTCACCCAGATGCGGGCTCTCGGCGTGGATGCCGATTACGTCCGGTCGTTCGCAAAGCTTGGCTATGACAAACTCTCGCCGAACGACCTCGTGCGCCTGCGCGCGGTCGGCGTTGATGCGAGTTACGTGCGCATGCTGCGCAGCAAAGGAATCGGCGGGAGCGGTCTCTCGGTCGACGATCTCATCCGAATGAAATCCGTAGGAGTGGAGTAACCAAAAATGAACGATCTTCGTGTCCGCCGGCGACGGCGGCTGGTTCAGTGCGCGTTCGCGGCGGTCTTGTTGACAGCGCTCGCAGCCCCCGTTAACGCGTCGTCGGATGACGGACTCCCGAACAACGGTCAATGGTTGATCGACTCATCGCGCTCGAGCGCTTCCGTGGAGTTCACGTTGCGCGCCAGTTCTTCAAGCGCTTCGCATCACGATGACTACGAATCGTCGCAGCCGATGCGGCTCGACGCCCTCACCGGGCTTGCCGCCGCTCAACTCAATTCGGGCGGTTCGCACGTTTCGTTCCGGTTGATCCGCGACGCCGGCACGTTCACGTGCGACGGGTGGGTCGCACATCAAAAAGGCGGCGGTACGTTTGAGTTCGCAGCCAGCTCGTCATTCGCAGCCGGTCTCGCAAAACGCGGGATCGATGCGCCTTCGGGCGATCAGTCGTTGCGGCTGGCGCTCGGCGACATCGGCCTAGCCTATGTCGACGAGCTGAAAGCAGACGGCTACGCTCGTCCGAGCATCGACGATCTTGTGCGCATGGGCGAACACGGCGTCACGACTTCCTTCTTGAAAGACATGGCGGGTTTCGGCTATCGCTTGCAAAACGTCGGCGCTCTCGTGCGGCTTCGCGATCACGGAGTGGACGGCGATTACCTCCGCGCTCTCGCGGCGCTCGGCTACAAAAACATCTCTGCCGAAGACGCCATTCGCACTCGCGACCATGGCGTCGACGCAGGCTTCATCCGCGGAATGCAAAAAGACGGTTACGCGGGCCTTTCGATCGACGATCTCGTGCGGCTTCGCGATCACGGCGTCGACACCGATTTCGTGGACGAGATGCGCAGCGCAGGCTATTCAAATATCTCGGCCGACGATCTCGTCCGGTTGCGCGACCATGGCGTCGACGGGGCGTACGTGAAGAAGCTCGCCTCGCACGGTTACGCTCACCTGACGGTGGCCGATCTTATCCGCCTGCGCGACAGCGGCATCTAGCGCGCCGTCGTCAGCCGGCCCAATAACAGAGACCGCGGAGCACTGCTCCGCGGTCTCTGTTATTTGCGCGCCGGTCTTGGCGAGTTACTTCAGAAGCAGCGTGTCCAGCAACTGAAGCTGCACTGTCGATCCGGCCGCAACGTCGAGATTCTGCTTGCTATTCGAGGTCAGCAAGTAGCCGCCCGCTGCGCCGACGAGGCCGCCGACGCCTTTGCTCGTCCCGATCGCCTTGCCGATCCAATTGCCGATCAGCATGCCGCCAAGCGTGCCCGCAGCCTCGTTCGTGATGTTGTTTTTCTGGCTGACGTTGATCTTCACGATCTTGGCCGTGATCGGCTGTTGAAGTTGCGTGCCCGCGAGTTGAATGCTGGTGACCGTCAGTTCGATGCTCGCAGTTCGGCCTTGGCTCGCCGACTGCACCGCGAGGACGCTGCCGAACAATGTTGCGCCGGCCAATAAGGCGCCGTTGGTCGGGAATGGCCCCTTTACTGCCAACTTGATCGGTTGACCCGCATACGCCGACTTCGTGTTCGCGTCCGTCAGGAGCGTGGCGTTGATGCTCGATCCGTTCGGAATCGGCGGCTTCGCAGCGGCGATGTTGATCGCGCCGGTGTTCTGATTATAGTCGACCTCGGCGCCCAGCGCCTCGGAGACGAAGCGAAGCGGAACCATGGTCGTGGCGCCGACGATGTAGGGAGCGGCGTCGAGATAGGTGGCTTGGCCGTTGACGATTGCCTGATTCGACCCGATCTTCACCTGCACGGTCTTGTCGCCCGAGGTGGCATTGATAGTGCCGTTGTCGTACGCGACGCCGGCTCCCAAACTTTCGAAGATGTTGCGCAAGGGCACGAACACTCGTCCGCCTTTTTCGACGGCGGGCTGGGTGAGCGACACAGTTTGACCATTGACCAGCACGCTGAATCCGGCAGCGCTTGCCGGCTGTGCGCTGAGGATCAATCCGGTCAGCAAAGCTAGCGTGCCGCCGACGATGGGGAAGTTCGCGCGCGATGTGGTGTTCTGAAACATTGGTTCTCCTAGTATCGTTGGTGGTTGCCGCGGCGGCTCTGCGCCATAGTCGACGACAACACTAAAGTCAACGTCATCCGGCATGGCAAAGTTCCGCGTCCCGAAACACCGCGCGGAATCATGCCTCGCGCGGATCGGTCTACAGTGAGTTATCGGATGATGTACGACATTCCGGTGGCGTGAATCGAGTTACTGCGAACTAGCATCTGGGCGGAGCGCTCTTCAGTCGTCGACCAAGCCCTCGCCTGACGATTGTTTACTACGGTCCGATGCGACCGGCGGTCGAAGCGTCGCACGATTTGATCGCGACCGGCGATTCGACATCGCTTTGCGCGAGCCAGCAATCGCCAAGGATCGAACAATAGCAGACGTGTAGGCGCACGCGCTTTTGCAGCGCCGCTGCCTCTTGCGCGAACTGAAGCGAACGCACGCGTGCGATCCTAACGGATTCCGCCGCTCTCAACACGTCGCCCGGTCCCATCGAGCTCAAGGTGACGTTGTCGTTATGGCCGGCGCGGTATCCAAGCTCGCGCAATCCGGCCGCGAGCGACGGCTGCGGTTTTCCATCGATGAGGAGGATCGCACTGCGGATGAGCGCGGGGCCGGCGCCCACGTTTTGCACATCCAGCTCGAGCGTTGTGTTGCTCGACGTGGATTGGAACGAGATGTACGGCCAGACGGCGACGCTGAGTTGGCTCGAAAGGATTTTACCCTGATAGATCACTGCCGCTGCGGTCAGCGTGCTCACGAGCAGCGCGCACAGCGCGATGATCAGATCGGTGCGTAGTGCCGATTTCAGTCTAGCGATACGCTTCTTGTATCCCCGCAAAGCGTGCGTCGGGCGTTTCGATATCCAACCCGGCGATGGCCGGCGAATCCTTGATGGTGAGCGATTCGAGCGTCGGCCGTATCTCGGTGTAGATGATGCCGAGCGGGATCTTGCCCGGCTGCATGAGCACGTCGAACGCCTGCGCGCGGTTGTGCGGATCGTAGTCCGGAAGATCGCTGAGATGGTACACGTTTTCTTTGAACCACTTGTACGTGTTGATCTTGTTGAAGGTCACGCACGGCGACATCACTTCGACGATGGCAAAGCCCGGGTGGGCTATGGCGGCTTTCATCATCTCCGTCATGGCTTTGGGTTCGGAGGAAAAACCGCGGGCGATGAACGTTCCGCCGGCCGCTAACGCGACGGCCAATCCGTTGAGCGGTTCGTCGGGATTGCCGCCCGGCGACGTGCCGGTGACGTAGCCGAGCGAAGATGTGGGCGACGATTGGCCCTTGGTCAAGCCGTACGTCTGGTTGTCCATGACGATATAGGTCACGTCGGGATTGCGCCGGACTGCGTGCATGAAGTGGCCCGCACCGATGGCGTAGCCATCGCCGTCGCCGCCGGCCGCGATCACGGTCAGGTCTCTATTCGCCAATTTGACTGCGGTCGCCACCGGCAACGCGCGCCCGTGCACTCCGTGAAACGCATACGAGTGGAAGTAACCTGAGATCTTGCCGGAGCAGCCGATCCCTGAGATGAAGGCGGTGTCCTTGGGCTGCAGCCCCATATCCGCCGCAGCCTGCTTCAACGAGGCGATGACGCCGAAGTCGCCGCAGCCCGGGCACCACCACGACGGCGTGGTGGTGGCGAAATCTTTCGCGGTGAGTGTTGTCGCCATTTCGAATCAGACTCCCACGGGCCGGGGTGCGGCCGCGCCGGCCACGACGGACGTGATCGCATCCATGATCTCGATCGGCCGGAACGGCTTGCCGTTGTACTTCAGCACCGTGTGCATGTTCGGCAATGGCCCGACCACGTAACGGATCAGGCGGTCCAACTGCCCGGTGAAATTGTTCTCCACCACGAAGATGTGATACGCATCTTGGATGAAGTCGCGCACTTCATCTTCCGGGAACGGCCACAAGGTGCGCAACTGCATGAAACGCGTCGGTGTTCCGGCGGCGGCGAGCCGTTCTTGGGCTTCGGCTATCGGACCGCGATTCGATCCGTAGCCGATGATGGCGACGCGGGCCGATCGATCGCCGAGGATGTTCGCCTTCGGCAATTCCGGCCGCATCGATATGAGTTTTTGCATCCGCTTGTCCATCATCTTCGTGCGGTTGCCCGCATCTTCGGTGATGACGCCATGATCGTTGTGCTCGGAGCCGGCCGCTAGATACATGCCGCCCTCGGTCCCGGGCACCGCGCGCGGAGACACGCCGTCGTCGGTGAACGCAAACCGCCGGTACTCGCCGAACTTCAAGT
>Ga0208849_1002249_pt1 | contig 10976 bp, 11 predicted proteins | sample NGESurdeep072012_10_FD_184470 | JGI IMG/M metagenome (GOLD analysis project Ga0208849, IMG submission 184470) | Arctic peat soil microbial communities from Barrow, Alaska - NGEE Surface sample 53-3 deep-072012 (SPAdes) | ecosystem: Environmental > Terrestrial > Soil > Wetlands > Peat ...
GCTTACCCATCGCCGAACGCGCGGATGTGTGCGCCGCCTGGCCCAGGAGGGGAGGAAAGCGTTTCGCCCAAAGTTAGCGCCTATGGGCTTCCAGCCCGCCGTAGCTGGCGTTCAGGCGCTTCGGCGGCGCCGGAATGGCGGGCTGGAAGCCCGCGCGCCGGATGCATGAGATTTGCGATTCACGCGGCGGCTTGGGCCTTTAGCTAGCGTGCGGTCCGCGATCGGTTCGTTGCGACTGGGCGATTTCCGCTCCTACGAGACGGCGGAACTGCGGGCGGGCGGGCGCACCGTCTTCCTGTTCGGCCCCAACGGCGCCGGCAAGACCAATCTGCTGGAGGCGATAAGCCTGCTTTCGCCCGGGCGCGGCCTGCGCGGCGCCGACCTCGCCGACCTTGGCCGCCGGACGCCGGGCGAGGCGCGCGGCCGGGCGTGGGCGGTTTCGGCGAGCATTCCGGGCGAGGACGGCGAAGTCCGTATCGGCGCCGGACTGGAGAGCGCCAACGATGCGCGCCGGGTCGTGCGGATCGACGGCCAGACGGCCCGCCCCGGACGCCTGGCCGACCATCTGCGCCCAATCTGGCTGACCCCCGCCCAGGATCGCCTGTTCCTCGATGGCGCCGCCGATCGCCGGCGGTTCCTCGACCGCCTGGTGTTCGCCGCCGAACCCGCTCAAGCCGCCCGCGTCAACGCCTACGACCGCGCCATGCGCGAGCGCCTGCGCCTGCTCATCGACGGCCCGGCCGACCCAGCCTGGCTCGCCGCCGTCGAAGCCCGGATGGCGCGGGCCGGGGCGGCGGTGGCACTGGCTCGGGCCGGGACGGTCCACGCGCTACGCGAGGCGATCGCTGGGCGCGCGGCGTCGGCCTTCCCCAAGGCCGGCCTCGGCCTGACCGGCGAGTGGGAGAGCCTGGCCGGCGAAGGCGCGGACGCCGAGGCGATCGCCGCCCGCCTGGCCGAGGCCCTGGCCGCGGCGAGACCGCGCGACGCCGCCGCCGGCCGCGGCCTGGTCGGCCCGCATCGCTGCGACCTCCTCGTCGTCCACGCCGAGGCCGATCGCCCGGCGGCGGAATGTTCGACGGGTGAGCAGAAGGCCCTGATCCTGGCTATCGTCCTGGCCCAGGCGGCGCGACTTTCCGGCGCCCAGGACGCGCCGAATCCTGTATTGTTGCTCGACGAAGTGGCGGCGCATCTGGACCGGGTCCGGCGCGCGACACTTTTCGACGAGATCGAGGCGCTTTCGCTCCAGGCCTTCCTCACCGGAACCGACGAGATGCTCTTCGAAACCCTCAAGGGCCGCGCCCTCGGCGTCCATGTCGATGGCTCGCGCCTCACGGAACTGGACGCCTAGATGACCAACGAAATTCCGGACCAGGCCGCGCCGGACATGAACCCCGAATACGGCGCCGAGCAGATCAAGGTGCTCAAGGGCCTGGACGCCGTGCGCAAGCGGCCGGGGATGTACATCGGCGACACCGACGACGGCTCGGGCCTGCACCACATGGTCTATGAGGTGGTCGATAACGCCATCGACGAGGCCCTGGCCGAATACGCCACCCGCGTCGAGGTGATCCTCAACGCCGACGGCTCGTGCACCGTCACCGACGACGGCCGCGGCATTCCCACCGACATCCACGAGGGCGAGGGCGTCTCGGCGGCCGAGGTGATCATGACCCAGCTGCACGCCGGCGGGAAATTCGACCAGAATTCCTACAAGGTCTCGGGAGGCCTCCATGGCGTCGGGGTGTCGGTGGTCAACGCCCTCTCGGACTGGCTGGTGTTGAAGATCTACCGCGCCGGCCAGAGCCACGAGATGCGCTTCGAGGGTGGCGACACCGTGACTGCCCTCGCCGTCAGCGGCGTCGCGCCCCGACGGGAGAACGGCGAATTCCTGACTGGAACGGAGGTCACCTTCCTGCCGTCTCTGAAGACGTCTGAGACCGAGGGGACCTTCGCGCACATCGATTTCGACCGCAAGACCATCGAACACCGCCTGCGGGAACTGGCCTTTCTCAATTCAGGGGTGGTGATCCATTTCCGCGACCTGCGCGACGCCGAGCCGTTCGAGGAGATCCTCCACTACGAGGGCGGCGTCGAGGCCTTCGTCCGCCACCTCGACAAGGCCAAGACGCCCCTGCTCAAGGCCCCCCTGGTCATCCGCGGCCGGCGCGAGAAGGTCGAGATCGACCTCTCCCTGTGGTGGAACGACGGCTACCACGAGACCATGCTGTGCTTCACCAACAACATCCCCCAGCGCGACGGCGGCACCCACCTGTCGGCCTTCCGCGCCGCCCTGACCCGGGTGATCACCGGCTATGCCGAGACCTCCGGCGCCGCCAAGCGCGAGAAGGTCCAGGTCACCGGCGAGGACGCCCGCGAGGGCATGACCTGCGTGCTTTCGGTCAAGGTGCCGGACCCCAAGTTCTCCTCCCAAACCAAGGACAAGCTGGTCTCCTCCGAGGTCCAGCCCGCCGTCCAGGGCCTTGTTGCGGAAGGCCTCGCCCAATGGTTCGAGGAACACCCGAACGAGGCAAAGCTGATCATTCAGAAGATCGCCGAGGCCGCCGCCGCCCGCGAAGCGGCGCGCAAGGCGCGGGACCTGACGCGCCGCAAGACGGCCCTCGACATCTCGTCTCTCCCCGGCAAGCTCGCCGACTGCCAGGAGCGCGATCCGGCCAAGTCCGAGATCTTCCTGGTCGAGGGCGATTCCGCCGGCGGCTCGGCCAAGCAGGCGCGCAACCGCGAGAACCAGGCGGTCCTGCCCCTTCGCGGCAAGATCCTCAATGTCGAGCGCGCCCGCTTCGACAAGATGCTCGGCTCCGAGCAGATCGGCACCCTGATCACCGCGCTGGGGGCCGGCATCGGCCGCGACGACTTCGACATCGAGAAAATCCGCTATCACCGCATCGTGGTGATGACCGACGCCGACGTCGATGGGGCGCACATCCGCACCCTGCTGCTGACCTTCTTCTACCGCCAGATGCCGCAGGTCATCGAGCGCGGCTACCTCTACATCGCCCAGCCGCCGCTCTACAAAGCCAGCAAGGGCAAGTCATCGCGCTATCTCAAGGACGACGCCGAGATGGAGATCTTCCTGATCGACGAAGGCCTCGACGGGGCCGAACTCGACCTCGCCTCGGGCGAGCGGATGACCGGCGCCGACCTCGCCGATCTCGTCCAGACCTCGCGCCAGGCCAAGGCCAACATCGAACGTCTCTCGGCCAGAGCCCCGGCCTTCGCCATCGAACAGGCGGCGCTGGCCGGCCTGCTCGGCAATTCCGACGATCTCGCCGAAGGCGCCCGGCGCCTCGACCTCTACGCCGAGGAAGGCGATGGGGTGTGGTCGGGCGAGCCGGGACAGATCGGCAGCTATATCTTCCAGCGTTCCAAGCGCGGCGTCTCCGAGCGCATCGTCCTCGACGAGCAGATGCTCCACTCCGCCGACGCGCGGCGCCTCGGCGAGCGCGCCGCCAGGCTCGCCGAAACCTTCGCCACCGCCGCCACTTTCCGCCGCCGCGACCGCAGCCAGCCCGTGCGCGGCCCCCTCGACCTCGTCGCCGCCGTCTTCGATTCCGGCCGCCGGGGTCTGGCCATCCAGCGCTACAAGGGCCTGGGCGAAATGAACCCCGACCAGCTCTGGGAAACCACCCTCGACCACAACGCCCGCACCCTCCTCCAGGTGAAAGTCGACCACGCCGACGACGCCGACGACCTGTTCACGAGGCTGATGGGGGATCTGGTCGAACCGAGGCGCGAATTCATCCAGGAAAACGCACTGGACGCCGAGGTGGACGTTTAGGTATAGGCGCCTCATGTGTGGCCGAGCCAACCACTGCATGCGCCTGAGCGCTGATCGTCGAGGTGAAACGTCACCGCTTCAATAATACTTGCGAGGAGGCTCACGCAAACCACCGCCACCAACCCGAGCGCCACCCGATTGAAGGTGGCATTTGGCCGGCCGGGGACGGGGCGAAGGCGGAAACCCCAATATATAAACGCGGCGAGAGGCAAAATGGTGTAACATATTTCTTGTGCTGCCCCGCCGCATAATACACTGCCGCCACCATCCGTCGGAACATGGTAAGCGAATGGACTCAAGAACATCCATATAAGAGAAATCGGTACAGATATAAGCAATATAGTCAAGACCGAGACATTCAGGAGGTGGCGGCGAATACGGCTTAATCCTTTGTCAACCTCAGTTCTCGGTTGATTGCTGCCCACCCTACAATACCCATATTTCCCGCGCGGATATCTCGGCGTGCATGGCGTCCGGCGCGAGGTCGATCTCGCCGGGCCAGGTGACGGCGCCGAATTCGACATAGACCGCCGCGAACCGCGCGGGATCGGCCAGGGCGGTGAACACTCCAGCGTCGGGCGCATGGACCTCGCGGTTCATGTCCGCGATGCCTTCGAGGCCGTCGTGAAAGCGGACGCGCAGGCGGAAGCCTGGAAGCGCTTCCACGATCGCCACATCGTCGGCCTGCTCGCAAACGATCGCCGGGATCACGGCAGAGGCGCGATCGTGATGGGCCGCTCCTTCGTCTGGCATAGCCGCCAATTCTCCTTCGGTTCAGCTTCGTCGTCGCCGTGGCGTTCCTTGGTCCACGCGTTGATCGGTTCCATGAACCCCTATAATACGACCGTCATCACCGGGCGTAAGTCCCGGTGATCCAGGGACGCCGTCGCTCGGGGTGGCGACGCCAGCGTCGCCATTGCATGGATAGTGTTCCTGGATAGCCGGGACTTACGCCTGGCTATGACGGTCTTGTGGGGTAAGCAATGCCGCCATTGTCGATCCAATGGCCCGCGAAGTTCGAGCCCGCCAACTCGCCCGTCCACGTCCGCAACCAACTGGCCATCGCCGCGCCGGCGTCCGCCGTCTGGGCCGCGCTCGTCCGCGCGTCCAAGTGGCCGGACTGGTACGCCAACGCCCACGATGTCATCGTCGAAGGCGGCGCGTCCGAACTCGGCCCCGGCGCGCGGTTCACCTGGAAGACCTTCGGGGTCGCGCTCCGCTCGACCGTCGAAGAATTCACCCCCGAAACCCGCATCGCCTGGCTCGCCGAGGCCTTCGGCGTTTCCGCCTGGCACGCCTGGCTGATCACCCCGACCGAGGGCGGCTGCCGGGTCCTGACCGAGGAAACCCAGCACGGCGTGCTCGCCCGCGCCGGCGCGCTCTTCTTCCCCACTCGCATGAGCGATTGGCATCAACGGTGGCTCGAAGGCCTCGCCGGACGCGCCGGCGATCAATAGGCCTCGTCCATCTCCACACCCAGCCTCGCGGCGGCGGCGCGCAGGCGTTTGTCGTGGGTAAGGAGCGTCGCGCCGATGGTCAGTCTCGTCGCCGCGAGTAAATGGGCGTCGACATAGCCGATGCCTGACGCAACGAGGCCACCCTCGTCGATCAAACGGAGAACCTCGGCGTCGGTGGCCATCATGGCGCGCGGCAACTGATCCAGTTGCGCCAGGAAAGTCTTCCGCTGGCGAAGGTGGCCGAGAGCCAGTTCCCCGATCACGAACGGATGGGTCAACACCAACCCGGCATCAAGCATGTCTTCGAGTTCCGGATCGCTGGCGTGCAGGTGATCGGCCCAGGTCGATGTATCGACCAGAATCACGCGTAAGGGGGCCGACGGCGCGGCGCCGCCTTCGCGTCGGGATCGCTTCCACCCATCCGCGCCAGGCGTCGCGCGGCTTCGCGCTGGACGAGGGCCCGCAGAGCCTCGCGGACGATCGCCGATTTCTCGGTCAGACCGGTGTATTCGCGAGCCGCCGCGAGGAGGTCGTCATCCAGGGCCAGGGTCGTGCGCATCGATCATTCTCCTTAGGCACGATCCATGGCGCCGAATGATGCGTATTTCAAGCACGGCCGTCACACCTCTCGCGCTCGTCGCCGCCGTTTTAGCAGGCGATCGCAGCGAGATGGCCGGCCGAGGCGTAGTCCAGTAGGCGTTCGTCGCGGGTCATCAGGCGATAGTTCATCGCCCGCGCCGTGGCCGCAAGGACGCGATCCGCCGGGTCACGCAGCGCTCCGCCGGGCAGGAATGAAGAAGCGACGAGGATATGTGGCGCCATTGGCGCCAACTCAACGCCGGCCCCCAGCAGGGCGTCGAACCAGGCGACCGGTTCCCGGGAGAGGGTAATTCGACCTTTGGAGACGAGCATGCCGATCTCCCAGGCGGTGATCGGCGACACGGCGATCGCGAGCCCCGCCGCCTCCGTCTCGGCTATCGCGCCGCTGGCTGCTTCGCTGATCGCGCCATCGGTCAACCAGAGGGCCGCACAGGTGTCGAGCAGAATGGGGCGAAGCATCAGGCTTCGGCGTCCCAGACCTCGCCTGACGGTTCGGTAAGACTGGCGCCCGGAGCAACCTGGACGGTTCCAGAGAGCGCGGCGCGCACCCTGGAAAGTACGCTCACCGCCGGCGCGGGAGCCGGGTCGCCCCCTGAGCTCCCTCCACCGTCAGGGCGCGTCGGACGTGCGTTGCGCCGAAAGACCAGCTTCCGCGCGCTTATGTTCACCCGCTCAGTCCGGAAACCCGCGTCGAGCCAGACCCTCGTCATGGTGTTGTTGGACGGGTTGTTGCTCCACCATGCGGGATGGTTGACCGCCTTGGGAGGTAGCGGGGCGCCGGTCACCTTCTCGATGTCGGCGAAGGACATGGGGATCTCATTGGTCGGGCGAGCCCTGAGATAGTCGCCAAGAGAATCATATTTGCTGGTCATGGCGTCCTCGGCGATCTTCGCTCATCGACCAGAAGTAGACTACTTAGTGTTGGTGTCAACCCTACATCAGATTCGGCCCGAGCACGCAGCCTCACCCTCCGTCCGCCACCAGCGCCAGCACCGCGTCGCCGTAGCGCTCCAGCTTGCCCTGGCCGACGCCGTCGATCTTCAGCAGCGCGCTGCGGTCGGAGGGCCGGACCCGGGCGATGTCGGCCAGGGTCTGGTCGTGGAAGATGACATAGGGCGGCACGCGCTGGCGGGCGGCCTCGGCGCGGCGCCAGGCGCGCAGGGACTCGAACAGGCCCGTCGCTTCGCCGCCGACCGCCAGCGGGACGCGATCCCGGCGCGCGCGCGGGCGGCCCGATCGCGTGGTCGGGTCGTGTTCCTCGGGGGCGCGCAGCACCGTCAGCGTCCGCTCGCCGCGATAGACCGCGCGCACCGCCTGGGCGTCGGCGAGCGCGATCAGCGGCCTTCCATCGTTGGGTTTCTCCACCAGCAGGCCTTCGAAGAGGAGCTGGTCGATCAGATCGCGCCAGCCGGCCGGGCTGAATTCCTTGCCGACCCCGTAGGTCGACATCTCGGCCTCCGATTCGTGAACCCCCTTGGTCTTGCCGAGCAGGTGATCGACCAGGCGCCCGCGTCCGAACCGGCCGCCCAGCCGGTGGACGGCGGAGAGCGCCTTCTGCGCCGCCTTGGTCACCTCGACGCCCTTGGGCGGCCGCAGGCAGCGGTCGCAGGTCCCGCACGGAGCGGCCTGCATCTCGCCGAAATAGCGGCGCACCGAGGCGGCGCGGCAGGCGGTTCCGTCGAGCATGGCGTAGAGCTGATGGACCTTGCGGACCTGCACCTGGGCGACTTCCTCCGGCAGCTCCCGGCGCCGGATCCGCTCCAGGGCCCAGGCCATGTCCGAGGCGGCGTAGAGGGTGATCCCCTCGGCCGGGTCGCCGTCGCGGCCGGCCCGGCCGATCTCCTGCCAATAGGCTTCGATCGAGGCCGGCGGATCGGCGTGGATGACGAACCGCACGTCCGGCTTGTCGATGCCCATGCCGAAGGCGATGGTCGCCACCATCACCGCCCCGTCCTCGGCCAGGAACCAGGTCAGGCGGTCGTGCCGGACCTGCTTGTCGAGGCCGGCGTGATAGGCCTTCGCCGCGACCCCTTCGCCCGCCAGCCGCTCGGCCAGCCGCTCCGATCCGTCGCGTGAGCCGCAATAGACGATCCCCGATTGGCCGGCCCGCGCCTTGACGAGAGCGCAGACGCGGCCGCCCGCGCCGTCGCGCTTGCGCTCGGCGGCCAGGGCCAGCTCCGGCCGCGCGAAGCTGGCGACATATTCCGCCGCCTCGCCGAGCCGCAGTTCGGCGCGGATATCGACCCGGGTGCGGGCGTCGGCGGTGGCCGTCAGGGCCAGGCGCGGCACGCCGGGGAAGAGATCGGCCAGGCGCCCCAGAGAGCGGTATTCAGGCCGGAAATCGTGGCCCCACTGGCTGACGCAGTGGGCCTCGTCCACGGCGATCAGGGCCAGGGGCGCGGCCCGCAGCCGCTCCATCGCCGCGCCGGCCATCAGCCCCTCGGGCGACAGATAGATCAGATCGAGTCGCCCCGCCGCCAGCCGACGCCAGGTGTCGTCCCGTTCGTCGATGGAGAGGCCGGAATCCATCCGCGCCGCCGCCACGCCCAGCTGGCTCAGCGCCGCCACCTGATCGCTCATCAGGGCGATCAGCGGCGAGACCACCAGCCCGACGCCGGCGCGCAGCATGGCCGGAATCTGGAAACAGACACTCTTGCCGCCGCCGGTCGGCAGCACCGCCATGGCGTCGCGGCCGGCCAGCACCTCGCCGATCACCTCGGCCTGGAGGCCCCGGAAGTCGGCGTGGCCGAAGGTGCGGCGCAGCGTCTCGCGGGCGGTGTCGATGTCGGGAATCACCGGGGCCTTATAACCTCCCTCCCCTTCATGGGGAGGGTGGATCGTCGCGAAGCGGCGAGACGGGTGGGGAAGTGTCGATCATCATCCACGCCCGGCGGATTGCCCCTACTTCCCCACCCTGGCGGCTTCGCCGCCTGTCCCTCCCCACTCCGGGGGAGGGAGGTGCTTAAGCTTTCGTCAACCCTCTCGCGCCTTTGCTGGCCTTCGACTAGAACGGGTCCCGGGGGCGGTCCCAGGCCTTGAGGATCCCACGCATGGCGAACGCTCACGGCGGCGGCGCGGCGCCCCGCCCTCGCCGCACGCCCTTCCAGGCCCTGATCTACTGGTCGGTCGTGGTCGGCGTCTGGGGCCTGATCTTCCTGGCCGGATTCCTCGCCGTCTTCGCCACCGATCTGCCCGACACTTCCAAGCTGTTCGAGGTCCAGCGCCAGCCCTCGATCACCTATCTCGACCGTTCCGGCGCGGTGGTCGCCGTGCGCGGCAGCCAGTACGCGCCGCCGGCCGACCTCGCCAAGCTGCCGCCGTTCGTCCCCGCCGCCTTCGTCGCCATCGAGGATCGCCAGTTCTATCACCACTTCGGCTTCAACCCCTGGGGCATGGCGCGCTCGGAGGTCTACAACCTCCTCCATCGCGGCGGCGCCCTGCGCGGGGGTTCGACGATCACCCAGCAGCTCGCCCGCAACCTCTTCCTCACCCCGGCCCAGACCTATCGCCGCAAGGCCCAGGAGCTGATCCTGGCGGTGTGGCTGGAGATGCATTTCTCCAAGCAGCAGATCCTCGCCCTCTATCTCAACCGGGTGAACTTCGGCGGCGGGGCCTACGGCATCGAGGCCGCCTCGCAGCGCTATTTCAACAAGCCGGCCGCCGGCCTGACCCTGGGCGAGGCGGCCCTGCTGGCGGCGACCATGAAGGGACCGTCGCGCTACAATCCGGCCGCCAACAGCGAGCGGGCGGCGAAGCGGGCGACGGTGGTGCTCAACGCCATGGCCGCCACCGGCGCGATCACCACCGCCCAGCGCGACGAGGCCTTCAGCCATCCGGTCCGCGTCTCGGCCATTCTCGCCAACCAGCGGGCGCAGTATTTCATCGACTGGCTGGACGCCCAGGTCCGCTCCCAGGTGGGCGAGCCCACCGAGGACCTGATCGTCGAAACCACCCTCGACCTGCCGATCCAGGCCGCCGCCGAACAGGCGGTGCGCGCCGGCGTCGCCGCCCATTTCGCGCAAGGGGTTCAGCAGGGCGCGCTGGTGGCCATGGACGGCGAGGGTCGCATCCGCGCCTATGTCGGCGGCGCGGCCTATGCCGACAGCCAGTTCGACCGCGCCACCGCCGCGCGCCGCCAGGCCGGTTCGGCGTTCAAGCCGTTCGTCTATCTCACCGCCATGCAAGCTGGGCGAACGCCCTCCGACCCGGTGGTCGATGAGCCGATCCGCATCGGCAATTGGGAGCCGAAGAACTACACCGGCCGCTATCTGGGCGCGATCACCCTCCAGACCGCGCTCGCCCAATCGATCAACACCGTCGCCGCCAGGTTGGCCAACGACGTCGGCACGAGCCGCGTCGCCGACACCGCCCACCGGCTCGGCATCACCTCGAAGATCCAGACCGACCCCTCCATGGCCCTGGGCGCCGTCGAGGTCAGCCCCCTGGAGATGGCCCAGGCCTATGACGCCTTCGCCAATGGCGGAAACCTCGCCAAGGGCTACGGCGTCGAGCGCATCCGCACCGCCGCCGGCCGGACGCTCTACGACCACGGCGCGGAAAAGGCGGCGCGGATCGGGGTCATCGGCGAACCGGCCCTGGCCTACATGAACCAGATGCTGCGCCAGGTGATCGCCTCGGGCACCGGCGGCCGGGCGCGGATCGGCGGCTATGATCTCGCCGGCAAGACCGGCACCACCAGCGACTACAAGGATGCCTGGTTCGTCGGCTACACCGGCGGCTTCGTCGCCGCCGTGTGGGTCGGCAAGGACGACGACACCCCCATGAAGCGCGTCACCGGCGGGGCCGCCCCGGCCGAGATCTGGCGGGCCTTCATGATCGCCGCCCTGCCCCGGCTCCACGCCCAGGCCATCCCCGGCGGCGGCCCGTCCCCCGCCGCCGCCCCCGACGCCATCGGCGACATCCTTTCCGGTGGCGGCCCGCCGCCCGCTTCCGCCGAGGTCCCCGACGAGGTCCCGGCCCCGCCGCCCGCCGCGTCTCCGAAGCCCGACAGCGGCGGCGTCCCATACTAGTCGCCAGCTTCAACTAATTTGAAACCTTTGATCGATTCGCTTGGGTCCTCACCCTGATGGACGGAGGCGAAGATGGCGGCGCGGGAGGTTGCG
>Ga0208849_1002250_pt1 | contig 10964 bp, 8 predicted proteins | sample NGESurdeep072012_10_FD_184470 | JGI IMG/M metagenome (GOLD analysis project Ga0208849, IMG submission 184470) | Arctic peat soil microbial communities from Barrow, Alaska - NGEE Surface sample 53-3 deep-072012 (SPAdes) | ecosystem: Environmental > Terrestrial > Soil > Wetlands > Peat ...
GCGCGCAGGAGACGGCCGTCGCCGCCGCGCTTGCGAACGCCGGCATCGAACTGCACATCGGACGCGCGGATTGCGTGCACGAGCCGGAGATTGTGGCGGAGCGCAAACAGGCGCCGGGCGACGGTTATCGCGTTTTCCCGGCGTACTACGAGACTTGGAAGTCGCTGACCGTCTCGCAGCCCGCCCAGGAGTCCGCACCGACCGGCCGTGATCCCGAGCCGGGAGCGCTGCCGGAATTCGTTGCGTCCTTCGGGTCCGCCGGTCCGGGCGAAGAGTGGGCGCTCGATCGCTTGAAGCATTTCGTCACGGCGTCGGCCGGCGACTATCGCACGAACGCGGAGTTCCCGGGCCGCGGCGGTACGTCGCGGATGGCTGCATCGTTGCGGTTCGGGTGCATCGGTCCCCGCCAGATCTTTCACGCGGTCGCCGAACGCATGGCGCGCTCGTGGACGTTGGCAGAAGAGCGGATGTCGATGGAAGCGTTCCTGCGACGTCTGGCGCTGCGCGATTTCTACATCCAACTTTCTTACTTCGAGCCGTCGCTCCATGAACTCGAGCTGCAGGAGAAGATGCGCGGTTTTTCGGCCGAGTCCGACGCCGGGATGGTGGCGCGATGGGTGGCCGGCAAAACCGGCTACCCCTTGGTCGACGCAGCACTCCGCCAACTTCATGCCGAAGGACACGTGCACGAGCGTGCGGCGATCTGCGCAGCGTCGTTCTTGTGCTTCGATCTCGGCGCGGACTGGCGCATCGGCCGCGATCTTTGGATGAAGGAGATTCTCGAGGCGGACGAAGCGTTATGCAACGGCAACTGGCAACGCATCGCCGGTGCGGGCACCGATCAGGCGTCATATCCGCGTATCTACAATCCGGAGAAACAGGCGCGCTATTTCGACGCGCAGGCGGTGTATATCCGGCGCTATGTGCCCGAGCTGGCGAAATTGCCGACGTCGGCGGCGCTGGCGCCTTGGACTATCGATAGGGAGCGGCAGGTCGAGCTCGGCTTTTTCACCGGCGAAAAGTACACCCAGCCGATCGTCGAGCACGACGCCACGGCGCGCGCGTTTCTCACGCGATATCAGGTCTACCGCTCGCGCCCTTGACTCGGACCTGTATTAGGGCGAGCATCGCTCGCCCATCGTAGGAGGGCAAGCGTCGCTCACTCCCGCGAGACTACCGTCAGCATCGGAAAGAATTCGTACCGAAAGCCCCGATTCGCCAAGATCACGGGATCGGTAGCGGTGAGCGCGCGCGCTTCTTTTTCGTTCTCGACCTTGACGATGCCAAGACCCCACGAGCCGCTCGGATCGATCACGGGACCAAATGCGATCGCGACGCCCCGGTCCAACATCGCCTTCCAGTATGTGCCGTGGACGCCCATGAGTTGCGCCTCGTCGGCGGTCATGTCTCCCGGGCCGAACGTGGGCCGCGGTCCGATAAGTTTCAAAAGGTAGAATGCCATGGCAACGGGGTTGATTGTCGCAAAACGCGACTCCTCGAAGACCGAGGGGCGATTCAAGCAGGCTAAGAATCAGGGGGACGATGACTACTAGGCCGCCGACGTGCACGTGCTGACGAAGTGAACGCCGTCATGATCAAAGCGATATGCCTGAGCGCGCTGTTCTTTTTGACCGCGATGACGCTCGCCATCGATGCGTCTGCAGATGCAGGAGCGGTCAAAGCCCAACAGGTCAAGTTCGTGAAAGACTACCTTTCAGCCATGCAGACGAAGAACCGCGCGGCTGCGATGAAACTCCTCCACCCGACGCTGCGTGCATGCGTGACGAGCCGGACTCGTCCATTCTTCGATTACCTCGTCACGCAACAGATGGACGGGTTTCCAAGCGGCTCGTATTCGAATCTCGACATCGGTCCCGTTAAACCGAAGAGTGAGCCATCGCTGTGGAACTACGTGCCCGCGAAAAGTTTTCCATATCCGGTGATGCCGACGTACGACATCGAAATAGGATTCGGCAACGATACGGCCACCCTCTTCAGCGACCTTCTCGAGGTCGCGCCCAGCGGCGCTTCTTGGTATTGGGTGACAGCGTGTCCAAATACAGCCGGGATGCAATTCATGCGAGCGATGCAAGCCCAGGCTGCCGCCCAGAAAGCAAACGCCAGGAAACTCGCGGCGCTCGTGCATGAACCACTGCTGTCACAAATCAAAAAATTGATCGCAGCGCATGATAAATTTGGTGCGGCGCAGGCCTATCAGAAAGCAAAAGGGGGCGATCTCGCCACTGCGGCGGCGGTCGTCGACGCGATCGAGAGCCCATAACGGAAATGTAGGGGCCGACTTTTATGGTCGGCCCCGCTTGCCCCAGTTGCAGCGGAGAAAAATAGGGCAAGCGATGCTTGCCCGAGTACAGTTAGCCCCTCCTACAACGCGGTGCCGTTACGCCGCGTACTTCTCCGCGTAGTCCGCTGCGATCGGCACGCGCGGCGAGTGTCCGCCGTAGGTCCGCACCGCAAGGTACAAGTCGAGGAAGAACCAAGCGGGCATCATGAACGGCAGCAACATCGCGCTCTGCCACCCGACGACGGGCAGACCGGCTGCGAAGTTATACGCGAAGTAAACGAGCACGCCGAGCGCGTTCACACCCAAGGCTTGGACCACATGGAAGCGCACGAATTGCGTGCGGTGCGAACGAAGGAAGACCATCAGCAGTGCGAGCGGCCACAACGGGTAGCAAACCGCAGCGAGCAGACGCTCTTCAGGTGTCGGCGGCGTCTCGATCGACGTGACCGTGGCCTTTGGCCGTTCTGGTCCGGGCGGCGGCGGCGGCGGAGCCGTCGCCTGGGAAGTCGCGCCGGCGTTCGATGAGCTGGCGCCTTCAGGCGCAGCGTTCAGCGAGCGCGGACCTGGCGCGTTCGCGCCGATCGCGCGTCCGAGCCGGCAGCCCGGACAAATCGCGTCGACAGCACAAGTGGAACAAATCTCGTGATTGCATTCGCGGCACAAGACCGCGGTCGGAACCGCAGGGTGATAGTAGCAACTCATTTCGGTGCCCTCCATAACAGCCGGACCGGCTTTTTCCCGTGCGTGCGGGTCCGTTCATAGAGGCGTACTACATGCCGCTCGGATTTGTTTCAACCGCTCCGGCGCCGTGAAAGCGGGGGATTTCAGCGAGTTTTAGGACAAAGAGGCCGCAATCGATGGTCTACAAACGACTGCTCGCCTACGCGCGTCCGCACCTCTGGCAAATGCTCCTCGGCCTGCTGTGCACGGCGCTCGGGTCGGCCGCTACCATCGCCTACTTCAAAGTCGCCGAGTACCTCGTCTCGTCCGTGCAGGGAAAGAGCGTTCATCTGCTCTTCGAGACCCTTGCCGGCTTCGCGTTGCTCAATGTGTTGAAGAATGCGGCGACCTACGCCGGGTCGTACACGATCGCGGCGGTCGGCCAGCAGATCGTCGCGCGCGTTCGCGCCGAACTCTTCCGGCGCATCGAAAGTCTGCCGCTGCAGATATTCGATCGCTGGCGCGGCGGCGAGCTGATGTCGCGCTTCTCAAACGACGTCAATCTCATGGTCCAAGGCGTCAATTCGTCGCCGCAGTTCGTCGGCGCGTTGCTCACGCTCGTCGGCTCTCTCATCGCGATGATCGTCGTGAACTGGCGCTTGATGCTTGTGCTCCTCGCGGTCGCGCCGTTCGTGTCGTATGCGGTCTCTCGTTTTTCTGGCGTCTTGCGCGGCGTGACCGGCACCTCGCTCGCGCGCGTGGCCGACGTCAACTCCGTGCTGCAAGAATCCATCGACTCGATGCGCGTGATCAAGGCGTTCGGCCGCGAGCGCTACGAGCTCGCGAGGTTCACGAACAGCAACGACGCGTATCTCGGCGCGTCGCTGAAGATGTCGCAGATCGCGCTGACCCAGACGCCGGTCGTGGATGTGATCGTCAGTCTCGGACTTGCGATCCTCGCCGGCTACTCCTTTTACGAAGTCGTGGTCGGCAGACTGACGATGGAGCAGTGGGCCGCATTTTTCACGCTCGCCATGGTCTCCGGCAATCCTGTAAATCAGATCTCCAACTACGTCAGCGATCTGAACAAGGCGATCATCGGCGCTCGACGCGCGTTCGAGATACTGGACCTGCCTGTGGAGGCGAGCGACGCTCCCGGCGCAGTGCCGCTTGTGAACGTGCAGGGCGCGGTCGAGTTCTCCGATGTGAGATTCTCATACGATGGCAAGACCGACGTGCTCAAGGGCATCAGCACGAGCGTCGCGCCGGGCAGCGTGGTGGCGCTCGTCGGGCCGTCCGGCGCCGGCAAGACGACCATCGTCAATCTGATACCGCGCTTCTACGCGCCCTCGGGCGGATCGATCTCCGTCGATGGCAAGAATATCGAAAGCGTGACGCTCGCGAGCTTGCGCGACGCGATCGCGATCGTGCCGCAGGACCCGCAACTGTTCTCCGGCACGATCGAACAGAACATCCGGTACGGGCGCCTCGAGGCGACGCCCGCCGAGGTGCAAGAAGCCGCGCTTCAAGCCAACGCCCACGATTTCATCTGCCGTTTTCCCGATGGCTACTCGACGCGCGTCGGTTCGCGCGGGATGCGGCTCTCCGGCGGCGAGCGCCAGCGCATAGCAATCGCGCGGGCGATCCTGCGCGCCCCACGCGTTCTCATCCTCGACGAGGCGACGTCTTCGCTCGATGTCGAATCCGAAACGCTGATCAACGAGGCGCTCGAGCGGCTGCTCGTCGGCCGCACGACCTTCATCATCGCGCACCGGCTGTCGACCATCCGCCGCGCGACCACGATTCTCGTCATCGTCGACGGGCGCGTGGTCGAACAAGGGACCCACGCCGGGCTGCTCGCGCAAAGCGGCGTGTATGCGCGTCTCCACGCCGCCTCGGCCATCGGCGCCGGCCAGGCGTGAACGCTCGTCCAACGCGCTCGCCGTGAATCAGCTCCGGATTCTGTTCGTCCTGCGGCCCGACGCGAGCGCGCGTCACGGCGGCGATGTGCTCCAGGCGGCGAACACGGCGGCCGGATTGCGCCAGCTCGGCGTCGATGTCGGCGTCGTGGAGTCGAAGACGCCCGATGCGCGCGGCTACGATATGGTCCACATTTTCGGCATGTTCGAGCCCGAGATCTGCGCCGCCCAATTCGACGCGTGCCGGCGCGCGGATGTGCCGATCGGCTTGTCGCCGATCTGGATCAGCAGGCGCGAATTCTTCTATCGCGCTCCGGCCTGCGAACGGGTCATTCAAAAGGCGCGTCGGGCGATTGACGCAGAGCGGCGCTTGAAAGAATTCGCGGCGCTCGATGCCGCGCGCTTTGCAGACCGGCGAACGCGCATCCGCCAGGATCGAGCCGAGACTCTGCAAGCCGGCTTGTTGCGCGCCGCGAGCATGCTGTTCCCGATGAGCGCGTTTGAAGCGCAAGAATATTCGGTGCGCCTGCACGTCAGGAACGTGCCGTTCGCGGTCGTGCCGAACGCCGTCGATCACGCGCTCGCGCAGCCTTGGGCGCAAAGCCGCAAGGGATTGCTTTGCGCCGCACGGATCGAATCCATGAAGAACCAAGCGATCACAGCGTTGGCGCTGCGCGATATGCCCGAGCAGCTGACCTTCGTCGGCGAAGCGTACGACCCGGGCTATCTTTCCGCCGTCCGGCGTTTTTCGGGATCTGCGACCACGATTCTCGACAAAGTCTCACCGTCGGAAGTCTATGCGATGTTCGCAAAGGCGAAGGTCCACGTCATGCCTTCGTGGGGTGAAGTCGCCTCGATCGTGAACCTCGAAGCCGCAGCGTGCGGAATGCAGATCGTTGCCGGCGACCGCGGCAGCGAGATGGAGTACCTCGGCGATGCCGCCGAATATGCGGACCCTGCCGATCCCGACTCCATCGCAAAGGCGGTGAATGCTGCGCTCAAGCGAGCGCCCCGCGAACAAGGTGACGCGCTCGACAAACGCGTTCGCCGTCTGACGTGGAGCCGCACCGCCGCGCTCACGCTGCAGGGATATCAGCGCGCGCTGCAACGCTGACGGCGGATTCCCGTCAGCCTGGACAGAATGAGCGGCGCATGAACCCCGTCGTCCGAAATATCCTCACCAAGCACTTCATCGATAGCAACGGCGATCCGAATGCCGCCGTGCTGCTTGCGTGCAGCGGACGCTCGGGCTCGACATGGGTCTCGCGCGTCATCAACTATCGCAACGATTTTCGGATGATGTTCGAACCGTTCCGCGAAGATCTCATCCCTGAGTGCATCGCATTCAGATTGAACCAATACATCCGGCCCAACGACCGGTCGCCGGAGTTCTTGCAGCCGGCGAAAGTCGTGTTGGCGGGCCGCGTCCGCCACGATTGGATCGACAGGTATAACCGGCGTTTCTTCTGTCAGCGCCGGCTCGTCAAAGATATCCGCGTCAATCTGTTCCTCAAATGGCTGTGCGTCAATTTTCCGCACATTCCGGTCGTGATGCTGATGCGGCACCCATGTGCGGTGGCGCTTTCACGCATGGCACTATCGTGGGACATGGATTTGCAGGCGCGATTCTTGTCGCAGCCCGCGCTCGTCGAAGACTACCTCGCGCCCTTCGCGGGCGAAATGGCCCGGGCGGGCACGGAGTGGGAGCGCCAGATCTTCGCGTGGTGCGTGGAGAACTACGTTCCTCTGGCGCAATGCGTTCCAAACGATGTCCACTTGACGTTCTATGAAGACTTTTGCCGGGCGCCGGAGGCAGAACTGGGCAAGTTCGCCGGATTTTTGCGCGTGCGTTTCGATGACCACGTGCGCAAAGAGATCGCGACCCCTTCGCAGACGGTGCGCACAAATCTGGACGGACAAGGCTACAGTTCGATCGTGAGCGGCGATGACGTCGTCGGCGGATGGCGGCGGGAGGTCAGCCCGCAGCAGATCAAACGAGCGGTCGAGATCGTCCGGATGTTCGGCCTCGACAGGATTTACGGCGAAGAGCCGATGCCTCTGCCCGATGCGAAAGAACGTGCCTTTATTCCGGCCGATCAGCACTCAAGCATGAACGCCGGGCTAAGGTCGAGTGCGACCGGGGAGTAGCGGGCTCACCGCCGGCGCAGATGCGATTCGAGGCGGCGCATAGCCAAAAGCCGGCCGTAGTTCATCTGGCGCAGCCACGGGCGGATGCGCCAGCCGCGTGCGGCCTTAGAGAAAAGCGCGTCGACTTCGGCAAACGTGCCGGCCCACAGCGAAGAAAGTCGCTCGATGGTAGGCAGCGCGCTTTCGGGATACGAGCCGGCGAACGGCAGCACGTCGGCGGCGATATGTCCCCACACGCCCGCAGGCGACGCGGCGCGCAATTGATCGTCGGTCGCCACAAAGCCCGATTGCCCGAGCGAATGATACAATCGACCTTTTTCCCATTCACGCCTGGGCGGGGTCACGTGGCCGTAGTGGTGCCACACGTCAGCGACGACAATGCTCTTGCAGGGTGGTACGAGCCGCTCGTGGACGGCCCCGCTCCAGCGACGGCTGGGCGATAGGCGAAAGAAGCAGAGGCGGCGCGCGATGTCGCGCCACCAGCCGAACGAGCCGACGAAGTGCCGGCTGTAGCCTTCGACCGCTTCCACGTCCGCGGGTAGCTTCGCCAACAGCGCAGCGATCGCGGTCAGTTCGTCGCCGTGGACTTCGTCGGCGTCGAAGAACAAGGCCCAGCCTTGCCTTATATCCGGTGGGGTGGCTTCGATGCAGACGTTTCGCGCCGCGGCGAAATCGCTGAACGTCGTGCGGACGACCGTCATCTTTCCTCGGGCCGCCAATGCGCAGTTCGCGAGCGTGGACGCATGCGGCCCCGGACTTTCGCCCGAGTTGTCGTTGACGACGAGATGATCGGAAACAGATTCGATGGATGAGAGCGCGGCTTCGAGATAGGGCTCGGGCTTGCTGCCGATGATGAGGTGAGCGACGATGCCGGGAAATGACGGCATAGCGCCTGAACTTGCGTGCCGATGAGAATAGTCCTGGTCGCGGATCAGTTCTCACGCGAAGGCGGCGCTGAGGCATTTGTCAACGGCTACGCCGTCGGACTACACGATCGCGGACATCACGTCGGTCTTTGTGTCTCTCACGTCGCCGCCGATGCCCCGGTTCTTCCGCCGGGAATCGGGCTGGCCGTCGTGCCGTTCGCCCGCGAGGGAGAAGCCGGCGATCCGGTTGCCGCACGAGACGTCGTCGATGCGATAAGCGAATTCTCTCCCGACGTCGTGCACGTGCACAACGCGTTCGACTGGGAAGTCTTCGATGCGCTGCGCGCGCGCTGGCCGCTCGTCTGGCATTGTCACGACTATCGGACGAATTGTCCGAACGGCGACCGGCGTCTCCCGCATTGGGGGCTGCCGTGCCGGCGCCCGATGGGCTCAGCGTGCCTCGTTCATAGCGTCGTCAGCGGCTGCGTGGCGGGGCCCCGCCCCCAAACCTGGCGCAAGCTCCGCATGCGTCAGCGACTGTTCGAGTCGGTGAAGCGCTCCGATATGATCGCAGCGCCGAGCGTGTGCGTTGCGACGATCCTCGAATCAAACGGCGTCGACCGCGAACGGATAGCCGTCGTTCCGTCGTTCACGCCATTCGCCGATCTTCCGCTCGCGCCGTCATATCCAAGCGCGCCCGCGCTGATGTTCGCGGCACGCCTTGTCGAACAAAAAGGCATCGACGACGTGCTGTGGCTCGTTCGGGACCTGCAGCAGAGCGGCGTGACGGCGCGAGTCATCATCGCCGGAGGCGGGCCGGGCTTGCCGCGCTTTCAAACGGCCGCAAAAAGCTTTCCGGCTTTGGACGTTCGGGGGATGCTGCACGCTCGCGCGCTCTCATCCGCGTACGCCGAATGTTCCGCCGTGCTGATCACGCCGAATTGGCTGGACCCGTTTCCGCTCACGGGCCTGGACGCGATGGCGCACGCCCGGCCCGTCATAGCCTACGACATCGGCGGCATCGGCGAGCTCGTGCAAAGCGGGCTCGACGGCATCATGGTCCGGTCGGGAGATCGCCGCGGCCTCGCGTCGGCGGCGAAGCTCATCCTGGCCGATCCGGCCCACGCTGCGGAGATGGGCCGCGCCGGCCGGGAGAAAGTCCGTGCGAAATATCGTCTCGGGCACAGCCTCGACGCGGCGATGCGCGTCTACGGCGAAGCGGTCAAGCTCCGAGCGGCATCTGCTTAGAGCTAGCTGCCAGGAATCGTCCGCCGGCCGAAGAAAAGGCTGAGTATCAGCGAAACGACGACTTGTCGGAATTGAACATCGACGCCGCTCTTTCAAGGTGCCATCCCGGCAACTTGACTGTATCGGGTTTTGTGTTATAATTGGAATCTATGCCAAAGTGGGACGATTGCGCCGGGCGGCGGGGTCGGCTTGAGCCACACGGCTCGCCGTAAATCCGTCGCTTAATTAAGTAGCGCGTCGTCCGCTTCGCTTTCGCGGTCCCCATACCGCAGCTGGACCCACGCGTGTCCTATGTGAGTCAACAGATCAACGAAGCGACCGGCCTTCCTTAGAGCAGGCGCTTGGCGCACGATGACTTGATGCCAACTCCCGCCCCGCGGCATGGGCGGAACCAAAAGTAAGGTGAAACCGGGAACGATGGCCACCAAAGATACAACAAAGACCCCCAAACCGAAAACTCCACGAGTCGCGAAAGTCGCGGTGCCGAAGGTGCCCAAGGCGCCGAAAGCGCCAAAACCTCCCAAACCGAAAGCTCCGCCGAAGAAAAAAGGGAGCGCGGTCGCTCGTGCGCGCGCTCGCCAGCCTCGGCCTATCGCGCGTCTCGCGCGGCTCACCGATCCGCGCGCCGCTCTCGAAGCGCTGATCGAGACCAAAGGCGTGGTCAAGACGGTCGAAAGCGCGAGCATGGACTTGCGGCCGCCCGGCCTCAAGCGCGAGCGTTTTACGTTTGCGAAGATTCCCCACACCCTCGACATCCCGGACCTCATCGAGCTCCAGAAGGACTCGTTCAACTGGTTCATCACCGAGGGTCTGCGCGACGCCTTTACGTCGATATCGCCTATCAAGGACTTCACCGGCAACCTGGTGCTCGAGTTCGGCGAGCACAGCCTCGGCGAGCCGAAATACAGCGTTGACGAATGCCGCGAGCGCGACATGACGTTCTGCGCGCCGCTGCGCGTGCGCGTCCGGCTCATCACCTCCGAGTCGGGCGAGATCAAGGGTATTCCCGATCAAGAGATCTTCATGGGCGATTTCCCGCTCATGACTGAAAAAGGCACGTTCCTCATCAACGGTGCGGAGCGCGTCATCGTCAGTCAGTTGGTCCGCTCTCCCGGCGTCTATTTCGCCGGCGACCAGGACACGAACAACCGGCCCATCTACCGCGCGACGGTCATCCCGAATCGCGGCGCATGGATTGAATTCGAGACTGACAACGGCACGAAGAACGACACGACCGAAGGCACCATCGGCGTGCGGATCGATAAGAACCGCAAGATCATGGTCACCACGTTCGTGCGCGCGTTGGATAAGAAGTACGAATCCGACGAAGCCCTCCTGGCGTTGTTCGCCGACCCAGTGACCGGCGAAGTCCCGGCCTTGATCATGAATTGCCTCGAAAAAGACAAAGACATCAAGACCCGCGAGGACGCCCTCAAGGAGCTCTACAAGAAGCTGCGGCCCGGCGAGCCCGAAAATCCGGACAACGCCGAGACGCTCTTGCGCAACACGTTCTTCGACGAGAAGCGCTACGATCTCGCCGCGGTCGGCCGCTATAAGCTCAGCCGCAAGCTCGAGCGGCAGTTCGCGAAGATGAACGTCGAAGCGCCGCAGATCGAAGACGTGAAGGACATTCACGGCAAGGTCAAATCGAAGTCCGTGCGCTGCTTGACGCGCGAGGACCTCATCGCGGTCGTCCGCCAGTTGATCGAAGTGGTCAACGGCTCGCAATCCATCGACGACATAGACCACCTCGGCAACCGCCGCATTCGTTCCGTCGGCGAACTGCTGCAGAACCAATTCCGCGTCGGCCTGCTGCGGCTC
>Ga0208849_1002251_pt1 | contig 10962 bp, 11 predicted proteins | sample NGESurdeep072012_10_FD_184470 | JGI IMG/M metagenome (GOLD analysis project Ga0208849, IMG submission 184470) | Arctic peat soil microbial communities from Barrow, Alaska - NGEE Surface sample 53-3 deep-072012 (SPAdes) | ecosystem: Environmental > Terrestrial > Soil > Wetlands > Peat ...
CTTGGCATCGCGCTCAGCCTTCTGCGTGCGGGCTGGGGCGCGGAGAGCAACCGGGTCGAACATTTGATCCGGGTCGCCCGCCACGGCCTCGTCACCATCAACAGCGGCGAAGCGGAGGGAGGTAGCGTGAACACCATCTTCAAAGCCCCCATGACTGGCACGCCGCTGCCCGGTGTCTCCAAGAAGATCCGCAAGCTCCTCCTGGCTCGTCAGGAAGTCGCGGAGATGATCGAGCGGCTGATCGCCATCCTCGACGAGATCGATAGCGAGGCCGAACTAGAGCCAAGCGGCGACGAGGAGGAACCCACGCTTGGCTGGACGGCGAGCAGCCCGCGCATCTTAGGCTCGACGATGGACGGGGAGGCGGAGCCGTCGCTCGGCTGGACCGACATCGTCAACCAGGCCAGCCACAACCGGCAATGCGACGGCACGACCTTCAGCCTCGATGGCGAGAAGGACGATGCCGACGACGAGGACAGCGACCCCGGCGAGGAATCTGACGAGGGCGAACTGGAGCCCGACGCCGAGCCGAACGGCGACGAGATGGACGGCAATCTCGCCGGCACGACCAGCGAGGTAGAGGCGGCCATGCCGCCGTCGCGTCATTACATCACCCGCCTGCGTAAGCGCCGCGGGCAACCGAGCTACCATCGGACCGAGCACGGCTTCCACAACGTGGGTTCGCCCGTACCGTTGCCGAACGAGTCGATAACCATCGTCTATCCCGATGGCACGCGGCAGGACTTCGATCGACTCGGCTACCCGGTGGTGCGGAACAACTCAGGTGGGACCTAAATCGCCCACGCGAGCGATTCTCGCCTGGCGAAAGTGGCCCGGGAAAGTTCCGTTGCTGCCGCTCTAAGCGTCCAAGTTGGGGGAAATAGTCCGGTTACATCCCCCACGCAGCATCGCCAGCGACGAGCGCTGTGTTCGGCTTTGCTCGGGCTCCTCGGCCCCATGGCGGCAAAGCGCATGCACGCCATCTTCCGGCGGCGTCACGTGAAACGACGCGCGCTAGCCGCCGCGCGTTTTCAATTCGGGATGGTCTGGCGGTTGGCGCTGGCTGCCGGCCCACTGGGTCCGAAACACTCTGGTTACACGCCGGTGATGGGTTTTCGTAGCGGCTCGTTCCAAGGGCGAATCCGGCCGCCAATTCGCACCGCCCGCATGGTGTGGGCGCTGATCAACAGATGAGGAATGTGATGTACAGCAAATATTTGATTGCCGCTGGTCTCGTCGTAGCGATGGCAGCACCTGCTTTCGCCGCCACCAAGTACATGGTCTCTCAGGACAAGACGACCCACAAGTGTTACGTCGTCACCAAGATCGGCAAGAACGGCATGCAGATCGGGACCGCCACCTACGCGACCAAGACGCTGGCTCAAGCCGCGCTGAAGGCGGCTCCGGAGTGCGCCGCCGCCGCCAAGTAACTCTCCTCGGTCTTACGACTCGCCCCGGCACACTACCGGGGCGTTTTCGTTTGCGCCGCGACAGTCGCCGCCGCTTGCGCGGATTTTATTCCTAGCATAGCCTTCCGAAATGAGTCGTGCCCGCCGCCCCCGTTGCGGCTTCACCGAACAGAAAGAGTTTCTCGACCAGCTCGGCCGCGCTCGCCACTGCGTCAGCCTGTGCGGTGGAGCGGCCAGCTTTGGTACCTCTCGCCACGCAAAGTGCGACGCGCTCAATAAGCGATCGACGACCTTGCCGAGGAATTGACGGGGCGGCGCGAATATTCTGGACCACCGGCCACGGGTCGGCGCGCCGGACTGGTCGCACGATGCAGGGGGTTAGGTGGCAGCGCGCTCGGACCGCCCATGTCCGCCGAACCTAAAGCGTAATCCAGAGGCCGCCCTACTACCCTACAATCCCCCCAGCCCCGTATCCCGATTGTTGTGCAGGTATTGGTGACGGGACGAGCGGCGCGACACCCCGTGGGCCGGGAACCTCCAGCGCGTGACTCTTGGACCGCTTCTGCGTGCATGGGCGGTTGGAACGCGGGGTCGCCGCCATATAGTCGCCCCCCGGGCGAGCGGCCCCGCGTACCCGCCGCATTTCGAAGACCAGCGCCTAAACTGGGCGCCCATGGCCCGCCAATGGCTGCTCGATCCGCCACCGTGATGCTCTGGCGCACCTGCGGCTGTTTTCATTTCTAGCGGTCGCGGTAGCCGGACGGCCTATCGGAACGTGACCGTAGCGATGGCGCGGTTGATCTTGGCGGCGGCCCACGCCTTCACCGGACCGCGCGGAGCGGCGAGCCCGTCGAGGTCGACACCCTCGTGGGAGTGGCGGAGCGTAGTTGATCGTCCGCGGTGGGAGAGCGTGACCGGGCCTTCCAGCAGGACAACGCCGAAGCGCCCGTCGATCGGTCCGCCCCAGAAATTGGTGCCGCGGATGCCGATAGTCGCGAACGGCGTCGTCACGCTTGCATCGCGAGTGGCGGCAGCAGCCGCGAGTTTCCCGGATACAAAGCGGAAGGCGCCGGTGACCGCGGCGTGAAGGTTCTCTGTCTCGCCCGGCTTGAAGACGAACGCATCCAGCGTGAGCGTCGCGTTGTCGCCGAGCGTCAGCACCGTTTCGTCGGTTAGAGTGATTTCGAGCCGCGCCGCCGGACCGGTGGCAATCAACTCGTTTGCAAAGACCACGGCGCCGGAGGCCAGATTCTTGGACGCGCCGTCAACCCTCCCCTGACACGCGCCCTGGATGCGGGTCATTTCCCCAATGGTTGGCACCGCATCGGCGGTGCCAACAGCGGCCAATGTGAAGCAGCACAGCCACGCCCTGCGCCAGCACGTCTTCGTCCACGAGCCGCGCGACCGGCCCGAAATACCGGTTCGCGACGATGACCCCGGTGACCGCATCGGCGTCCTCCCGCCCCGCGCTTGGTGGATCCTCTGTCGCAGCGGGAGGGAACACAATATCCGGGGAAGCAGCCGGCGGAGCAAGCCGCCCGGACGTATGCGAACCACGCTGGCCAGAAACCCCAGCGCGCTTCTATCTTAGGCTGATGTGCGGCCGTGACGACAACCTCATTGCCCGCGCGGCATACTGTGGTTGCTCGGCAGATCGCCTTCAGAATAACCGCCGTCCCGGATAGTGCCAGTTTAGAACTGGGCCAATTCCACATCATATTTCTTGACGGTGGGGAGACTGCGCGGCATTAGGCGAAACTCGATCCTTTCGCCAATGGACAGCCAGAAATGCTCGCTCGCACTCTCACCATCACGCTCGTATCGAGCGGCCTCTTCGCTTTGGCAGCTTCCATCGGCATGGCTGCGCAGGCAGACGATGTTCTAACCATCGAAATGACGTTGGAGAACGACGCGTTCACACCCACCGAAATCAAAGCCCCGGCCGGCAAGCCCTTTGTGTTGAAGGTTACAAATAAAGACGCGGTTCCTGCCGAAATCGAGTCGAAGCCGCTAAAGATTGAGAAGGTAGCCGTCGGAAACTCGGAGATCGTCGCACATGTCGCTCCGCAAAAGCCGGGCCGATACCTCCTGGTCAACGAGTACAAGGAAGACACCGTCAAGGCTTACGTGGTCGTCGAATAGACGACATTGGCCTGGGTTCGTTTCTTGAGGAAGATATCTCCGTGATCGGCGCACTCATTATCGTCTTCCGAGAAGTCATCGAAGCCGGCCTCGTTGTCGGGATCGTACTGGCAGTTACGCGCGATGTTGCGGGCAGTCGGCTTTGGACACTGGGCGGAGTCGCCGGCGGCATTGCCGGGAGTTGCCTCGTTGCCGCCTTTACCGGAACTTTGGCCTCACTCTTCGCTGGTTCGGGCCAGGAGATATTTAACGCCTCTATTCTGGCGATCGCCGTCGCGATGCTGGCCTGGCACAACATCTGGATGGCGCGCCACGGAAGGCAGATGGCGACTGAACTGAAAGCGGCCGGTGAGGCCGTCTCCGCGGGCAGTCGGTCTCTTATGGCCCTCGCGGTCGTCGTTGGTATCGCCGTGCTACGCGAAGGTTCGGAGGTCGTTCTGTTTCTGTACGGCGTCGCGATTGCGGGCCACGAGCCTTTCGTGTCGCTTCTACTGGGCGGAGTCGGGGGCCTCCTGCTCGGTGCTGCGCTGTCTGCTCTTACTTATTTTGGACTAGTGCGGATTCCACCGCGTTACATTTTCGTCGTCACGAGCACCCTGATTGCATTTCTCGCCGCCGGCATGGCAGCTCAATCCGCCTCGTTCCTCGAACGGGCAGGGCTGCTCGAGGTTATGGGCGGCACCGCTTGGGATTCGTCCAGCGTCCTCGCGGAGGACAGCATTGCGGGGCGCATTCTCCACGCCCTAATCGGATACAGCGATCAGCCGACCTTCATGCAAATCCTAGTCTATCTTACGACGCTTCTTGTGATCTTCGCGCTGACCAAGTTCTTGGCGCCTCGGCCGCGATTGACGCTTCGTCGCGTTTGACCCGTTCGGTGAGGGTGCGCCGGGTCGTCAACACACGCTCACGGCCCCGAGCGGCGCAGGCGGCGCATGCAGGCGAGAGATGATCCTCGAAGGCGCGACAGTGATCCGGATTACCGATACCATCGCGATTCGCGAGCAAGAGCTTGGCGAAACGTTCATCCGCGCCTCCGGCCCGGGCGGGCAAAACGTCAACGCTGTATCGACCGCCGTCCAGTTGCGCTTTGACGCGCGCCAATCGCCGTCGTTGCCCGACGCCGTTTACCGCCGCCTCTTCAGGCTCGCCGGCAGTCGTGTCACGTACGGTGGAGTCATCGTTATTACGGCGCGGCGATTCCGGACGCAGGACGCCAATCGCAGAGACGCTCTGAATCGACTTGTCGAACTCATTCGCGAGGCCGCTACTCCGCCCAAAAAGCGCAAGTCGACAAAGCCACCACGGGCGAGCGTTCGTCGCCGATTGGAGATCAAAGGCCGACGATCCGCGCTGAAAAAGGCTCGCGGCACCGCTCCGATCGACGATTGACAAAGGCGCGCCGCTCGATCGGGCGACAATGCGCCAGCGAGCGCCGCGCAGCGCCTGACGCGGGTGCGCCGCGTTTTCGTCTGCTCGCACCTACATCGCCTGCCGTCGCATTGTTAGCGGGTGTTGGATGAGTCTCGCACACGGCCCGAGAAAAATGTTTCGGCGGTTGGGCGGGGCGAGAAGCCAGAAAATGGCGATCCGTGTGACCTTTTGTGACCTTTGTGGCTTTCACGGTTGCATAATGACGTGCGGAATGCTGATCTAAGCCTTTGATAATACAGTGGTGTCCCCGGCGTGACTCGAACACGCGACCCCCGGTTTAGGAAACCGGTGCTCTATCCGGCTGAGCTACGGGGACAGCCGCGGCGCCGGCACGATAGCGCCTTGGCCTGCAAAAGCGAAGGGGACGGCGCTATTGCGATAGCAGGCGCGGCGCGCAACCTTCTGCTCACCCTGGTGTTGCCGGCGATGCTTTTCGGGCGCTGCACCGTCGGTTGCCGTTGCGGCGGATTGCCCGTTGACGGGTACCGAATCGGCGACGATTGCCGATGTCGCCGACGACGGCACGCTTCGTCTCGACGATGGCGCGACACTCCGCCTTGCCGGGATCGACTTGCCGCGGCGGCCATTGGCGCTGACTGCCGCCCAGCCGTGGCCGCCTGCCGATGCCGCCCGCGATGGCCTGCGACGGCTGACGACGGGAGCGCCCATTCGTATCGCCCCGACCAACGAATCGCCCGACCGATACGGCCGCCGGCACGTTTTTGCCTTTTTGGCCGATGGTCGATCGGTACAGGGTGAAATGGTCGCGGCCGGACTGGCGCCGGCGCGGCGGCTGCCCGGGGAAAGTGAATGTTTTCAATCGCTTTTGGCCGGCGAGAAGCCTGCCCGCGACGGGCGCCTCGGTCTCTGGGGCGGTCAGCAAGCCGCAATTGCCGAAGCCGATGATCCTTCGCTTCTTCAGCGAACCGGCTTATACGCTGTGGTCGAGGGGCGGCTGGTTTCGGTTGGGCATGGCGCGCCGATGACGTTCCTTGATTTCGGACGCGACTACCGACGTGATTTCACGGTAATGCTCTCTCCGCAGGTGGCCAAAGGACTGGCCGCGGCGGGCGTTGCGGTCGATGAACTGACCGGAAAGCGTGTGCGCGTGCCGGGGCGTCATCGAGGACAGCAACGGCCCGGCAATCCGGTTGAATGATGCGGCGGAAATGGAAGTCATCGGCGACGACAAGAGCAATGCCGGCGCAAACTCCAACTGATCCGACGGGCAGCTTGCCGCGTCGCCGCGCCGGCGGCGTGGCCGCAATTCTGCTGGCTGCATTGCTTGGCGCCTGCAGCGCGATCAGCGGCGCCGGCGGACCGACCGCGGCGGTCTTCAGCCAGGACGGAAAAGCCAGCCAGAGCCCGGCCGACAGCGAGGAGCATTCCCGCATCGTCGCGGCTTACGGCGGCGTCTTCCACGATCCCAAGGTCGAGCAGATGCTGGTGCCGGTGGTTAGCCGCATCGTCGCCACCTCCGACCGTCCCGACATCGCCTATCGGATCACTATTCTCAATTCGCCGGCTATCAACGCGTTCGCGCTTCCGGGCGGTTATCTCTACGTCACCCGCGGCCTGCTCGCGCTTGCCAACGATTCGTCGGAAGTAGCCGCCGTGCTTGCCCACGAAATGGGCCACGTCAGCGCCAACCATGCCGCCGCGCGCCAGCAAAAAGAGCGCGAGGTGATGTCGGTGTCGAGCGGTGCGCCGGATGCCAACGATCCGGGCGGACAGCTGGCGGTCGCTGCCGGTCAGCGGACGCTGGCAAGCTTCTCGCGCCAGCAGGAGCTGGAGGCGGACGCCATCGGCATCCGAACCATTGGCAAGGCAGGATACGACCCCTACGCCGCAGCGCGTTTCCTTGCGGCGATGGCGCACTACTCCGATTTCCGTTCCTCCAACGTGATGCGCGACAAGCAGCCCGACTTCCTCGCCACCCATCCCTCGACGCCGGAGCGCGTCGCCTTTGCCAGACAGGCGGCGGCGCAGTTCGGCGCACCCGGGGTCGGCGACGTCGCCCGCGATGCCTATCTCGACGGCATCGACGGCATGGTTTTCGGCGACGACCCGAGCCAGGGCTTCGTGCGCGACCGCATGTTCATCCATCCCGGCCTCGGCATCGGCTTCACCGTGCCCGACGGCTTCGTCATCGACAATACCAGCGACGCAGTGCTGGCAACCGGGGTCGATGGTACCGCGCTCCGTTTCGACGCGGTCGGACTCGCTCAGGGAACCGATCTCGCCGACTACCTGAAGTCGGGCTGGATCAACGGCCTCGACCAGGGCAGCATTCGCAGCTTCTCGGTCAACGGCCTGCAGGCGGCATCCGCCGAGGCGGCGGCCAAAGGCTGGTTCTTCCAGATTGCGGTGATCCAGGCAGGCGGGGCGGCTACCTATCGCTTCATCTTCGCCAACGAGATGAAGTCGCCGGCGTTCACCCAGGAAGCGCAGGCAACCGTCGCCAGCTTCCGCGCCATGAACCAGCAGGAGCTGGCCGGCCTGAAAGCGCTGCATATCCACGTCATCACGGCGGCGGCCGGCGACACCGATGCGATCGTCGCGCGCCGCATGCACGGCGTCGATCGAGCCCTTGATCTCTTTCGTGCCCTCAACGATCTCCAACCCGGCGTCCGGATCGACGCCGGTACGAGGCTGAAGATCGTCGACGATCGCTAGGGTCGCGGCTCAGACGAAGCTTTTGGCATCCGGATGATCGCGCAGCAGCGCCTCGCGCAGCTTCTCCAGCGCGCGGTTCTCGATCTGGCGGACGCGCTCCTTGGAGATGCCGAGGCTTTCGCCGAGCGCTTCCAGTGTGGCGCCGTCGTCGTTGAGGCGCCGTTCCTTGACGATGCGCAGTTCCCGCTCGCTCAGCACCGTCAGCGCCGAGCGCAGCCACGACGTGCGCCGCTCGGTGTCGATCTGCTCGCCGACGGCTTCGTCGGGGAGGGGGACACCGTCGACGAGGAAATCCTGGCGGTTGGCGGAGCCCTCGCTCTCCGACTCGTGGATCGGTGCGTTCAGGGACGTGTCCGGCGCGGACAGGCGCGAGTCCATGTTCTCGACGTCGGCGACGGAGACGCCGAGCGCCTTGGCAATTTCGCCGAAGATCATCTGGCGCGGGCGCTGGTCGGCGCTCTGGGCTAGGCGGGCGCGCAGGCGGCGCAGGTTGAAAAAGAGCGACTTCTGCGACGAGGAGGTGCCGCTGCGCACGATCGACCAGTTGCGCAGGATGTAGTCCTGGATCGAGGCGCGAATCCACCACGTCGCATAGGTCGAGAAGCGCACGTCGCGATCGGGCTCGAAGCGGGCGGCAGCCTCCAGCAGGCCGACATGGCCTTCCTGGATGAGGTCGCTCATGTTCAGGCCGAAGTTGCGGAAACGCGCCGCGATGGCGATGACGAGGCGCATGTGCGCGGAGGTCAGGCGGTCAAGCGCCGCCTGGTCCCTTTTCTCACGCCAGAGGATCGCGAGTTCGTGCTCCTCGTCCCGCTCGAGGTACGGCGCGCGCATGGCTGCCCGCACGAAGTCCCGACTGGATGCTGATGTACTGGCCATCGGCTTCTTACCTCCTTGCGGCTTCAAGGGCCGCCCGAGGATTCGCCCACCGCAAGACACTAACGCCGCAGAGACGTGTGCGGTGCACACAATCTGGTGATTATGGTCGCTGCTTGGTTAGCGGCAGGCAAAAATGAAAGCGCCGGACCCAATGGCCCGGCGCTCGCAACAAAAAAGGTGAGGGAAAGCGCCGGTCAGGCAGCCTTGGCGTCGGCCTTGGCCTCTTTTGCCTCGGCCGGCGGAGCGCCGCGACGCGGGCTTTTGGCCAGATTCTGCTCGATCTGGCGCACCGCTTCGGTGTCGGAAATCTTGTTCACCGACGAGATTTCGCGGGACATGCGGTCAAGCGCTGCCTCGTAGAGCTGGCGTTCGGAGTAGGACTGCTCGGGCTGCGTGTCGGAGCGGAAAAGGTCGCGGACGACCTCGGCGATCGAGATCAGGTCGCCGGAATTGATCTTGGCCTCGTATTCCTGCGCCCGGCGGCTCCACATGGTGCGCTTGACGCGGGCGCGGCCGCGCACGGTCTCCAGGGCACGCTTGACCGTCGCTGCGTCGGCGAGCTTGCGCATCCCGACCGAGGTTGCCTTCATGGTCGGCACGCGCAGCGTCATCTTGTCCTTGACGAACGAGATCACGAAAAGGTCGAGCTTGAGGCCGGCGACCTCCTGAGTCTCGATCCCGACGATCTTGCCGACGCCGTGGGCCGGATAGACGATGAATTCGCCGGTCTTGAAACCGGACCGGGTGGCTGTCTTCTTGGTTGAAGGCATGGTTGTTATGCAACTCCGTTTGGCGCGCTCCCCCCACGAATGGCGCTCCGTGAGGTTTTCCCAGCGGCGGTTCACACCACCGGCTGACGGTCCTGGCGGCCTCGCGTGGCGGAGATCCGGCTATTTCCCGTGACTCCAGCGTGTCCCTAGCGTTGGTCCGGCGAGCCAAAGCTCGACGGGCGCCGGGAAACGCCTAAATCCTAGTCAGGCTCAGGAAATCGCGAGGGGCCGCGAGCTGAAGCTCGTTTTGTTCCGACAGTGTCGCAAACATAGCACAAAATAGGAAAATTTCAACGGGTTAACGGCTCGACGGTAAATGACCTGCGGAAATGTTGCAGTGCTTTGTTGACGGCGCGCCAAGGTTTCGGCGGCGGCGGAACGACCTGCGACAGCTTGTTCCAGCCCTGCAATCGGTGGCGCTTCAGTCGCCCTCGCCGGGATTGGGCGAGAAGTACTTGTCGAACTTGTCAGGTACCCCCTCGAATTCCTTGGCGTCTGCCGGCGGCTCGCGCTTGGCCGTGATGTTAGGCCATTGCTTCGCGTACTCGGTGTTGACCTTGAGCCACTTCTCGAGGCCCGGCTCGGTGTCCGGCTTGATCGCATCGACCGGGCATTCCGGCTCGCACACGCCGCAATCGATGCATTCGTCGGGATGGATGACGAGCATGTTCTCGCCCTCGTAAAAGCAATCCACCGGACACACCTCGACGCAGTCCATGTACTTACACTTGATGCAGTTGTCGTTGACGATGTAGGTCACGGCGAGCGGTCCCTGACGCGGCTGAATTCTGCCGTTCGGTAGCCGGTTCGGTCGGGTCGCGCAAGGTTGGCAGGGTCTACGACAGCCGCCAAAAAGCGACGCAAATACTCCTAATCCTGCCGTTCAGGGAAATCGTCGCCGCCGCCTCGCTTGAGGGCGGTGAGCGCGCGGCGATCGCGCTTGCCCGGGGGCGGCCGCCGGCGTAGGCCGCGCGCCCGGTGACCGCTTCCGGCGGCGCCGGCGGCGACAGGTCCTCGTAGAGAAGCCGCGCTTCGGTGGCCGGCCCGCGACGGGTGCCGGTGGCGAGAACGCGCAGCACGCGGACGCCCGCTTCCATGCCGATGGTAAGCGCGTCGCCAACCTTCACCGGATGGCTGGCGCTGTCGATCTTGTCGCGGTTGATGCGCACTGCGCCGGAGACGGCGACCTTCTGTGCCTGCGTCCGGCTCCTGGCGAGGCGCGCGAACCACAGCCACTTGTCGATCCGCTGGCGCGGCGCGTCGCCCGAGGCGGGACCGGCCGGACGCGGGTTCAGCCGCCGCGCTCCTTGGCCTCAAGCTGAGCCTTCAGGGCGGCGAGGGCGGCGAACGGCGAATTCGGATCGGCGACTTTTCGCCGCTCGGCCTTGGGCGGCTCGGTCGAAAAATTCATGGGCTCGCCGCGCGGTTCACGCCGCGGGCGATCATTCGCGTCACGACCGCCATCGCGGTGGCCGCCATTCTTGCCGTCGCGTTGGGGACGCGGTCCGCGATCGCGGCGCGGGCCGTCGCCCTCGGCGCTGGCGCCATTGCCGCGCTTGCGGTGGTCGCCGCCACCATTGGGTCGCGGCTGCCGATCGCCTCGTTGCTCGACGGGACGCGCGTCGGCGGCCGCGTCGGCCGGCGGGGCGGCT
>Ga0208849_1002252_pt1 | contig 10960 bp, 8 predicted proteins | sample NGESurdeep072012_10_FD_184470 | JGI IMG/M metagenome (GOLD analysis project Ga0208849, IMG submission 184470) | Arctic peat soil microbial communities from Barrow, Alaska - NGEE Surface sample 53-3 deep-072012 (SPAdes) | ecosystem: Environmental > Terrestrial > Soil > Wetlands > Peat ...
AGCGCTGGTGCAGGGAAATCAGGTCGCCGCGCTCCAGGCTGCGCAGCAGGATCACGGTCAGGGCGAAGATATGAAACAGCGGCAGCACGCAGATCACGCGCTCGATGGCGTCGCGCTCGGCGCGCGCCGGCTTGCCCCAGACGTCATAGATCGACACCGCCGACGTCAGGTTGCCATGGCTGAGCATCGCGCCCTTCGGCAGCCCGGTGGTGCCGCCGGTATATTGCAGCAGCGCCACGTCATCCGGTGATACCGATGGCCATTGCGCCGGCGCGGTGGCGCCATCGACAAATCGCTTGAAGGTGACGATCGCCGGATGATCGGGGATCGGGGTATGCGGATTGCCGACCGCGCCCCAATGATCGTCCTCGCAGACGATCAGCCGGTCGAGCAGGCCCTTGTCGAGAAACTTCAACGCCATCGGCAGCAGTGCGGCGAGATCGCTGGTGACCAGAATGCGCGCGCCGCTATCGGAAAGCTTGTGCGACAGCGCGCGTTCGCCGTCGAGCGGGGAAAGATGCACCACGCGGGCGCCGGCCTTGAGCGCGCCGAAGAAATTCACCGGGTGATCCGGCGAATTGCCGAGGAACAGCGCCACCGACGTGTCCTTGCCATAGCCGGCGCGCAACAAGGCGGAGGCCGCGACTTCGGCCCTGGCTTCCAGCCCGGCGTAACTGATCGGACGGTCGCGAAATTCGATCGCCGGCCGCGCGCCATAGTCGGCCGTCGCCTTCGACAACAGATCCGGCAGCGTGCCCCGCGCCAGCGCATCGTCCCAGTGGACGCCTTGCGGATAGAATTGCTCGCCGGGATGGGTCATCAGTGCTTCACGATTCGATGAGCGCCCCCTCTCCCATGGGGAGAGGGTTGGGGTGAGGGGGTACGCCCTATCGATAGGTCAGAACCCCTCACCCGGATCGCAAGAGCGATCCGACCTCTCCCTATGGGAGAGGTGAAACTCGGCGCGAGAACAGGCGTCATTTCCAATTTCATCAAGCCGCCTTCGCGGTCGCCGCCAGCGACGCAAAGGTCTTGCCTTCGGCGGCGAGCCGCCTGAGCAGCGGCGCCGGCTCGAGCGAGGGATCGTTGGTCTCCCTGGCGTAGAACGACAGCCGCTCGGCGATGTGCTTGAGACCGACCTGGTCGGCGTAGAACATCGGGCCGCCGCGATAGATCGGCCAGCCATAGCCATAGAGCCAGATCACGTCGATATCGCTCGGACGCGCCGCGATCTTCTCTTCGAGGATCCGCGCGCCTTCGTTGATCATCGGATACATCATGCGCTCGAGAATCTCGTCGTCGCTGACGACGCGGCGCTTGCGCCCCAACCGCTGCAGGGTCTCGTCGATCAGCTTCTCGACTTCCGGATCGGGCATCGGCGCGCGCGAACCGGCCTCGTATCTGTAATAGCCCTTGCCGGTCTTCTGGCCGAAGCGGCCGGCTTCGCACAGCGCATCGGCGATCTCCGACTTGATGCCGCGATCTTTCCGCGAGCGCCAGCCGATATCGAGGCCGGCGAGATCGCCCATCGCGAACGGCCCCATCGGCATGCCGAATTTTGTCACGACGGCATCGACCTGCTGCGGAAGTGCGCCCTCGAACAGCAGCTTTTCGGCCTGCTTGCCGCGCTGCGCCAGCATCCGATTGCCGACGAAACCGTCGCAGACGCCGACCACGGCCGGCACCTTTGCAATTTTGCGCGCGACCGCAACCGCGGTCATCAGCGCATCCGGCGCGGTCTTTTCCGCGCGCACGATCTCGCAAAGCTTCATTACATTGGCCGGGCTGAAGAAATGCATGCCGAGCACGTCCTGCGGGCGTTTTGTCACTTTGGCGATTTCATCGATATTGAGATAGGAGGTGTTGGAAGCCAGCACCGCGCCGGGCTTGGCGTATTTGTCCAGCGCCGTAAAAACTTCCTTCTTGATCGCCATGGTCTCGAACACGGCTTCGATGATGAGGTCGGCGTCCTTGACGTTCTCAAGCCCGACCACGCCGGTGATCAGGCCCATGCGCTTGGCCGGCGCATCGGCGGGGATGCCGCCACGCGCCGCGGTGGCCTCGTAATTCTTCTGCATCACGCCCATGCCGCGCTTGAGCTGCTCGTCGCCGGTCTCGATCAGCGTCACCGGAATACCGGCATTGGCGAACGACATCGCGATGCCGCCGCCCATGGTGCCGGCGCCGATGATGGCGACGCGCTCGACCTTGCGCGGTTTTGTCCCTTCAGGGACGCCCGAGACCTTGGCTGCCTCGCGCTCGCTGAAGAAGGCGTAACGCTGCGCCTTCGACTGATCGCTCGACACCAGCTTGAGAAAGCCTTCGCGCTCCTTCTTCAAGCCCTCGTCGAACGGCAGATCGATCGCCGCGCCGACCGCGTCGGCGGCGGCAAACGGGGCTTCCAGCCCACGCGCGCGCTTGGTCATGGCGGCGACCGCATTGGTGAAGATCGAGCGGTCGGCCCTGGCGGCGGCAAGCTTGCTGTCGTCGTCGCGCAGCTTGCGCAGCGGGCGCTTCTCCGCCAGCACCTTGCGGGCAAACGCCTCGCCGCCGGTGGCGGGACCCTCGACGATTTCCTCAATCAGGCCGTTCTTGAGCGCGTCAGTGGCGCCGATCGGATCGCCGCCGACGATCATCTTGACCGCGAGTTCGGGACCGACCGCGCGCGGCAGCCGCTGGGTGCCGCCGGCGCCCGGCAGCAGGCCGAGCTTCACCTCGGGCAGGCCGAGTCGCGCGTCCTTGGTGGCGACGCGGAAATGACAGGCCAGCGCGACTTCGAGACCGCCGCCGAGAGCCGTGCCGTGAATCGCGGCAACGATCGGCTTCGGGCTGTTCTCCATCATGGTCAGCACTTCATGCAGGCCTGGAGGCTGCGGCGGCTTGCCGAATTCGGTGATGTCGGCGCCGGCGATAAAGGTGCGGCCGGCGCAGGTCAGCACGATCGCCTTCACTTCCGGATCGGCGATGGCGCTCTTGATGCACGCGAGAATGCCGCCGCGGACCGCGGCGCTCAGCGCATTCACGGGAGGGCTGTCGACCGTGACGATGGCGACCACGTCATGACGCTCGAGCTTGACCACTTCGTTCACGATACTCTCCTTGGGCAACCTGTTCCAACGAATTTCGCACTGCGGAATTTAATTCCACATCTTGACACGGAGGGTTATTTTGAAGCACGTCCCTTGTCAACGAGGTCCGCACGGCGGCAGGCAATGAAGCGTCCAGGCAAGAAAGTGGCGACCGATCGCAGCTTCGTCGTCGCGCTTTCCCGCGGCCTCGATGTGTTGCGCGCATTCCGTCCCAACGACGGGCTTCTTGGCAATCAAGAGATCGCGGCCCGTACCAACTTGCCAAAGCCAACCGTCTCCAGGCTGACCTATACCTTGACCAAGCTCGGCTACCTTACACCGGTTCCGCGGTTCGAGAAATATCAGCTGGCGCCTTCGGCCATGTCGCTGGGGTATGCCGCGCTTGCGAATCTCGGCGTTCGACATTTGTCCGAGGCCTATCGCGAGGAGCTGATGCGCGAGACCGGCGGCGCGGTCGCAGTCGGCGGCCGCGACCGGACCAGCATGATTTACTTCGGCCAGAGCCGCAACGGCCTCACGCTCGGCGTTCAGCTCGACGTCGGTTCGCGAATACCGATTGCAACAACGGCGATGGGCCGGGCCTATATCTGGGCGTTGCCGGACGATGAACGTGCCTCATTATTGCGCGAACTGCGCGAGCATTACGGCAGCCGCTGGCCGCGGATGCGCGACGGTATCGAACGCGCCGGCGAAACGGTAGCGCGACACGGCTTCACCATCTCGGCAGGCGAGTGGCAGGATGACGTGCACGCCGTCGGCGTGGCGCTCAAGCTCAATGACGGAACCGGCCCTTACGCATTCAATTGTGGCGCGCCTGCATTCCGCTTTACGGAAGATCGACTGCGCAGCGATATTGGACCTCGCCTCGTGGCGATGGTAAGGAACATCGAGGCGGCGCTCGGCGGCGCAGCGCCGGAATCAAAAAAAGAAAACAAAAAGCTCAAAGCAGGAGGGAAGGTTGCACGTGTGGTTGAGGGGATCAGGTAACCCGCATCGCGATGACCGGCGAATGGATTCGCACGGTCATTCCGGCCCGAGCAGGCATTCGGGCGGAACGCGATGACGCAGGCACAACTGGCGCAGGGACAGGATCCCCTGCTTGCGGTTCGCGACGTCAGCGTCGTGTTCGGCGGCATCATCGCGTTGAACGGCGTATCCTTCGACCTGCGTCAGGGCGAGATCCTCGGCCTGATCGGACCGAACGGCGCCGGCAAGACCACGCTGTTCAATTGCCTCTCGAGGCTGTACCAGCCGAGCACCGGCGATATTCTGATGGAAGGCCGGAGCATCCTGAAGCGGCCGCCGCACCGGATCGCCGAGATCGGCATCGGCCGCACCTTCCAGAACGTCGCGCTGTTTGCCAATCTTTCGGTGCTCGACAACGTCCGGGTCGGCACCCATGCCCGCACCAACAGCGACATCATCAGCGACTCGCTGAAACTGCCCTGGGTTCGCCGCGGCGAGGCCGAGCTCAACCGGCACGTCCGCGAAATCATCGGCTATCTCGATCTTGAAGACGTCGCCCATGTCACGGTTTCCGGTCTGCCGTTCGGCACCCAGAAACGGGTGGAGCTGGCGCGCGCGCTGGCGGCCGAGCCGAAAATCCTGCTGCTCGACGAGCCCGCCGGCGGCCTCAACCACGAAGAGGTCCATGTGCTCGGCGACCTGATCCGCCGGCTTCGCGACGAGCGCAAGGTCACCGTGCTTCTGGTCGAGCATCACATGGGCCTGGTGATGTCGATCGCCGACCATGTGGTGGCGCTGAATTTCGGCCGCAAGCTCGCCGACGGAACGCCGGCCGCGGTGCAGTCCGACCCGGATGTCATCAAGGCCTATCTGGGGAGCAAGGACCAATGACGGCGATGCTCAATGTCAGGGATCTCAGGGCCTATTACGGCCAGGTCCAGGCGCTTCACGGCCTCGAATTCGGCCTCAACGAAGGCAGCCTGACCACGCTGCTCGGCGCCAACGGCGCCGGCAAGACCACCACCTTGCGCGCGATCTGCAACATGGTGCGCTCGACCGGGTCGATCGAGTTCGAAGGCGCCGACCTGATCGGCCGTTCAACCGAAAACATCGTCCGGCTCGGCATCGCCCATGTGCCGCAGGGCCGCGGCACCTTCACCTCGATGACGGTGGAGGAAAACCTGCAGCTCGGCGCCATCACCAGGCGAGACAAGGCCGGCGTGGTCTCCGATATCGAGCGCATGTACGACCACTTTCCGGTGCTGCAGCAGCGGCATACCCAGCAGGCCGGCACGCTTTCGGGCGGCGAACAGCAGATGCTCGCGGTCGCCCGCGCCTTGATGCTGCGTCCGCGGCTGATGTTGCTGGACGAGCCGTCGTTCGGCCTCGCGCCGCTGATCGTGCGCGACCTGTTCAAGATCCTCGGCAAGATCAATCGCGAGGACAAGGTCACCATTCTGGTGGTGGAGCAGAATGCGCAGCTGGCGCTGGAGCTCGCCGACAAGGCCTATGTGATCGAAACCGGACGGATCGTGATGTCGGGAAGTGCCACCGAGATCGCCAACAACGAAGATGTCCGTAAATCCTATCTGGGTTATTGAGGAGCGCGGCGATGGAGCTTTTTACCAATCAGGTTCTGGCGGGCATCGCCACCGGCGCGATCTATGCCTGCATGGCGCTCGCCGTGGTCATGATCTACCAGGCGATCGATCATCTCAATTTCGCCCAGGGCGAAATGGCGATGTTCTCGACCTTCGTCGCCTGGCAGCTGATGCAGTGGGGCGTGCCTTACTGGGGAGCGTTCCTGATCACGCTGGTATTTTCGTTCGCCGGCGGCGTCGCCATCGAGCGGCTGCTGTTCAAGCCGCTGGCCAAGGCGCCGATCCTGACCAACGTCGCCGGCTTCATCGCGCTCTACGCCATCGTCAACAGCAGCGCCGGCCTGATCTGGGACTTCACCATCAAGCAATTCCCGACCCCGTTCGGATCCTCGCCGTTCCTCGGCAGTCAACTGATCTCGACCCATCAGGCCGGCATGATCGGCGTCACGCTGATCCTGCTGGCGCTGCTTTTCTTTTTCTTTCGCTACACGCGAGTGGGCCTCGCGATGCGCGCCGCAGCGTCGGTGCCTGAATCGGCGCGGCTGGTCGGCATCAACACCTCATGGATGATCGCGCTCGGCTGGGGCATGGCGGCCGCAATCGGCGCGATCGCCGGCATGATGATCGCGCCGGTGGTGTTTCTGGAGCCTAACATGATGCTGGGCGTGCTGATCTACGGATTTGCCGCCGCCGTGCTCGGTGGCCTGACCAGTCCGTTCGGCGCCGTGATCGGCGGCTTCCTGGTCGGCATCTTCGAAAATCTCGCCGGAACCTATATCCCCGGCGTCGGCAATGAATTGAAGCTGCCGATCGCACTGGCGCTGATCATCATCGTCTTGGTTATCAAACCGGCCGGCCTGTTTGGCCGTCCCATTGTAAAGAGAGTTTGATCATGAGCGCCGTCCAGGAAGTCGTCACCGAAGCGCCTGTCGTCGAGGCCGTCCCCAAGAGGGCCATGACGCTCGGCTACGGCACCTCACTGATCATGTTGGCGGTGCTGATCCTGGTGCCGCTGTTCGTGAAGAACTTCATCATCTTCGAGCTCACCACGCTGCTGATCTACGCGCTCGCGGTTCTGGCGCTGAACATCCTGACCGGCGGCAGCGGCCAGTTTTCGCTGGGCCAGAGCGCGTTCTACGGCGTCGGCGCCTACACCTCGGCGATCCTGATGGAACACGCCGGCATCAATTACGCCCTAACACTGCCGGTCGCCGGCATCGTCTGCTTTGCCTTTGGATTTCTGTTCGGCCTGCCGGCGCTGCGCCTCTCCGGCATCTATCTGGCGCTGGCAACCTTTGCGCTGGCGACGGCGATGCCGCAGCTGTTGAAACTCGGGGTGTTCGAGCCCTGGACCGGCGGCGTGCAGGGCCTGGTCATCGACAAGCCCGACGCGCCCTTCGGCTTGCCGATCTCTCAGGACATGTGGCTGTATTATTTCACGCTGGTGGTCTCGATCGCGATCTATATCTTCTCGGTCAATCTCCTGAGATCGCGCTCCGGCCGCGCCTTCATGGCGATCCGCGACAACGAGATCGCGGCGTCCGCCATGGGCATCGACGTCGCCCTCTACAAGACGCTGGCGTTCGGCGTCTCGGCCGGCATCACCGGCGTCGCCGGCGGTCTCGGCGCGATCGCTGTGCAATTCGTCGCGCCCGACAGCTACACCATCACGCTGGCGATCCAGCTGTTCCTCGGCATGGTGGTCGGCGGCGTCGGCTGGTTGCCCGGATCGATCGTGGGGGCGGCTTTCATCATATTCGTGCCTAATATCGCCGAGGGAATCTCCAAGGGCCTGTCCGGCGCCGTGTTCGGGGTGCTTCTGTTCCTAGTCATCTTCCTGGTGCCGCATGGCGCGAGGCAAGTCGCCGTGGTTGCCCAGCAACTGATCGGCAAACTCAAGAAAAGCAAATAGCCCGCTCGCAAGGCGGCATCAACGGCCGCAAGATCAATCTCATCAGCAGCGGCGAAGTCGGCGGCTAGGTTTACTCCAGCCAGCAAGAACCCGGTTGGGTCAGCCGATATGACCTAAGTCTGTTCGACTAAATGACGCCCCCCGCGACCTCGTCGCGGGGGGCTTTTTCTTGATGGGCACCTGCGATGGGTATTCAATCCGGGCAGAAGCCGGAACGAGCTTCCAATCAAAAAAAACACAATCAACCGAGATCCAGGGAGATCAAAATGCCTGCTATCCAGTTGCGATTGGTGGCCTTTTCGGCCGCCCTCGCGGTGCTCGCTGCAACCAGCAGCGGTGCGCTCGCGCAAAAAAAATACGACACCGGCGCCACCGACACCGAAATCAAGATCGGCAACATCATGCCCTACAGCGGTCCGGTCTCCGCCTACGGCGTGATCGGCAAGACTGAAGCCGCCTATTTCAACAAGATCAACGCCGAGGGCGGCATCAACGGCCGCAAGATCAATTTCATCAGCTATGACGACGGCTACAGCCCGCCGAAGACCGTCGAGCAGGCGCGCAAGCTGGTCGAAAGCGACGAGGTCCTGCTGATCTTCAACGCGCTGGGCACGCCGCCGAACTCGGCGATCCAGAAATACATGAACACGAAAAAGGTGCCGCAGCTGTTCATCGCCACCGGCGCCACCAAGTGGAACGACCCGAAAGAGTTTCCCTGGACGATGGGCTGGCAGCCCAGCTACCAGAGCGAAACGCAGATTTACGCAAAGTATATTCTCAAGAACGTTCCCAACGCCAAGATCGCCGTGCTCTATCAGAACGACGACTACGGCAAGGACTACCTGAAGGGACTGATCGACGGGCTCGGTTCCAAGGCCGCCTCGATGATCGTGGCCAAGGACAGCTATGAGACGACGGAGCCGACTATCGATAGCCATCTCGTCAACCTGAAGGCCAGCGGCGCCGACGTATTCGTCAATATCTCGACGCCGAAGTTCGCGGCCCAGGCGATCAAGAAGAACGCCGAGATCGAATGGAAGCCGCTTCACTTTCTGAACAGCGTTTCGAGTTCGATCGGCGCCACCATCAAGCCGGCCGGGTTCGACGCCGCGCAGGGCATCATCTCGTCGGCCTACCTCAAGGATCCGACCGATCCGCAATGGAAGGACGATGCCGGGATGAAGACCTTCAACGCCTTCCTCGACAAATACTATCCCGAGGCGAACCGAAATGACGCGTTCGTGGTCTACGGCTATTCCGTCGCACAGACCATGGTATACGTGCTGAAGCAGTGCGGCGACAATCTGACGCGTGCAAACGTCATGAAACAGGCGGCCAGCATCAAGGGCCTGAAGGAGGACGGCTTGCTGCCCGGCATCACGATCAAGACAAGCGCGACCGACTTTGCTCCTATCGAGCAACTCCGGTTGCAAAAGCTCCAGGGCGACACCTGGCATCTCTTCGGCGACGTCATCAGCGCCGAGGTAGGTGGCTAACGCCGAACCGGTCGATCCGCCGGGCCGACTGACTACTAAAGAAGCAGCCCTTGCGATTCTGTCGCAGGGGCTTTTTCTTGATGACATCCGCCAAATGGTATTGAATTGCCGGCGCGTCACAAGGAATCTGCCACCAATAGAACGACAGGGCGCACGCACAACCATCCGGAATAGGGAGATTTGAATGCTTGTTATCACCCGCAGACTCGGCCTCGCCTCGGCTGCTTTCCTCGTGCTCGCGGCCTCGAGCAGCGGCGCGCTCGCGCAGAAGAAATACGACACTGGCGCCACCGATACCGAAATCAAGGTCGGCAATATCATGCCGTACAGCGGCCCTGCCTCCGCCTATGGCGTGATCGGCAAGACCGAGGCGGCCTACTTCAAGAAGATCAACGATGCCGGCGGCATCAATGGCCGCAAGATCAATTTCATCAGCTATGACGACGGCTACAGCCCGCCGAAGACGGTGGAGCAGGCCCGCAAGCTGGTCGAGAGCGACGAGGTGCTGCTGATCTTCAATTCGCTCGGCACGCCGCCGAATACCGCAATTCACAAATACATGAATGCGAAGAAGGTGCCGCAACTGTTCATCGCCACCGGCGCCACCAAATGGAACGATCCGAAGAATTTTCCGTGGACCATGGGATGGCAGCCGAACTACCAGAGCGAGACCCAAATCTATGCGAAATATCTGCTGAAGAACAAGCCCGACGCAAAGATAGCCGTGCTGTACCAGAACGACGACTACGGCAAGGACTATCTGAAGGGCCTGATCGACGGTCTCGGCGCCAAGGCCGCCTCGATGGTCGTCGCCCAGGAAAGCTTCGAGACCACCGAACCCTCGGTCGATGGCCATATCGTCAAGCTCAAATCCAGCGGCGCCGATGTGTTCGTCGATATCGCGACGCCAAAATTCGCCGCGCAGGCCATCAAGAAACTGGCCGAGATCGAGTGGAAGCCGCTGCATTTCCTCAACAACGTCTCGGCGTCGGTCGGCAGCGTGATCAAGCCCGCCGGCTATCAGAACGCGCAGGGCATCATTTCCGCGGCCTATCTGAAGGATGCATCCGATCCGCAGTGGGACAATGACCCCGGCATGAAGGAGTTCTATGCGTTCCTTGCCAAGGATTTCCCGGCCGGCGACAAGCTCGATGGCGGGACGGTGGTCGGCTACGGCGTCGCACAGACGCTTGTGCAGGTGCTGAAGCAGTGCGGCGACGATCTCACCCGCGCAAACATCATGAAGCAGGCCGCCAATTTGAAGGATTTCCGCACCGAAGTGCTGCTGCCCGGCATCAAGATCAACACCAGCCCAACCGATTTCGCCCCGCTCAGCCAGCTTCAATTGATGAAGTTCAAGGGTGAGAAGTGGGAGCTGTTCGGCGACATCATCAGCGCCGACGCCGGCGGCTGACGCTCGCTCGACGCTACTTCCTGTTTCCCGGACGCGGCGCAGCGCCTCTTCGCGCTGCACCGCAGATCCGGCATCCATAACTCCTTGTGTAATGGATGGGCCCCGGATCAGCAGCGCACCACGCCGGAAGACATAGATCGTAGACGCGCGTGAACGCGTTGATGGCGCTGCGCTGGATCCGGGGCAAGCCGCCAATAGAATCCCCGCAGCATTTGCGGGGGTTTTCTTTTGCCGCAATCGGATGGATAACCGGCATCCTGCTGCGATCCCGGATGCCGCGAACCCATGACCGACCGACGCCCCCTCCTGCGCGCGATTTTCGACGCCGCGGTCGCCGCCGCGCATCCCGACGTCGTGCTGTCGGCGCATCTGCGCGGATTGCCGAAAGGCCGGGTGATCTGTCTTGCCGCCGGCAAGGCCGCAGCCGCGATGGCCGCCGCCGCGGAGCGGCATTATCTCGACGGGCTTGGGCTTGCGCCGTC
>Ga0208849_1002253_pt1 | contig 10956 bp, 13 predicted proteins | sample NGESurdeep072012_10_FD_184470 | JGI IMG/M metagenome (GOLD analysis project Ga0208849, IMG submission 184470) | Arctic peat soil microbial communities from Barrow, Alaska - NGEE Surface sample 53-3 deep-072012 (SPAdes) | ecosystem: Environmental > Terrestrial > Soil > Wetlands > Peat ...
AGCACACTTGCCCTTCGCTAGAATCAATCGGCTCAGCTGGGCGGCTGGCGGAACTGGTAGACGCGCACGTTTGAGGGGCGTGTGAGGTAACTCATCCGGGTTCGAGTCCCGGGTCGCCCACCAAATTGGAGTTGACTCCGGTGGCCGTTCAATGTCATCACACTTACCTTGTGTCAGAGAGCAAGGAAGAGCTCAATCCCGCCACGCAGTTCCGCGAGCTCTATGACCAGGAGTACCGCTCCGTGTACCGCTCGATCCGCGCGGTGGTGCTCGACGCCGCAGCCGCCGAAGACCTGACGCAGGAGACTTTCGTCCGCGCCTACCGCGCCCGCGACCGTTACACGCCCACCGCCCCCCCAGGCGCGTGGCTGCGCCGGATCGGCATCAACCTCGCCATCTCCTACCTGCGGCGGCAGAAGCTGGCCCGCTTCCTTCCCGCCCGCCTTTACGTGGCCCCCGACCGGCGCGATTACGATCGGGCTGAGGCCAGAGACGTGGTGACGAAGGCGCTCACCGCGCTGAGCCCGAAGCTGAGGGCGGCCGTGATCCTGCACTACTACGACGGCCTCACCCGCGAGGAGATCGCCTCGGTGCTGGGCGTCCCCGCCGGCACGGTGGCCTCCAGGATCGCGAAGGCAGTTGCCATCATGAGAAAAGCGACCGGAAGCGACCAAGACTGGGAACAGGAGCGTTCGAGTAATGAAGGTGCCCTACGTGGAAGATAAACCCACACAGGGAGGGTCAGCTATACCCTCCGAAGACGACCTTGGCCGGATGATCCGGACCACGGTAGACAACTGGAGCCCGCGCCGGGGCCCCGATTGGTCTGACCTCATGGTCCGGATCGCCGGCACCGGACCTCCCGCCTGGCTCCTCTACACAACGGCGAGCGCGGCCCTGGTGATCATCCTGGTGGCGGCATACCTGGTCGGCTCCGCCTTCCATCTCGGCGCTCTGGCGCCGCAATCGATCCCGGGCCACATCCAGCCCTAAGCGGGCGAGAAGAGGTCTATTTCCTCGCCGAGGCGCCGCTCGCGGGCCGCAGCGACCACTACCGTTGCAGCGGCCAGGTCCCAAAGTGCAAGGCCGTGCGACTCGAACAGCGTGATTCCCGGTGGCTCCGGCCGCTTCCAGGTTCCCGTGAGCACAGAGCCCAGGTCGGTGGCGCGCTCCCAGTCGAACTTTCCCGCGGCGACGGCCTGGATCAGGTCACCGCTCTCGAGCTGAGCCGCCTCCCGCTGATCGACCACCACAGACCGCGCCATGGTCACGAGCTCGGCAGGGACCTCCGTTCGATTTGGAAAGTTCGAGCCGGCGGCAACCACCAATGCGTGGCTTGCGACCCATGACGCTTCGATCACCGGGACCGAGCTCGTGGTCATCGTGACCACGACGTCCGCACCGCGCACCGCGGCTTCCGCGCTCGACGCTGCAGTGACCCTGATGCCAAGCCGCTTGCCCTGTTCGGCCGCGAAGGCAGACCGGTGCGCCGGGTCTCGAGCAAAGACCCGCAGCTCCTTGATCTCCAGAACTCGAGAGATCGCGAGCGCTTGCGTGGCCGCTTGCCGGCCTGCGCCGATCAAAGCCACCGTCGCCGGGCCCCGTGGCCCGAGGGCCCGGACGGCCACGGCGGAAGCCGCACCTGTGCGATAGGCCCCCATCAGGTCGCCTTCGATCAGGGCCTGGAGGGAGCCGTCGAGCGAGAACTGGACCACCAGAAACCGCACGCGGCCCGCGGCCACCGTGTACGCCTTCAGCCCTGTGCAACCGCCGCCGGGATAGGAGGCGAACATCACGTTGAGCATCCCGCCCGGGGCGAACGCCCGTCTGCGGGGCTCGTTCTGCGCAACGCCGTTGCCCAGCTCGCGCATCGCTGACTCCACTGCCGCGATCACGGGATCCATCTGGATGACTCGCTCGACATCGGCCTCGCGCAGGACCAGGGTCACGGCAGGGAGAATAGCGCGCATGGCATCCAGCCCTCTCAACGTCGGCCTCATCGGTCTCGGGACCGTGGGCACGCAGGTGGCCGAGCGAATGCTCACGTGGCAGTCGCAGCTGGCGCGCCGGGCGGGTATGGAGCTCTGCTTGCGGCGCGTGCTCGTTCGCGACCTAGCCAAGCGCCGTGCGGTCGAGGTCGACAAGGAGCTGCTCACTACAAACCCCGCCGACCTGCTGGATGACCCCGAGATCAACGTGATCGTCGAGGTCGCGGGTGGGGAGGAGCCAATGAGGGGTTACCTGGAGCGGGCGATTGGGGCCGGGAAGCACGTGGTGACCGCCAACAAGGTGGTCATGGCCAAGCACGGCCCCGACCTGCTCGACCTCGCCGCCGAAAAGAATGTTGACCTGTACTTCGAGGCTGCGGTCGGCGGTGGTATCCCCCTGATCAGCACATTTCGCACCGACCTTCAGGCCAACCGCATCGAGCAGCTGTCCGCGGTCATCAACGGGACCACCAACTACGTTCTCGGCCGGATGGCCGCGGCGAACCTAACCCTCGACGAGGCCGTGCGAGAAGCTCAGGCTGCGGGTTTCGCTGAGGCCGATCCCACCGACGACGTCGGCGGGTTCGATGCCACATACAAGCTCGCCATCCTCGGCTCTATCGCTTACGAAATAAAGGTCCGCCCTGAAGACATCTTTCGCGAGGGCATCGAGGGCGTCGAGCCCGTGGATTTCCGGTACGCACGCGAGCTCGGCTACGCCATCAAGCTCATCGCGCATACCCAGCGTCACCCTGGCCGCATCGAGGCGCGCGTCCACCCCGCGATGGTTCCCCTCGAGCATCCGCTGGCCCAGGTCGAAGGCGCCACCAACGCTGTCTTCGTCGAAGGCGACCTGGTCGGTCAGGTGCTTCTGGTCGGACAGGGCGCTGGGGGCCGGCCGACCGCTTCCGCCGTCGTCGGAGATCTGATCGACCTGGCTCGCTCGATCCGCCGTGGCGTGCAGAGCCGCCCGTCCTTCACCTTCGACGACCGGGTCGCTGTGATCCCTATGGGGGAGGTGATGACCCGCGCGTACTACCGGATTCGCGTCGACGATCGCGCCGGCGTGCTGGCTGCGATCGGCCAGGTTTACGCCGAGGAGGGCGTAAGCATCTCGAGCTTCATTCAAAAGGGTGCGTGGGTGGAGGAGCGAACGGCGGAGATCGTGGTGACCACGCATCCCTCGAGCGACGCGAGCTTGCAGAAGGCGCGAGCCGCGATAGCGAAACTGGAGCCGGTGCACGCGGTGTCTTCGTTTCTGCGGGTCTTCTGATGGTCGCCCCGGCCCCCTTCCGGCCCTTCGGGCCACCTCCCCGGCGAGCGGGGAGGACGCGAGTCTTCTGACCGCCATGGGCGTCATCGCTCGCTACCGCGAGCACCTACCGGTCGGGCCCGCGACGCCCGAGATCGACCTCCAGGAAGGCTCGACCCCGCTCGTGCCAAGCCGGAACATCGGCAAGGCTCTCGGTTTGAAAAACCTCTACTTCAAGTACGAGGGCCTAAACCCGACTGGATCGTTCAAGGACCGCGGCATGGTCGTCGCCGTGGCAAAGGCCCTCGAGGCGGGGAGCCGAGTGCTCATGTGCGCGTCCACAGGAAACACGTCGGCGTCGATGGCCGCCTATGCCGCAAGGGCAGGCGTCCGAGCCATCGTGGTCGTGCCGTCTGGCGAGATCGCGATGAACAAGCTGTCCCAGGCCCTCATGTACGGAGCGAAAGTGATCGCCCTCAAGGGCAACTTCGACACGGCCCTCGAGACCGTTCGCGACCTCACCAGCCGCTACAACGTCGCGCTCATGAACTCGGTGAACCCCAACCGCCTGGAGGGCCAGAAGACGGCAGCGTTCGAAATCGTCGACGTGCTGGGTGACGCGCCCGACTACCTCATCCTGCCGGTCGGCAACGCCGGCAACATCACGGCGTACTGGAAAGGATTCCGCGAGTATCACGCTGCCGGGCGTTCGACCCGGCTGCCCAGGATGGTGGGCGCTCAGGCTGAAGGCGCTGCCCCGATTGTGAGCGGCCATCCGGTCGCGCACCCGAAGACAGTCGCCTCGGCGATCCGGATTGGCAATCCCGCTTCGTGGGAGGGGGCGACCAGCGCGCGTGACGAGTCCGGCGGCATGATCGCCGCGGTCACCGACACCGAAATCCTCCAGGCACAGGTCCAGCTGGCCAGCACCGAGGGTTTGTTCGCCGAGCCCGCGTCGGCGGCCCCGCTGGCTCTCCTTTTCCGACTGGTCCGGGAGGGCAAGATCGCAAAGGATGCGATTACGGTCGTGGTACTCACCGGGTCAGGGCTGAAAGATCCCGACGCCGCGCTCAAGAACGTCGAACCGCCAATCGAGCTTGACGGAGATGCGCGCACACTCGCTAAGGTCTTGAAGCTATGAGAGTTCGCGTCCCCGCGTCGATCGCCAACATGGGCCCGGCCTTCGACTGTATGGCCATGGCCATCGACCTCTGGCTCGAGGTTGAGGCGAACCCCGCCGACTTCCCCTCGTGGGACTACGAAGGAGAAGGTGCGGAATACCTGATGTCGCACGTCAACCCGTTCTCCCACCTCGCCATGAAGGGTCGCGTTCGCAGTGAGATCCCGATGGGCGTCGGGCTCGGCAGCAGCGCGGCAGCGCGCCTTGCCGCATCGGCGTTGGCCAGCCCGTGGGATGTCAAGAGCCATGTGATCGACGCCGGCGCGGACGAGGGTCATCGCGACAACGTGGCCGCGGCAGCAGCGGGCGGGATCCGGATTGTTTCGGACGTGTTCGACGAGAAGCTGCCGAATCCCGGCTGGGGACTTGCGCTGTTCGTCGCTCACGCGCCGGTTCCAACAGAGAAAGCGCGCGCTGTGCTGCCTGACGAGGTTTCGCGCGAGTCGGCCGTCTTCAACATCGCTCGGGCGGCGTTGCTTGTGCGTGCCATATCGGCCAAGCGACCATCGCTGTTGGGACACGCCCTCAGGGACAGGCTCCACCAGCCGCACCGGCTCCACCTTTATCCGTGGACGCAGGAAGTTCTCCACGCTGCCGACACCGCCGGCGCCTATGGAGCGGCAATCTGCGGCGCGGGTCCAAGCGTCTTTGCTTTCTGTCCGCCTGCAATGGCTGCGCGAATCGCGAAGGCGATGGCCGCGGCGGCTCCGCAGCACGGCCGCGGCCTGGTCACTCGGGTCACAGACAAGGGGATGTTCAGGACTCTGTGATCGTCCAGAAGTACGGCGGGACCTCAGTGGGGACCGCCGCACGCATCCGGCGGGTCAGCCGCCGGATCGCCGCTACTGTAAGACGAGGAGAGCAGGTCGTTGTGGTCGTGTCCGCCATGGGCCACACCACCGATCGCATGATTGCTCTTGCGCAGAGCGTCAACCCCGAGCCACCTGCACGAGAGCTGGACATGCTCGTCGCGAACGGCGAAACGATCACCGCACCATTGGTCGCGATGTGCCTGGAGGGCATGGGCGTGGCCGCCATATCGCTATCGGGATTGCAGGCCGGGGTGCGCACCAGCGCTCAACATTCGCGGGCTCGCATCCAGGACATCAACCCAGGCCGCATTCTCGAAGCGCTTCGGGAAGGCAAGGTGCCTGTGGTTGCAGGCTTTCAAGGTGTGACAGAACGCCTCGAGATCACGACGCTCGGCAGAGGTGGCTCCGACACCACCGCCGTCGCGCTCGCCGCGGCGTTGAAAGCCGATTCATGCGAGATCTACACCGATGTCGATGGCATCTTCACCGCGGATCCAAAGGTCGTGCGAAACGCGCGAAAGCTGACCTACATCCGGTACGACGAGATGCTCGAGCTGGCGGCGGTGGGCGCCCGCGTGATGCACCCGCGCGCGGTCGAGATCGGCGAGCTCTATGGCGTTCCCATCCACGTCCGTTCGAGCTTTCACGACGGCGTGGGTACCATGATCGTCGCCCAGGTACCAATGGAAGAAAGACAACGAGTGCGCGGGATCGCACAGGAAACCAACGTCGCCAAGATCACGGTGCTCGGTGTCGCCGACCGGCCAGGCGTGGCGGCCGCGATCTTCGAGCCGCTCGGCAAGGCCGGGATATCGGTCGACGTCATTGTTCAAAACATCGGCCGCTCGGGACATACCGACCTCACATTCTCCGTGGCGGAGTCGGACCTCAAGGCTGCGGTGAAGCTCGTCAAGGCAGCCATCAAGAACGTGGGTGCGAGGAGCGTCTCTTCAGCGGGCGGGATCGCGAAGCTGTCGATTGTCGGGACTGGCATGCTCGGGACGCCCGGCATCGCCGGCAGGATGTTCCGCGCGCTGGCGGATGCGGGTATCAACATCGAGATGATCAGCACCTCAGAGATCCGCATCACCTGCCTGGTGGCAAGAGACCAGGTCGAGAAGGGCGTCCGGATCCTTCACAAAACGTTCGAGCTGGAAAAACTCTAGTTGCCGGTCAACGTTGCAATCGTCGGCCCGACCGGGTCGGGCAAGACCACGCTGTTCAACGCGCTGACGTCAGGGCGTGGCGCGGACGGTGTTGGCATGGTTGACGTGCCCGACGAGCGGTTGGATCGGTTGGCGGCGGCGGTGAAGCCGCTCAAGGTCACCCCCGCCCAGGTCCGCGTCGAGGACACTCCGCCCGGGAGCCGCGCTCAGCGTGTGGCCTTCGCGCGCCAGGCCGATGTTCTGGTCAAGGTCGCCCGCTGCTTCGGTCCTGACCCAGATCCCGCGGCCGAGCTGGAGGAGTTCGCTCTCGACCTTGTGCTCGCCGACCTGGCCTCGGTCGAGCGGAGGCTCGAGATCGTCGCCAAAGAGGCGCGAGCGGGAAAGAAGGACGCGCAGAGCGAGCACGACGTCTTGACGATCGCGAAGGAGCATCTGGACGGGGGCAAGGAGCTGCGCACGCTCAACCTCGAGCCCGATCAGCGCGCGCTGCTCATGGGTGTTTTCCCGGTGACGATGAAGCCCGCGGTCTACGTCGCCAACGCCGCTGAAGAATTGCTACCGGCCGGAGGAGAGCCCGCGGCCAAAGTCGTCAAGCTCGCCAAGGCGGAAGGGGCTCCAGCCATCGTCTTGTCAGCGCGATTGGAATCCGAGCTCGGTGAGCTCGATCCTGCCGAGCAGGCCGAGATGCGCGCCGGCTACGGTATCGACGAGTCAGGGCTCGGCCGGATCGCTCGAGCGGTCTGGGAGACTGGCGGCCTAATCACCTACTTCACGGCGGGCGAGCCGGAGGTCCGGGCGTGGCCGTGTGAGAAGGACGCACCGGCGCCTGTCGCGGCCGCCAAGATCCACACCGACTTCGAAAGGCATTTCATTCGCGCCGAGGTGACATCGGTGGACGAGCTCGTCGCCGCAGGCTCGATGGACGCCCTGCGTGCGGCCGGAAAGCTGCGAGTCGAAGGTCGCGAGTACCGCGTGAAGGATGGCGACGTCGTCTTCTTCCGAATCGGAAAAACTAACTAGACTGGCCCGGCGTCTATGCCGGATTTACTCCGGCCGTCACCCTGCGCGACACTACCAATCCCCTCCAGGCGTGGTGGCTAACAGGTGGGGGTTCCGCGGGGGAGGACTTACGTCCTCACCCACGTTTTTTAGAAGAGGGGCTGTCCCTCGAACAGGATCCACAGCTGGTTCGACAGGAACGCCAACAGGCCGATCAGGATCACAAGCAGCACATAGCGCATGTCCCGTCTAACGGGCCGGCTGCCCGCGGACTTGCGATTTGGCCGCGCCGACGCCTCGAAAAAGGCCTGGTCAGACGCCCTCGGCTGTTCCATTATTTAGGTATGGCTCAGCTTCGCTTCAGCGAGGCTCATGTGTGGGTAAGGGTGGAAGGGGCAGAGGCTGTCCTCGGCCTCAGCGACTACCTGCGGGACCAGATGGGCGAGATCACGTCACTTGAGCTTCCTGACCTCGGCGACATCCTCCGAGCCAGGCGCAAGATGGGCCACCTGGAGTCCGAGGATGCCTCGTCCCCAATCGAGGCGCCGATCAGCGGCGAGGTGATCGAGGTCAACGCTGAAGCCCTGCAGAATCCTGACCTCGTGAACTCGGAGCCGTATGACATGGGCTGGCTGCTTCGCGTTCGGATCGAAGACCCAAGCGAGCTCGAGGACCTGATCGGCGAAGAGGAGTACGCGGAGCTGACGACCGAAGTCTGAGAATTACGCCCCATGCTGGGGGGACGGCTGTGGCGCGACGGCGAGTTCTTGAAGCTCTGGGCGGGCCAGGGCATCAGCGAGATAGGGAGTCAGGTCAGCATGCTCGCCCTGCCGACCGTTGCGATCCTCGTGCTCGGCGCCAGCCCGTTCCAGGTCGGACTGCTTGCAGCTTGCGAGACGGTGGCGTTCCCGGTGCTGGGCCTGGTGGCGGGCGTCTATGTGGATCGCTTGCGCCGGCGCCCGCTCATGATCGCCTGCGACGTGGGAAGGCTGCTGGCGCTCGCCAGCGTTCCCATCGCATTCGAGCTCAACGTGCTGTCGATGCCCCTGCTGTATGCGGTAGCCTTGATCGTTGGGGTCGGAACGGTCTTCTTCGACCTCGCGTATCAGTCATATCTGCCGGCACTCATCGGGCGCGCGGACCTCATCGAGGGCAACACGAAGCTGCAGGTGACCAGCTCGGTGGCGCAGATGGCGGGTCCTGCGCTTGGTGGCTTCCTCATTCAGCTGCTGGGCCCGGCGCGAGCGGTCGCGGCGGACGCAGCTTCCTTTGTCATATCGGTGGTTTCGCTGGTCTGGATTCGGCGCGCCGAGCCATCTCCTTCACCCGCGAGCGAGTCGGGTCGTCGCGGCTTCTTCAATGAGATGTGGGAAGGCATCCAGGTCGTTTTCGGGAATTCCACGATCTGGAAGATCGCCGGCAGCACATCGACCTTCAATCTGGGGTCAAATCTCTGCTTCGCCGTCTTCCTGATCTTCGTCTATCGCGTCCTGCACCTCAGCCCGGGCACTGTCGGCGTCATCTTCGCCGCCGGGGCGGTGGGCGGCTTGCTCGGCGCGCTGACCGCAGCGTGGATCCCGCGCCGCATTGGACTCGGGCCCACGCTATTCGTGACGATCCTTCTAGGCGGCCTATCTCTGGTCCTCGTTCCTCTCGCCCAGTACGGCCTGGCAATCCCACTCCTTTTTGCGTCGATGTTCTTCGGCAGCTTTGTCAACCCGGTCTACAACATCAACCAGGTGAGCCTTCGCCAGACCGTAACTCCGGACCGCCTCCAGGGTCGCATGAACGCAACGGTTCGAACGATCGTCTGGGGCACGAATCCAATCGGCGCTTTCATCGGTGGCATCATCGGGAGCACGTACGGGGTCGTGCCTGCTCTCTATGTGGGCATCGCCATCTCGCTGTTGGCCGGCTTCTGGATTCTTCTCGGGCCGATCCGCCTGCGCGTGCAGCCCGAGGCAGTTGCCTAAGGAATTCCATACGCGCGCCGGGTGCTGGACCTCATCAACAGGACGAGCATCGGGATGCCGACGAGAATCAGCGACCACGCCGCGGCCACGATAACTGCGGCAACCCAACCCCACGGCTTGCGCGCCTTTAGGCCGAAGTAGGCCGTCGCGTGAAGCGTGGCGGCGACGATCACGAAGAAGAAGCCGACGATCGCTTCGATCGTGATCCACGTCGATAGATCGCTTTTCACTCCTTCCTGGACGAGCAGTTGCTGGAGCTGGTCGCGTCCGGCTGGGGCGGCAACCGTGGCCGCGAACTGCGCTAGCTGCACCAGCCAGAAAATGGCACCCGCGGCGAAAATGAAAGGTAGCCAGCGCAACCCCACTGGCTGTGCGGGGATGGGCGGCTTCGGCGGCGTGGGCTCGAAGGATTGACTGCCCGCGCCGGGCGGCGGTCGATTCGGCTGCCCGGACATCGGCGTATATCGTCTCTCAAACGGCCGCGAGGCAAAGCGTCCCCCGATCAGGCGAAAAGACGTGTTAAGGCTTGACAGTCCCTACATTCAGCGGTATAACTGCGCGCGGGACACAATATGTCGTAGCCCACGTCTCACTCGGTTGAGTCCCACGGCCCAACGACAGGCAGGCGGATCCCCCCAAGAATCGCACCCTACGACCCACCAGACGCTCCACCACCGCCTGCCTGTTCTCCTCCCCGCTTCGGCGGGGAGGTCGGCCCGCCCGAGAAGCGGACGCAGCCGGGAGGGGGTCCCGGAACTGACACTGCCGCCAGAGTCTGGGGAATTCCGCAACCCCCAACCTCCTAAACTCGTCTCCTGATGAGTCGGAAGAGCAAGAAGAAGACGCGCGGAAAGTTCCGCCCGCCGGTGAAAGCCGCCGGCACACCCGGCGCCCCGGGCATCCCGCTAACCCAGCGCAGTGTCTCGCAGGCCCGGGTCGGCGGGGACCAGGCGGTGGTTCGAGCGGTGGAGATGTCGCTGGGCGCGCGCAACCAGGTGGTCAAGCAGCGAGGCGGCCTACGTGTCATCGAGTCAGGCGACCCGGCGATTCCCTTGGACCGCGTTCCTTACTTCACCAAAGACCTCGTCCGTCTCCTCGTCGTCGGCGCGGCGATGGTCGTCCTCCTGGCGGTCGGCTCCTTCGCGGTGCCACTGGTCATCAAGTAAGCCCGGCTGGCGAGCCGATCTCGCGGCGCCAGTCAACTTTCCGATCATCGATAAACTCACCTGGTGCGCGTCATCCTGTTTACGGGCAAGGGGGGAGTCGGCAAGACATCGGTCGCCGCCGCCACTGCCGTCCAGTGTGCGCGGGCCGGCTACCGCACCGTTGTGATGAGCACAGACCCTGCACACTCGCTGGGCGACTCATTCGATATCGAGCTGGGTACCGATCTCACGCCTATATCGAAGAACCTGTGGGCGCACGAGGTCTCCTCGCTGCAGGAGATGCAGCGTCATTGGGCAAAGCTGCACGAGTACGCCGTCGAGGTTTTCTCGACGCAAGGGCTCGATGAGGTGGTGGCCGAAGAGGTCGCCAACCCACCGGGCATGGACGAGATTGCATCGCTGATGTGGATCAAGCACTAC
>Ga0208849_1002254_pt1 | contig 10942 bp, 7 predicted proteins | sample NGESurdeep072012_10_FD_184470 | JGI IMG/M metagenome (GOLD analysis project Ga0208849, IMG submission 184470) | Arctic peat soil microbial communities from Barrow, Alaska - NGEE Surface sample 53-3 deep-072012 (SPAdes) | ecosystem: Environmental > Terrestrial > Soil > Wetlands > Peat ...
GCATATGTGCAGGCCGCGTTTGCTGCAGGCATCGTGTTCGGACCGGCGATCGGCGGCTTCCTCATGAAGACCGTCACCGAATCGAACGGTCAGGCCGCCGGATTTGCAGCCCCGTTTCTCGCAGCCGCTCTGCTCCAATTCGTCACGCTTCTTTTGACCATCTTCATGCTGCCGGAATCGCGGACGGTCGATAGCGAGAAAGAAGCCGCCACATTCGCGGACATCGGACGCTCGCTTGCGGACAAGCGCGTGGCCCCCGTCCTGTGGCAGATGTCCGCGTTTTCGCTCGCGCTCTACGGATGGTTTGCCATCTACTCGCTGCTTTTCAAGGAAGCACTCGGCTTCACGGCTTGGCAGGCGAGCTTTGTGTTCTCGGGCTTCGGCGCGTTCAGCGTGCTGCTGCAGCTTTTCGCCGTTGGCCAGGTAGCCGAAAAGACCGGGGACCGCATGACCTCCACCATCGGCATCGCCACCACAGCCGTGGGCTTCGCGTGCGTGCCGCTCATCCATAACCTCGTCACCATGCTGCCGACGATGATCCTCTTCGCGGTCGGCATGGCGCTCTCGCGTCCCGGCCTTAACTCTCTCCTCGCCAACGCGATCCCTGAAGATCAGCGGGGCGTCATCCTCGGCGTTGGATCGTCGCTGGACAACATCTCCGGCATCGTCATGCCGCCGATCACCACGGCCGTCCTCGGCCGCTTTGGCTCGCCGTGGAGCGGAGCCGCGTCGCTTGTTTGTGCGCTCGCGGCGCTGGCGATCGGCATCATCAGCAAACCCGACGCCGAGGCATCGCATGACAGCGGATTCAAAGCAGACGCCTCGCCGATCGCGGCGGATTGACCCCCGTTCATTCCGCGTTCATGCCAAAGCGGTACGTTGAGACGACCATGATGCATGACAAACGGAGCGCCGAATGAAGATCCTTGTCGTCGAAGACGATGCGCAACTCGCCGACGTCGTGCGCCGCGGATTGGCTGAGAGCGGTCACGTCGTTGATATCGAAGGGGACGGAGAAGCAGGCGAGCTTGCGGCGCGCGGCGGCGCGTACGACGTGATCGTCCTCGACGTCATGCTTCCGCTCAAAGACGGCTTTTCGGTCGCGCGGGCGCTGCGGGCCGCCGACGTCCACACGCCGATCCTCATGCTGACGGCGCGCGACACGGTCGAAGATACGGTCACCGGCCTCGACTGCGGCGCCGACGACTACCTGCGCAAACCGTTTGTCTTCCGCGAACTCGAGGCGCGATTGAGATCGGTCACGCGGCGCGAACCCATCCCGGTGAACAACGAGCTATGCGTCGACGACCTGACCATGGATTTGGGCTCGCGACGGGTGAAGCGAGGCGAGCGCGACGTGACCCTCACCGCGCGTGAGACCGCCTTCCTCGAGTATCTCATGCGCAACGCGGGACTTCTCGTCACACGGCCGATGCTCGAGAACGCGCTCTGGGAACGCGATCGCGAGACCACTTCGAATCTGATAGAAGTTTACATGCGCCGCTTGCGCACCAAGCTCGGCGCCGCAGGCGAGCCCGCGCTCATCCATACCGTTCGCGGCGCCGGTTATCGTTTTGGACCGCCTGACAAACGCGATGAAGGCTAGGGGCCTTCGCTCCAGACTCACGCTCGCATACGCGTCGGCGCTGGTTATCGGGCTCGTCGTGTTCGCCGTGGTTTCCGTCGTCTTGCTCGATCGCGCGTTCAAGGTGCTGGTGGATCAGCGGTTGCGTTCGGCTGCGCAAGCGGCGGCGTCCATCACGGACGACGCGGCGCAGGGTGCGAATCTCGATGCGAACGATCAACGTCAGTTCGCGCGGATCATCGGCGTGAAACTCGACGGTGCGCTCATCCAATCCGACGGAAAGATCCTCATCTCAAGCGCCGCCGCGGTTCCCATCGAAGTCCGTGCGCTCGCACGCGGCGATAGAACGTCATCGCGGCTCGTGACGCTCACGCCCGCCGAACCCGGCTGGGATCGGATTCGCGTGGCCATCGCGCCGTTTGTTCGCGACGGGGTGGTGAGCGGTGCCGCGGTCGCCTGGCGCGCCGACGATGCGATCGAAGACATCGACAGACCCGCCGTCATCGCATTCGCCGTCGCCATTCCGGTCATCGTCGCGCTTGCGGCGTTAGCCGGCGGGATGATCACGCGGCGCGGCTTGGCGCCGCTCACCGCCATGGCCAACATCGCGTCCGACATCGAAGCATCCGATCTCACTCGCCGCCTAAACGCGCCGAAAGGCGACGATGAGCTCGGCCTCCTGTGCGCAACGTTCGACCGGATGCTCGACCGCCTTCAGGCGGCGTTCGAACGGCAACGCCGCTTCACCGCGGATGCGTCGCACGAATTGCGGGCGCCGCTTTCGGTCATCCGGGCCGAAGCCGACCTGGCATTGCGCAAGCCGCGCGATGGCGCGGAGTACAAACACGCCTTGCAAGCCATCGCCAACGAAACGGACCGCTTGGAATCGCTAATCGGCGATCTGCTCGTCGTGGCGCGCGCCGATGAGGGCGGCGTATCGAAGCCCGCGTTAGTCGATTTCTCCGCGTCCACGCGCGAGGCCGCCGACCGCCTTCAGTCGGTTGCCGATGCCAAAGGAGTCCGCCTCAGCTCGTGGGTGCAGCCCGACCTCACCGTTTTCGCCGACCCCGAGTCGCTTTCGCGCGTGCCGGTCGTGCTGCTCGACAACGCGGTGAAGTTCGCGCCGGCCGGCGGCAACGTCAATATATCGGCCGAACGCAACGGCACCGCCGCCATACTTCGCGTCCGCGACGACGGTCCGGGCTTCTCGCAAATCGGACTTGAGCGAGCCACGAGCAGATTCTGGCGAGAGAATCCGGCACGCGGACGCGGCGGCAGCGGTCTGGGCCTCGCGATCGCGCGGGCCATCGTCGAGCAGGCCGGCGGAACCATCGCGCTTGCGAACTCGCCGTCGGGCGGCGCGGAAGTCACCGTGCGCGTTCCCTTGGCGATCAATTGATGAGCGCTTGCGATCAGGTCTTCTGCGGCTCGTCGATATAGTTCTGCAGCAGCAACCCTTCGGCGATCTCGAGCGACTCCACGAACAGATGACGTTGCACGGCGAGATCGGCGCACGATACGCCGCCGGCCTGCGCTTGTTTGAGCAACGCGGCCACCGGCGTCTTCGTCTCATACGAGAGCCACGATGCCATGCCGAGCTCGCCTGGCGAAACCTTCTGCGCCTGCGCGTCGGCGTAACTCGGCAGCGCCACGTCGCCGAAGCGGAATGTGAGCGCTTTGGCGTAGGCATCGTAACGTTGCGGCGACGAGTACAAATCCAATAGGTCGAGCCGCGCCGACAATTGCCGCGCCTGCGCCGCATACATCACGTTCGATGCGTCGTCGGCCATGGCTTTGGAGTTTTCCCATGCGGCAAGCGCTTTGTCCAACGAAGCCTGCACCGCCGGCATGTCTTTGCTCGCGATGTCGCCGCCGGTCGTCACGAACTTGTTGAGTACCGCGAGATAGTCGGCGAGCGGCTGGACCGCATCGCCTGCGGTGGAAACCGCACCGCGCGCGTCGTCGACCGCGCCGACGAGCTGGTCCGACGCCGACGCAAGCGCAGCCGTCGCCGAAGGATATTGCGGAAGCAGCGTGCGGGTCTTCTCTGTGAGTTGACCGTCGCGCAACGGCCCGGCTAGATCGCCGAGCGTGTCGCTGACATCGTGAAGCAATCCGGGCGCCGTGCTGATGACATCGGACGTTTGATCGATGGTGCCGTTGACGTCGCGATTGAGGCGATTGAGCCCGTCGATCGCTTTGCTAAGATTATTTCCTTTGACCTTTGGATCGCCGAGATTGGGCACCGAGCCCGACAGCGCGTTGAGTTGCCTGACGAAATCTTCGATCTCGTGTCCGGCGGACGAGGTGCGATCCTTGGCAAGCGCCATGTTGGCGGCGTTCACCGTGATGGCCGCGCCAAGATTCGCGGCGGCCGCCGCGATCTCCGGATCGCCCGGAAGTCCCACCAATTGCGAGAGTACTCGGGGATCGGGCGCGGCACCGGTGCCATCGCGCTTGAGCGCCGTCAAAACCGATGCTTTTCCGCCGGCCGCTGCCGAATCGCTTGGCGAGAGCGCCAAGGCGCGGTCGAACTTGGTCAACGAATACGAAAACCGGCCTTCATCCGAATCGTGCAGCGCTTGCGCCGTTAGCTGCGGCTCGTTGGTCTTGCTGAGCTCGGGATATCCGAGCACGTGCGATACGCGATCTTTCGCACCCGGGTGATCCTCGAAATACTTGTCGGTGTCGGCGTCGCCTTCCAGCCCACCGAGTTTTGAAAGCACGTCGGCGGTGGACTGTGGATCGTAACCCGCGCGCGACATCAAGAGCAGACCGTATTGGTCGGCCTGCAGTTCGTCTTGACGAGAGAATTTGTAAAACGCGAGATCGCCCCCGTAGCCGCCCAAGAAGTAGCCGATCGGCGAGAGCACCGAAAGCACACCGACGAGAATGCTGAGAAGATTGCCTTTTTGATTCAGCGTGACCACGTGCCGGCGCTCGACGTGACCCATCTCGTGGCCGAGCACGGCTGCCAGTTCGTCGTCGGACGAGACGAAATTCAAGAGGCCCATGTCGACGTGGATGAAGCCGCCGGCTATCGCGAACGAGTTGATCTCGTTGGAATCGATGATTTCAAATTGATAATCGATGTCGGTGCGCGCCCGGTATTTCGCGAGGTTCGCGCCGGTGCTTTGAACCCAATGTGTGAGGAACGGGTCCGTGGAGATGACGCTTTGAGAGTCGATCTCGGCGTCTTGCTGTTTGCCGAGCGCGATCTCCGCGGCGGTGCTCATCGCACGAGCAGGAGCGTGGATGGCCCCGGCCACCGCCGACCAGAGCAAAGTTGCTATGAGGGTTGAGGCGACGAACCGCATGGGAGACCTTTCAGGATTGCCGGACTTGTCCTACCCGAGACTTTGACCGGCGGGTGCGGATGCCTGCGCCGCCCTCCGCCGGCGTCACCGCCGGCCGCGATGAAATGTAGGGATATCCCTACTCCTGGCGCGCTTTCGATTGTCGTACGCTCTGCTTGGGATCGGAGTTCCATGACTCCGGCCCGCGCTTTTCAAACGCGAATTACCGCCGTCAACAAGGGAGGGCTCTTTCTATGCGATCCGACACATCGATCCGACGTCACCTCGTCGCACTCGCCGCACTGCTTTCGACGACCGTCGTCGCGGCGTGTTCGGCGAACTCCGGCGCCATCGCCCCGCTTCCGCACTCACAACCGGCAAGCCATACTATGCCCGCACCCGGCGAAGCACATCTCAGCCCATCGAGCCAGAATCCCACGAGTACCGAATTTTTTGCGGGGATCACCCCCAACAGCTCGCTGCGCGGCATCGCGAAGGGTCCGGGCGGCACGTGGTTCACGCAACCGGGCACGAACCAGATCGGGCACATCAACGCGTCGGGAACCGTCAAAGAGTTTTCGACATTGCCTCCAGGTACCAACCCCAACAACATCGTCGAGGGTTCCGATGGCAATCTATGGTTCACTGAAGCGGGCGATAGAATTGGCCGCATCAACACCCGCGGTGGTTTCAAAGACTATGCGACCGGCAACGAAGCCTATGGTCCGTTCGACATAGCCGCCGGCGCGGACGGCAACTTGTGGTTCACGTTTCGATCTCCCAGCACCAACGCGATCGGCCGAATCACGACATCGGGCGTGGTCACGCTGTTCACCAACGGACTTACGCCGGGCGATCCCGCCGTCCACGACATCGCGACCGGTCCGGACGGGAACATATGGTTCACTGAAGAGTTCTCAAACAAAGTCGGCAAGATCACACCGAGCGGCGTCATCACCGAATACTCGGCCGGAATATCGCAAGCCGCGAACCTCGTCGACATCACCGCAGGCGCCGATGGCAATGTGTGGTTCACCGAATTCGGCCTCGGCCAGATCGGGCGAATCACGCCGAGCGGTAACGTCAAAGAGTTTTCGGCCGGCATCACGCCAGGATCGAATCCGGGCGTGATCACTTCTGCGAACGGCGCGGTCTGGTTCATCGAGTTCGGCTCGGGTCGCCTCGGAAAAATATCGACGCACGGAAACATCACCGAATATCCGATTCTCGGCCCAGCGGACTCGGATATCGTCACCGGACCGTCAGGCTATCTATGGATAACCGACCCCGGCAACAACGGGATCGTGCGCGTGATCGAGTAGGCTCGGCGATCGGGGGTCAGGTTCATGGGCGCGACGAAATTGGAGAGCGGAGCCGCAATAGCGTCTCAAGCGGAACCATCTCGCGGAGCCTACGTGATCTCGACACCGATCTTCTGCCGCCGGTTTATCGGACGGCAGCGTGAGCTGCAGTTTCTCGTCGACCTGCGACGAGAAGCGGCGAAGGCGCACGGCGGCATCGCGCTCGTGGCCGGGGACGCAGGAGTCGGCAAATCGCGATTGGTTCGCGAGTTTCTCGACGGCACGCATGCCGCTCGCGGCCGCATCGCGATCGCCCAATGCCGGGCTTTCGGAAGCCGCCCATACGGGCCGCTGCTCGACCTGCTCGAGACGTTCTCACCCGAATCTGCGGAGATAAAGCCTGCCGTCTCGCAACACGCTCAGCACGAAATGCTTGTCGACGGCATACTCGCGGCCGCCGACAAGCACGCGTTGATCGGCATCATCGAAGATTTCCACTGGGCCGATCTCGGGACTGCGGCCGTGCTCGCGCTGTTGAGCGAATCGCTTGCGAATCGGCGCATACTGCTCGTCGTGACCTATCGAAGCGACGAACTCCACGCCGACCATCCGCTCTTCATCCCATTGGGATCTCTGCTGCGAAATCGCGCGGTGAGGCGCCTCGAACTTGCAGCCCTTTCCGCGCGTGAGTCTGGCGAGCTCATCGATGCGGCGCGCGACCAGGACGTCGGCGCGAGCAAGATCGTCGAGGGGCTCGATCTCGATGCCGGTGACGTCGACCGGGCGCTCGAGGGGTCGCATGTTGCCGTCGAGCTCCGGCGCACGCGGGCCCATGGTCACGACGACGCCCTCCTGCCGCACCGCGTGCAAGCTGTCGACGAGGTGCCGCTTGAGGCCGCCCGCGCTCGCGCACACGATCCACTTCGCGCCCACGGTCGAGTGCTCGACGGTCTCACCGCCGGCGTAGGCGAACGGGACGCCGCGGACGTGCAGCGCGCGCTCGAAGGCGCGGAGATAGGCCTCGGCCGCGATGACCGGCGGCGCGTCGAGGCCGAAGTCGCGCTCGAGGACGCTCTCGCGCCAGCCTGCCCCCGCGACGTGAAAGAGCGCGGGCGTGAGCGGCCCGAACGCGTGCGTCACGCGGGCGAGGCGGCGGAGGGCCCGCGGTACGACGAGGCGAACGGGCGCGCGCCGGCGCAGCGTGTGAAAGGCGGTGCGATCGAGCGCGGCGAGGAGGCGCGCGTACGACGCGGCCATCGGGCGAGGACGGCCGTGGGGATCGATGGGCGCCCCGATCCAGCGATCGCGCTCGACGGCCATGTACAGGTTGAAGCCGCGGAGGCCGTAGGCCATCGCGCAGATGAGCGCGTACATCGAGTCTTCCTCGTCGAGCGGCGCGAAGAAGGGCGGGAACCCGGCGCCGACCTCGGCCCCGTAGGCCGGGCGCAGGCGTCCCTCGCAGCGGCTCGCGAGCTCGGTCGTGCGGCGCAGGATGATCCAGTGCTCGGTGGGCGTGGCCCGGTGGTAGTAGTCGAGGCCGAGGAGGTCGATCGCCGTCATGCGCGCCGGGTTGAGCGGCGTCGCGGCCTCTCCCAGCGGGAGGTTGTGCGAGGTGGGCAGCCCGTCGAAGCCCGCGTCGACGAGCGCGTGGGCCATGCGCTCCATCGCCGAGGAGAGCAGCTCCTCGTGGAACTCGGCCCAGTCGACGTGCCGCGCCAGGTCGCTCACCACCTTCGCGTCGAACCGCCGGGGCGGCTCGACCGTCGCGAAGCTCACCTCGTCGCTCCACGCCTCGCGGAGGGCGTGCAGGTGCTGGTACTTCGCGCGGAGGAACGCGCGGAACGCCTGCAGCGCGTCCGGGTGGTAATCCTGGTCGTAGACGCCGTCGCGGAAGTAGAGCGCGCCCTCGTTGTCGACCTGGACGAGCACGATGGGCCCCTCGGGCCAGCGCAGCCGCGAGAGCTGCTTGCCGACGGCGCGGTACCAGCGGGCCGTCTCCTCGAGGAAGGCGTCGCTCGCGTAGCTGGGGACCGGGAACGCGACGGGCACGATGGGCAGCATCACGGGGTGGCCGCCGGGCGTGCGCGCCTGGCACTCGGGATCCCAGACGACGCGCTCGGGGAGGCCGAAGAAGGTCATCTCCGCGTTGATGTGCGGGCCGGGTCGCATGACGCAGCGGAGGCCGATCTCGTGCGCCAGCTCGAGGAAGTGCGCGACGTCGAGGCGCGGATCCCCCTCGCCGAAGTCGAACTCGCCGGGCCCCTTCTCGTGCACCGCCCAGGGGACGTACGTGTCGAGGAGGCGGAGGCCCATCGCGCGCATCGCCTCCAGGCCCGCGCGCCACTCGCCGCGCGGGTGACGCCAGTAGTGCATCGCGCCGGCCCAGAGCGGCAGCACCTCGCCGTCGCCGAGGTCCAGGCCGTGCGGGTGCACCATCACGCGCGCGGTGGACCCCGCCAGCGCGGGCGCCGATGCGGGGGCCCTGGGGACGCGGAGGCGGGCCATCAGGGAAGGACGCGCGCGAGGAGCGACGCGAGCGCCCGCATGTCGTCGTCGCCCGAGAGCCGAGCGAGGCTCGCGTGCACCTTGGCGAGGGTGGGCTCGACGAACGGGAGAAACGACGGGTTGCCCTTCACGCGATCGATGAAGACGAAGCGCCCGGCGTCCTTCAGCTTTCGTTGCACGGTGACGCGATCGAACTCGCGACCCAGGCTGGCGCGGCCGTCGGCGTCGAGGCCGCGCACCTTCGCGTAGTCGTCGAGCCGTGCCTCGACGAAGGGGCGATCGAAGACCTGGTAGCTGTCGTTCAGGAGCGCGACGAGGTCGTAGACGCGCGGGCCGAGGAGGGCGTCCTGGAAGTCGATCCAGCAGAGCTTCTCGCCCGGACGGACCATGAGGTTCCGCGACTGGTAGTCGCGATGGACGAACGCGCGAGGCCACCCGGCGATGCTGTGCGCGAGCCGGCTCGCGAGGGCGTCGAACGCGCGGCGGTCGTCGGCGGAGAGGACGATGCCGCGGGCCTCCAGGGCCCACTCCCGGAAATGGTGAATCTCCCAGGAGAGGAGCTCCGCGTCGAACGCGCGGGTGGCGACGACGCTCGCGGTCGGCAGGGTCGCGAGCGAGGCCTGGGCGCGGGCGAGATCGGTGACGGCGCGGACGTAAAGGGCTTCGCGCCGGTCGGGGTGGGCGGCGAGATAGCTGGCGAGCGTGTCGTCGCCGAGGTCCTCGAGGAGGACCCAGCCGCGCGACGTGTCCTCGCCGTGGAGCATCGGGACGTCGATCCCGCGAGAGGAGAGGAGCTCGTGCACCTCGAGGAAGGGCCAGCGCGAGGCGCCGGGGGTGGCGTCCGGGGCGCGTTGCGCGACCTCCTCGGGCTTCGCGCCGTCGGGGACGAACATGGCGACCGCGGCGGGCGACCGCGGGAGCTTCACCCGGAAATACCGGCGGGTGGAGGCCCCGCCGGGCATGGGCTCGTAGGCGGGTGCGCCGCCACCGGGGAAGGCCCGGGCGACGAGGGCCTCGAGCGGGGTGAAGTCGAGCGCGTGAACGGGCTCGGGCGGGGGAGGGACGGCTTGCGCGGACATTGGCCCCGAAGGGGAGACAGAGGTACCACTGCCTCACGATGCCGGCCAAGACGGGCACGCTGGGCCCGCGGATCGAGCGGGTGGCCGCGGCTTTCGGCGCGACGCTCGACGAACGCACCCGCGAGGACGTCGCCGTGTGGCTCGGGCTCCTGCAGCAGTGGAACGCCCGCATCGATCTCACCGCCGCCCGCACCGACGACGAGCTGGTGGACCTCATGCTCGCCGACGCGCTCTTCCTCGCTCCCCGGATGCCGCCCGACGCCCGCGTGGTCGACGTCGGCACGGGCGCCGGCGCCCCGGGGCTCGCCCTGGCGCTGCTGCGTCCCGATCTGCGTGTCACCCTCGTCGAGCCGCTGGGCAAGCGCGCCGCGTTCCTCCGCACGGTGGTCGGAGAGGTGCAGCGCGCGGGCGTCGCGATCGAGCGCGTCCGCGGCGAGGCGCTCGAGGGGCGCCGCGCGTGGGACGTCGCCGTCTCGCGGGCCACGCTCGGCCCGACGGCGTGGCTCGACCTCGCCGTGACCCTCGCCGGCCCGGGCGGCTCCGCCTGGGTCCTCCTGGCGAAGGACGAGGCGCCAGCCCACCCGCGCGCCGCCGTGGAGGAGGACCTCGCCTACACATGGCCCCTGACGGCCGCGTCCCGCCGGGCGGTGCGATACGTCGTCGTGTCGTGACTTTCTTGGCCCCGAGGTGGCCGTCGTGCGAGCCGTCGTTCGATGAGCGGCACTCGCGAATCGGACCTCGTGGCCCTGCGCAAGGTCGCCGAGGAGATGGCGAAGGGGCGCGGCGAGCGGGTCACGACGGGGCACCTGCTGGCGGCCATCGCGTCGAAGCCGGGCGGGGCCGCGGATCTGCTCAAGGAGCGGCGGCTCGACGCCGACGTGCTCCTCAAGGCCGCGCGCATCCTCACGGACGACCACGCGGACGCCGTCGCCCGCGCCGTGCAGCGGGCCCGCGAGCTGGCCGCGCGGTCCCCGACGCGCGAGGCGACGGGGCTCCACCTGCTCTTCGCGCTCTGCCAGGAGCGCAGCACCGCTGCCTTCCGGGCCATCGAGCAATGCGGGTCGGACGTGACCAAGCTTCGCACCGCCGCGATGCAGATCGCGATGGGCATCGTCAGCCAGCGCCGTATCCCCGCCGCATCGCAGCTCTCCCTTGCGCCCCCCACGCGCCCCCACG
>Ga0208849_1002255_pt1 | contig 10934 bp, 10 predicted proteins | sample NGESurdeep072012_10_FD_184470 | JGI IMG/M metagenome (GOLD analysis project Ga0208849, IMG submission 184470) | Arctic peat soil microbial communities from Barrow, Alaska - NGEE Surface sample 53-3 deep-072012 (SPAdes) | ecosystem: Environmental > Terrestrial > Soil > Wetlands > Peat ...
CCCGCCGTGCTCTACGCCACCTGCACCACCCAGCGCCTACGCGAGCTGCTCGCAAGGCCCACCATCGCGCTCCTCGGCAGCCGTGACTACAGCCCCTACGCCAGGCAGATCACGTTCGAGCTCGCCCGCGACCTCGCCCGCGCCGGTGTAACCGTGCTCAGCGACGTCAACGAAGGCCTCGAAGGGATCGCCCACCACGGCGCCCTACACACCCACGGCAGCACAATCGCCGTCATCGCGTGCTCCCCCGACAGCTCACCGCGTATCCGCCACGACCACCTGCACCAGCGCATCCTCGCTCACGACGCCGCGATCTCCGAGCTACCACCCGGCTTCACCCCCCACCGCGGCTGCGCCTGGCCCTTCATCGCAAGCCAACGCACCATCGCCGCACTCACCAACCCCGTCGTCCTCGTCGAGGCCGCGGGACGCTCCTGCGCGCTACTCACCACACACATCGCCACCGACCTCGGACACGACGTCGCCGTCGTCCCCGGGCGCGTCACCGACCCCGGCGGCCGCTGGCTGCTGGAGCTCCTGCGCGACGGCGCGCACCCCGTCGCGGACGCCCAGGACGTACTGGAGCTGATCTACGGAGCGGGGGTACGAGGAGTGGCTGCGTGAAGCAACACTCCAGCCACGGAAGCAACCTCACCCCCAGATCTGCTCGCTGAACCCGATCGCCGCCGACATCTCCAGCGCTGCGTCGCCCGCGCGAACGCGCCACCCCGGCATCCGCGCCTGCGCGCCACGGGGCGCGTCACCGGCGAAGTGGATGCACTCGGCGATCACGCACATCGCCTCGCGCTCCGGACCCTCGCCGTCCTCCCAGCGCTCCGCCTCCAAGCGGCCCTGCACGACCACGCAGCGCCCGCGGTAGAGATAGGGCGCGACCCGCCGCGCCCGCCGGCCGACAACGAGCACGCCCAGCTCGCCGGCGCCACGCCGCGAACCACCCGGCACACGCCGCCCGGCGGCAGACGCCAGGCGCAGCACACACACCGGCGTGCCGTCGGCCAACTCGCGTAGGTCGGGGTCGCTCACCAGACGCCCACTCAACAGCACACGGTTGATCTCATGCTCAGACATCGCTGCTCCTCGGATCGGTATCGACCCCCCACAGAGGAAAGCTACGCCGAGGGTGGGACGGTTTACGCGCGCAGGGACACACGCGACCCAAGACAACGGTTCTACGACCCCGAGTGACATGGCCTACAACGCGAAGAAAAACACGCCCCTTACGGGGCTCCAAACGACAAGGTACGGCCCTCCGGGCCGATAACGGTAACTGCTGAAGCAGTTACCTCCAAAACAGCGCAGACCATACGCACCCAGGGGAGCTATATAGACGTAAATAGCTGGTGATAGTCAGCTATTCACACAATACCCTCTAATTGCTTGAGGTATGAATCACACGGAGTTACGTTCGCGTGGTGCAGAGCACTCACAAGATCCCGGGCAGCTCCGCGACGACGTGGTCGAAGTATCTGCTGACGCAGGCGACGAGGGGTGACTACTACACCCACGACGGACAGGGCGGGAAGGCCGCGCCGACGAAGTGGCACGGACCCGAGGCGCTGCTGCGCTCCTACGGCATCGACCCCGCGAAGCCCGTCGAGCTTCGGGATCTGCGTTCGTTGATGCACGGCTTCTCGCCGGTGGACGGCGAGCCGATCCGCCCGGCGGGCTCGGACAAGACAAGGGTCGCCGGGATCGACCTGACGTTCTCACCGCCAAAGACCGTCTCAGCCCTGTGGGCGACCTCCGGCCCGTACCGTCGCGCGCAGATCGAGGTCGCGCACCGCGAGGCCGTCAAGAGCGCCTTGGAGCGCACCGAGCGTGAGGTCGAGGTCGTCCGCCGCAAGACCGACGGCGTCGTGCGCTACGAGAAGCCGAAGCGGCTGCTCGCCGTCGAGTCCGTCCACACCACGAGCCGCTTGGCGAAGGACCGGGACACGCAGGGCATCCCCGACCCGCAACTGCACAGCCACGTCGCGGTGATCGCCGCCGAACGCAAGGACGGGCAGGTCGCGGCGGTCGAATCCAAGCAGCTGTTCCGCGCCGCAAGGGAGAACGGCGCGTGGTACAGGGCGGAGCTAGCGGAGAACCTCAAGAGCCTCGGTCTGCCGATCGAACGCCGGACGGGTAACAGGGAGCGCTACTTCGAGATCAAAGGCTTCTCCGGGGAGCTGGCGGAGCACTGGTCGACGCGCAGCCAGGACGTGGACCGTGCCGCGCAGACGTTCCGCCAACGCTACGGCCGCGAGCCCCAGGCCGGGGAGCTCGACAGCCTCACCTTGAGCACCCGCGGCAGCAAGTCCGCCGCCACCCCCGCCGACGTCAACGCGGCATGGCAGGCGCTCGGCGCCGAGCACAACCAAACCCAGCAGCGCTCTGAGGAACTATTCAACGACTGGGGCCTACACAACCAACCCAAGAACGATCTCGCCAAGGAGCTGCTCGCGGAGGTCGCGCGCGACAGCGCAATGGTCACCAAGCGCGAACTGCGCGCGAAGGCATATGAGCTGAGCGCCGGCGCCGGCCGACCCGCCGACGCGGACCGGCTCGTTGACGACCTCGCGCGCTCCGGTGAGCTGCTGCAACTGGAGGACGGGACGTGGACGACGCGGCACCTCCGCGAGCAGGAGCAGGCGACGCTCGAGATCGCCAAGGGCCGCGCGAACGAGCACGCCGCACCCGTCAGCGAGGACTCCTTGAAGCAGGCACGGCGGGAGATCGGGAAGGAGATCAAAGGGTCCCTCACCCAGGAGCAGCGCGAAGCGTTGGAGACGATCACCGGGCCGGGCGGGGTCAGCGTCTTGGTCGGCCGGGCGGGGACGGGGAAGGGCGTGACGATCGCCGCCGCCGCGCGGGCGTGGCAGCTGGAGGGCAACGAGGTGATCGGCACCGCGATCGCCGGCGCCACCGCACAGCGGTTGAAGGACGACGCGAAGCTCGACCGCTCCTACACAACCGACAGCCTCTTGAATGGCGTCGAGAACGGGCACATACGGCTGGGCTCGAACACGGTCGTCGTGATGGACGAGACCGGCATGGCCGACAGCGACCGCCTATCCCGGCTCACCCAGGCAACCGCCGAACGCGAAAGCAAGCTCGTGCTCGCCGGCGACGCCGCACAGCTCTCCCCGATCGGCGCAGGCGGCCTCTTCAAAGAGCTCGAGGGCAAGGCCCCGACCGCCGAGCTGACCGAAGTCCACCGCGCCAACCACGAGTGGGAGCGCAACGCATGGGAGCAAATCCGCAACGGCGAACCCGGACCCGCGCTCGCGCAATACAAGGCCCACGACCGCCTGCACATCCACGACACCCGCGCACAAGCAGCCGAGGCGATGGTCGAGAACTGGGACCAAACCCGGAGAAGCTCACCCGACGGCCAGGCGGTGATGATCACGGACGCGAGCAACAAGGAGCGCGATCAGATCAACGCGATGGCCCAGGAACGCCGAGCGCAGGCCGGCGAGCTCGGCACCCACCGCGTCAACCTCTCCGAGAAGCCCTACGGCCTCGCCGCCGGCGACGAGATCATCTTCACCGCCCAGCACCGCATCCCCGGACAGAAGCGAGTGGAGAACGGCATCACCGGCACGATCACCAGCACAGGCCGCGACGAGAACAAGGTCACGATCAAGACCAACGAGCGCGAACCACGCGACGTGCAGATCGACACCGACCAGTTCAGCGACCTGAGCCTCGCCTACGCCGTCCACGTCCACAAGGGCCAAGGCCTCACCACCGAGACCAGCGGCATCCTCACCGGCGCCTGGCAAACAGACCGCGAGCACACCTACGTCGCCATCAGCCGCGCCCGCGAGCAAACCCAGATCTACCTCGCCCGCGAGGACCTCGGCGAACAAGGCCTCGACACCGACGCAATCGAACGCCTCGCCGAACGGATGCAACAAAGCCGCGCCCAGGAGGCATCGATCACGAAGGAGGTCGCCGAGCGCGACCAGCCGCTCGCACCCGACCGCAGCCCCACCCAGGAAGCGACGACCGCCGAGCGCGAACCGCAGCGCCAGCACACAGGCGAACAGACACGCCCCCGCGAGCACGAGATCGAGGACTTCCTCAACCCACGACGCGGACGCGCGCGGGACAGGCGCGACGATCAGGACTTCCTCGCCCCCGGCCAACCCGACCAGGCCCAACAAGACCGTGTGCAGAACGACGCCCGCGAGCAGATCGAGCAGCACGAGCTGGAAACGAACACGACCCCCGTCAACATCCAGCACGCCGACCCGGCGGACGTCCGCCTGGAGGTACGCGACCTCGGAGACATCAAGCTCGCCTACTCAAACGGGCTGTACGACCTCCAGGCCCACACCGGCGAGCCGACCTACGTCCTGTTCGGCGGATGGCAAACCGAGCAGCAGCTCGGGTTCGTCGCCACAGTCCATGCCCGCGGCGAGACCGACGTCCGCATGAGCACGGAGGACCGCGAAGGCAGAGACATCCAAACCGAGCTACACCACCGCATCGAACAAGTCATCGAACGCAGCCACAGCCAAGCAGCCAGCCCCACCCACGAGCCCAGCAGCCCCGAGGCAGACCGCGAGCCCCAACCCGACCAGCCCGCCCAGCTCGAACCCCCCGACTGCACGCCCGATCCCGAGCCCGGCCGTGAACCCGTCGAGCGCGACCCCTACATCGAACAGGCCATCCAGCGCGAGCAAGAGCGCCAGCAGGCATGGGAGCAGGGCATCGACCCGGCCCGCGACAACAACCGCGGGTACGGCATCGAGTAAGGCCCGCCTGATAGGCCTGCGGTCACACGTATTCTGTCGGGGTGCTCAATCTATGGCTCACGAAGAACTCGGCCCTGGCGTCAATGACTGACCTCATACGCAAAGCCCCCCTGATACCGGCTGTGCTCGCTGGCCTCATCGCTTCGTACCTCGGACCACAACATGCCACCAACGAGTTCTACGTGGTCGCAGCCGAGATCATCCCGTTGCTCTTCCTCGCTATCGCCCTGGAGGCGCGACTGCTAAGCGTTCAGTTTCCCAACATTGCGACGTTGATCGCCGAAATCCGGGACTCCCTGAAATCGCTGGACGAGATCGAGACCGAAGCAAAAGGTTTGCCTCAGGACTCCCCCAACAGACAGCTGAATTGCGAGCCAAGATCACCGAGCAAAAGGAAGCAACAACTGGCCACCTTGAGCTTCTGCAACGGGCTCGTCCGGGCATGCGCAGGTACCGGATAATCGTCCGACTGTATGCCGGCATAACCGCTCTCCTTCTCCTGTTTGGAGAGCTGTCGGCCCTCAAAGTTGTTGCTGAAGGCACCTATGAGCATGCCAACGCGAAATTGGCTGTGGGAGCGATCGTGATGGGCCTGGTCGCCGTGCTCTTTGCGGCGTTCCGCCATGGCCCGATCGAGTCCTAGCTTGAGCTCTGAATACGTTCTTATGCGCCAGGGACCGCACCTCCAGCGGCCACGACGATCTTCGCTCCCGCGCCGCGAGCGCCTACGCGCATCCGTCACCTTCTACGCCAGATCGGCTTGCAATGGCATCGCCGAATCCGTCCACCACGATCCATCGCCACCGCGCGGCCCTCGGCTCCTTGTGCATGCTCGTGATCTCGCTTGTGTCGCGAGTTGCCGGTCGGGTCGCGAAGCTGGATGTCCTGCCGCGGGTACGTCACTCTCAGGGCGCCGGCGATCGTGTCTGCGTAGGACGCAGTCCAGTCTTGCGCCGCGACCACGGCGCCAGTTCGCTGCAGGCGGAAGGTGAACACCCTTTCCGTCCACCCCATCTCCGACCATCCAGGGCATGTCTGACGCGACGACGAGTCCCCCGGCGAGCGAGAAACCGCTCCTGATGGTGCAGGACATCCGCTCGCATATCCCGGGTTGGAGGCGCTCGCTGTCGGATTCGGCCACGGAGGCCACGGACAAGACACCGGACTACGCAAAGCTTAGGCGGTTGCTTCACGATCCCGACAGCTCCGCACCGCGTGAGTTCGCGACGAATCTGCAAGCCGTCGCTCAGGACGCGGGCACAACTCCTAAAGAGGCACTCGGGCAGCACGCTCACCTCTTGAAGCACGCACTCAACGAGGCTGCGAAGTGGTGGGACAGCGCAATCGAGGCGGTATCGAACAACGACGCCTCTGACGTCCAATGGAGCGCACGGTCTGCGATGAAAGCACTCGACGCGGCGATGCAGCATGCGCTGTTCTTGACCTTCCTCGATGATGTGCGGAAGGGACATACCGCACAGAGCCGGCGCATCGATGACTATGCACAAGGGTGGGGCCTCAGCAGCGGCGATATCGACACGCTGTGGGCGTGGCTGCTTCAGGACCCGAGGGAGTTTGACGGCGAGGAACTGCCGATAGCGCCCGACAGCGTGAATCGCTGCGCCTATCGGAGGTCCGAATGTAAGGCATTCACTTGGTTCACGGCTGCGGCTCTGGTGTGGGCCGCAGTCCTCGTGTTCGTACTCGTCGTTTCGATTTTTGCGCTGTTGCACCGGGCTGGACTGACCTCATGGCCGAGCCGATGGGAGTGGAAGATGCTGGTGCTGCTCCTGTTCGTGTCCCTCGGCGCCATTGCCCACATCGGCGCGAGAGGAGCGCTTGACGTCAACTTCGACGACCCGATGAAGGTCTACGACGCCGGCAATATCATCGAGTGGCTGTCGCTGAGGTGGGTCGCGGTGCTGAGGATGTACGTACCGGTCGCGGTCGTTGTCGCATGCCTGTGGGGCGCTGGCAACATCCCGACTTCGTTCCAGGACCTGGGAACAGCGTTCCTCGCCGGCTACGGCGCAGACTCCTTTCTCCGCTCAGCGCTCTCAAAACTCCAGACGTCGGCCCCCACCAAGCCCCAACAAGCGGCCGACAACTAACGAACCGCGGGGTGGCACGCGGCGATGCCACCTCTTGCACACCGAGAGCGCGCACCCACGACCCCGTCATATTCCAGGCGCGCTTTCGCTTTGCGACGAGGCGATGGTCGAAGGTCGTTGCTGGCTCACGACTCCTTTCGCCAAATCCACCACCGTCTGCAAAGAAGACCCACGGTGGCCCGCTGTCCGCCTGAGAGCTGTTGCGCTGGCCCGAGCCACCTGCTAGAGTAATTTTGTAAGCAAGTAAGCACGACTCTGGAGGAGCCATGAGCGAGCGCACAACCAAGAGCATCCGCATCACCGAGGACGCCCAGCGTCTCCTGCGGCTCGTGGCCGCGTTCGAGGATCGCACCGAGGGCGCGATCGTGGAGGACGCCCTCGCCGCCTACCTTCAGATCCGCTCCCTCGGCTACGGGAGCGTGCTGGAAGAGGCCCGCGAGCTCGCGCACACCACGCCGGAGGATGTCGGCGATACCGTCGCCCGCCTCACCAGCGCGATCGAGAACGCGCTAGCCGATGGCCACCACGCGCCCAAGCCCGGAGCAGCCAAGCAGCGCCTGCGCCAGCGCGCCAAGCAGCGCGCCGCATAGCTCGCCGGCAGACGCGCCGACGACCGTAGCTCCCCGTATCTTCCCGGCGTGCTCGAACGTTGGTTGACCAGCCGTTGTTGGCGCGAGGACGCCCCCGCGCTCACGACGGCCCGTGGCGCAATCCTCAAGTTCCTCGAACAGCAGGATCAGCGCGCCTCCGGGACCGAGCCGTTCGCCGCCGCCGCACGCCCCGACACCTTCACCTACCACTTCGGCAAAGGCCGCGGCGTCCGCTGGCACGACAAGCCACGCGCTCTGCTCTGGCTGTGCGCGTTCGATGACGCGCACGACCGCGGCTACGAGCACGCCGAGCGCCTGCGGCAATCCGAGACGCTCTACCCCGACATCGAGCAACACGCTCGCTCCTCGGAGAGCGCACTGCTGCCGTGGGGCACGCGCGCGGACGAGGACGCTCACGAGTGGGCACGCGCGATCTACGGCGCCCTTGAGATCTGGGAGATCAACGACGCCCAGCTCGCCGCGGGTGAGACAGTCAGCTACCCCACAGCGCTGTACCTAGAGCTATCCAAGGACAGAGACGAGATCTGGACGCTTGTCATCCGCCGGCGCCTCGCCTACCTCCACACCGGCGCCGAGGAACGCGAGCGCTGGCTGACCAACGGCGAGATCCACGCCCTCTTCCGCCACCTCGCCGGCCAGCCCGACGAGGACGACTACGAGTTCGAGAACCCGCCCCACCCCCAAGCGTTCCTCTTCACACAGGTCCACTTCCTCAGCGGCGCGATCACACCCGCGTCATGGCTGCGGCAAGTCTGCGATCAGGCCACCACCGGCACGCAGCCGGCTCTCGTGACCTGACACGACAACAAACAACCGGTCACGGCGGCTACGCCGCGGAATCGCGGCCCCCAGTCCCTTCGGGACTCCCCTGGGGCGCTCTCTGGACGCTCCCACCCCAACCCACTGCGCAGGGGGAGCCCTCATGGCACGAGCAGCCCAGCGAAGGCGCGAACGAAAAAATCCTCGCTTAGGTTGGCAAGTCTGCCAACTCGACCAATGATGGGGCAGCAGGCAGGGTCGGCGCCGCCGCGTCAAGGCCCTTCGCTTCTCCGCGCAACGCCCAACACGGGTCAGCCTTGACCCGGCTCAAGCGGCAACCCTGAACGCCTCAACCTCGAACGCCACAGCCAGGACACCGGGACAGATGCCGACCCCCGGACTCGACCGCGAAATCCATGAGCGATTTCCCGCCAACTTTCGCTGAAAACCTCGACTTTCCCCTGTACTGGAGCTAAAATGAGGGGACAAGCAAAACAGAAAATGACCCTCGCGCTGCGCTAACAGCCGAGGGCCCGGCACAGGAGGAATGAACTCCCATGCAAGACCATCGTAATCCCCACCAGGCGTTCGTGCCGGGCAACGCACCCCAGCTGACGATCCCGGCGAAGGCCGTGGACTGGCTGCGCAGCGCCGCCTACGCAGAGATCGGCCTGGCGGCGCAAGCACTCGACGCCGTTGCGTTCGCGACCGACCGAGAAGCACACCCCGAGTGGTTCCGCGCACCCGCGCAGAGCCTGCGCGAAACCTACGCGCTACTGGACGCCATCGGCTGGTCCGGGACACTCCCACCGAAGGACGTGCAGATCGACCTGGGCGAGGACGGCTGGGCCCTGATGCGGGCATTGACAGCGGCGCTGGAGTTCGCCGACGACGACGTCAGCGAGCGAGCGAGCGGCAATGCCGAACACGACGGGCGGGGTCTGGCGTCGGAATGCGAAGCGGAGGTCGAGCGCGTTGGCGTGCTCTGCGATTTCATAGCGGCAGCGCAAGCCCACATCGACACGCTCGCCGTCACCGAAGGAACAGGCGACGCCCTGGACCTCGCCGCCTGAACATCCACCACGCCCAACACCGTGGAGGCAACGCGATGGTGCCCCGCTCAGCCTGGAGCGCGCGGACCTACAGCCTCCATTTTCTATATACTGTCACCGTAATGAGCGGGAAAGTCGAACCTATCGGTGACCTTTTCGGCCCCGATGTCCTCTACAGGCTGGCCGAGCGCCAGGCCGGCTATCTGACCGCGCGCCAGGCTGTGGCGACAGGGATGCCTCGCTCGACCCTCGCTCATCACGCCCGTCCAGGTGGGCGGCTGCAGCCGGTTTCAAGGGGCGTGTATCGCCTGCGTAACTTCCCGCCGTCCCCACACGAGCAGATCGTGGCGGGCTGGTTGCGCACACCCCCCTCCGCCGACGCCGTCGTCTCCCATCAGAGCGCCCTGGAGCTGCACGATCTCTCGGACGTGATCGCCGACCAGATCCACGTCAGCGTTCCCCGCAACCGCCGCCGTAAGGCCGTGCCCGGCCTGACGCTGCACGTCACCCAGCTGCCGATCCTCGCCAACGAACGCCGCGAGATCCTCGGCGCAACGGTCACCTCCCCGGAGCGCACGATCCTCGACGTTCTGCGCGAGGGCGGCCCGAACGAGCAGGTCGAGCTCGCGATCGCCCAAGCACTGCGGCGCGGCCTTAGTACCCGCCGGCGACTGATCCGCACCGCCGAGGCATTCCCAAAGACCGTCCAACACCACCTCGCCATGATCCTGGAGACGACGAGCGCGTGAGATACGCGACACCCGAAGCATTCCGCGCCGCGCTGGAGGACCGCCTCAAGGACGCCCAGAACGAGACGGTCGGCCTATCGCGGCTACGCAAGCGCGTGACCTTCGAGCGGCTCCTCGCTCGCCTGACCGCACAGGCCGAAGGCGGGTGGGTCCTGAAGGGCGGCTTCGCGCTCGAGCTGCGCCTCGACGAGCTATCCAGAAGCACGAAGGACATCGACGTCGACTGGAGCATCGGCGAGGAGGACGCGACCGAGCGCCTGCTCGACGCGGCAGACCTCGACATCGGAGACATGTTCGAGTTTCGCCTGCAGCGAGCCGACCCAGCCGAAGAGCTCGACGGCGGCGGGCAACGCTGGAAGGCGACGGCGCTGCTGGACGGACGCGAGTTCGAGCGCATCCTGATCGACGTGACGTTCGCGGCAGAACCGATCTTCGAGCCAGACACGGTGATGTCCTCCGGGCTGCTCGCATTCGCCGGCCTGGATCGGGTGCAGGTGAAGACGCTCGCGATCGAGCAACACCTCGCCGAGAAGGTCCACGCCTACACACGCACATACGCGGGCGATCGACCCAGCTCACGCGTCAAGGACCTCATCGACATCGACGTCATCGCCGCCACGACACGAATCGACTCAGACCGCCTGCGCGCGGCGCTGGACACCCTCTTCGCCGAGCGAGCCACCCACGCCGTTCCCACGAAGCTACCAACGCCACCTCAGAACTGGGCCGGCACCTGGTCACAGCTCGCGGCGAACCTCCCAGTTCCATCCACGCTCGCTCACGGATAGTGGCTGTTGCGTAAAGGGTGCGGCGCGCGGGGTCTTGCGGCCCGGGTGGTGGTGATCGCGTCCACCAGAGCGTTGATGGTTCCGCGGGGACGGCGCCG
>Ga0208849_1002256_pt1 | contig 10933 bp, 9 predicted proteins | sample NGESurdeep072012_10_FD_184470 | JGI IMG/M metagenome (GOLD analysis project Ga0208849, IMG submission 184470) | Arctic peat soil microbial communities from Barrow, Alaska - NGEE Surface sample 53-3 deep-072012 (SPAdes) | ecosystem: Environmental > Terrestrial > Soil > Wetlands > Peat ...
TGCCATGTTCCACCGAGAGGCTTTGCCCCTGAAATTCCACCAGCGACGTGGGAAGAATGATCACACTGGTTCCCAATGAGTTCAGATTCGCGACCGAGTCAGCCCTGGTTTCCAGCAGGTCGCCGGAAAAAATCGCGGAAGCATTGGCGATCTCCGCTCCGTTGCGCAGCACGCCATTGCCATAAAACATCGCGCCCGGATCCGCCGCAAACATCCACGTGGAAGTGGCCGCAATCAACATCGAGAAAATTATGTTGCGCAACATATGGCAATCGTAGTCCCGCGGGCGTTACCCGGTCAATTGCTTCTTCCATCGGTGGTGGGTCAGTTTGCCTCGATAGCAGAAAACCAATCAACCACGAAGGACACAAAGTGTCACGAAGGCCAGTTTCGGCGGTTTCCTTCGTGCACCTTCGTGTCCTTCGTGGTTGATTGGTTTCGCAACTTGGCCCAATACCCCAGCGTGCCACTACCTGCTCCCGGCTACGAAGTGAGTTTGGATTGAAACTGACCCAACCCGGCAGCATGACTACTTGGAGAATCGCCATCGCAATGAATTATCATGGATTGCATCATGACAGAGGGATCCCTTTGGTGTGCCGACGATCAGTGCAGTCGCTTGGCCGAGCTCACAGCGGCAACAAGCGATTCCGCGAAGGAAGCGCCCTTACGCCGGGACGTTCGTTCGCTGGGAACATTGCTTGGCAAGGTTGTTGTTGAACAGGCAGGCCGGCAACTTTTCGAAGTTGTGGAACAGTTACGCCGCCTTCTCATTTCGTACCGGGAACAGCTGGCAGTGCAAAAGATTGGCGTGAAGTTCGATAGTCCGCAAATGGCGGAAGCCAGAACCCTGGTGAAGCGCTTGGAAGTCGGGGAGGCTTACCTGATCACCAAGGCTTTTGCGATTTACTTTGAATTAACCAATCTCGCGGAGACAAACCACCGCAAGAGGCGCCGCCGGGCTGCCAGGTTACATGCGGATCAGCCGCCCCTTCCCGGCTCCTTCCGTGGAACATTGCTGCGCATGCGGGAGTCTGGCCTCACTGCGGATGAAGCGATGGCTTCGTTGAAAGAAGTGAAAGTAGTTCCGGTTTTTACGGCGCATCCCACCGAAGTTGCGCGCCGCACCGTTTTATTCAAGCGCCGCAGAATCGCCCAGTATCTTGAAACTTTAGATCACCTGCCGCTTTCGCAAGCCGAGGCAAAGTCTAGCGAGAATCTGGTTCTTTCTGAGATTACCAGCCTCTGGCAGACGGATGAAGTCCGGGTCGAAAAGCCTCTCGTGTCAGACGAAATTCGCACGGGCCTGGACTACTATCCCATGTCAATTTTCGACGCCCTGCCGCGCGTCTATTCTGAAATCGTCGAATCCTTTCGCGAGATTTACGGAGTCGAATTTAGCGAGGAAGATATTCCCGCCGTTCTTTCCTTCGGCTCATGGATCGGCGGCGATCGCGATGGCAATCCCTTTGTCACCAATGAGTCCACCCGCGAAGCTCTGCAAAGAGCGCGCAACGCGATCCTTACTCACTACATTTCCGAGGTGCAGCGCGGCATTGATCGCACCAGCTCTTCATCGCGCCAGGTTTCGGTTTCCGATGAATTTCGCTCGCGGCTCTCCGATTACGGCGCTCAACTCGGTGACGAGCATGCGCGCCTGGCTCGCATTTCTGAGACGGAACTATATCGCCGATTCATGAATTTCATAATTATTCGATTAACCGATACTCGTGGCGAGGGAACCGCCCACGCTTATTCGAATGCGGCGGAGTTCGAGCGGGACCTGGTGTTGATGCGTAACAGCTTGCGCGCGAATTCCGGGCACAGGCTCGCGGAATTAATCCTCGATCCCCTGCTCCGAAAAATTCGCACCTTCGGATTCCAGCTATCCACGCTCGACGTTCGTCAGCATGCCCGCCTGCACTCGCGTGCGCTAACTTCACTTTCATCGCTCACAGATCGTTCCGAAGGATCCGAGGTGGTAGCGACTTTCAAGAATATTGCCGAAATGAAAAACGCTTTTCCGGCGGCCGTAATCCGCAACTACGTCATTAGCGGAGTCGAATCGGCGGAAGATATTCTCGATGTACTCCGGCTTGCCGACGAAAGCGGAGTTCGCCTGGCTGCCGCTGGCGACGATCCAGGGCTGATGCCGGTTCCCTTGTTCGAATCCATCGAATCCCTTCGCGCTTCGCCGGAAATCATGTCTCGCGTCTGGGCCACGCCAAAGTACAAAACCTTGCTTGACTCCTGGGGACGCTGGCAGGAAGTTATGCTTGGCTATTCCGATTCCAACAAAGACGGCGGCATGCTGACCAGTCTTTGGGAACTCTACAAAGCGCATCGCGCATTGCATCGAGTGGCGCGAGAACACGGAGTTAAGTTGCGCCTGTTTCATGGCCGCGGAGGCACCGTGGGCCGCGGCGGAGGCCCCACCCATGCGGCAATCGTGGCGCAGCCCGCGGGAGACTTCTCCGGAGAAATTCGTGTTACCGAACAAGGCGAAGTGCTCAACTGGAAATATGCCGACCCCGTGCTTGCGGAATGGAATCTCGAAATCATGATTGCCGCTTGCCTCGAAGCTCTAACCCGCCCGAAGGGTCCAAAAGCCGGCAGCGACCAAAAATGGAACCAGGCGATGGACGAGATGTCAGCGGATTCGTACAGTTTCTACCGAAAAAATATCGCCGAGAATCCCGACGTGCTCGTGTATTTCGAGCAGGCCACTCCGGTGAACGAGCTTGAACATGCGCGAATCGGCTCGCGGCCGTCGCGGCGTTCGCAAAACCGCCAGCTCGAAGATTTGCGGGCCATTCCATGGGTGTTTGGCTGGATGCAAAGCCGTCACGCCGTTCCCGCCTGGTTCGGAGTCGGTTATGCACTCGATCGGTTCGCGGCGCGAGGTTCCGGGCAGCAGCAGTTGCTCCTCGACATGATGAAAGATTTTCCGCTCTTTTCGGATTTGATCCGGAACGTCGAATTGGCCATGGCGAAGGCTGACCTCACCATTGCGAAAATGTACGCCGGCCTGGTCGAGGACGCGACGCTCAGAGAACGCGTCTGGCAGATGCTGGTGGAAGAATTTGAACGCACGCGGCGCATCATCCTATCCATCACAGGCGAACAGCAAATTCTGGAGAGCAACGCCGTGTTATCGCGATCAATCCGGCTACGAAATCCCTATGTGGATCCAATCAGCCTGATTCAAGTTGACTTGCTGAGAAGAAAACGTGCCGGCGCAAACTCAGACGAATTGAATTATGCTCTGGCCGCGACCATCAACGGCATCGCCGCCGGACTGCACAACACGGGATAAGCCGTGGGTGCCCCAGGTCTCGCCGCTTTTGCGAGACCTGGGATTAGCAAATACGCCACCCTCAATCCCGGTCATACTTCATACAAATTTCCAGCTGATGGATGGCTTCGTCGGTCGCCCGAATCGCATCCGCTTTATGCCCACCGAAATCATGAGCGGCCTCCTGCAAATGGCCCCTTGCACTACGCAAGGCTTCGATGGCCCGGTGGATTTCAGGATGCCTTTCGGCCGCAGGCGACGTTGGAGTCAGCGCCAGCATAACCGCCGCTACCGTCATAATGCTCATTAGTTTCATTCTTTTTTTCATTGGCTCCTCCTAGGGGAATTGGGTCCGGGATGAAAGACCACGGACAACAGTCGAGAACGAAGATAACCTACGACACCCCGAGGCCGGAAACAAGTTGCCGACTTCGATACTGCTCCATAGGGTGCCCCGTCCTTGTCTCTCCGCCTTTTGGAGAGACAGGGCGGGGATTTTGACTCTCTCTTCACTACTACGATTCAGATTTTGAGAAGGCGCGCAAGAACGATTACGATTAGCTGGCATGAAACCATCCCTTCGCAAAATTCTGATTGAGTCGCACATCGCCGCCATCGCGATCGCGGTGCTCGTTCTGGGATCCCTCGAATTTGGATTTCGCGCTAGCGGCAGTACGAACATCGAGTTCTTCCGCACGAGGAAGTGAATGTACGTTCGCCATCCCGCCGTTGCAGGCCGCTTCTATCCGAAGGATCCAGGCAGGTTGCGGGCTGACTTGCGATCCTACCTCTCGCCCGGCGAAAAGAAAGACGACAAGAAAATTGATGCGCTCGCGTGCATGGTTCCCCACGCTGGCTACATTTACTCCGGTCACGTTGCAGGTGCGGTGTTCGGCAAAATCAATATTCCCCGCCGCTGCTTCGTCATCGGCCCGAATCACACCGGCCTCGGCCGGCCGCTTTCGATCATGAGTGAGGGCGAATGGGAAACGCCGCTGGGCACCGTACCGATTGCCACTGATTTGGCAAAAGCGTTGATGAAAGCGTTCTCACCCCTGACCGAAGACACTGAGGCGCATCACGCTGAACATGCCATAGAAGTAGAATTGCCGTTCCTGCAAATTCTGCAACCGGATATCGCTTTCGTTCCGGTCGCGCTCGGCACTCGACAGTTCGACCTTCTCGAACCGCTTGGATACGCATTGGCGGATGTTATCGCGGCACGGAACGAGCCGGTTTTGATTGTCGCTTCCAGCGATATGAACCACTACGAGAGCGACGCGATCACTCGAACGAAAGATGCAAAAGCCATCGAGCAGATTCTGGGGTTGGACGCACGCGGTCTATTCGATGTCGTAAAAAAAGAAAACATCAGCATGTGTGGTTTGGGTCCGGCGGTAACGATGCTCGCCGCCGCGAAGAGGCTCGGAGCCGTTTCGAGCGAATTGATTAGATACGCGACTTCGGGAGACGTCTCCGGTGATCGCGACATGGTCGTGGGATACGCGGGCGTCGTGGTCACGTCCTAGGCGGTGTTATCAGTCCGGATGGCCCGCTCCCCCACCGCGGGATTTCTATTTCGTTTGCTACAGAATGGTCACGCTCAGTCATGCGTGACTCTCTAATTCTTGCTCGGTCCACGTCCGGCTGGGGCAGGGTGCATCCCAGACCCACCCGAATTCATCGGTCTTGCGTTGCCGGGTCCCGCAGACGGCAACGACCGCGATGACGGCGAAGCTCCACGCGATCCTGATCCCGATCCCGATGACAAAGACTCTGACCCCATTGTGCGCATGGGCGCCATCTGCACCGGCGCACTGTGAATCCTTGCGGTCACCATTCCCTGCGTGGTCACTCGCCCGGAAACTCTGCTGAGATCATTCAGTCCGCCTCTTGGAATGCCAAGGCCCGCCGAGTTATTTTGAATAATCAGCTTGCTCGTAGATCGCCCCGCGAATGTAGGAGACGGTCCGCGGTTGACCAGCACTAAACTCTGACCACCGGTTGCCGGAGGTTTCGGCGCGCTAAAATTCGCCGGAGCATTCAACAGCCGCGGACGAGTGTTCACCGCCATCCAGGTACCGCCCGGTTGCCATGCCCATCCGCGTCCTGGAATGAATGCCCAATTCCCCGAGTGGTAAGGCGTCCATCCCCACGGATATGCCGATACCCATCCATAACCCATGCCTGGATAAAATGCCCATGCCCCATCCATGAACGGGTCCCAACCCGCGCCCGCGAAATAGGGCTGCCACATTAACCCATACCCGGGCATGTTGAAGTAATTTCCGTAGTAACTGAGATCGGTCAACCCGTAGGCATATGAAGACGAACTTGCGACGACGCTATTACTGCTGTACCGCTGCTGATATTGGTCTTGCTGCTTATCCCACGCGTCATAAGGCGCCGGCTCAATATCCTTGGCGATCTTTCCCGCCTCGTTGCCCGCAAGATCGAAGAATGCAGTGCGGTTCTTCGATACCTGGACGACCGTCCCGGACCCATCCTCCACATCGGCTTCGCCGCTCATTACGGAAACCGCCGCATTCTTATCTGATAATTCAATCCGTAAATGCGCCGGTCGAGTGAGAACGATTTTCTCGCGCCCGAACGTCAGAGTTAGCTGATCATTTTTCGTATTCTTGAAATCAACATACGCTGTACCGGACTTGAGATTGACATTGGAGACTCTGGTTCCAGAATCGGCCAATGAAAGCTGCGGGAACTCGGCCGCCGTGTCAGGAGCCATCCGCAACGCGCTCCCATCCTCGAATTCGATTTGCGCGCGCCCGTCGCTTTGCGTTCGCACCTGGTTCCCCTGCGTGATCGGCAAATTCAAAAACGCCTTCTCGTAACCGTGAAGACCGCGATTGATCTGCACGCCGCCTTCAACGTCGCTAAGCCGCACAATCCGCACTTGCGAGTCTGCGAATGATGGAGAAGAGATCAGCAAACAAGTGATTGCGGCAAGCGCGAAAACGAACCCTTGAACTCTAGGTATTGCCATGTGTGGGAACCCCCAGTCGCTTACGTTATTAGAGCACTTTCCAGAGTATTTAGTTGTCACGGATAAGTGATCTTCTGCGCCTTTGCGAGACCTGGGATTAACCATGAGGGCCATCCGTTCACTTACCAGCGGCTATCAGCCGCTGAGCCCGGGCCCGAACCACATTCATCAGCGAGGGATCGTCAACGATTTTCTGCAACGTCGGGGCAATCGCTGAAATTTCCTCCAACCCATTCACTCCGGTTGCCCCCTCCATCTTCTTCAGATCCTCATCGAGCGCGAGCTTCTGATAGCGGCGGTCGTACTCAAGGCGGCGTCCAAATTCCATGGTCGCTCCCAAAGACTGAAAAATCGTGGTCAGCTCCAGGACGGCGGGGATTGGCGAGTAGTTATACGTGGCCTTCGTGTTCCGTTGGTCATCCTTGTAGGAGAGTGTCTTCATCCCGGTGGCCGCAATATTCTTTTTCTTCGAATCAACCTTGCCCTGAAAATAGTGAGCCTGCTTTGTCAAATCGAAAATCTTCGCACAGGTCGCCGGCGTAAACGTGAAATCGAAATGGAATGATTCCTCTGCCGCCGACTGGTCAGTAAGTTTTCCTTCCGATTGATAGGCGCCGTGACAGTCTGACGTGATCGAAATGACGTAATGCTCCGGCTCCGAGCCCGGAAACGCTTGCTCGAACGCGATCGCCGCACCAGATTGCTGGCCTTGGAGAAGGACGGTCCCCGCAAGTAATAACCCAATCGGAACTAACGCGAAGCGGGATATTCTGAATTTACCTTGATTCATGCGGAAGAAATTATGCCAAAAATGTTGCGCGTCTGCGAGGAATATCGAATCGCACCCAACCTCGGTGTCCTCATTCCTTACGGCCCACCATTTCCACAAATATCTGGTGCACACGCGAATCGTCACTCAACTCCGGATGAAACGTCGAAACCATAACCTGCCCCTGTCGCACCGCGACCTGATCATTCCCTTCGGTTGCGATGACTTCCACTCCCGGCCCGATGCGCTCAATTTTGGGAGCGCGAATAAAAACCATCTCCAGTGGCGAGTCGTCCGGGTTCCCCATGAGTAGCTTTCCTTCGCGAATGGAGCTATCAATTTGGCGCCCATAGGCGTTTCGGCGGATGGTGATATCGAGCGCGTCCAGTCCATCTTGGCGAGGATTTTCCACATTTTTGGCCAACAGAATTGCGCCAGCACAGGTGCCGAAGGTGGGCTTCAGCCGAACAAACTCTTTGAGCTTTTCAAACCCCGCGCCGCCCAGTAATTTCAGAAAAGTTCCGGACTCGCCACCGGGAATTATGAGCCCGTCAATGTCATCAAATTGTTCGGGCTTTTTGACGAGCACAACTTCCGCGCCCAGCTCTTCGAGCCGTCTGCGGTGCGCCTCGAAATCGCCTTGTAGTGCCAGGACGCCAATTTTCATCTTGATATTGATTCCATTGAATAGACATTTTCTTGACGGTTGGAAAATGCCAACAAAACTATTGTCCCGCTAAGTAGGACGCCATAAATGACCGGGGGTTCCATCCCCATTCTCCATTCGCTAACCCCCCGCGAAGGGACTTCGACGAGCGCTTGCAGTCTTGAGTACTTTGCCTTCGACACGGGCCTGGTTTAGTTTTGCCCGGCGGCGCCCGGCTCGGGTGCGATAAAACTCCAGGTCGCGATACATATCGCATCCCGCGCAAGTAGAATTCAGGCTGCTCGCGGCGAAGCTCGACCGGAGCTTGCGAACCGCCTCTCCAGCCCAAATCTCCGCCAGGTGCGATCTCATAATGTTACCGATACCCAGGTCCTTGGTCGCGTCCATGGCCGCTACGCAGCTACAGCCCATGACCGTGCCATCTGGAAGCACCATAGGCCCGTTGTACGTGTTCACGCAGGCCTCGGGACGAGAGTTTACTACGCGCAGTTTCATGGATGAGGGCAGGATATCCCGTGTAATCCGGCCATTGGCCGAGGTGAATGACCATGTGAAATCGAGCTGAGGTTTGTGCGCCAAAATCGGCTGAAAGTCAGGATCGGCCCTCCCCGCGTCGAGCGGACGGTCAGGCCTCAGCGCAATGGTGATCGCCACCGGCGACCCCAGCGCGCTATTCCGCTCAACCAGTTCGGTCACGTTGCGGCGCATGCGTTGGTAGGAAGCGTTGCGATACACGCGTCGATACATCTCCGCGTCGAACCCAGCAGTGCTGATATTCAACGCGTTTATTCCAGATTGCAGCACCGCATCCACACCGAACTTATCCAACAGAATGCAGTTGGTAGTCAGCCAAATGCGATCTATTTGCGGAAGAGCCCGCAAATAACGGACCCGCTCCAAAAACTTCGGATCAATGAGGGCATCACCCACAATCGGAGTGAGTCCAACCGAGCCGCCGCCGATGGCCACATAGTCGCTGACCGCTTTTTGGAACACTTCCTCCGCCATGAACTGCACCTCCCGCTCCTGAAATTGGTATGGGCAGAAGACACAGTCGGCATTGCAGAGGTTGGTCAACTCCAGATGCAGTTCAAATGGCCGAGCCGCCATTGAGGCCAGAGTGTCGCTGAGAGGATACAGCCGTCCCGCGCAGGCATCCGCTTTCCTCCATAGCACGCGAACCACCTTTTCCAGGAACAGACGATTAAACTCTGGCATGACGTTGCGAGGATAATAGCAATAGTGATTAGGCCGGACAACACAATAGGGCCGAATGTGCGCCCTATCCATCTGTGCTGTATCGGTTCTATCGCGCGTCATGGGGCAAGCGTACAGCTTTCATTCGTGGTCCAGTGCTCGTTGGTAGGCCTGAAATACCTTGTCGTGCGCTACGGCGCGGGTCTGTGTTGGGACTAGACAGTCTTTTGGCTTGAGTGGGGATTTTGGCCTCCCTCATTTGCGGAATCCGGAGAAAAACGGTCTCCTCGCGAAGCATCTTCCTCGAGCCTGGTTGTGTTTACCGCCTGCGGATTTGTGGCGATCTGATCTTTGATCGCTGGGTCTGTGATCGCTGGGTCTGTGATGGCTGGGTTTGTATGCAGTTGGCGCACATTGATGGTGGCAGTTTGTAATCCGTACAGGAGCACGCTAGCGGTTTTGTGGTCTATTTCTCCGGCGAGCAGCTGGCGCAGCACCTGCATGATGGATATCTGGATGGCCTTGGCATTTCCGAGAGCAGCCACGTCAAGCGAGGGCTTCTTGCGGGTAGCGCGATCGGCGTTCAGGATAACGCCCTCCTCATGCCAGCGATGGTGATGGAAGCAGAAGCGGTGTCCGCGCATCGCGGGCGATCCGCACTGGACGCCGTCGGCCTTCATGTACCCGCATCCGGGTGCGATATTCACTGGCCGATATTCACTCAACCCAGCCCTCCCCTTATATGCCGCGGTATTTTGGAATCATAGATTTAGGCACGATTCGTGTCCTTGATCTATTAGCATCATCGCGTTGCGGGTAAAATCTTGATTCCCAGATGTTTACAGACATCCTCTTAACCCTCACGCGAAGTTGCTAGTGTCAGTTATGACCGGGATGGAAAACGAGGTCAAACGCGGAAGTGCATGTGTTGGCGGAGCCGGGCGAACGATGCCCCATTCAAGCTCCGCTTGAGTTGGGATGTTGACGTTTCATTTCCTCCAAACTTATGTGTGCCAGCCCCGCTTTCCATAGTCATTCCGTCTATAACAACGACGGCTTTGTCAAGACGAACGACGGCGCGGGCACTTTTGATTTTAAAGAGTCGCCATTTCGCTCTCCCTGGGATTCTGACTTCGCATGCTGACCAAGGCTCGTGCTCTTTCCGAATCCCGCGATGGAAGCTCAGCTCCACCACCCATCTATGCGGCCTACCCGCTGCGGGCGGCCATGATTCACGCTACCGACTTTGCAATTACCGTTTCTCGCCAGCTGTCCATGGGAAAAGGGTAGACTCCCTATTCCATTGAAGAAATTGATTTTATCGCCGCCTTCGTAGCTCCCTACAACGCTTGGTATCTGATTCCAGTGGAATCACTTGGCAAGAGCAAAATTATCCGCCTATATCCAGCAGACAAAGAGCTTAAGCGCGCCGGCGGCTTCTATGAACAATACCGCGAAGCCTGGCACTTGATGAAGGAGGGATGACGCGGGGAAATTACAAGGGGACCTTACTTGGGGTGCCCCAGGTCTCGCCGCATTTGCGAGACCTGGGAAGAGAGACCATCCATGTTCGTATGTCACAGACTTTTTTCTCTGCGTTAGTACTCTTGGCTCATGCCTCAGGCTTTGCACCGGTTCTACGGCGCCGGGGATCTGCATTTTGTGACCTTCAGTTGCTACCAACGCCACCCATTGCTCGGAAGCGAGGGCCGTCGCGATTTACTGCTGCGAATTCTTGAGCGAGTGCGCCGTCGCTATCGTTTCGTAGTCCTGGGCTACGTAGTGATGCCGGAACATGTTCATTTGCTAACGAGCGAACCGCAGCGGGAGACGCTTTCTACCGTCATACAAGCATTGAAACTCGGGTTCGTGCGCAGCTTATACGGGTCCCGTGACAATCTGATTCCCAGGTCTCGCAAAGGCGGCGAGACCTGGGGCACCTGTGATCCCTCAAGACGTTGTACCTTTCGGGGCCGGAGCGCGGCTGATGGGTGGAGC
>Ga0208849_1002257_pt1 | contig 10931 bp, 10 predicted proteins | sample NGESurdeep072012_10_FD_184470 | JGI IMG/M metagenome (GOLD analysis project Ga0208849, IMG submission 184470) | Arctic peat soil microbial communities from Barrow, Alaska - NGEE Surface sample 53-3 deep-072012 (SPAdes) | ecosystem: Environmental > Terrestrial > Soil > Wetlands > Peat ...
GGGCGACCGCGAAGATAGGAAAAGATCAGGTGCTGCCACTCCTGCGCGAGCGACTTGGAGATTCGTGCATAACCATAGCCCGGAAGATCGGCAAGAATGAGCCGGTTCCCCAGTTCGAAGAAATTGATCTGTTTCGTGGCGCCCGGGTTCTGCGAAATGCGGGCAAGGTTTCGGCGATGCGTGAGGGCGTTGATCAAACTCGATTTTCCGACATTGGAGCGGCCGGCGAAGGCGATTTCGGGCAGGCGCGAGGGCGGAATGGCCTCGAAGTTCGCTGCGCCGGCAACGAACTCGCACGCGCCCGCAAACATCTTCTCCGCAGCGTCACTCACCGGGATGCGTTTTTGCGGATGCACCGCCGCCGGCGAGGCGGCGCAGGGATTCGGGAAGTTTCACATTGTTGAAGAGATGAATCTCGACGCCCTGCCGCCGCATCATCACATATTGCTGCGCTACCGAAAGCAGGTTGTTCCACGTCCAGTAAATCACGAGCCCGGCGGGCATCGACGAGAGCATGAAAGTGAAAATGAGCGGCATGAACGCGAACATTCGCTGCTGCACCGGATCCGCCGGGGCCGGGTTCATTTTCATCTGCAACCATTGCGTGATGCCCATCAGGATCGGCCACAGGCCGATGTGCAGCGCGGCCGGTACGAAGGCCGGAATGGAATAGGGCAGAAGCCCGAAGAGGTTGAGGAACGAGGTAGGGTCGGGTGCGGAGAGATCGTGGATCCAGCCGAAGAACGGCGCCTGCCGCATCTCGATGGTGACGTAGAGAACCTTGTACAGCGAGAAAAACACGGGAATCTGGACCAGCATCGGCAGACACCCGGAAACCGGATTCACCTTCTCCCGCTTATAGAGCTCCATCATCTCCTGCTGCTGGCGGATTTTGTCGTCCGCAAGACGCTCGCGGATGCGCTCTACTTCGGGCTGCAATTTTTTCATGCGGCTCATCGAGCGGTAGGAGGTGTCCGCCAGCGGGAAGAACAGAAGCTTGATCGAGACCGTGAGAAGCAGAATCGCAATGCCGAAATTGCCGATGTAACGGTAGAAAATATCCAGCAGATAGAAAATCGGCTGGGTGAAGAACCAGAACCAGCCCCAGTCCACCGCATAGTGCAGCTTCTCGATGCTGTCCTTCTTTTCGTAATCCTGCAGAACGGTGACGACCTTCGCGCCGGCAAAAATGCGCTCCGTCAGGCTCGTGCCGGCGCCCGGCGCGATGGTGCGCCCGGTGAGACGATAATCGGCCTGATAGGCTTTTGCCGAATCGAGCTGCGAGGCGCGGAAGCTGCCGTCGAAGCCGGCGTCCTGCGGCGGAATGACGGCCGTCATCCAGTATTTGTCGGTGAAGCCAAGCCAGCCTCCGGTCGACTGGAAGGTTTGCGGCGGCTTGTTGTCCTTGAAGTCGTCGTAATTGGCGTCGTGCTCACTGCCGTCCGCGACGCCGATGAAGCCCTCGTGCAGAATCCAGGTTCCTTTTTCGGCCGGCACACCGTCGCGCGCGACATAGCCGTAAGGATAAAGGACTACGCTGGTCGTTCCCGTGTTGGCGACCGCGTCGGTGACGGTGAACAGAAAACGGGCGTCGACAGCGATCCGGCGCGTGAATGCCAGGCCCTGGCCGTTGTCCCATTGCAGAACGACAGGCGTTTTTGGCGTCAGCGCCGTGCCGCCGACCAGCTTCCACGGCGTGGAATCGTCGGGAACCTTCACGGTCTCGCCGGGTGCGCCAACCCAACCGAAGACGGCGTAATAGGGATAGCTCGTGCCTTCGGGCGACAGCAGCACGATCTCCGGACTCTTCGGATTGATCGACTCGCGGTACTTCTTCAGTCGCAGATCGTCGAATCGCGCACCTTTGAGCCGCAGGGAACCGTCCACGGAGGGCGTATCGATGGCGATCCTGGCGCCGCCGACCTTGAGCGCGGCCATGCGGTCAAGATGGCCGACATCGCCCATGGCGGGCAGCGTCTGTGCCACAGGCTTCTGTTTTTCTTCGTGCGCGAGAAGAGCCTGCTGGGCGAGTTCGGCATGCCGCTGCGGCACAGCCACGAACCAGTTCCAGCCGAACAGCACAGCGGCTGCCAGCAGGACGGCGATCACCAGGTTGCGGTTGTCGTTCATTGCTCTCTATCGGCCATGGCCGGTTAACGGATTGGGGGAACGGGGTCGAAGCCCGACGAACCGCCGAGCGAAGTGAAAGGATGGCATCGCAATAGCCTGCGCAAGGCGAGACCCGATCCGTGCCAGGCCCCGTGGACTTTCAGCGCTTCGACCGCATAGTGGGAACAGCTCGGCTCGAAACGGCAAACCGGGGGAAACAGGGGCGAAATACACCACTGATAGAGGCGCACGGGAACAAGCAGCAGAGCAACACCGAGTTCGCGCAGTGAGTAGATCCAGCGCGCGCTCACAAGGAATCTCCCGCTTTGGAACGGCCGAGTTTTTGATGGGCCGCATGCAGCACGGAAGCGAGATCGGCAAGCAGGCCATCGAACGGCCGGATCAGCGTTTCGCGCCGTGCGACGAGAACATAGTCATTCCCGGGGAGGCCATAAAGGGGAAGCATTTGCGCTGCGGCCGCCTTCAAACGCCGCCGGGCACGGTTGCGCTCTACCGCCATCCCGATCTTCTTGCTCGCCGTGAATCCCACCCGAAGCCCTTGCGGCTTTGCCCAGGAAGAAGGGGTCACACACACTTCCAGAGTCACGCCGGCGGCGACGCGACGCACGCCACGGGCGGCGCGCAGGAAATCGCTGCGATTCTTGAGACGGTCCATGGCGATTGCGGGCAATTTCACTCCACCTGCCATGGCGCGCGAAGGCGAATGCCGGCCACCCAGGTTGTCATAGTCGCAATGCTAACTGGGTGGCCCGGTCAAGCCGGGCCATGACAATTGGGGAAAATCAGGCTGAAAGCTTCTTGCGGCCATGGGCCCGGCGGCGAGCCAGCACCCTGCGTCCCCCAACGGTGGACATCCGGGCACGGAAGCCGTGGCGGCGCTTGCGCACGATCTTGCTCGGTTGGTAGGTGCGCTTCATAACCCATTCTCCAGCGGAAAGGCCGCCCCGACGGCCCACCGAAAAGGAACCGAGCTTCTAAAGACCGGCACCTGTCCTGTCAACGCAAGCCGGAAGGCCCCAGCCCACTACCCAGGCAACAAGACCCCGCCGATTTATCGGGAAACCTTGGGGATCTCTGTTCGGCGTGTGATTTCCGTATCCAGCATCCGGGCGACCTCCGCGGGCGAGAGCTTGTCGGTCTGGCGGTCCACCATCAGATTGGCCCGCTGCATGGTGGCAAGATCGATGGCGCCGATCAGCGGCTTCAGCACAGCCAGCAGCGAGCGGTCATGGGCGTGTGCCGGAGAAACCAGCAGCACGGCATCGTAAGGCGGCAATGCACCCTTCGGATCGCCGAGCAGCTTCAGCCCGTATTGCGCGATGCGGCCGTCGCTCGAGAAGGCGCTGATGACGTCGACATCGCCGCCGATCAGGGCGCGATAAAGGAAATCCGGTTGATACTGCCGTTCGGTGCCAAATCTCAGGCCATAGGCTCGTTCGACGGAACGCCATTCCGGCCGGCTGAAAATTTCGAAATCGCCGCCGATCTTCATGTGAGGCGCATAAGAGGCAAGATCGGCAACGGAGCCAATATGAAGCGCCGCGGCCCGGTCGCGCAGCATGGCGAACGCATAGGCATTCTCGAATCCGAGCGGCCCGACATAGGCGATACCGTGCTTGCGCTTCAGCCAGTCGGCCATCCTCGCGAGAACATCGGCGCGGGAGGGCAAATCGGTTCGCTTCATGTCGTCGGACCAGATCGTGCCCGAATAATCGACATAGACATCGACATCGCCGGCTGCCAACGCGTCGAAAATCACCTGTGAGCCGAGACCGTCGCGTCGTTCGATTGCAAATCCCGCATGCGCCAGTCGGTCGCCGATCAGCGCGCCGAGAATATATTGCTCTTCGAAGCTTTTGGTGCCGACGACGATGGCGTGTTCGCGCGCGCTGCCGAGCAACGGGAAAACACTGACGCAAATTACGGCAACCAGTCCCACCGCCGAGCCCACAAGCCGCAGGCGCGAGCGCAATACCAGCCCTTCTTCGGCCAGCGCCAGCAGCCGGTCGACGACAAGGGCCAGCACGGCCGCCGCCACGCAGCCGAACAGCACGAGAATCCAGTTCTCCGTTTGCAGGCCCGTGAAAATGTAATTGCCCAGGCTTGTTTGTCCGACCGGCGTGGAGAGCGTTGCCGTGCCGATCACCCACACGGCGGCGGTGCGAATGCCGGCAAGAATAACGGGCGCGGCCAGCGGCAACTCGACGAGTCGAAGCTGCTGACCGCGCGTCATCCCGACGGCGCGGGCGGCGGTCATCACCGCGGGATCGATGCCGACAAGTCCGGTGATCGTGTTTCGCAGTACCGGCAGCATCGAATAAAGCGTGAGCGCGGCCAGCGCCGGCAGAAATCCCAGCGCGCGAAAGCCGAACCCGAATGTTGCTTGCGTGAACGCCGAAAGTCCGAGCAGGACGGGATAGAAAAGCGCCAGCAGCGCCAGTCCGGGAATTGTCTGAATGATGCCGGCAATGGCCAGCGCGGGCATGCGCAAGATCGCGGAGCGGGCGGAGAAGATTGCCAGCGGCAGACTGATGATTACGCCGAGCAGTATTGCGGACAGGCTCAGAAGCACGTGCCATCCCAGATATTCGGGCAAATCTGCCCAGGCGGCCGCGAACTCTCCGGTCATGTCGGGTCCGCTCCCAGGACCCGTGCAAGCGCCCGCGCCCGTTTGCGCGGATTCTCGATCAGGCCGCGGACGAAATCGTCGGCAGGCCCGGAGACGATTTCCTGTGGGGTGCCGATTTGAACGAACCGGCCGGCGCGCATCACGGCGATGCGATCGGCAAGCAGAAACGCTTCCGTCATGTCATGTGTCACGAGCACCGTGGTGAGGCCCAACGCGTCATGAAGCGCGCGATACTCCGGCGCCAGCTCGTCGCGCGTGAGTGGATCGAGAGCGCCGAACGGCTCGTCCATCAGCATGATCGACGGCCTGGCCGCCAGCGCCCGGGCGAGGCCGATCCGCTGTCGCTGGCCGCCGGAGAGCTCGCGCGGGAATCGCCCGCCGAACTGAGCACGCGGCATCTGCATCTGCGCCATCAGTTCGTCTGTTCGTGCCTCGATTGCCGGCTTGGGCATTCGCATCAATTTCAGCGTAATACCGATGTTTTCGGCTGCGGTGAGATGGGGGAACAGGCCCACGTCCTGGAAGACGAATCCGATCCGGCGCCGAAGCGCCGCGGGATCGCCGTCACGGATGCTGCGGCCGTCGATCCGCACTTCGCCCGCCGATGGCTCGGTCAAACGATTGATCATTGTCAGCATGGTGGTCTTGCCGCAGCCCGACGGCCCCACCAGAACCAGGAACTCGCCGGTGGCAATGGCGAGATCGAGCCCGCGAACGGCAGGCGCGCCGTCGGCATGGTAATCCTTGGTAAGATTGGCAATATCGATCATGAGTCCGTTACCAAAACGGGCAGGAACAGCCTATGAAGGGAATTGCCCGCGAAGGAAAGTGGGCGATGCGGGAGTGCGAGACCGATCGACGACATCGTAAAGCAGCAGAATGCGGATGTGCCAACCCTGGCATCGTGCAACGGATCGCTGCGAATTGCGGGCGGCGATGAAACGAACACGGCCAGCCCCGCGCGGCGAACCAGAGCCGCGCTCGCCGGCTGGCGCGCGCGCGCGGGCGCAGGCATTGCGCTGGTCGTACACAGTCTTTCCGGACGTCTGCTTCTCCTCACCCTGCTCTATGTGCTGATCACGGAAGTCCTGATTCTGGTGCCGTCGCTTGGGCGCTATCATCGCAGCCTGCTGGAGGCGCGCGTCGAAAGCTCCGAGATCGCAATTCTTCCGTTCACGGAAGTGGGTGAAAATCAGCTTTCGGAATCCCTGCGCCGCCAGCTCCTCGCGCGCGCGGGCGCCGAGGCCGTGATGGTCAAGCGTCGCGACGTGCGAACACTCTACCTTAATCAGATGCCGAGCCAGATCGACTTTACCGTCGATTTGAGAAACCAGAATCTCTTCGACGAAATGGCGCAGGCGCTCGATTGCATGGCGTTCGGTGGCAACCGCACCCTGCGCGCCATTGCGCAGACGCGAATCGCCGGTGCCGAGACGATCGAAGTGGTTCTGGGCGAGGCAACGATCCGTGCTTCACTCGTTGCCTATGCCGGGAAGCTGCTGCTGCTTGCGCTGGCGATCTCGCTCGCCACCGCGCTTCTCGTCTTTGTCAGCCTCTATCTGGTGTTCGTGCGGCCCATGGGCCGACTCACGAGAGCCATGGTTCGCTTCCAGGAAAACCCCGACGACGCGGGGCGCATCATGGCGCCGACCAGCCGCAAGGACGAAATCGGTCTCGCGGAGCGCGGACTCGCCGCCATGCAACGCACGATCTATGGCTCGCTTCGGCAGCGCGCCCGGCTGGCGGCGCTCGGCGCCGCCGTTGCCAAAATCCAGCACGATCTGCGCAACATGCTGTCGACCGCGCAGCTCGCCTCGGACCGGCTTTCGAGCATCGAAGATCCGGTGGTGCAGAAACTGGCGCCCAGGCTTGTCTCCTCGCTTGGCCACGCCGTGGCGCTGGCGACGAATACCCTGCGTTACGGGCGGGCCGACGAACAGCCGCCGCAGCGGCGTCATGTAAACCTGCCGGCGCTGGTTGAGGAGGTGCGCGAAGCTGCCGTCGCGGCGGCCGGGCGCGACATCGCATTCGACGCCGGCATCGATCCCGCACTGGAGATCAATGCGGATCCCGAGCAACTCTACCGAATCCTGCTCAACCTTGTGCGCAATGCCGCCGAAGCGCTGGCGCGAACGCCTGGCGCGCGCGTCGCCGTTTCCGCCGAGCGGGCAGGTTCTACTGTCTCGATCGAGGTCGCCGACAATGGCGCCGGCATCCCGGACGCACTGCGCGGCCGGTTGTTCGAACCCTTTGCACTTTCCTCGCCAGCCGGCGGAACGGGACTGGGACTCGCCATCGCGCGCGACCTTGCCCGGGCGCATGGCGGCGACGTTGCGCTGATATCTACCGGTGCCTCCGGCACGGTGTTTCGCATCACGATTCCGGACCGGGAGGAAGGCTGAAGCATGGCCTGGGATCCCCAACTATATCTTTCCTTTGGTGCCGAGCGCACCAGGCCCGCCGCAGAATTGCTCGGACGCGTGGCGCTGGATGCGCCGGCGCGAGTCGTCGATCTCGGTTGCGGTCCCGGCAACTCGACGGCGCTGCTCGTCGCGCGCTGGCCGCAAGCTGAGGTCGAAGGCGTCGACAGTTCGCCCGAGATGCTGGAGGAGGCGCGCGCCGCGGGAATTTCGGCGCGATGGACGTGTGCCGATATTACGTCGTGGAAATCGTCATCGCGTTGCGATGTGATTTATTCCAACGCCACGTTTCAGTGGCTGCCCGATCACGCCAGGCTGCTGCCGCGTCTCGCGTCGTATTTGCCGCCGAACGGCGTTCTGGCTTTTCAGGTGCCGAGCAATTTCGGCGAGCTCTCCCATACCCTGATCCATGAAACAGTGGCCGATGGGCCCTGGGCAGGCAGGCTTGCCGATGCACGCATGGGAGACGTGCTGGAGGGGGAACGTTATTTCGACATTCTGGAGCCGCATGTTTCGCAGATCGACATCTGGGAAGCCCGCTACATTCAGGTGCTCTCGGGTGACGATGCCGTTTACCGCTGGATGATGGGAACGGGTTTGCGCCCTTTCGCCAATGCGCTCGAGGGTGACGAGCGAGAGGCATTTCTCGCGGAATACCGCCGCCGCGTTGGCCTCGCCTATCCCATGCGCAAAAGCGGGATAACCCTTTATCCCTTCCAGCGCTTGTTCTGCGTCGCGCGCCGGTAACGCGAATCTTCAATCCCCCATCGCATTGCCGTCGCGACGCGGGTCGGCGCCGCCGACATAGCCGCGCTTTGTCTGTTCGATGATGTGTGAGCCGCTTTGGAGTTCATGCAGCACCACCGTGTGCCCCATCGCGGTGAGGCTCGAGGCGAATTCGTCGATGGGCGTGTTCTTTTCGAGAATCGTGGGGCCGTTCAGATTGGCGACATGCGGCAATGCCGCTGTCGTCTGGGGGTCGAGGCCGCCATCGAGCATGCCGATGATCGACTGCGCCACATAGTCGATGATGACCGGGCCGCCGGGCGAACCCAGCGCGATCTTGAATTTGCCGTCGGGGTCGAACACGATCGTGGGCGCCATCGCACTCATCGGCCGTTTGCCGGGGGCCGGCGCATTGGCGACGGCTTTGCCGTCATGCACGGGCTCGAAGGAAAAGTCCGTGAGCTGATTGTTGAGGAAAAAGCCCTTTGCCATCACTTCGGAGCCCAGCACGAACTCGATGGTCGTGGTCATCGACACGACTTCGCCGCGGCTGTCGACAATGGAGAGATGACTGGTTCCGGGCAGCTGCGGCGTGCGCTGCGGCGCAAAATCGAGCGACGCGCGATTCATCGGCGGCGTGCCGGCCGCAGCCTTTCCCATATCGCGCGCGGGATCGATGAGCGCGGTGCGCTGCGCCAGATAGGCTTTATCCAGCAATCCCGAAACCGGCACGCGCACGACATCGGGATCGGCGACATACATGGCACGGTCGGCAAAGGCGAGCCGGCTCGCCTGCGTGAAGAGGTGAATCCCGCTCAGCGTTTCCGGCTGCAACTGGCTTGAGGGAAAGCGTTCGAGCATGCCCAGCATCTGCAGGATCGAGACGCCGCCGGAGCTTGGCGGCCCCATCGAGCAGAGCCTGTAGAGGCGATAGGTGCCGCAAACGGGGGGGCGTTCCCGCGCGGCATAGCCGGCAAGATCGGCCGGCGTCATGCCGCCGGGATTGACCGGCGCATGCTGCACGGCATCGACGATCGCCTGGGCGATGGTTCCGGTGTAGAATGCCCGCGCGCCGCCTTGGGCGATGGCGCGCAGGGTTTGCGCAAGCTCGGGATTTTTCAGGATATCGCCGGCGGCGACCGGTGTGCCGTCGGGCTTGTAGAAATAGCGCTTCACATCCGGCATGCGCCCCATTTCGGGCAATTCGCGCAGCTCCGCGGCAAGCTTTTTGCCGACGGGGAAGCCGTTCTGCGCGAGTTCGATGGCGGGCTGAAACAGCGCGGCCCAGGGCAGGCGTCCGTATGTCTTGTGGGCAAGCTCGAGCACGGCCACGTCGCCGGGCACGCCGACCGAAAGGCCGCCGGGAATCGCATCCATGTGCGCGCGCGGCCTGCCGCTGGCGTCGAGGAACATGCCGGGGGAAGCCGACGCCGGCGCGGTCTCGCGGCCGTCGAAACTTGTCAGGTGTTTCTTCGAGGCATCCCAAACAAGAAGAAAGGCGCCCCCGCCAATGCCCGAGGATTCGGGCTCCACGAGCGTGAGCACCATTTGTGCCGCGATCGCCGCATCCACCGCGGAGCCGCCCTTGCGCAGCATCTCGAGACCGGCCTTCGTCGCATAGGGATTCGCCGTCGCGATCATGTCGTGCGCGGCGGGTTTCTCCGCGGCTCCCGCCGGCAAAGCCGCGAACATCAGCAACGCCAGCATCGGGCCGTGCCATCGAGACATTGTCATTCCTCTCTCTTTCGGCCTCTCTCTTTCGGCCTTGGCCGTGAACGGATAGCGTGCCCCGCCATGACAAGTCCGGGCCAACGCAATCTCATTACCGATGTAGCGGGCCTGACGGTAGGCCATGCCGAGGATTTCGACGTCTGCACGGGTGTCACGGTTCTGCTGGCGCGGGAAGCCGTCGCGGCGGCAGTCGATGTGCGGGGCGGCGCGCCGGGAACGCGCGAAACGGAATCGCTCGATCCGGTGAGCCTGGGTGGCGTCGTCGATGCGATTGCGCTCGCCGGCGGCTCGGTCTACGGCCTCGATGCCGCAAGCGGCGTCACCGCGTGGCTGGGTGGACGCGGCCGCGGCTTTCGCCTTGCGGAGGGGCTACCGGCTGTCCCCATCGTGCCGGCGGCAATCATTTTCGATCTCGCCAATGGCGGCAACAAAAGCTGGGGCGAATCGCCGCCCTATCGCGCCCTCGGGCTCGCGGCCGTGGCGTCCGCGAGCGAAAGCTTCGCCCTGGGCAATGCGGGCGCGGGACTTGGCGCGCGCGCGGGCATCTACAAGGGCGGCACGGGAAGCGCATCGGCGGTGAGCGACGACGGCTTCACGGTGGGGGCGCTGGTCATCGTCAACGCCGTCGGCTCGCCGCTCATTCCGGGCACCGACGTTTTCTGGGCCTTTGCACTTGAGCAGGACGGCGAATTCGGCGACCGGCGCCCGCGCACAGATTCGCCACCTTTCGATCTCGACCTGCCGGCGGATATCAAGCGGCCGGCGCGCGCGGGCGCGAATACGACGATCGCCATTGTGGCGACCGATGCGGCGCTGACACGCGTGGAGCTCAAGCGCGTAGCCATCATGGCGGCCGACGGGTTCGCCCGCGCCCTTCGCCCGGTGCACACACCCTTCGACGGCGATACGGTGTTCGCGCTTTCGACCGCGAAAAAACCGCTCGGCGAGCCGCGCGGTCTCGATGTGATGCGCATGGGCTCGCTCGCCGCGGATTGCCTGGCGCGCGCCATCGCCCGCGGCATTTACGAAGCCCGCAGTCTGGGTTCCATCGCGGGCTACCGCGAGATTTTCGCAACGGAGGAAAATCACGCGTGAGCGCCGAAGAAAATCGAATTCTCACACCCCTATCGAGACGCGCCTTCGCGGCAACCGGCCTCGTTGCCGGCTTCACGCTGGCGGCGGGACCGCTGCGTGCCGATGCCATCGTTACCGATGCCGACGGGCTCGTTGCGGGCGAAGTGGGCGTGCCGGTTTCCGACGGGACCGTGCCGGCCTATCGCGCGAAGCCGAAAGCG
>Ga0208849_1002258_pt1 | contig 10928 bp, 9 predicted proteins | sample NGESurdeep072012_10_FD_184470 | JGI IMG/M metagenome (GOLD analysis project Ga0208849, IMG submission 184470) | Arctic peat soil microbial communities from Barrow, Alaska - NGEE Surface sample 53-3 deep-072012 (SPAdes) | ecosystem: Environmental > Terrestrial > Soil > Wetlands > Peat ...
AATCGCGGCAAGGTCTATTGGCTGCGGGTGTTCGAGCTGCCGCAGGCCGGACGCGGCTCGCGCGGCAAGCCGATCGTCAATCTGCTGCCGCTTGAGGACGGCGAGAAGATCAATGCCGTGCTGCCGGTCAAGCAATTCGACGAACAGCATCACGTGTTCATGGCCACCAGCAGCGGCACGGTCAAGAAGACTCCGCTGACGGCATTTTCGCGGCCCCGTGCCAGCGGCATCATCGGCCTGGACCTGCGCGGTGATGACACGCTGGTGGCAGTCGCGCTCACCGACGGCACCTGCGACATCCTGCTGTGCACCAGCGGCGGCAAGGCTATTCGCTTCCACGAAGAGGAAGTGCGGCCCATGGGCCGCGAGGCTGCGGGCGTGCGCGGCGTCAGGCTCGGAACCGGGCAGCGGCTGATCGCGCTGCTGGTGCTCGGCGAGGGACATGTGCTCACCGCCTCCGAGAACGGCTACGGCAAACTCACGCCGCTGGATGATTTCCCGAGTCACGGCCGCGGCGGTCAGGGCGTGATCGCACTGCAGACCACGGATCGCAACGGCGCCACCGTGGCGGCGCTGCAGGTGCGCGCTGACCAGGAATTGATGCTGATCAGTTCCACCGGCACGCTGGTGCGCACTCCGGTGGCGGATATATCGGTGGTCGGCCGCAACACTCAGGGCGTGCGGCTGATCCGGCTCGCGGAAGGCGAACGACTGACCGGTGTCGAGCGAGTCGAGGGGCTCGAAGTGGCCGAGGATGCGTCACAGGCCGACAGCGCCGGCAGCTCCTCAGAGGAAATGAGCCCGCTCTAATGTCGAAGGCAGGATGGTCGCGTGCGCGTATTTAATTTTGCGGCGGGCCCGGCGGCGCTGCCGCTGGAAGTATTGCAACAGGTAGGCGATGAACTGAGCGACTGGCACGGCAGCGGCATGTCGGTCATGGAGATCAGCCATCGCAGCAAGGCGTTCCTGGCAGTCGCGCGCGAGGCCGAAGCCGATCTGCGCACGCTGCTGTCGATTCCCGCGGGCTACAGGGTATTGTTCCTGCAGGGCGGTGCGACCGCCCAGTTCTCGGCCATTCCGATGAATCTGGCCGGCAGCGACAGCCGTGTCGACTACGTCAACACCGGATCCTGGTCCAGGAAAGCGCTTGCCGAGGCCGCGCGGTATTGCCACGTCAATGTGGCCGCCGACGCGGGCGGGAACTACAACAGCGTGCCGCCGCAAAGCGCATGGAAGCTCACTCCCGGGGCAGCCTACCTGCACTACACGCCCAACGAGACCATCGGCGGAGTTGAATTTCCATTCGTGCCCGCGATCAGCGTGCCGCTGGTGGCGGACATGTCGTCGACGATCCTGTCGCGCCCGATCGAGGTCAGCCGCTTCGGATTGATCTATGCCGGTGCGCAGAAGAACATCGGACCATCGGGGCTGTGCGTGGTAATCGTGCGCGAGGAGCTGATCGGCCACGCCCGTCCCGGAACGCCGTCAGTCTGGGACTTCAAGGCCATGGCCGATGAAGGCTCCATGCTCAATACGCCGCCGACCTTTGGCTGGTATTTCGCCGGACTGGTGTTCAAATGGCTGCTCAACCAGGGGGGTCTTGCGGCCGTGGCAGATCGCAATCGCGCCAAGGCGCAGCTGCTCTACCGCACCATCGACGAGTCGGGCTTCTACCGCAATCCGGTCGACCCCGGCTGCCGTTCGTGGATGAATGTGCCATTCACGCTGGCGCAGCCGCAGCTCGATCAGAGCTTTCTCAGCGAGGCGCGCGCTGCCGGACTGGCCAATCTCGAGGGCCATCGCTCGGTCGGCGGTATGCGCGCCAGCCTATACAATGCCATGACGCTCGAGGGCGTCACGGCGTTGACCGACTTCATGCGCGAGTTTGCGCGCCGCCACGGCTAGGGTAGCGACGATGGGCTTTCGAATCCTGACATTGAATCAGATCAGCGTGCGCGGGCTGGAACGCCTGCCGCGAGATCAGTACGAGGTCGCCTCGGAGATTGGTCATCCGCACGCGGTGCTGCTGCGATCTGCGGACATGCATGCCATGCCGCTCCCGGCCTCGGTGCTGGCGGTCGCGCGCGCCGGGGCGGGTACCAACAACATCCCGGTGGCGGCACTGTCCAGGCGCGGCGTACCGGTATTCAACGCGCCGGGCGCCAATGCCAATGCGGTCAAGGAGCTGGTTCTGGCCGGACTGTTCCTGGCGGCACGCAACATCTGCCAGGCCTGGGCTTACGCGCGCGAACTCGAGGGCGCCAATGCCGCCATCAACGAGGCAGTCGAGAAGGGCAAGTCGCGCTACCTCGGCTTCGAGCTTCCCGGCCGGACACTGGGTGTGGTCGGGCTGGGCGCAGTCGGTGTCGAGGTGGCGAACAGCGCCGAAGCGCTTGGAATGAAGGTGCTCGGCTACGATCCGCAGATTACCGTGCAGCGCGCCTGGCAGCTGTCTTCCTCGGTGCAGCAGGCGCTATCGCTCGATGACCTGTTCGCGCGCTCCGACATGATCAGCGTGCATGTGCCGTTGCTGGATGCCACCCGCGGACTGGTCAATGCCGCGCGGCTGCGCCTGCTGCGTCCCGGCGGCGTGATCCTGAACTTTGCACGTGCGCCGATCGTGGTGGAAGCCGATGTCGTGGCGGCGCTCGACGCCGGGCATCTGCACGCCTATGTGTGCGATTTCCCGAGCCAGGCCCTGAAGAATCATGCGCGCGCGATCACCTTGCCGCACCTGGGCGCCTCGACCCTGGAGGCCGAGGAGAATTGCGCCATGATGGTTGCCGACACACTGCGCGAGTTTCTCGAGCACGGCAACATCCGCAACTGCGTGAACTTTCCCGAAGCGGTACTGCCGCGCCAGCCCGGTTCGCAGCGCATCGCGATCGCCAACAGCAACGTGCCAAATATGGTCGGACAGATCTCCACCTGTCTGGCCGGTGCCGGACTGAATATCGCTGAACTGCTCAATCGCTCGCGCGGCGAATATGCCTTCACGCTCATCGATGCGGAAGGCGCGGCCGACGAGGTGCTGATAGAGCGGCTGCGCGCGATCGAGGGCGTGCTGTCGGCGCGGCTCGTGCGCCCACCGGAGTGATGCGCATGAGCCCTAAGAAGCAGCGACGCCCGGCGGCCGCAAGGTCGCGGAACCAGGTCAACGCGCCGGCCGGACTCGAGCAGCTCAGGGCGCGCATCGATGAGGTCGATGAGCAGTTGCATCTGCTGTTGAACCAGCGCGCACGGCTGGCGCAGCAGGCGGCCATTTCCAAACATAGCGACGGCCACACGGTGGATTTCTACCGTCCCGAGCGCGAGGCGGAAGTTCTGCGCCGCGCGCTCGAGCGCAATCCCGGGCCGCTGCGCAATGAAGAGGTGGTGCGGCTGTTCCGCGAGATCATGTCGGCCTGTCTGGCGCAGGAACAGCCGCTCAAGGTGGCCTTTCTCGGTCCCGAAGGCACTTTTACGCAGGCGGCGGTGCTGCGGCATTTCGGTCAGTCGGTGCGCGCGCTGGCGCTGTCGACGGTCGATGAGGTGTTCCAGGAGGTGGAATCGGCTAGCGCCGATTTCGGCGTCGTGGCGATCGAGAATTCCAGCGAAGGCACCATCACCAACACACTGGATCGCTTTCTGGCCAGCGCGCTGCACATCTGCGGCGAGATCGAACTGCGCATTCATCACTGCCTCATGGGGAAAATGGATTCACTCGAGCGGGTGCAACGCGTGTGTTCGCATAGCCAGGCGTTGGCGCAATGCCGCGGCTGGCTCAATGAGCACCTGCCCGACTGCGAGCGCGTGCCGGTGGCCAGCAATGCCGAGGGCGCACGGCGCGCGCGCGATGAGCTGGGCACGGCTGCCATTGCCGGCGATACCGCGGCACAGGTGTACGGTCTGAACCTGCTCGCGCGCGAGATCGAGGATCGCTCCGACAACAGCACGCGCTTCCTGGTGCTCGGCCGCAAACTGCTGCGCCCGAGCGGCGCCGACCGTACCACCCTGCTGCTGTCGGCACGCGATACGCAAATACCGGGGGCCCTGCAGCGTCTGCTCGAGCCGCTGGCGCGCTTTGGCATCAGCATGAGTCGCATCGAGTCGCGACCCTCACGGCGGCGCAAGTGGGACTACGTATTCTTTATCGACATCGAAGGCCACGCCGAGGATGCACCGGTGCGCAAGGCGCTGGCAGTGCTCAAGCGCAGGGCCTCGTTGTTCCGCGTGCTCGGTTCCTATCCGCGAGCGCTGCTCTAGCCGCATGAGTCATTACGGGCATCCCGGCCAGCTTGCCGTGGCGGCGGTGCGTGACTTGACGCCCTACGTGCCGGGCAAACCCGCGTCCGAACTGGAACGCGAGCTCGGTATTGAAAGCATCACCAAGCTGGCCTCGAACGAGAATCCCTACGGGCCCAGCCCGCGCTCGCTGGCGGCGATGCGCGCGGCGCTCGAACAGGTCTGGTTGTATCCCGACGGCGCCAGCCATGGTCTGAAGCAGGCCCTGGCGCGTCATCTCGGGGTTGAGGCCGCGGCTCTGACTACCGGCAACGGCTCCAACGATCTGCTGATGCTGCTCGCGCAGGCGTTTTTGACTCCGGGGCACAGCGCCATCTACTCGCAGTATGGGTTCGCGATCTACCCGATCGTGATCCAGGCGGCCGGGGCTCGCGGCATTGAAGTACCGGCACTGGGCCGCGGCAGCCCGATGCCTCTCGGGCACGATCTGCCGGCGATGGGCGACGCCATTGCAGCGGATACGCGCCTGGTGTTCGTGGCCAATCCGAACAACCCCACCGGCACGTGGGCCGGCACCGCGGCGGTCAAGCAACTGCTGGAGCGCGCCCCGTCATCGACGCTGGTGGTGCTGGATGAAGCCTACGTGGAATACGGGCGCGAACGCGGCACGCAGGACGGGGTTGCATGGCTGTCCGAACATCCGAACCTGGTGATCCTGCGCACGTTCTCCAAAGCCTATGGCCTGGCCGGCGCGCGCGTGGGCTACGCCATCTCGCATCCGGAAGTCGCCGAAGTGCTCAACCGCCTGCGGCCAGCGTTCAATGTCAATTCAATTGCGCAGGCGGGCGCGATTGCCGCACTGGAAGACCAGCAGCATATGCGTCATGCGGTGGCGGCCACCATGCAGGAGCTGACCCGCGTGGAGGCGGCGATGGCTCGCCTGGGGTTGTGGTGCGCGCCTTCGGCGTGCAATTTCCTGCTGGTGCACTTTGGCGCACGGGCGGCCCAGGTGTTCGAGCGCTTGCTGCAGGTGGGACTGATTGTGCGACCGGTCGCCGGTTATGGCCTGGGGGAGTATCTGCGCGTGTCGATTGGCTTGCCGCAGGACAACGATCGGTTGCTGCGCGCGCTGCCAGCGGTTTTGCAATGAATGGCGCAACGCTCCGTCACTACCTGGCGCAGCCTGTGCGGGGCGTTGCCGGGGAACTGGCGGTTCCCGGCGACAAATCGATCTCGCACCGCGCGCTCATGCTGGGCGGCATCGCCGAGGGCCGCACGGAAATCGAAGGCTTCCTCGCCAGTGAGGATTGCCTGGCTACGCTGAGCGCATTGCGCGCGCTCGGCGTGCAGATCGAACGGCCGGGCGAATGCCAGGTACGGGTGTTCGGGGCCGGGCGCTCGGGGCTGCGCCCGGCGGCCGACCGGCTTGACATGGGGAACGCCGGCACGGCGATGCGTCTGTTCATGGGATTGCTGGCCGGAGAGCGATTCGACAGCACGCTGGTGGGTGATGCCTCGTTGATGCGCCGCCCGATGGAACGGGTGGCGACACCGTTGCGGGCCATGGGCGCGCAGATCCAGACGCTCGAAGGCAGGCCGCCGGTCCGGATTCGCGGCGGTGCCGCTCTGCACGGCATCGACTACACCATGCCCATGGCCAGCGCGCAGGTGAAATCCGCGTTGCTGCTGGCGGCGTTGTCGGCCCAGGGACGCACCAGCGTCAGCGAGCCGGCGCCCACGCGGGATCACACCGAGCGCATGCTGCGCGATTTTGGAGTGGCTGTGGCTCGCGACGGCGCTCGCATCAGCATCGAGGGTGGTGCCAGCCTGGTCGGCTGTCCGGTGCAGGTGCCGGGTGATTTTTCATCGGCAGCGTTTTTCATCGTCGCCGGGTGCCTTGCCGCCAGCAACGGTCTGACGCTGCGCGGCGTTGGCATCAATCCCACGCGCACCGGCCTGCTCGACATGCTCAGACTCATGGGCGCGGATATTCGCGTCGAGCCGCACGCCGGCGAGGGTGCGGAGCCGATCGCCGACATTCATGTGCGCGCGAGCGCACTGCGCGCCATCCGCGTGCCCGAACAGCTGGTGCCACTGGCGATCGATGAGTTTCCGGTGTTCTTCATCGCCGCCGCCGCCGCGCGCGGCGAGACGCTGGTGACCGGCGCTGCGGAATTGCGCGTCAAGGAAAGTGATCGGCTCGTGGTCATGGCCGCAGGCCTCAAGGCCGTAGGCATCGAGTGCGAGTTGCTGAACGATGGCTTGCGCATCCAGGGCGGACAGATACGTGGCGGCCGGGTGGACAGCCATGGCGATCATCGCATTGCCATGGCCTTTGCAATCGCAAGCGTGGTAGCGCAGCAGAACATAGAGATTGACGACGTCGCCAACGTCGCCACCTCCTTCCCAGGATTTCCGGCGCTGGCCCGCTCGGTCGGGCTGGCATTGCAGGACGCTGCTTGAGCCCGGTGGTCACGATTGACGGGCCCAGCGGCTCGGGCAAAGGCACCGTGAGCCGGCTATTGGCCCGCCGCAGCGGCTGGCACCTGCTCGACAGCGGCGCGCTCTATCGACTGGTGGCGCTCGCGGGCACGCTGGCGGGCGCCGCGGCGGAGGATGTCGAGGCGCACGCCCGCCTGGCTCAGCACATGCGCGTGGATTTCAGCAGCGATGCACAGGGTGCGGAGCGCGTACTGCTCGACGGCCGCGAGATAGGCGGTCTGCTGCGGACGGAGGCCGCGGGCGCGGGCGCCTCGCGCGTGGCCGCCTGGCCGCCGGTGCGCCAGGCCCTGCTAGAGCGCCAGCGCGCGTTCGCGCGCCACCCCGGCCTGATCGCCGATGGGCGCGACATGGGCACCGTGGTTTTCCCGAGTGCCGAGCTCAAAATATTCCTTACCGCGAGCAGCGAGGAACGGGCCCGGCGACGCTATAAGCAGTTGAAAGACAAGGACTCTAATGTTACGCTTGCGGCCCTTTCGCTCGAGATTGCGGAGCGCGACCGGCGTGACACGACACGATCCGCGGCGCCGCTCGTGCCGGCTGCAGACGCGATCGTTCTGGACTCGACGGCGCTGGATGCGGCCGAAGTGACGGACGAGATCTATGCGCACGGCCGCTCCCGGTTGCTGTGGCCGTAAGGGCGCGCGTCGGTGGGGGGAAGGGAGTTTTAGGTCGGGGCCGCAGGATGCGGCGCCCTGTTTGTTTTAACCCGTGGGGCCGGAGGCGCTGCGGAGCGTAGAGCACGGTTACGTGCGAGAGAGCGTATGAGCGAAAGTTTCAGCGAAATGTTCGAGCAGAGCCTGGCCAATCAGCGGATTCGGCCTGGCATGATCCTGACCGGGCTGGTAATCGATGTGGGTCCCGATGTCGTCATCGTCAATGTCGGACTCAAGTCCGAGGCGGTCATCCCGCTCGACCAGTTCAAGAATGAACGCGGCGAGATAGAAGTTAAAGCGGGCGAATCCGTCGAGGTTGCGCTCGATTCGGTGGAAGACGGTACCGGCGAGACGCGGCTGTCGCGCGAGAAGGCCAAGCGAGCGCGCACCTGGACGCGCCTTGAGCAGGCGTTCACTGCCGGCGAGATCGTGATAGGCATCATTTCTGGCCGGGTCAAGGGTGGCTTCACGGTCGAAATCGAACACGTGCGCGCTTTCCTGCCAGGGTCGCTGGTGGACGTGCGGCCGGTTCGCGACACCGCTTACCTCGAGAACAAACCGCTCGAGTTCAAAGTCATCAAGCTCGATCAGAAGCGCAACAACGTGGTGGTGTCGCGGCGCGCGGTCGTGGAACAGGAGTTCTCGGCCGAACGCAGTGCCTTGATGGACAATCTGCAGGAAGGCGCAGTGGTGCGCGGTTCGGTCAAGAACCTGACTGACTATGGCGCGTTCGTCGATCTGGGCGGCATCGACGGCCTGCTGCATATCACCGACATGGCCTGGAAGCGCGTCAAGCATCCTTCCGAGGTGGTCAAGGTCGGCGACGAGATTGACGTACGCATTCTCAAATTCGATCGCGAGCGCTCGCGGGTATCGCTCGGGCTCAAACAGCTCGGCGCGGATCCGTGGGAAAATATAGCCCGTCGCTATCCGCCCAACACGCGCGTGTTCGGCAAGGTCACCAACATCGCCGACTACGGTGCATTCGTTGAGATCGAAGACGGCGTCGAAGGCCTGGTGCACGTCTCGGAAATGGATTGGACCAACAAGAACGTCAATCCCGCCAAGGTTGTGCACACCGGTCAGGAAGTCGAGGTCATGGTGCTCGACGTGGACGAGGAGCGGCGCCGCATCTCGCTCGGCCTCAAACAATGCAAGGCCAATCCGTGGAAGGAATTCGCCGAGAACCACAATCGCGGCGATCACGTGTCGGGGCAGATCAAGTCGATCACCGACTTCGGTATCTTCATCGGCCTGCCGGGCAATATCGACGGGCTGGTGCATCTGTCCGATATCTCCTGGGATCTGACCGGCGAGGAAGCAGTACGCAACTACCAGAAGGGTCAGCAAGTCGAGGCCATGGTGCTGTCGATCGACCCCGAGCGTGAGCGCATATCGCTCGGCATCAAGCAGCTCGCCAAGGATCCGTTTTCGGCTTTCGTGGCCGAGAATCCCAAGGGCAGCATCGTCAAGGGCACGGTCAAGGAAGTCGATGCCCGCGGCGCGGTCATCGACCTGGGTAACGGCATCGACGGACAGCTGCGCGCCTCGGAGTTGAGCCGCGATCGCATCGACGATGCGCGTGCCGTGCTCAACGTCGGCGATGAGGTCGAGTCGAAATTCATTGGTGTGGATCGCAAGACGCGCACCATCTCGTTGTCGATCAAGGCCAAGGAAGTGCACGAAGAAGCCGAGGCGGTGCAGAGTTATCGCTCCGATGCGCCGGCCTCGACCTCCGGGACCAGTCTTGGCGATCTGCTCAAGGAGCAGATCAATACCTCCGAGCGCAGCTGAGCGCATCAGCCAGGGCCGGCGGTGCTATGACAAAATCGGAACTGATCGAGATCATTACGGCGAAGCAGAAGCATTTGCCGGCCAAGGACGTGGAGCTCGCTCTCAAGCAAATGCTCGAGATCATGAGCGACTCGCTGGCACAGGGCGATCGCATCGAGATCCGGGGCTTTGGCAGCTTCTCGCTGCATTTTCGTCCGCCACGTCAGGGGCGCAATCCCAAGACCGGTGAAGCGGTGGCATTGGCAGGCAAGTACGTGCCGCACTTCAAGCCCGGCAAGGACCTGCGCGAGCGCGTCAACAGCGGCGCCGACCGGCCGATTCGCGATTGAGCGGGCGGACGCTGCCAGTACCTGGCAGCGCGGCACCGGCTGGTATTCTTTACTGTCGCCAGCGCCGCCACACTCGCCTAACATCAGCCTAATCTCATTTACCAAGGATCAAAGCTGTGGCCGCGAAAACTATTCGAACCGCAGTGTTTCCAGTGGCTGGCCGCGGCACGCGATTCCTGCCGGCCACCAAAGCCAGCCCGAAGGAAATGTTGCCCGTGGTCGACAAGCCGCTGATTCAGTACGCGGTGGAAGAGGCGATCGCCGCCGGCGCCGAGCGGCTGGTGTTCGTCACCGGCGCTTCCAAACGCGCGATCGAAGATCATTTCGATGCCGACGAGGAACTCGAGAAGCTGCTGGAATCGCAGGGCAAATCGGAACTCGCGCACCAGGTGCGAAGCGTGCTGCCAGGTGGCGCCTCGTGCATCTATATTCGCCAGCCCGCGCCGCTCGGTCTTGGGCACGCCGTTCTGTGTGCCCGTCCGGTGGTCGGCGACGAGCCGTTCTTCGTGCACCTGGCCGATGATCTGATCGATGCCGAAGTGCCGTGCCTCAAGCAAATGGCCGCGACCTACGCACAGCGCGGCGGCAGCGTGCTCGGGGTCGAGGAAGTGCCGCACAGCGACACCGACAAATACGGCATCGTTGAGGTTGAACCCGGCGAGGGACCGGTAAGCCGGATCAAGAGCATTGTCGAGAAGCCCAAGCCCGCGGTGGCGCCGTCAAATCTGGCGGTAGTCGGGCGCTACGTGCTGATGCCCTCGATCTTCGAGCAGCTCGAGCAGGTGGGACAGGGTGCCGGCGGCGAGATTCAGTTGACCGACGGCATCGCCCGCCTGATGAAGCATGAGGCGGTTTATGCGCACCGGTTCACGGGCCGACGCTTTGACTGTGGCAACAAGCTCGGATATCTGCAGGCGACGGTGGAACTGTCGCTCATCCATCCCATCCTGGGTGACGACTTTCGCCGCTACCTGCTCGACGTCGCGGCTCGATTAGGGCGTTAGCGGCGTGACGCTGGTCACACTGCGCCGCGGCCTTCCGCGGCGTCATAAGTTTCTGATAGTAAAATAAAAATAGCCCACGTGGCCCTGCGGTAGCGATCCCGGCTGCCTTCAAGAAACGCTGCGCGCGGCCGATAGCTCCATCGGGATCGCTTCAAACCGGTAGTGGCTGCGCATGTTATCGATCATCGGCTCCATCCTCGTTTTGGGAAGCGTTCTCGGCAGCTTCATGATGGAAGGCGGCAGCGTCCTGCTGCTGTGGCACCCGAGTGAATTCATCATCATCCTCGGCGCGGCTCTGGGCGCATTCCTGACCAGCAATCCGCTCAAGGTGGTGAAGGGATCATTCGCCGCCAGCATCGGTTTGCTCAAGGGACCGCGTTATGGTCGCGCGGATTATCTCGATCTGCTCAAGCTGCTCTACG
>Ga0208849_1002259_pt1 | contig 10928 bp, 9 predicted proteins | sample NGESurdeep072012_10_FD_184470 | JGI IMG/M metagenome (GOLD analysis project Ga0208849, IMG submission 184470) | Arctic peat soil microbial communities from Barrow, Alaska - NGEE Surface sample 53-3 deep-072012 (SPAdes) | ecosystem: Environmental > Terrestrial > Soil > Wetlands > Peat ...
GAACTGAGATGTGGAACTACGGTCCTGAGGTGGAGAAGATCCTGACGCAATACGATGAACTTCGCTATCGTCTCATGCCGTACATCTACTCGGCTGCCTGGGGCGTCACGGACCGCGGAGAAACGATCATGCAGGCGTTGCCGTTTGTCTACCCGAATGACGCTGCAGTGAGAGATGTCGGCGATGAATTTCTGTTTGGCAATTCGCTGTTGGTCAATCCCGTGACGCAGCCGAATGCAACGAGCCGGAACGTGATCCTGCCTGCCGGCGATGACTGGGTGGACTTCTGGACTGGAAAAACCTATCACGGCGGACAGACGATTGTGGCTGATGCCCCATTGGATCAGATTCCATTATCGGTGAAGGCAGGCAGCATTGTTCCCTTGGGGCCTCGAGTGCAGTCCACGGCAGATGCAGAAGACCCCCTGGAGATTCGTATCTATGGCGGAAAAGACGCCGACTTCGTGCTCTATGAGGACAGCGGGGATGGTTACGCATACGAGCATGGCAGCAGAGCAACGATCCACCTGCATTGGGATGATCATCGCAAGACGCTCTTGATCGGAGATCGCTCCGGTGCGTTCTCGGGCATGCCGAGCAAACAAACATTCCATATCGTGTTGGTGAAAGAGGAGCATGGTACCGGAATTGAGCCGGAGGCGACGCCGGATCGTACGGGAACCTATGTAGGGCATGAGATGACGATCATTCTCGGCAACGAAGGCTAAGCATCTCGGTAAGTTAGATAGTTGCAGCGGCGAGCCAGGGCCGTGCGATTCAAATGGTGTTGAAGCAATAGAAAATCCAGGCAGCACGTGCATCCGCACCGCCGACGATGAAGGGCAGATTTAACCGAACTCTTATCGAATAAGGGCAGCAAACTTCAATCTGTGCTCCGAGCAGTCTGTCTCGATGGGCAACAAATCAGATTATGAGTTCAGAGAGGAAAGCATGAGAAGTTTCAGAATACATTTGGGGGCAGTTGCAGTGTTGTGCTGTAGCTGGAGTGTTCTAGGCCAGCAGAAGCCTGCGTATCTTGACACCAGCCTGCCGCCTGAGCAACGCGCAGCTGATCTTGTGCAGCGCATGACGCTCGAAGAAAAGGCTTCGCAAATGGTGAATGGTTCGCGCGCCATTCCGCGGTTCAACGTTTCAGCTTACAACTGGTGGAGCGAGGCTCTCCACGGCGTGATCGACAATGGCGTAACCGAGTTTCCTGAGCCGATCGGCCTGGCTGCGACTTTCGACTTGCCGGAAGTCCATGCCATGGCGACCGACATCGGGATCGAGGGGCGCATTAAGCATGTGCAGGATGTGCCGGCTGGTCTGACCGGCAACAAGGGGGGCCTGGACTTCTGGGCCCCGAATCTAAACCTTTTTCGCGACCCGCGTTGGGGGCGCGGCCAGGAGACCTACGGCGAGGACCCGTTCCTCATCGGTCGAATGGGTGTGGCGTTCGTCACTGGCATGCAGGGAGACGATCCGAAGTATTACCGCGTCATCGCGACACCTAAACACTTTGTTGTACACAGCGGCCCGGAGCCAACGCGGCATTTTGCCGATGTAGACGTGAGCAAGCACGACGAGCTTGACAGCAATGAGCCGGGTTTCCGCGCCGCCGTTGTTGAAGGCAACGCCGGATCAGTCATGTGCGCCTACAATGCCATCAACGGGCAGCCGGCGTGCGCTGACCAGTACCTGCTTCAGGATCAGCTTCGTGATAAATGGGGCTTTCAGGGATATGTTGTTTCCGACTGCGGCGCGGTTCGCGATATATTCTCCGGCCACGATTACCGGGCGACCCTACCTCAGGCTGCCGCCATTTCGGTCGTGCGCGGCATGGACAATGAGTGTTTCGGGGCTGGCAGAGACCCCGACGAATACGACTACAAGCCGTATCTCGAGGCTGTGCAGCAGGGCTATCTGCCCGAGAGTGCGATGGACACCGCACTCATTCGCCTTTTTACCGCGAGGATCAAGCTGGGCATGTTTGACCCGCCCGATATGGATCCTTACTCCAAGATCGATGAGAAGGAACTCAGCAGCCCGGAGCACCGCGAACTGGCACGCAAGCTGGCGAATGAGTCGATGGTCCTCTTGAAGAACGATGGCACCCTGCCACTGAAGACCAGTGGCATCAAGATCGCCGTTATCGGGCCTCTTGCAAATCAAACCCGAGTTCTACTCGGCAACTACAACGGAACGCCAACGCATACGGTGTCGATCCTCGAAGGTCTGCGCAAGGAGTTCGCGGGCGCCAGCATTCAGTACTTGCCGGGAACGCAGTTCCTGAGCCTCGATGCGGATCCCGTACCCGCCTCCGCGCTGACATTCGACGGAAAGCCAGGCATCAAGGCCAGCTACTCCAAACTCGACATGAGTGACATTAACCATCCTGAGGCCATGAAAGCGCTAGCGGTGCGCACGGAACCCGGGATTAATGCTTCTGCTCAGCCTTTGCCGGCTGAAGTTGCCAATGTTCAGCCGCTCAGCATCCGCTGGGAGGGCGAGATTACAGCACCCGAGACGGGCGACTACAACCTTGGCCTCAAGGCCAGCGGCTTCTTCCGCTTGCAGTTGAATGGCAAAGGCGTCGCTTCCGCCTTCAGCGGCAATCCCAACGAGGCCAAGCTGGGGCGTGTGCATCTTGAAGCCGGCAAACCCGCCACTCTGCGAGTCCAGTACTCACCGGCGGCAGGTGCATCGCCAAACGCCACGTTGGTCTGGTCGAAGCTCGATTTAAAGCCGCAACCCCAAGCGATTTCCGCAGCCAGAAACGCCGACGTGGTGATTGCAGTTCTCGGCATCACCAGCGAGTTGGAGGGCGAGGAGATGCAGGTGAACGAGCCAGGCTTCCTGGGCGGCGATCGCACCAGCATCGATCTGCCCCAGTCCGAAGAAGATCTCCTTGAAGCGCTGGTCGCCACCGGCAAGCCTGTTGTGCTCGTGCTCACCAATGGGAGCGCCCTCGCAGTGAATTGGGCCAAGGAGCACGCCAACGCCATTCTCGATGCTTGGTACCCCGGCGAAGAAGGCGGCACGGCCGTGGCCGAAACGCTTTCCGGAAAAAACAATCCTGCCGGGCGTTTGCCAGTAACCTTCTACACTGGCATCGAGCAGCTTCCACCCTTCGAGGACTACGCGATGAAGAACCGTACCTATCGCTACTTCCGAGGTACGCCGCTCTACCCCTTTGGGTATGGTCTTAGTTACACCACGTTTTCTTACAGCGGCCTCTCACTCCCAACCAGTCCCCTTACTGCCGGCCAACCGATGGCCGCCGAAGTCACGGTGACGAACAAAGGTTCGCGTGCGGGGGACGAGGTGGCTCAGCTTTATCTCAGTTTCCCAGATGTCGCGGGCGCTCCGATCCGCGCATTGCGAGGCTTCAAGCGCGTGTACCTCGACCCCGGCCAGTCGCAAACGCTGCACTTCGATTTGAAGCCGCGTGACCTGAGCATGGTCACGTCAGTTGGCGAGATCGTAATTCCTGAGGGGAAATACTCGGTTTCGATTGGCAGCGGGCAGCCCGACACCGGCGCTCCCATGGTCGAAGGGACTTTCGAAATGCAAGGCTCTTTCGTCTTGCCTGAATAGCCGTTCGGAATCCGATGCCAGTGCCGTCGCGAGCATTGTCGGGGTCAGATAATCTCTGCTTTTCAATTCAGAGGTTGACCAGGGCGTACCCGTAGCCTCTTGCATCGATTTAGCAAGTATGTTCTCAGTCAGGAGTTCAGCGTTTCGACAGCAGGCATCGCGGAGATGAAGAAGAACCTCCAGATCGCGGTGAACAGTTGTTTACAGGAAAAGTGAGGGCACATGATCTTATTTTCTCGTCGTCGCTTTCTACAAAGCGGAGCGATCGCTGGAGCTTCGTCACTCTTGTCCGTGGCTCCCGGCAGGATCCACGCCGCGCTCGCCCGAGCGCCCCTTGGCATCCAGCTCTACACGGTCGGGAAGGAATTACAGAGCGATGTGCGCGGCACTCTAAGGCAAATCGCCGCCATGGGTTACACCGAGGTGGAAACTGCGGGCTTCGCCGGTCTGACCGCCCGGGAGTTTCGCGACGAACTCGCGCGCGCGGGACTTCATTGCCACAGTGCGCACATGCAGTGGAACGTCCAGGACCTCGGCCCCCTCTTCGATGATGCTCACGCGCTTGGAGTCAATTTCGTCGTAAGCTCAGCATTGTTCTCATCCGAGCTAACCTCAGCGTTGATCTCATCGGGAACCGGCAACGGGCCTTCTGTAGATGACTACAAGAAGCTGGCAGCGAAGTTGAATGGCATCGCGCAAAAAACGCATGACGCAGGTTTGCAATATGCGTACCACAACCACAACTTCGAGTTCAAAGACCTGGGCGCCGGGATCATCGGCTACGACATACTATTAAGCGGGACGGATCCGGCGCTCGTTCAATTTGAACTCGATTGCGGGTGGATGATCGCGGCGGGATTCCAGCCGATCGAATACTTTAAAAAGTATCCTCGGCGTTACCGGATGCTGCATATCAAGGATTTCGTCGCTGGCAGCAAGATCAGTACCTCACTGGCGCCAGGTCTTCGGCCCCAGGGCACTGAACTCGGAAGAGGGCATATCGATTACAAACCGATCCTCGATGCGGCTGCCGGCACAGCGGTCAAATACCTCTATGTTGAACAGGAACCACCTTTCCTCGATATGCCGGCGTTGGATGCCGCCAAAGTGGACTACGACTATCTTCGCAGGCTTTAGGAGAAGGCTCCTTACCGAGGGGCACGCAAATCGAAAGAACGATCGATCGGGCGTCAAAATGTGGAGTAATGAAACCCGTTGAGAACAGTTACGGGCGAGAAAGCAGAGGGATGGTTATGAATCGTCGCACATTTGTTCAGCTCGCTGCGGGGGCGACACTTGCACAACCGCTGCTCACTGAAGCGTTACACGCGACCCCTGATCCAGCCAGGTTCCGGTTTTCGGTCATGTTGTGGACCCTCGAGAAACAGTATCCCTTCGAGCGCTGCGTCGAAATCGCGGCAGAGGCGGGTTACAACGGAGTTCAGCTCGTTGGAGAGTTTCAGAAATGGACCGCGGAAGATACTCAGCGGATCATGAGCCGTATCCATTCTCTAGGCCTCGTTGTCGATTCCATGAGCGGTGTCCGGGCCGGCTTCTCGCCCCCTTCCGAAACCGAGATCTTTATCTCGCAATTTAAGGATCAGCTTGAAGCGGCGAAGCGGCTTGAATGTCCGCAAGTCATTCTTCTATCTGGCAAGCGCGTGCCAGAATTAAGCCCCGCTGCACAAACGCAGACCGCGGTCGAGAATCTTAAGCGCGCTGCGGATCTCGCCGCCAATGACCATATCGAGATCGTAATTGAACCGATTGATGCGCTCGAAAACCCCACGATCTTCTTGCAGACTGTAACCGATGCTTTCGAGATCGTTGGGCAGGTCGGCAGGCCGAATGTGAAGATCCTTTATGACTTCTATCATGAGCAGCGCGGGTTCGGTAATTTGATCGAAAAACTTGTCAATCATATCGATCAGGTCGGGCTTGTTCACATCGCCGATGTTCCGGGACGGAACGAACCCGGTACAGGCGAGATAAACTACGCGAATATTTATCGCAAGCTCGCCGATCTTCGCTACGGGAGATTTATTGCGATGGAATTCTATCCAACCGGGGATGCCGTCGATTCGCTCAAGAATGCTCGCACCGAATTCGCGCAGGCTATCCAGGGCGGTTGTCTTTCCACGCGAAATTGAGCCTGTGCCTGGAGCCGTGCGAGCTGCCGATTCCTCGCACGGAGATTTGATGGGCATCATCATTCGCGGATCAATCCTGACCTTTCATACTTTGCCAGATCAAGCGTAACTCGAAGTGAGCTGACACTGGAGCCCGACCTCCGCAAAGTGGACAGAAACATCTACGAAGTGCTCACGAACACTTGACGCCATGGATACAAGCAACGGGTGCGATAGTCGGATCGACTCAAGCTATTGGAAATAAATGGTATAAACGGAACATTGCGAAGACTTGCGGGCTATTGCAGGGAGGCTAAAAACTCATTTCGAGACAGTCGCGTAATAGCAAAGGTAGCGAATCGCTGCGGCCGCATTCTCTCCTGCCGGTCACTCAGAAAATCCGGAGATCGGAGGCCGCATGGCCCTCGGCGCAAGCGCCGGCCGCGTCGAGCGTCGAGCGCGACGTCGTACTCGACACATTGCGTCAGGTATTAGTGGACCCGAATCGCGTCTCCCGGCGGGCTGAGTTGCAGCGCGGACTGTCTCGCTCGCGGACTCTTGAGCAAACTTCTTCAGCTGTTTACCAAGGATTTCAGAACTTCCGGTTCCTCCACGACCAGGTCCTCGGTCCGATAGAATTCGACGAATAACGCAAATCTTCTATAGAGTCCCTCCGCGTTCTCGCGAAGTTCGACAGCCTTCGGGGCGACCATCCTCGCTAGGCCGATTCGTTTGGTACAATTTGAGCAACGGAGTGGTGACAAACTTCGCGGTCCTCTCTCGCCTGTCTGTGGACACAGAATTTGGGCTTTGGCTTACTGTCCATACTGTCCATTAATCCCGGAATTCGGTTATATCCGGTGGAAAATATGGAAACAGGCGAAGGAGTGGACAGTAAGAAAAGACAGTAAATTCTGCGATTTGCGCTAAGTGATTGAAATTGCAGAGGGGACGTAGCTCAGTTGGTTAGAGCGCTGCCCTGTCACGGCAGAGGTCGCGGGTTCGAGCCCCGTCGTCCCCGCCACTAAGCCTTAGTAAATCAATGGTTTGGTGGCATAGTGGCAACCCAGAAACAACTTGAGGGTGCTTGCGAGGGTACTGAAGGTCGGCGCAACATCTGTCCGCGCTGCCATTCAGTCCAACTGAGTCCGCTTCCGGAGTAGGTGTTTTCCTGGAAGCCGCGGTTGAAAGCGCCGTCGTTGGACATGGAAAACTCCTCAGACTGTCAGGATGCTTGCAAAGGGTGTGCTGGAATCAGGCAGTAGGAAGCTGTTTGCGCAGCAAGTTTCAAGGGGTCGGCCTAGACTCTGCGACGTTTTGCGAATCAAGCTTCGCGGACAGCATCTCATCCATTTTTCTGAGCAGTAAATTACAGGGAGATATTTCATCTGCTTCGGTTCGCTCCGCCACTGAGATCGCCCTCCGTTCTGATATCGCCTTCCGTTCCACCTGAAAACATGGGACGCATTATCGAACCGCAGGTTGTGAATTTGCGGGGAGGACTGCGCCCAGTTCGGCGAAACTGGGCAGATCGGGAAGAAGCAGCCAAGAATCAGAACGCCTACTGCATTCAATGTGGAGACGCCGAAACGGGCGACCATTGACGCGCTCAAAGCGAAGCAGGACTTCGAACGGCATCGCGGCCGGCACCCAGCTGTAGATTTTCATTGAGTCCGCTCGCCATCGCCAGACAGAAAAGTGCAGTGGCTCCGTCAACTTCCTAACCGTTGACGAATCCCTTGAAGATCTTCCGACCTATACTACCGATCTGCTGGCTCTCGACAGCGCTCTGGACGGTATCGATCGAGTGAGTTCACGCCAGGCATTGATCGTGGAGTATCGATTCTTTGGCGGATTGGAGATCGCATAAATTGCGGGACACCAATCAGCGGGATCTCCCGGCTGATCATCCGGCTACCTCAGCGCCACGGTGTGGCTACCACTAGCGATTGCGAAGGCTTACTGTTCGACATCTAGATCGTGCCCATTACGGCAGCAGCGTTCGCAGTGCCGACAGCGTCGCTTGGCATGCAATGCGCTTCACTACGCCTGCCGGTGTTTTGCGTCTCTTCGGCGCCCAATTTTTGATCGTCTCTGCGTATAGTTCCCGCAACCGGTCTGTCGCACCATCCCAGCCATGTTGCTCCACATCCTGCCGTGCGCGTACACGAACCGCCTCAAGATCTGTCGTGCTACTCAACGCACGCTTTACCGTATTCACGAGTCCATTTGGATCATCCGCTTCGAATAGAAAGCCTGTGACCCCATCCTGCACAGCATCGGGAACCCCACCCGCACGACAGGCGACAACAGCACATCCTGCAGCCATCGCCTCCATCAGGACCAACCCCAACGTTTCCGTCTTCGACGGCATCACAAACAGGTCCGCTGAAGCATACGCCTCCGCCAGTGCCTCACCTCGCAGGTATCCCATAAATACAGTTGGAGTTCCCTTGAAATGCCGTTCTAGCTCATGCCGCATTGGTCCGTCGCCGACAATCGCCAATCGAGCTTCAGTCAATGCCAGGATCACATCCCGCAATCGCGAAACTTCCTTCTCTGCAGTGAGTCGCCCAACGTACAGCAGCAGCGGCTTCTCCGGCTCCCCGTTGCTCAGGACATTGCGCCGCTCCGCAGACTTTGCACTCGGTGCAAACAGCGTTGAATCCACTGCACGTTCCCATAACGCGAGGTCTTTGATTCCATGGGTTTGAAGATCATACATCGTCACAGTCGAGGTACAAAGATTCAAATTAGCGCGCCAATGCCTCTCCCTCATCAACATCCACGTTAGCCGCTCCAGCACTCCCAGCTTGTAATACCGGAGATACGCAGGCAGATTCGTGTGACTCGAAATCACCAGCGGTATCTTGAGAACCTGGCTGTAATACAACCCGCCAATCCCCAGCAGCGCAGGCTCAAACAGGTGCATAATATCCGGCCCAAATATCTCTAACTTGGCGCGCATGGACGCACGTGGCAGCGCCAGTCTCAACTCCGGGTACAGCGGAAACTGTACTGACGGCAACCCCACCACCTCCGCCCCGAACAGTTCTTTCGACCCTCCGCTCGGAGCGAAGATCAGCACCTCGTCACCTCCGCGCCGCAGACACTCCACCGTCTTCGTGAGCATGGTGACGATTCCGTCAATTTTCGGCAGGAACGGTTCCGTCATCAGCGCAATTCTCATCCGTGCTCTTCCCTGTTCCGGGCGTTCGCTCGACCACCGTTCAAGTATAGAAGCGCAAACAACTCAAAACGCCCAGTTGTACCGGACCAATCACGCATACTCCAACGTCTCAGTGGATGAACAAAGTTTCATGTAGCGGCATGTACCAGATTCATCCTGTCATCCGTCTATTACTCTAGGAAACACTTTGAGCCGATCCTTTCAACCTTGCAGGAAGGATCACGGCTTCGCTTTCGATAATCACTTGCGCCAACGAGGAATTACTCTTGATCACAACGTCTCTTCGTGATTCGTGTTGCCTTCCCCTCGGCGCTCCATGCACCCGCATCGATAAGCCGGATTTATCATGCAAAAACTAAGCATCTCCTACACTTAGCGCAAGCACGATTTCTCACGCAGATTCACCTCCGGTGTCTCTCTCCATAGCCACACCTGTCTATCCAAGGAGACGCTCGATTTTCTTGCCGACATGGGAAGCGAATATCACATCCTCCGCCCCATCTTTGCCAACCGCGAGCGCTACTGCAGAGATCTCAGTTTCGAACTCAATTACAAGGCTAGTTACTGGACCCCACCGCTTCCGCCGCATCTAGCCTTCGATCTCGAACGTCGCCAAATCGAAGATACATTGCAGATCCCTGCGCTTGTTTCCATTCCCGACCACGACGACATTACGACGCCTCTCATCCTCCGTTCAGAATCCAAATCTGCTCATGTTCCTATCTCCGTCGAGTGGACTGCACCCTACCACGACTCGGTCTTTCACCTTGGCATTCACAATCTCCCCACCGCAACTGAATCCGCATGGATGCTTACCTTCGCGGAGTTCACGACTGCATCTTCGCCGTCCCGACTCCAGCAAATACTCTCCGAACTCCACGCCTTGCCAGACGTCCTCATCGTCTTCAACCCTCCCGTCTGGGATCTCAATAAAGTTGGAGACGAGAGGCATCGCTTCTGCATCCACGAGTTCATGGACAGTTGCGCACCGTTCATCCACGCCATGGAACTCAACGGTCTACGCGGTTGGACCGAGAATCGCGCCGTACAGGCGCTCGCCCAGGAGTGGGAACAACTCCTGATCAGCAGCGGCGACCGCCACGGTATCCAGCCCAAGGCGAACACCAACCTAACCCACGCTACCTCTTTCGAAGAGTTCGTTCACGAAATTCGACGTAACGCATCAGCAATATCCTCTTCATGGCGTCCTATGCAGTGCCCATGGAAATATCGCATTCTCGAATCAACCTTGGACGTGATCCGCCACTACCCGGAGTTCCCCGAGGGCACCCGTAACTGGGACGATCGCGTCTACCATCCAGACCACAACGGCGTGATCCATCCCATCTCGCAACTCTGGCACGGAGACGGCCGTGCACCGGTCTTCGCTCGATACGTTCTGGGTGTCGTGCGTCTTCTTGGCAGGGGCCCCTTATCCAGTGGCGTGCGACTTGCCTGGAATGATCGTCAGGGGCACCATACGACTCTAAGCAACCAGGAAGCCTAACTCTTCGCTGCCGCCTTGATTCCCTACTTTGCAAGAATAGTATCCCTGTTGTCCAGGCAAGACTCGCGGAAGGTGTACGTTGCCGAGTGTTAAGTGACATCGCCCCCTTTTTGCGAAACCCATTGCCAACCGTCCTTCCAAGCTTGGATCGCAGAACCTCGATAAGCCCACTGCCGCGGCAGAGTTGCAATTCTTGCTCAGCGAACTCCAAATGAAGCAGCCTGCTCAATCTCTCGAGCCATTGCTCCGTTCCCTGCAATCCCCTACACTGGAGTTCGTGCCCAAAGTGGGCGGATAGCTCAGTTGGTTAGAGCGCCTGCCTTACAAGCAGGATGTCGGGGGTTCGAGTCCCTCTCTGCCCACCACTTACTTATGCCTCCTCTCGTCTCACCCGCGTGGCTGGCCGGCCATCTCGACGACCCCAACACCGTCATTCTGGACGCCACTCTGCCTCCGGTTGGGGTAATGCCGAGTGTCGACACACATGGACGCTATCTTGCACAGC
>Ga0208849_1002260_pt1 | contig 10924 bp, 12 predicted proteins | sample NGESurdeep072012_10_FD_184470 | JGI IMG/M metagenome (GOLD analysis project Ga0208849, IMG submission 184470) | Arctic peat soil microbial communities from Barrow, Alaska - NGEE Surface sample 53-3 deep-072012 (SPAdes) | ecosystem: Environmental > Terrestrial > Soil > Wetlands > Peat ...
GCCCACAGCGCCGCCGCGGCCTGGGTGGCACTGGCCGACGCCTTCGGGATCGTCGATGTGGAGCTCGTAGCTCCCGGGCCCGACACCGGGCCCGGGCTCGGCTCGGTCCCTCCCGGCCTGCATCCGACCCGGTCGGCCCGGTTGGTCCTGGGGGGTCGCACCCCGGCGCCGGGGCGGGCCATCGGGGTGGTGGGCGAGGTGGACCCGGGAGTGCTGGAGGAGTTCGGGCTCGACGCCGCACGCCGACGCGTGGGATGGCTGGAGGTGGAGCTTGACGGGCTCCTCAACCTGGCGTCGAGGCGCGACGCATTGCTGGCGTCGGTCAGCAGGTTCCCGTCGAGCGACGTGGACCTGGCCTTCGTGGTGGACGAGGTCGTCCCGGCGGCGGCGGTCGAGGCGACGCTTCGCCGCGCCGGGGGCGAACTACTGGAGTCGGTGGCGCTGTTCGACGTGTACCGGGGAGACGCCATGCCCGCCGGCATGCGCAGCCTTGCCTATCGCCTCCGCTTGTGCGCGCCGGACCGGACGTTGACCGATGAGGAGGTCGCGCAACGGCGCGCCGCGTGCATCGAAGCGGTGGAGCAGGCCCACGACGCGCACTTGCGGAGCTGACGGTTCGTGGCCGACGCCAGCCGTGATCCGAGGGGCGCCCCGGGGATCGATGTCCGGCGCGCCGCCGTCCCGACGCCGTCACGACACGGTGTCGAACGGAGTCTGCTGGCCGAGGGCCTGACGCCCCACGCGTGGGGGAACGTCGCCGGGGTCTCCTACGATCGGCACACCCACGGCTACCACAAGGTGTTGGTGTGTGTCTCGGGGTCGATCGTCTTTCACACCGATGCCGGTGACGTGGACCTCGAGCCGGGAGATCGCATGGAGCTCGCACCGGGAGTCCAACACGGTGCCTCCGTTGGCCCCCACGGTGTGCAGTGCGTGGAGGCGGCGCGTCCCTAGCCGGTCGCAGTGCTCGGCGATGTGCGTAGGGGGGTGGAGAGGGCTACCGTCGCCGTGGTGCTCGCCGACGCCATCTCGCCGCCCATCCGTGTGCACACGCTGCTCACCGGTTTTCCGACCGACGGATTGAGCCTGGTGACGCTCGGCATCGAGCTCGCCCTGGTCGTGTGGTACGTGACGGCGGTGCGGCGGCTGGCCAAGCGGGGCCGGACCTGGTCGCCATGGCGCACCGCCTCGTTCCTGGGGGCCACGGCTCTGGTGATCATCGCCGTGCAGTCAGGACTGGCCGCCTATGACGACCAGGTCTTCGCCGCGCACGTGGCCCAGCACCTGCTGCTGATGAACTTCGCACCGATCCTCTACGCGCTCAGTGCCCCGGTGACCCTGGCGCTGCAGTCCTCGGACCGCCGGACCCAACGGGGCCTGCTCAAGGTCCTGCATCACCCGATCGTGGAGTTGGTCACCCATCCGGTGCTGGTCGTCCTGGTCAGCTACGGCACGATGATCGTCTTCTTCTTGACGCCGTTCTACAACTTCTCGCTCGAGCACCCGCTCGTGCACGACCTGACGCATCTCCACTTCCTCATCTCGGGATGCCTGTTCTGGTGGTTGGTGGTGGGGCGCGACCCGTCGCGGTGGCGGTTGTCGTATCCGGTCAAGCTCGGGGTCCTGGCCGTCGGGATCCCCGTTACCGCCGTGCTCGGGGTGAGCCTCACCGGCGCCCGTGACTCGATCGCCCCCCTCTTCCACTCCGTGGCCGACACCCAGCGCGGGGGATCGATCCTGTGGGTGGTGGGAGAGCTCACCACCTTCGTGGCCATGGCAATCGTCGTCTACCACTGGATGAGGTTCGAAGAGCGCGAAGCGATCCGGGCCGATCGCCTGCTCGACGCCCAGGCGCAGTCCTAGGGCGCCACGATGGCCTGGCAGTCCCCGTCGGTGGCGGCGTGGGAGCACCGAGGGACGTACCGGACGTTGGCCGGGTACCGCACCTTCACCCTCGACGTGCCCGCCACCGGGGCCGAGACGCTCGAGCCCCTGCTGGTCGTGCACGGGTTTCCGAGCAGTTCCTTCGACTTCCACCATGTGGTCGACGCCCTCGGCGCGCACCGCCGCGTCCTGCTCTTCGACATGGTCGGTTACGGGCTCTCAGCCAAACCCGACCGGGCCTATGGGATCGACCTGCAGGCCGATGTGGCTCAGGCATTCGTCGCCGACGCCGGGGTGTCGAGGCTGGCGCTGCTGACCCACGACCTCGGTGACACGGTGGGGGGCGAGCTGCTGGCGCGACAGGCCGAAGGTCGATGGCCGGTCGAGATCACACGACGCGTGATCACCAACGGCAGCATCTACATCGAGATGGCGCACCTCAGCACGGGCCAGGAGCTCTTGTTGAGCCTTCCCGACGAGCGCCTCCCCGACACTGCCGGTATCGACGGCCCCGCCCTGCAGGCCAGCCTGGCGGCGACGTTCTCGTCGCACTCGCGCGTCGACCCCTCGGACCTGGCGGGGGAGTGGGAGCTCATCTCCCACGACAACGGGCACCTCCTGCTGCCGCGCACCATCCGGTACATCGAGGAACGGCGGCGGAACCAGGCCCGCTTCACCGGAGCCATCGAGACCCATCCCTCGCCCCTGGCCATCGTGTGGGGCACCGACGACCCCATCGCCGTGGCGGCCATGGCCACCAGACTGCACGAGGCCCGACCCGATGCCGCGCTCAGCTGGCTGCACGACGTCGGGCACTACCCGATGCTCGAGTCTCCCCCGGCCTTCCTCGACGCCGTCGTTCCCGCTCTGACCTGAATCGAAGGGCCCCGCCGGGGCGGCGAGGTGGCGACATCACGATTGGTCGGGCGGCCGGGGGTCGCGCCACATGGGCCACACCGTCGGCCCACCCGGCAGGGCGATCTCACCCGTGACCTCGAAGCGGTGCCGGCGGTAGAACGCGATGTTGCTCTGTTTGGAGGATTCGAGATAGGCGCCGATGCCGTCGCGGTCGCAGCGCTCGAGCACCGGCGCCAGAAGGGCAGAGCCGATGCCCTTGCCCTGATGGATGGGATCGGTGCCGAGGACGGCCAGATACCAGTGCGGCGTCCGGGGGTGCTGGCGCTCGATCGTCGAGACCACGCGCAATGCCCGGGGGACATGCACACCGAAGGCGGCGATCATCTTGGGAGATCCCCGCAGGATCTGCCCGAACCGCAACCTCCAGTGGTCGGGCGGGTCCCACAGGGCACCGCCCGCCCGGTCGGTGTCGGTGTAGCACCCACCGTGGGGCAGGTGCTGCAAGGTGAGCGCGGTCTCGAAGTACTGGGCGATGCGTCGACGACGCGACGGTTCGGTGGGGATGAGGAAGCTCATGACCGGGTCGTCGTAGAAGGCGCGTGCCAGGCTGGCGGCCAACGGCCCGGTGTCGCCATGGGTGGCGACGCGCACGGGCCCGGGCATGGCGCCCACTTATAGTCGCGGCGAACCGTACGCGTCGAAGCGCGGGCGGCCGGCGCCGGCGCGCCAGCGACCTGAGAGACTCGGGCCCATGACACGCGGCGCACCATTCGTCCATCCCATCGCCGTTCGGTACCTGGAGGTGGACCAGCAGGGCGTGGTCTTCAACATGTGGTACCTGGCCTACCTCGACGACGCCCTCACCGCCTTTCTGGGCGCAGGCGGCCTCCCGTATCGGGACATGCTGGCGGCCGGCTTCGACGTGCAGGTCGTGCACACCGAACTGGACTGGCACGGGCCCCTTGGATTCGGGGACGAAGCCGAGGCACGGGTGATCGTGTCGCACATCGGCCGGACGTCGTTCACACTCGGGTTCGAGGTGATGTCCTCCGACCGCCTCGTCGCCAAGGCGAGCACCGTCTACGTGGCGGTGCGCACCGACGGGTCGGGGAAGTGCGACATCCCCGCGGCGCTGCTCGACGCGCTGGGGCCGGTGGCGTAGGCGTCGACCGGTCTACCGGCTCGACCCCGGCTCGGGGTCGACGTCGTGCAGCAGGGCGCGGGTCCGAGGGCCCAGCCAGTCGACCAGGCGACGTCGGTCGTCGGGGGACAGGCTGTCGAGAAATGCCCACGCCACCACCTCGGCCGCCTCGTCCGAGCTCGCCGCCACGGACTCGACGCCCAGGAGGCACTGCGCCAGCACGGGACCGAGGCGCCCGATCTCGTCGGCCAGTCCGGCCACGTAGTCGGCCAGCTCCGTGAAGGTCGCCGCCATCCCCGGGTCGCCGTCTGCCGCCTCGACCAGGTCGAGGTACCGGTCGACGAATCCCGGTGCCGTCGCCAGGACCACCGCTACCTCGGGCTCCGTCATGCTGGGAGCATATGAAACAACATAGAATGCCGTCAACGGCGGCGACGTCATGCACGACGCGCTTCGAATCGACGACCGGGGTGGGTGCAGGGGGCACGGACTGGGGGATTTAGCGCCCGTGCCCCGCCGCCCCACGAGTCACCCGCCCGGGTTGGGGTAGAGAAAGGAGGGTGCCCAGTCAACGGTACGCCCGCCTCTGTGAAGGGTTCGTGAAGCGGAGTCTTGCATATCCATGCACGATGTTGTATTTTCTTGCGATGCACGTGGGGATCGCCGGCGCCTCCGGCTATGCCGGGGCCGAGCTCCTGCGGTTGTGTGCGGGCCATACGGACTTCGACGTGGTCCTGGCGGGGGCCAACACCCAGGCGGGACAGCGGGTGGCGGCGTTGTACCCGTCGCTGACGGCGGCCTACCCGAAGCTCGAGTTCTCCAAGGTGGGTGCCGACGACCTCGCCGGGCTGGACGTCGTGTTCCTGGCGCTCCCGCACGGGGAGTCCCAGGACCTGGCTCCGGCGCTGGTCGACCGGGTCGGGCTCCTCGTGGACCTGTCCGCCGACTTCCGGCTGCGTGACGTCGACGCCTATCCGCGGTGGTACGGACACGACCACGTCGCCCCCGAGCTGCTGGGCCGGTTCGTGTACGGCCTCCCGGAGCTGTTCCGGCCCGAGTTGTCCGGGGCCCGGTTGGTGGCTGCGCCCGGTTGCTACCCGACCGCCGCAGCCCTGGCGCTCGCCCCTTTCGTGCGCGCCGACAGAATCGAGACGACCGGGGTGGTCGTGGACGCCGCCAGCGGCGTCTCGGGGGCGGGGCGGAAGTTGTCGCACACCACGCACTTCAACACCGCCGACGAGGACTTCACCGCCTACGGACTGCTGAACCACCGCCACACCCCCGAGATCGAGCAGGCGTCGGGGGCACAGGTCCTGTTCACGCCGCACCTGGCCCCCATGAACCGCGGCATCCTGGCCACCTGTTACGCGCGTCCGACGTTCGAGCTCACCACCGAGGGCGCTCTCGGGCTCCTGCGTGACGTCTATGCCGGTGAGGCCTTCGTGGTGGTGAGCGAGACGTCGCCCTCGACCAAGGCCACGCTCGGATCCAACTGCGCGCACCTCACGGCGCGCGTCGACCCCCGCACGGGCTGGGTGATCGTGTTGTGTGCGCTCGACAATCTCGTGAAGGGCGCCGCCGGCCAGGCCGTGCAGTGCGCCAACATTGCCCTCGGCCTTCCCGAGAGCTCGGGGCTCTCCGCCGTGGGGGTGTACCCGTGAGCGTCACCGCGCCCGAAGGGTTCGTGGCCTCCGGGCTGGCATGCGGGATCAAAGCCTCGGGTGCCCCCGACCTCGCGCTGGTGGCGTCGGCGTCGGGGACAGTGGCTGCCGCCGGCGTGTTCACCGCCAATCTGGCCGCTGCCGCGCCCGTGCAGGTGAGCCGCGCCCATCTCGCCGCCACGGCGGGGCGGGCCGCGGCCGTGGTGCTCTCGAGCGGCAACGCCAACGCGGCCACGGGTGCGCCCGGCGTGGCCGGCGCCGAGCGCATGTGCGCCCTGGTCGGTGCCGGGCTCGGGGTGCCGAGCACCGAGGTCCTCGTGTGCCAGACGGGCTTGATCGGGATCCCCCTGCCCATGGCCCCCGTCGAATCGGGGATCCCGGCCCTGGTCGAGGCGCGCCTCGGGGGCCGCGACGCCGCCCAGCGCGCCGCGACGGCCATCATGACCACCGACACGGTGTGCAAGGAAGTGACTATCGAAGGCGCGGGGTTCTTGGTGGGGGGCATGGCCAAGGGAGCGGCCATGTTGGCGCCCAACATGGCGACCATGCTGGCCGTGTTGACGACAGACGCCCGCTGCGACCCCGAGACCCTGGCCGTGGCGTTGCGCGGCGCGGTGGGCTCGAGCTTCAACCGGATGAGCGTGGACGGGTGCACCTCGACCAATGACACGGTGCTGGTGCTGGCGAGCGGGGCCGCCGCCACAGCGGTGAACGTCGACGTGTTGACCGAAGCCCTGGGACAGGCGTGCAGCGCGCTAGCCGGGATGATGGTGGCCGACGCCGAAGGGGCCAGCAAGGTGTCGCACGTGGTGGTGACCGGTGCCACCTCGGACGACGACGCCCATCGCGCCGCCCGGAAGGTGGCGGAGTCGGCGCTCGTGAAGTGCTCGCTCAACGGCGAGGACCCCTACTGGGGGAGAGTAGTGAGCGAGTTGGGATCAGCGGGGGTCCCCTTCGACCTCGACCGCGTCAAGGTGTCCTATGGCGGCGTGGTGGTCTGTCGGGACGGCGTGGCGGTCGACCACGACACCGAGGCGGTGCGAGCCCACATGGCGGGCCGGGCGATCGAGATGCGCTGTGACCTGGGCCTGGGTACGGGGACCGGGGCCATGTTGAGCACCGATCTCGGCCACGGCTACATCGACGAGAACAGGACCACCTCATGACGGTGGAGCTGGGCCCCTCCGAACGGGCCGCGGTGCTCGTGGAAGCCCTTCCCTACATCTTGCGGTTCTGGGGGAAGATCGTCGTCATCAAGTACGGCGGCAACGTGTTGACCCCGGTCGACGGGGAGCCCATGGCCCAGGGCCAAGCACCGAGTGAGGCCGACGCACTGGCCTCGTTCGCCGAGGACGTCGTGCTCATGCGCTCGGTGGGGATGCTGCCCGTCGTCGTTCATGGCGGGGGGCCGCAGATCGGCGAGCTCATGGAGCGGCTCGGGAAGGTTCCGGAGTTCGTCGACGGGATGCGGGTGACCGATGCCGAGACACTCGAGATCGCCAGCATGGTGCTGATCGGGAAGGTGAACCGGGAGATCGTGTCGGCTATGAACGTGCACGGCTCGTTGGCCGTGGGACTGTCGGGCGACGACGCCAAGATGATCACCGCCACCGCCCGTGACGCCTCATTGGGGTTCGTGGGCGACGTGGGGGTGGTCGACCCGTCGATTCTCCATCGGCTCCTGGCCGAGGGCATCATCCCCGTGGTGGCCACCATCGCCGGGGACACCACGGGCCAGTCCTACAACATCAATGCCGACGCCGTGGCAGGAGCGATCGCGGCGGCCCTGCACGCCGAGAAGCTCGTGTGTCTGACCGACGTCACCGGACTGCGCTCGGACCCCGACGATCCGAGCTCACGACTGCGGCAGGTCTCGGTGGACCAGCTCGACGCCATGGTGGCGTCAGGGGCGGCGGCATCGGGGATGATCCCCAAGGTCGAGGCGTGCGCCCGGGCCGTGCGTGCCGGGGTGCCGCGCGCCCACATCCTCGACGGGCGGGTCCCGCACGCCCTGTTGCTCGAGGTGTTCAGCGATCGAGGAGTAGGGACCATGATCTTTCGTGAGGGCGAGTGGTCACGTGAGTGACGTCGCTGATCGCAGCGCGCTCATGCACACCTACGCCGAGCCGCCCGTGACCTTCGTGCGGGGTGCGGGTTCGGAGCTGTGGGACACCGACGGCAATCGCTACCTCGACTTCCTGTCCGGACTGGCGGTGACCGGTCTCGGCCACGCCCACCCGGCCGTGGCCGAGGCGGTGTCGGAGCAGGCGCGCACCCTGGTGCACGTGTCCAATCTGTTCGGCAACACCGTCGGCCCCGAGGTGGCGGTGACTCTCGACCGGCTCGTGGGGGGAGGCACGGATCGGGCGGGAGGGCAGGTGTTCTTCACCAACTCCGGGGCCGAGGCCAACGAATGCGCGCTGAAGCTGGCCCGGAAATGGGCGGGCCCGGGCCGGCACGTGGTGGTGAGCACGTGGGACGCGTTCCACGGACGCACCCTGGCCACGCTGCACGCCACGGGCCAACCCGAGAAGCACGCCCCGTTCGCGCCCTTGCCCGAGGGCTTCGAGCACGTCGCCTACGACGACCTCGCGGCGCTGGAGGCGGCGTGTGACCCGGCCCGGGTGGCGGCGGTGCTCCTCGAGCCCATCCAGGGGGAGTCGGGAGTGATCGCGCCGTCGTCGGACTACCTGAGCGGGGTGCGCGAGATGTGCACGGCGCGCGGGATCCTGCTCATGGTCGACGAGATCCAGACGGGGCTCGGCCGCACGGGACGGTGGTTCGCCTTCCAGCACATGGGCGTCGAGCCCGATGTGGTGACCATGGCCAAGGCGCTCGGCAACGGCGTGCCCATCGGCGCCTGCTGGGCCCGTGCCGAGGTGGCGGCGGCGTTCTCGCCGGGGGATCACGGGAGCACCTTCGGCGGGCAACCGCTGGCGGCGGCGGCGGCACGTGCCACCCTGGCGGTGATGGAGGCCGAGGACGTCTGCGCCCGGGCCCGGCGCGCCGGGGCTCGGTTGCGGGCCGGGCTCGAAGGCCTGGAGGGTGTCGTCGGCGTCCGGGGTGCGGGGCTCCTGCTCGGTGTGGCACTCGACAACCAACGGGCCAAGGAGGTGGTGGGCGCGGCGCTGGCGAGAGGGCTGGTGGTGAACGCCCCGCGACCCGACACCATCCGACTGGCCCCGTCACTGCTGGTGAGCGAGGGCGAGATCGACGAGGGATTGGCCTTGCTCGGCGCCGCCCTGGGCGACGTCATCGGCGCCACCATTGCCGACAGCGACGCCCCCACGGGCGCGGCGGCGTCATGACCCGGCACTTCCTCGATGTCGACGACCTGTCGTGCGACGAGCTCGACGACGTGTTGGCCGCGGCGTCGCTTCCCGTGGCCGAGGTGCCGAAGGTGCTGGCCGGTCGCGGCGCTGCTCTTGTCTTCGAGAAGCCCTCGGCCCGCACGCGCAGCTCGACCGAGCTCGCCGTCATCGGGCTGGGGGGACACCCCGTCTACATCCAGGGACCCGAAGTGGGCTTCGACGTGCGCGAGACCGTCGAGGACGTGGCTCGGACCCTGGCGTGTTACCACGGCGTGTTGTGCGCACGCGTCCTCGACCACACCACCCTCGTCCGCATGGCAGCGGCGCTGGATGCACCGGCGACCGTGATCGACGCCGACGGCGAGGACGGGGAGCGCTTCCCCGTCCCGGTGCCGGTGGTGAACCTGCTCTCGGACCGGGCCCATCCGTGTCAGGCGCTGGCCGATCTGTTGACGCTGCGCCAGGTGTTCGGCGACGTCGAGGGTCGCACCGTCGCCTACATCGGGGACGCCAACAACGTGTGGCGCTCCTTGGCGCTGGCGGCGGCGATGACCGGCATCCGGGTCCGTACGGCGTCGCCCGAGGGCTATGAGCCCGACGCCGACGATCTGGCCCGTGTGGCCCGGCTCGGGGGCGAGGTCGAGGTGACGTCGGATCCCATGGAGGCGGCGGCGGGGGCCGACGCCCTGTACACCGATGTGTGGACCTCGATGGGCCAAGAGGAGGAGCAGGAGCTCCGCCGCAAGGCGTTCGCGGGATTCACCATCGACGAGGACATGGTGGCCCACGCCGCACCCGACGCTGTGGTGCTGCATTGCCTGCCCGCCCACCGCGGCGAGGAGATCAGCGCGTCGGTCCTCGAAGGGCCGAGGAGCGTTGTGTGGCGCCAGGCCGCCAACCGGATGCACGCCGTGCGGGGGCTGCTGGCGTGGTTGCTAGGACCGGGCGGGGGTGATCCCCGGTGAAGATGGGCAAGCCCCAGCGTCAGCATCGTGTGACGCGCCTGCTCGAGACCCATGCCGTGTCCAACCAGGCGCAACTGGTTGGGCTCCTGGCCGAAGAAGGGGTCGAGGCCACCCAGACCACGGTGTCGCGTGACCTCGAGGAGATCGGCGCCATCAAGGTACGCGTCCCGGGGGGCGAGACCGTCTACGCCCTGCCCGAGTTGCCCGTGCGCCAGGTGGCGCCCGAAGACCATCTGCGACGGGTCCTGGGGGAGTGGGTGGTCGAGGTGGCGCACTCGGCCAACCTGGTGGTCCTGCGTACCCCACCGGGATGTGCGCATGTGGTGGGCTCGGCCCTGGACCGCAGCGGCTTCGACGGCGTGATCGGCACGGTGGCGGGGGACGATACGGTCCTCGTGGTCGCGGCCGGGGACACCGGCGGTGCGGTGCTCGCGGCGCGGCTCTCCGAGCTGGCGGGCACTGCGGCGGGGGATGCGGGAAATGCGATGACCTCGGACATGAACGGAGCGCACTGATGGCGAAGAGAGTCGTATTGGCCCATAGCGGGGGGCTCGACACCTCCGTGGCGGTCCGGTGGCTCCAGGAGGAGCTGGGGCTCGAGGTCATCGCCGTGGCGTTGAACGTCGGCCAGGGTGGCGACTTCGACGTAGTGCGCCGCCGGGCCCTGGCCGCCGGCGCGGTGGAGGCGGTGGTCATCGACGCCCGGGCTGAGATGGCCGAGGACTTCGTGGTGCCCGCTATCGCCGCCAATGCCCGCTACGAGGGGAAGTACCCCCTCGTCTCCGCACTGTCGCGTCCGGTGATCGTGCGCCATCTGGTGGAGCAGGCGCGCCTGCACGGGGCCGACGCCGTGGCCCACGGCTGTACGGGCAAGGGCAACGACCAGGTGCGCTTCGAAGTGGGGACGCGCACCTTGGCGCCCGACCTCGAGATCCTGGCGCCGGCCCGCACCTGGGGCATGACGCGAGCCGACTGCGTCGAGTACGCGGCGCGTTTCGAGATCCCGATCGAGGCCACCAAGGAGAAGCTGTACTCCATCGACGAGAACCTGTGGGGCAAAGCCATCGAGTGCGGGGTCATCGAGGACCCCTGGAACCGCCCGCC
>Ga0208849_1002261_pt1 | contig 10923 bp, 10 predicted proteins | sample NGESurdeep072012_10_FD_184470 | JGI IMG/M metagenome (GOLD analysis project Ga0208849, IMG submission 184470) | Arctic peat soil microbial communities from Barrow, Alaska - NGEE Surface sample 53-3 deep-072012 (SPAdes) | ecosystem: Environmental > Terrestrial > Soil > Wetlands > Peat ...
ACCGCTGAAAGCATCTAAGCGGGAAACTAACCTCAAAACAAGGCTTCGCCGAGAGCCGTGGTAGACCACCACGTTGATAGGCCAGGTGTGGAAGCGCCGTGAGGCGTGCAGCTTACTGGTACTAATAGCTCGATAGGCTTGATCGTTCTTATCAAAACTTATGCGCGACTTTGATTTACGCGCCAGGCAATTGATGTCTTCTTCTCATCCCTTTCATTGACCTGGTGGCTATTCCGGATGGTCCCCACCCGATCCCATTCCGAACTCGGTCGTTAAGCCCTCCAGGGCCGATGGTACTTCGTCTTAAGGCGCGGGAGAGTAGGTCGCCGCCAGGTCTATCAAAGGGATGCCCGTTCCAGTACGACCCTTCATCACACCCAAGAGATTCCACCTTTGACGCGGGGTGGAGCAGCCCGGTAGCTCGTCAGGCTCATAACCTGAAGGTCACAGGTTCAAATCCTGTCCCCGCACCCACCTCTCCCGTTCAAGGTCCTCCTGATCGGAGGCTCTTCGAACATCGGCAAGTCGACGACCGCCGGCGCCCTTGCCAGCCGTCTGGGCTGGAAACACGTCTGCACCGATTTCCTGGCGCGCCATCCGGGCCGGCCCTGGCCCAAAGGCGAGACGATGGTCCCGCCGCACGTCGCCGATCATTACCTTGGCCTGACCGACGCGGACCTTCTCGCCTCGGTGCTCGCCCACTATGCGAGGCTGTGGCCGGCGATCGAAACCTTGGTTCGCGACCATGTAGACGGCCCGGCGAGCGAGCGCCTGGTTCTGGAGGGGTCCGCGCTCTGGCCGGCCAGCGTCGCCGGCCTCGATCTGCCGGACGTCGGCGCGATCTGGCTCACGGGATCGGACGCGTTCTTCGAGGCCCGCATCCACCGGGAGAGCCGGTACGAAGAGGCCGATGGCCATGGGCGCCGGCTGATCGACAGGTTTCTCGAGCGGACGCTGCGCTACAACCGCAAGATGATGGCCGTCGTCCTGCGGCTGGGGCTGGCGTTCATCGACGTCGGGCCGGCGACCCAGGCAGATGAGCTCGCCCGGCAATGTCTAGGGGATGCGGCGCCGCTCCGTGGGCGCAGACCATAGATCCGCCCGGTGACGGAAGTTTCACGGCACGGCGGCCAAGGCGTCGGCGACGAATTTCGCCACGTCAAAAGGCGGGCCGCCATCGCTGTCATATCCGCGCCGAACGATCACCGCTTTGCGCGCCGGAACGATGAACACATACTGTCCGCGGTTTCCTTCCATGGCGTAGGTCCCTTCCGGCAGCCCCTGCCTTGGCCCCCAGAGCCAGAAGAAAGACCCATATCCCGGGCCGCCGGTCGCCGCTCCCTGGGGCTGGGCCGGCGCGGGGGTCGCCACCAGGCGCGCCCATCCCGGCGGCAGCAACTGCTTGCCATCCCACATCCCATCGTCGAGATAGAGCAGCCCCAGCCGGGCCAGGTCGCGCGCCGTCGCCCACACCTGGCTGGAGAGAATGAAATTGCCGCGCCAGTCGGTCTCCAGGCTGGTGTGGGTCATGCCGATCGGCCACAGCAGCTCGGTGTATGGAAACTTCAGAGCGGCGGGGCCATCGCCCAGGCGCGCGCGCAACGCCCGCGCCGCCAGCAAGGCGTCGTTGTTGGCATAGCGAAAGCGGGTCCCGGGCGCGGCCTCCAACGGCATGGCGGCCGCCGCCTCATTCACCGCCTCGCCGCCCAGATAGACCTCATCGGTCCGATTACCCGGCCCATCTGTCCAAAGCCCGCTGGCCATGTGCATCAGCTGCGCCAGGGTGATCGCCGCGCGCGGGTCGCCCGGCGACCGCCACTCGGGGATATCCGCCGGCGCGTCGAGCTTGACCAGGCCAAGCTGAACCGCCCGCCCGACCAGCGTCGCGGTCAGGCTCTTGGCCGCCGACCACGTCCGCTGGGGGCGATGTTCATCAAAAGGCGCGCGGTAGCGTTCGGCGATGATCCTGCCGTCTGAGACGACGACCACCGCCGTGGTCTTCGTGCCCTGGCCATAGCTGGCCGAATCGAATGCCCGGTCGACCACGGCGGCAAGCCTCATGGGTGCGGGCGATGGACCGGTCGCATTCCTGTCGCCGTCCGGCCATGGCCGCTCGTCGGCGCCGGCAGGCGGGGGTACGGAAAGGCGCGGCAGGAGCGCGGCGGTCGCCGCCCGCGCGCCGATCGGCAAACGCGTGCAGCCCAGCGTGGGGCGCCAGGCGGCGATGCGCGGCGGCAGCTTTTCATCGAAGGCCACGCTGACCACCTTTGCCCGCCGATCGATCGTCGCCGGCAGGGCGCCGATGGCCGCCTGATACTCCGGGTAGATGCCGTGCAGATCGTCAGCGCCCGCCACATCCTCGCTCTCGCCGGCGTCAAAGATGTCGCTACACAAGAAGCCCGCCTTGTAGCCAGCGGCCAGGGCCAGGGCGTGAGGGGAGGCCTCCGCGGCCGGCGCCGCATGTGCGACCGGGGCCACGAGGATCAAGGCGGCGATAAGGGCTGCGCGCTTCTTCATCTTCGGCTGGTTCGAGCCTATGATGGCGGCAGACTGCTATGCCTTCAAGGAGGATTGGCCATGCTGCAGATCGCGTTATCCCTCGTCAGCGCCGCAGCGATCAACACCAGCGCCGCCCCAGCGCGTGATCCGGACATCGGACGGATCAGGTCGGGCGCCGTTTGCCAGGCCGAGCTCGACCCCGCCTTCGTCCACTTTGTTCCAGAAGCGCGATCGTCAGGCCCCAATCCTCTCTTCCGACTGATCTCGGGAGCGCAGTCCCGAGAGCTTGGCGCCATCAAAGCCGCGCGACCCGCCGCGTGCATAGACGCTCTGACTCGGACCAGCTTCGGACATTGAGTTTTCCGCCCGTCTCCGTGCAGGGGGACAGACCGGATTTCACTTGGTCGCGCACCGCTCGGAAGAAGAAATGGGACCCCCGCCTTCGCGGGGAACGCGGAAGGGTGGCGGCCCTCGGGCCGGGCCCCGCCGTTCGTGAGGTTCGTGTTTCCTTCTTAAACCTGAACCTTCAACGCCCCGGCCCAGCCGCCGCCGCTGGAACAGGCGTGGAGGCCGCGTCGGACGTCGGCGGGGGTCCATGGCGGCCCAGCAGCACCATAACGAACGCGATCACCACCAGAAGGCCAAGCGCGCTCCAGATCAGCGGCATCAAGGTCGCGGTGCGTTGCGCCCTAGCCTCGTCGCCCGTTGGCGGGAGATCGTCGTCGGGGCGCGCCTCTTTTTCGGAAGCGGGCTGGTGGTCGGAATCGGAGGGGGCCATCAGTGGCGGTCTCGGTTGGGTTCGCCGGTGGCCGGATCGGTCTGCGTTTCGCTGTTGTGGGCGGACGATGTCGCGCCCCGCGGCTCGGTGGCCGGGCGCGGCGGCTGGCCCTCGCGTTCGGGGATCCGCATGTTGTCATCGGGGTGGGTCAGCCCAAGCCGGCGCTCGCCCGCCTGTCCCTGGTGTTTTTCGCCGCGCTCGCCGCCTGCCTTCGGCGGCTGGGTCGCTCGATTTTTCATCGGCTGGATCCCTCACGATCACTTTTGGAAACAACGCCGGCGCGCGGTTAAGTATCCCACCTTTCGCCGCGCGGTCTTCGGGCCCATCTGGAACCGTAAGGACAAGCGACGCCTTTCGAGCTTGGCGAGATGTCTTAGAAGCGAGGCTGCATGCAAGACCACGATCCGCAGGCGTGGATGTGGGGCGAAGCCCTGGAGATGCTGGCGCGGGCCGAGCGGCTGCACAGCCAGGTGTTTCAGCCGGCCGCCCGCAATGCGCGGCAGCCGGCCTGGGAGCCGCCGGTGGACGTGCTGGAGGTCGCCGGCGCGGTGTTGATCATCGCCGCCCTGCCAGGGGTGGCCGAAGGCGACGTGCGACTGGCCATTGACGGGCCGTGCCTGCTCATCGCCGGCGAACGCGTGCTGCCGGGCGAACTTCGCACCGCGGTGATCCATCGGATGGAGCTGCCGCAAGGCCGGTTCGAGCGGCGCGTGCCGTTGCCGCCCGGTCGCTACGACCAGATTCATCGCCGGACCGTCAACGGCTGTCTGGTCGTCAGCCTGCGGAAGGTAGCCTGACCGTGACCGCTTCCCTGGAAACCCGCACCGATCAGGCGCCGAGCCAGGCGCCCGCCGCCGCTGACGCGCCGGCCCCGGCCTCCGCGGTCTCCGCTTCACCTCCCTCTGACGCCTTCATCGTCGTGCCCATCCGGGGCATGGTGCTGTTTCCCGAGATCGTCCTGCCGATAACCCTGGGCGGCGCCGGCGCCATCGCCGGCGCCCAGCAGGCTGTGCGCGAGCAACGCCAGGTGGTGGTCGTCCTGCAGCGCGATCCCCAGCTCGCCGATCCGAAGGCGGAGGACCTGCACCCGGTCGGCGTAATCGCCAACGTCCTGCGCTATGTGACCAGCCAGGGCGGCGAAAATCACCTGATCTGCCAGGGCGTCGAACGCTTTTCGATCACCGAGTTCGTGGGCGGCTGGCCCTATCTCGTCGCCAGGGGCATGCATCTGGCCGAACCCGCCGGCTCTGGCGACGACATCGAGGCGCGGTTTCTCAATCTGCGCGGCCAGGCGATGGAGGTGCTCGATCTGGTCCCCCAGGCGCCGGCTGAACTGCGAGCCACGGTGGCTCAGATCGCGTCGCCGGGCGCCCTGGCCGACATCGCCGCGGCCTACATGGACGTGAAGGCCGACGAGAAACAGGCGGTGCTCGAGACGGTCGACCTCAAGGCGCGTCTGGACAAGGTCTCGGCGATCCTGGCCCAGCGGTTGAACGTCCTGCGGCTTTCGGCCGAGATCGGCCGCCAGACCAACGCCGCCCTTTCCGAACGTCAGCGCCAGGGTCTGCTGCGCGAACAGATGGCCGCCATTCAGAAGGAGCTGGGCGAGAGCGAGGGCAACGCCCAGGAGATGGCCGATCTGCAGGCGGCGATCGAAAAGGCGACCATGCCGGCCGAGGCTGAGGCCCAGGCGATGAAGGAGCTGGGCCGCCTGCGCAAGATGCCCGATGCGGCGGCGGAATACGGCATGATCCGCGCCTGGCTGGACTGGATGGTTGAGCTGCCGTGGGCCGCTCCCGCCCCGCCGCCCATCGACATCGCCGAGGCGCGCGCCGTGCTCGACGCCGATCACTATGGCCTTGAAAAGATCAAGACGCGGATCGTCGAATACCTGGCGGTGCGCAAGCTCGCCCCCGACGGCGCGGCCCCGATCCTCTGCTTCGTCGGGCCGCCCGGGGTTGGCAAGACCTCGCTCGGCCGCTCCGTGGCCAGGGCCATGGGCCGCCAGTTCGTGCGCATCAGCCTGGGCGGGGTTCACGATGAGGCCGAGATCCGCGGCCACAGACGCACCTACGTCGGAGCTCTGCCTGGCGCCATCATCCAGGCGATCCGCCGCGCCGGCGCCCGCGACTGCGTGATGATGCTCGATGAGATCGACAAGCTGGGAAATGGCGTCCACGGCGATCCGTCATCGGCCATGCTGGAAGTGCTCGATCCCGAACAGAACAACAGCTTTCGCGACAACTACCTCGGCGTTCCCTTCGATCTGTCCCGCGTGGTGTTCATCACCACCGCCAACATGCTCGAGACCATTCCGGGGCCTCTGCGCGACCGGATGGAGATCATCATGCTGGGCGGCTACACGCCCGGCGAAAAGCTGCAGATCGCCCAGCGCTACCTGGTTCGCCGCCAGATGCAGGCCAATGGGCTGAAGCCCGAGCAGGCGGAAATCGACGAGGCGGCGCTGAAGGTGATCATCGGCGCCTACACGCGCGAGGCCGGCGTGCGCAATCTCGAGCGTGAGATCGGCCAGGTTCTGCGCCATGTCGCGGTCGGTTTCGCCGAAGGGGCCAGCGAGCACGTGCGGGTGGGGCCGGGCGATCTGCAGCCCATGCTGGGCGCACCCCGCTTCGAAAGCGAGGTCGCCATGCGCACCAGCGTGCCGGGCGTGGCCACGGGCCTGGCCTGGACGCCCGTCGGCGGCGACATCCTCTTTATCGAGGCGGCCCGCACGCCGGGCGACGGCAAGCTCATTCTCACCGGCCAGCTTGGCGATGTCATGCGCGAGAGCGTTCAGGCGGCGCTCAGCTTGGTGAAGACCCAGGCCTCGGCGCTGGCCATCGACCCGGCGCTGTTTCGCCAGACCGACATCCACGTCCATGTGCCGGCCGGCGCGACGCCCAAGGATGGGCCCAGCGCGGGCGTCGCCATGTTCATCGCCCTTTCGTCCCTGCTGACGGGGCGCACCGTGCGCAGCGACACGGCCATGACCGGAGAGATCAGCCTGCGCGGCCTGGTTTTGCCGGTCGGCGGCATCCGCGAAAAGGTCGTCGCCGCCGCGGCCGCCGGACTGGCGCGGGTCATGCTGCCCGCCCGTAACCGCCGCGACTTCGACGACATCCCGGCCGAAGCCCGCGAAAAGCTGGAGTTCATCTGGCTGGAACGCGTCGAAGACGCCGTCGCCGCGGCGCTGGAGGCGGCCAGCGCCCCCTCCGTCACGGCGCTGGAAAACAGCGCCGTGCCACCTCCCCCGCAAGAGGACGGGGGAGGAGTTTAGAGAAAAATCCTCCCCCGCAAGCGCAGCGCCGCGGGGGAGGGGAACCGCCGGCGCAGCCGGTGGTGGAGGGGGCGAAGGGCCGCCTCACGCCTTCAGACGATGCCGAGCCAGGGCCCGTTCTAGTTCGGCGACCATCAGCTCGCGCAGGCTCCCGGGCGCCAGGATCTCGACCGCATCGCCCCAAGTGAACAGGTGCCAAGCCAGCTCGACCATGCCGCCGGCCCGAAAGCTCACGCGCACCGAGCCATCGTCCTGGGCCTCAACCCGCTGGTGTGAATGGAAGCGCCAGGCGCAGGCGTCGGCGGCGCGCGCCGCGGCGATGCGCAGGACCACGTCTTCGAGCGGGCCGTGGAAGACGCCGAAACTTTCGTCCGCGTAGTCGGCCAGGGAGAACCCGGCCGGCGGCGGGGCGGGGCGGTCCACGACCTCGACCTCGCTCATCCGGTCGAACCGCCACGATCTTGGATCGCCATCGCCTTCGGCGGCGACCAGATAGTTGCTGCGGCCAAAGAAGATTCCGCAGGGCGCCACGTCGCGCATCCGGCCAGGTTCGCGGCCTCCGTGGTAACGAAACCGAAGCGTGCTCATCGCCTTGATCGCCGCGCGGGTGGCGCCGAGGACGGCCGCGTCCTCGAAGGGCCGGGGTCCCGCGTGGACGGCGATGGTTTCGGCCTGGACGAGGGCTTCCATGTCGGGGGCGATGCGCCGTCGCGCCGACCCGCGCACGGAGGCCAGGATCTTGGCCTCGAGCACCCGCAGCGCGTCGGCGCGGACGTTGGCGCCGGACGCGGCCAGCATCTCGGCCGCGCCGCGCAGGGCCGCCAGTTCGTCGGCGTCCGGGCTCTGGAAGACGCCATCCAGGCCGCCCGGAATGCGGAAACGCCGTGTCGGCGGATCGTCGACCTCCTCGAGGTGGGGAAACAGCTGGCGCACGGCGTCGCGCAACCGCTCGGCTGTCCGCCGGCCGACGCCGATCGCCCCCGCCATCTCATCGAGCGTCAGTCCCTCGGCGGTGCCGGCCAGCAGGCGCGCCAGGGCCAGAAGCCGGGTCGCCTTGTCGTGCCGCATGTTTTTCGATCCCAACGTCCGCTTCTGACGCATCCGGGCTTTACGACGATTCTCGAGGGTCAACCTCAAAGGAGCTGCGACGACCATGGCCGCCTTCGTTCCCTACCGCCGCCCGCGCCCCCGCGTCGGCGCGCCGAAGACGCAGACCCGCCGCCGTACGCCGCCCTCGGCGGCGCTGATCAACGCAATCCTCGAGCACGCGGACCTGCGCGATGAGCTGGGCGGAAACCGCCTGCTCTTGCGGCTCAGCGCAGAGCGGCTGGCCGACGCGCGCGTGCGCCGGGGCCTTGGCGCCGATGCCGCGCGGCTGGCGCAGGTCGCGGTGATCTGGGACGAGCGCGAGGAGATGGTGTTTCGGGTCCTCGACGGCGGACCGCCTCCCATCGCCGCCGTGCCGCGGGCAGCGCCGGACGAAGACGACCACTTCGTGCTCACCGACACGGCTCTCGCCTACATAGAGCGCAGCCAGCCCGGGCGTCGGTGAGTGTCTGACGGGCGCCGGCCGCCCGTTTTCCTTTATCGGCAACGGCGCCGGTGTTAGACGGCGCCAATGCCCAGCCTCAACGATCTGCGCGCGCAGTTTCTCGCCTACTTTGCAGAGCGCGACCACCAGATCGTCGCCTCGGCCCCGCTTGCGCCGCGCAACGATCCTTCGCTGCTGTTCGTCAACGCCGGCATGGTTCCGTTCAAGAATATCTTCACCGGCGCCGAGTCGCCGCCGGCGCCGCGCGTCGCCTCATCGCAGAAGTGCGTCAGGGCCGGCGGCAAGCACAACGATCTCGATAACGTCGGCTACACGGCGCGGCATTTGACGTTCTTTGAAATGCTGGGGAATTTCTCGTTCGGCGACTATTTTAAGGAAGGGGCCATCGACTACGCCTGGACCTTCGTCACCAAGACCCTGGCGCTGCCCGCCGACCGCCTGATCGTCAGCGTCCATCCGTCCGACGAGGAAGCGGCGGGCCTGTGGAAGCGGATCGCCGGCCTCTCGGACGATCGCATCATCCGCCTGGAAGAGAACATGTGGTCGATGGGCGACACCGGCCCCTTTGGCCCCAACACCGAGATTTTCTTCGATCACGGCCCCACGGTGGCGGGCGGCCCGCCCGGTTCCGCCGATGAGGATGGCGATAGGTTCGTCGAAATCTGGAACCTGGTGTTCATGCAATATGAGCAGTTCGCCGATGGCCGCCGCGCCGACCTGCCCAAGCTCTGCATCGACACCGGCATGGGACTGGAGCGCACCACCTGCGTCCTGCAGGGCGTTACCAGCGTTTTCGACACCGATCTCTTCCGCACCTTGATCGCGGCCAGCGAAGCGGCCACCGGCGTTGCCGGAACCAACGCCGCGCCTTCACACCGGATCATCGCCGATCACCTGCGGGCGGCGTCGTTTCTGATCGCCGACGGCATCACTCCCTCGAACGAAGGCCGCGGCTATGTGCTGCGGCGGATCATGCGGCGGGGCATGCGCCACGCCCATCTTCTGGGGGCCAAGGAGCCGCTGATGTACCGCCTGGTTCCGGCGCTGACCGCGGAAATGGGCGACGCCTATCCGGAACTGCGGCGCGCCGAGGCGACCATCGTCGAGACCCTCCGGGCGGAGGAAGAGCGCTTTCGCACCACGCTCGGCCGCGGCATGTCGCTGCTCGATGAGGCGAGCGCGCGCCTTGGCGCCGGCGACGTGCTTTCCGGCGAGACCGCGTTCAAGCTCTACGACACCTACGGCTTTCCGCTCGATCTCACCCAGGACGCGCTGCGGACTAAGGGCGTCGGCGTCGATCTCGCGGGCTTCGAGGCGGCCATGGACGCTCAAAAGGCCATGGCGCGGGAAAGCTGGGCCGGATCTGGCCAATCCACCCAGGGCGCGGAGTGGTTCGCGCTTCGCGATTCCCTGGGCCCCACCGATTTCGCCGGCTACGACGAGATCGATATCTCGGCCACGACCCTGGCCCTGGTCAGCAACGGCGCGGCGGTCGACGTCGCCGAGGCCGGCCAGACGGTCGAAGCGCTGTTCGATCGCACGCCTTTCTATGCCGAAAGCGGCGGCCAGGCCGGAGACCGGGGCGAGGCGACATGGGCGGGCGGCGCGGCCCGCGTGATCGACACGCGCAAGCAGGCCGGCGATTTGCACGCCCATGTGCTCGAGATCGCCTCTGGCCGGTTGGCGGTTGGCCAGAGCGTCCGCCTGGTCGTCGACGCCGACCGGCGCGCCCGCACGCGCCTCAATCATTCGGCCGCACACCTGGCGCACGCGGCTTTGCGCCATGTGCTGGGCCCGCACGTTTCCCAGAAGGGCCAGCTGGTCGACGGCGATCGCATGCGCTTCGACTTCAGCCACGGCGCGCCGCTGACGTCTGCCGAGATCGAAGCCATCGAGGCGGAGGTCAACGCGGTCATTCGCCAGAATGTGCCGGCGCAGACCAAGGAGATGGCCCCGCAAGACGCGATCGAAGCCGGCGCCATGGCGCTTTTCGGCGAGAAGTATGGCGACAAGGTCCGCGTGCTGACCCTGGGGCGCGACCTCGCCGGGGAGGGAGACTATTCGGTCGAGCTGTGCGGCGGCACCCATGTCGCGCGCACCGGGGATATCGCGCTTTTCAAGATCACTTCCGAACAAGGCATCGCCGCGGGCGTGCGGCGCATCGAGGCGCTGACCGGCGAGCCAGCGCGGCGATGGCTGCTCGATCAGGCGGCGGTCGCCAAGGCTCTGGCCGACCAGTTCAAGGTTCCCGTCGGCGAGGTTATCCAGCGTATCGATGCTCTCGACGCCCTGCGCCGCAAACTCGAGCGTGATCTGGCCCAGGCGCGCAAGCAGGCCGCTCTTGGCGCGAATGGGGGGGGGGCCGCCTCGTCCGTCGAAGAGGTCGCGGGGGTGAAGTTCGACGGAAAGGTGATCGAGAATGTTTCGGCCAAGGACATGCGCCCGCTGGTGGATGAAGCCCGCAAGCGGCTGGGTTCTGGCGGCGTCGTCGCCTACGCGGCGGTCAACGAGGGCAAGGCCTCCATCGCGGTCGCCCTGACGGCCGATCTGGTCGGCCGCTTCGATGCCGCCGCCCTGGCCCGCGTGGCCGTCGCCGCCATGGGCGGCCAGGGCGCCGGCGGCAAACCCGACTTCGCCCAGGGCGGTGCTCCCGACGGCGCCAGGGCCGCCGACGGTGTCGCCGCCGTAAAGGCGGCGCTGGCGGCCGGCTAAAGGGAATCCAACCGCCGATGATCCCGCCTTGCGCCCCTTCCGTCACGGCGCTGACCGCGCCGCGCCACCTTCCCCGCTACGCTGGGCAGGAGTTTAAGAAAAGTC
>Ga0208849_1002262_pt1 | contig 10920 bp, 13 predicted proteins | sample NGESurdeep072012_10_FD_184470 | JGI IMG/M metagenome (GOLD analysis project Ga0208849, IMG submission 184470) | Arctic peat soil microbial communities from Barrow, Alaska - NGEE Surface sample 53-3 deep-072012 (SPAdes) | ecosystem: Environmental > Terrestrial > Soil > Wetlands > Peat ...
TCCAGACGCGTAAGGCCCCGTGGCCCATATTGCCGGGATCGTAGTGGGTGCCGAACGAGAAGTGATGTTTTGCCTTCAGCCAGCCGTGATCGGCGCCGCCGAGCTTTGCGAAAGGTCTGAGTTCGATCATGGGATTTTCCTGTGAACCGGATTTCCGTTGGGCTCTGGATATGCCTTCCCACATGGTGCATAAATAGAAACTATAGAAACACATTGTTTCCATTATTGCTCCAATTAGGATGCCCGGCATGGCCAAGCTTCCCGATTTCGAAGGCCTCGCAATATTCGCAAAAGTCGTGGAATTGCGGTCGTTTGCGGCCGCGGCCAGCGAGCTGGCGCTGTCCAGGGCGACAGTATCGAAGGCGGTTTCGAGGCTGGAGCAGCGGCTCGGCGCCCGGCTGTTCAACCGCACCTCGCGGCGGCTCGCTTTGACCGACGCCGGACAAAAGCTGTCGGAGCGCGCCGCGCGCCTGCTGGTCGACGGCGAGGCGGCGGAGAACGAGGCGCTGGCGCAGGCGGTGGCGCCGCGCGGGCTGGTGCGGCTCGCGGTGCCGATGACGTTCGGGGTGAGGGCAGTGGCGCCGATCCTGCCGGAGTTTCTCGAGCTCTATCCCGACGTCGCCATCGACCTTCATCTCAGCGATGCGATGATCGATTTGATCGGCGACGGATTCGATGCCGGCCTGCGGATCGCCAACCTGCCGGATTCTTCGTTGATCGCGCGGCGGCTGTGCGCGATGCCGCGCTACACGGTGGCGTCGCCAGGCTATCTCGAGCGCTACGGCCGGCCGACCCATCCGATGCACCTGGCCGACCATCGATGTCTCGGCTATGCCTATCTCTCGACCCCGGACGTCTGGCATTACACCAACGCCGCCGGCGAGCAGGCCAGCGTGCGGCCGGCCGGACCGCTGCGCGTCAACAATGGCGAGGCGCTGATGCCGGCGCTGCTGGCCGGGCTCGGCATCGCCGACCTGCCGGATTTCATCGTCGGCGACGCCGTGGCGTCGGGCGCGGTCGAGGTGATCCTGCAAGGCTGGAAGCAGACCGAGGGCTCGGTGCATTTGCTGACCCCGCCCGGCGGCCCGCGCCCGGCCCGCGTCGAAGTGCTGGCGGATTTCCTGGCCCGGCATTTTGCCAGGGGGGTGGGACGGAAATAGAATTTTGTAGGGCAAAGGCGCCCTTCGCGCCGTGCCCACCATGGCGTCGCGACATCGAGAGCTCGCCGCTATTGGGAGCACGCAATTCGCGATGACGCGGATCTCGAGCGCTATGTCGATTACATTCATTTCAATCCGGTGAAGCACGGACACGTTGCGCGCGTGGCCGATTGGCCGCACAGCAGTTTCCATCGCCATGTGGAACGCGGCATACTTGAAGCGGATTGGGGATGCGATGTGATGGATATTCAGGGTTTGTTCGGAGAGTGAACGGTCGGCACGGCGCGAGATGCGCCTTTGCCCACCCTATGATTCTCCAGGGGAGGGTGAAGAGAGCTATCGCGACCCCGGCCATTTCGCTAAGGCTACATCCAACAACAAACCAAACAAAAATCCCGGGGAGAAACTGCCGATGAACCGACGTGAACTTCTTAAAGCAGCCGCGGCACTGCCGCTGGCGCAGGTCGCGCTGTCGAGTGCCGGATTTGCCCAAAGCGCCTGGCCGGCCCGCAACATCACCATGATCGTGCCGTTTCCGGCCGGCGGCCAGGCGGATCTCGCCGCACGGCCGGTGGCGCAGGCGCTGGAGAAGATTCTCGGAAAATCCGTCATCGTCGACAACCGCGCCGGCGGCGCCGGCGGCTCGATCGGCAACGCCGCGGCGGCGCGCGCCGAGCCCGACGGCTACACCGTGCTGATGACGCTGTCGTCGCTGGCGGTGCTGCCGGAGGCTGACCGGCTGTTCGACCGTCCCGCGCTCTATGAGGTCTCGCAATTCGCACCGGTCGCGCGCGTGCTCGCCGATCCGACCTTGCTTGCGGTGCCGGCCTCGGCGCCCTGGAAGACGCTGAAGGATTTCGTCGACGATGCCAAAGCGCGGCCGGGCCAGATTCCCTATGGTTCGTCGGGCCCCTACGGCACGCTGCATGTGGCGATGGAAATGTTTGCCAGTAGCGCCGGCATCAAACTGCTGCACATCCCGTTCCGCGGTGCCGGTCCGGCGCTGACGGCGCTGCTGAGCGGCACGGTGCAGGCGCTGGCATCGGCGCCGGGCACGCTGAAGCAGCAGGTCGACGACGGCAAGATGCGGGTGCTCGCCAATTGGGGCGCGAAGCGGATCGCGAGCTTTCCCGACCTGCCGACTTTCAAGGAGCTCGGCTACAAGGACGTCGAATTCTACATCTGGGCCGGATTGTTCGCGCAAGCGGCGCTGCCGGCGCCGATCCTGACACGCTTACGCGAAGCGATGGGAGAGGTGTTGAAAAACCCTGAAGTGATCAAGACTTTCGAGGTCGCGGGCAGTCCGGTGGCCTACATGGACGCACCGGAATTTGCACAATTCGTCGCCGTGGATTCGGCGCGGCTGATCGCGGCGGTGAAGAAAATCGGCAAGGTGGAATAGCGACGCCGTCAAAGCCCGCCGCTTCTTCCCTTGCCCGCATGGGGAAAGGGAAGAAGTAGGCTTTCACATTTCGTTGTCCGGCCCGAACCTCCCCAGGGCTCATTTATTTTGAACCCTCAGATGGCGCGGTTCGCCACACAGCATAAGTGCGCCTTGAATCCGAAATAGAGGTCGGACATGTGAAGCTCGCGAATTTCCTGCGAATTTTCCTGACCCTTGCGCTGTCGATCGGCTGCGGCATCGCCGTTCAAACGCCTGCATCGTGACATGCTTGCGGCAAAACACCCCGCAGCTCTTGGAACGTGCCGCGCGGTGTTTGAATCGAACGACAGCATGCCGCCGCCGCCGGGACGTCGCGAGTACGATGCCAATAAGCGAGTCCGCCGTTACGGCGGATGTTCGCAGACATCGACCCATTCGGCGCCGGTCAGTTCGGCCATCCGCGACGGGGCGATGCGCACCGCGCTGTGGATCGAGCCCGCCGCCGGCACGACCTCATCGAACGCTTGCAATGATACGTCGCAATAGATCGGCAATGAGGCTTTCAGTCCGAACGGGCAGACGCCGCCGACCTCGTGGCCGGTGATCTCGGCGACCTCGTCGAGGCCGAGCATCTTCGGCTTGCCGCCGAGCAGCGCCTTGACCTTCCTGTTGTCCATCCGCGCGGTGCCGCTGGTCACCAGCAGCACCACGCGTTCGCCGACCCGCAAGCTCAGGGTCTTGGCGATCCGCGCCGGCGCAACGCCATAAGCCTCCGCCGCCAGCGCCACCGTCGCCGAACTGACCGGCGATTCGATCACGGCGATGTCAGGAGCGTTGGCGGCGAAAAACGCGCGGACCGATTCAAGACTCATGAGAACCGACCAGCGCAGGCAGTTCCGACAGCGCATGGATGCGATAGTCGGGCTCCAGCCCGAGTTCGTCCATCTGGGTCCGCATCGCCCAAAACATGGTGAGCGGGGCGACGCGGTCGTTTTCGACGCAGGCCAGCGCCATCGCTTCCGGCGTCACCCGCTCGATCCAGGCGACGTTGAGGCCGAACGCCTTGGCGCCGCAGGCGTCCCATGGATTCGATGACACGAACAGCACCTCATTGGGCCGAACACCGAGGTTGGATTCGATCGAGCCATAGGCCTCTGGCGCCGGCTTGAAGATTTTTTGGGAGTCGATGCTGATGGTGGCATCCAGCACGCGGTCGAGGCCGCTGTTGCGCACCAGCGCGTTGAGCATGGCGGGTGAGCCGTTGGAGAGGATCGCCAGCTTGCGGCCGCGCAGGCCTGCGAGTGCGGGCATTGCGTCCGGATAAAGATCGAGATGCAGGTATTTGTCGATGACCCGCTCGAACCCGGCGGCGTCGCTTTGCAAGCCAAGACACCGCAGGGTGTAGGACAGCGACTCCCGCGTAATGAAGGAGAAATCCTCATAGCGCCGCATCAGCGAACGCAGCCAGGAATATTCGAGCTGCTTGATGCGCCAGATCTGGGTGATGATCTCGCCGTAGCCGGGAAACGTCTGCTCGGTGACGGCGGCCACCGACTGGACGTCGTACAAAGTGCCATAGGCGTCGAACACAACGGCTTTGATGGTCATGGGAGAACTCATGGGGGCATGTCGCAAAGGTAAGGCATCCGGGCTTTCGGCGACGGCGAAGTGCGTTATGGTTTTGCTAGGTACTGTCCTCCATAGCGCAGCACCACACGCCTAACAAGGCGACCGCAATTCAGGGAGATCTGCATGAAGGCCTGGCAACTGGATCGGCTCGGCGGAGAACTCCGTTTCAACGATGTCCGCACGCCGGAGCCGCGCCCGGGCAGCGTGCTGGTGCGGATCGAGGCGTCGGCGCTGATGTCGTACCTTAAAGCCTATGTGGAAGGACGATTGCCCGTCTATAATCCGCCGCCCGGGCCTTTCACGATCGGAACCAACGGGGTTGGCGTGGTTGAGGTGGTTGGCCGGGATGTCTGGCATCTGAAGCCTGGCCAGCGCGTGGTGCTCTCCTCGCATTTCGTCGCGCCGGAAAACGTCGAAGATCCGGCGCAAGTCCTGATCGGGCTGACGTCAAGCCCGGAAGCGGCGCCGGTGCTGGCGGATTGGCCCGACGGCACGCTGGCCGAATACGCGCTGATGCCGGCCGAGGCGGTCACTCCAGCGGAAGGGCTGGACGGATTCGATTCGGCCCAGCTCGTCACCGTCGGCCGCTGCATCATCCCGTTCGGTGGCCTGCTGCGAGGCCGTCTTGCGGCAGGTGAGACGCTGGTCGTCACCGGCGCCACCGGCGCCTATGGCACGGCGGCCGTGTTGGTGGCGGTGGCGATGGGCGCGGCCCGGGTGATCGCCGCGGGTCGCAACGCGCACGCGCTCGAGGAAGTCGCGCGCGCCGGCGGCCCGCGCATCGTGACGGTGACGCTGGCAGGCGATGTGCAGAAAGATGCGGCCGCGCTTCGCGCAGCGGCGGGCGGCGGCGCCCAGATGGCGTTCGACATGGTCGGGCAGGCGCGCGATCCGAACGCGACGTTGGCCGCGCTGCACAGCCTGCGCCGCGGCGGCCGGCTGGTGCTGATGGGAAGCATGACGACCGATCTGCCGATTCCCTACACCGCGGTGATGCTGAACAGCTGGGATATCCTCGGCCAGTTCATGTATCCGGCCAGCGCTTATCGGCGGCTGCTTGAATTGCTGCGGTGCGGGCTGCTCGACATCAGTGCGATCCGCCCGCGCGTGTACCCGCTGGCCGCGTTGCCGGAAGCCATGGAAGCCGCAGCCACGGCAGGCAATCTCGAATGCATCGTGATGCAGCCATAGCGCAGCGCGCGACTAGATCCCCAGCAGCCTGCGCGCATTGGCCTTCAGTACCTTCGGCCTGATCTCGTCGCGGATGTCGAGTTTTGCAAAGTCCGCCAGCCAGCGGTCGGGCGTGATCACCGGCCAGTCCGAGCCGAACAGCATCTTGTCCTGCAAAATGCTGTTGATGTAGCGCACCAGGATCGGCGGGAAATATTTCGGCGACCAGCCGGACAGGTCGATATAGACATTCGGCTTGTGGGTCGCGACCGACAGCGCCTCTTCCTGCCAGGGGAAGGACGGATGCGCGAGGATGATTTTCAGATCGGGGAAATCCGCCGCGACATCGTCCATGTACATCGGATTGGAATATTTCAGCCGCATGCCCATGCCGCCAGGCATGCCGGAGCCGACGCCGGTCTGGCCGGTATGAAACAGCGCGATCGCGCCGCCGTCGTTGATCGCCTCGTACAGCGGATAGGCCATGCGGTCGTTCGGATAGAAACCCTGCATGGTCGGATGGAACTTGAAACCCTTGACCCCGAATTCCTCGATCAGCTTGCGGGCTTCGCGGACGCCGAGCTTGCCCTTGTGCGGATCGATGCTGACGAAGGGGATCAGCACGTCGGAATTGTCGGCGGCGACTTCCAGCATTTCGTAATTGTTGTAGCGGCGGAATCCAGTCTCCCGCTCGGCATCGACCGGGAAAATCACCGCGGCGATTTTCTTGGCGCGGTAATAGGCCGCGGTTTCCGGTACCGTCGGCGGATGCTTGTTCGGCGACTTGAAATAGTCGGCCATCTGCGCCTGGAAGTCGTCATAGCCGTCGTCGCCATGCATGCCGCAGGGCTCTTCGGCATGGGTATGGATGTCGATCGCCACGACGTCTTCCACATTGGGCAGCTTCAATGTTGTCATTTTGGTTTCCCGGCGGCAGCCGCTTCATTGCGCGAAAGGAGGATTGATTATACCATATAACAAATTTCGCAAGACGGCATAACAAGACCGCCGAAGCAGCGGGGAAGGGAACAGGAAATGGCGCAGGCGGAGGCGTTCGAGACCGATTTCTGGAAACACGCCAATCTGCGCAAGCTCTGGGACGACATCGTTCCCGGCGCGCCGCGCCCGACCATTCCCTATACCCTGACGCGGGAAGCGATTGAGCTATACTGCAAGGCGGTCGGCGAGGACCACCCGCTGTATTTCGACGAAGCCTATGCAAAGACCACGCGCTATGGCGGGCTGATCGCGCCGCCCTCGATCCATATCCTGCTGATGTTTTCCTGTACGCCGGCGGACGACTGGATGCGCAGCCCGGGCACGGTCAATGCCGGACAGTCCTGGAGCTACAACATTCCGGCGCGTCCCGGCGACGTGATCCGGCTCGAGGCCCGTGCGCTCGACAAGTTCATCAAGCGCGAACGGCTGTTCGTGGTGCACGACAATGTGTTCTTCAACCAGCATAGCGAGGTCATCTGTTCCGGCCGCGGCTGGACCATCCGGCCGCAGTGAAGCGAGGAAGCAAGACCATGACATCGACATTCGAAAGTCTGAGCGCCGGCGATGCCATCGAGGGCGCCGCATTCGCGGTCAGCCGCGAATCGATCCGGCTGTTTTGCGACGCCTCGCTCGACTACAACCCGCTGCATCTCGACGACGACTACATGAAGGGTGATTTCGGCAAGACCAATTTCGGCGGCATCATCATGCACGGCATGAACAATTTCGGCCTGATCTCGCGCATGATCACCGACTGGGCCTATCCGGCCGGCGCCATTCATCGCCGGCTGGAAACCAGATGGGTGAAGCCGGTTAAGCCGGGCGACACCATCCGGCCAACCGGCATCGTGAAATCGAAACAGGCCACCGCGAATTCGCGCTGGGTCCTGATCGACGTCATGGTGAAGAACCAGAACGACGAAAAGGTCGCTACCGGCGAGGCGATGGTCGAGTTTCCGCATCGCTAGCGCGGCATGAGATCAGATTGGGGGCCTTGTTCTACTTTGCATGGGGTTGTTTTGCGATTTTTGTCCCGGCCTGCCGGATGCGCGGCCAGATGGCCCAAAAAACGCTGTTTGGATTGACATTCGACCCCGCCATGGCTTAAAAACCGCGCGTCCCCGGCGGCGAGGCTGTCAGCGGGAACATGCCCTATTTTGCCACTTTCGGGCTCCCTAAAGGATAGTGCCGAACACGGCCTTTCAAAGCATCAGGATTGTCTCATGAAGGTCCGTAACTCGCTGAAATCGTTGCGTGGTCGCCATCGCAACAACCGTCTGGTCCGCCGCAAGGGCCGGATGTATGTGATCAACAAGGTTCAGCGCCGCTTCAAGGCGCGCCAAGGCTGAATCGAGCCTGAATCGAGCCTGAATTGAGCCCGAACCCGCGCGTGAGCTGTCTTCGGGTCCACCACGAAATCTCTGACTTCACGGGTCTTTGACGGCTTTGCTGCTTTGCAGCGGGTTTTGCTGCGTCTAGACTTTGCCGATGGCATTGAGATTCCCGATGGTGCAGGCTTGCGGATTAGCGCTTCTGCTCACGGCGACCATCGCCGTGGCGCCGGTTGCGGCGCGGGCGCAGGATCCGGGTGCGGCACCACCGAAGCACCAGAAGAAGTTACCGGGACCGCCGGGCAAGCTGCCCAAGGTCGGCGCCGACCGCGCCCATGGGCTGGATTTCCTGTTCGGCGCCCTGAAGGTGGCGCCGGACGAGGCCAGCGCCCGGCATGTCGAGGCCCGAATCTGGGCGCTGTGGCTGCAAACCCCGAGCGATACCGCTGCCCTCTTGATGCTGCGCGCCAAGGCCGCGATTGACGCCAAGCAGATGGACGCCGCGCTGAAACTGCTCGATGCCGTGATCAAGCTGCGCCCCGATTATGTCGAGGCATGGAACCGGCGCGCCACGCTGTATTATTTGCGCAACGACTACACCCGTTCGCTTGAGGATATCGAGCAGGTGCTGGTCCGCGAACCGCGCCATTTCGGCGCGCTGGCCGGGCTTGGCATGATCATGCAGGATCTCGGTGACGACAAGCGTGCGCTCGACGCCTTCCGCAAGGCGCTGGCGGTCGATCCGTATCTGGAAAAAGTGCCGGAAATGGTCAAGACCCTGAGCGAAAAGGTCGAGGGCCGCGACATCTGATCGCGCGAATCGCCGATGCGCCCGCTGCGGAATCACAGCGGGCGCGCGGGGTGGCCTCAGTGCAGAGCGTTGCTGCCGCGCCCGAGTGGCCCGGCGTTGATCACCACGGCATAAAGCTGCGCAAGCTCCGCTTCCAGATGCTCGTTGACCAGCAGCAGGGCCTGCAGCGCGCCGCGCATGTCGCCGTTGCAACTGGCCACGATTTCGTCGATGGCGAACTCATTCGGTCTGGAAGTCATCAAAAACCCTCCAATTGTACCTTATAGAAACCCCGGCGCCCGCGCCGCATTCCTGTGGATTGTGTGGATAGCGCTGAAGACGACAGCCGCACCGGCGCGCGCGCGTCGGATGGCAAATGTGCTGATGGCGGTTATATATGGCCGCCGATGACGGTTGTACGAAGCCGCGCCAGCACGGGTTCCAAACAGTGAGGAAAGCCTTGATTGTACTACTGTTGCTGCTGGTTGCCCCGATTGCGGTATCGGCGGTGGAATACCTGTTCGGAAACCGCTTGCTCGATTGGCAGGCCGCGGACCGTTCCAGCGCCGGACTTTTGTCGTCGCCCGCGCACCATCCGGACGCATTGGTGCGGGTTTATGCGGCGCGGACGGTGCGCTGGCGCGGCATCTTCGCGGTTCATAGCTGGATCGTGGTCAAAGAAGCCAATGCGATCAGCTACACCCGCTACGACTATACGGCGTGGGGAGAGCCGATCCGCATCAACGGCTTTGCCCCCGACGGACGCTGGTTCGGCGGCGCGCCGGACACCATCGCCGCCGCCGATGGCGAGGCGGCGTCGCACATGATTCCCAAAATCCGTGCCGCGGTGGAGGGTTACGTATGGCGGTCCTATGGCGATTATCGCGCCTGGCCGGGACCGAATTCCAACACCTTCGTCACCGCCGTGCTGGCAGCGGTTCCGGAATTGCACGCGGCGTTGCCGCCGACCGCCATCGGCAAGGACTTTCCCTACGACGGGGACATGTTCGGATGGACGCCTTCGGGCACCGGCGTTCGCGTCAGCCTCGGCGGCTATCTCGGCCTGACCGTCGGCTGGGTCGAAGGCATCGAGGTCAACTTTCTCGGCGCGGTGTTCGGCATCGACCTGCGGCGGCCGGCGGTCAAATTACCGGCGCTGGGCCGGCTGGGTTTTGGCACTCTCTAGCCGGAGGGCTTGTCCGTGCACCCCGTCCTTGGCCGGGAAACTCTTATCCCCTAGAACCGTAGCTTGTTGGTGGCCAAGCCGACCCGGACATTCTCAATGATATCTGTCGTCGTCGTGGTGGCGCTCGCGATCCTGGCGCTGGTCACGCAGGCCGGTGTCATTGCGATCCAGCGCGCCTACCCTGCGCAAGGCAGGATGATCGAGGTCGCCGGCGCGACCCTTCACGTCGTCGAGATCGGGCCGCGCGAGGCCGCCGGACCGCCGGTGGTGATGATCCATGGCGCGAGCTCGAATCTGGAGAGCATGCGGCAGCCGCTCGGCGACCTGCTCGCCGGAAATCATCGGGTGATCCTGATCGATCGTCCCGGCCATGGCTGGAGCACGCGTGCGCGTCTGGCGGATTCCACGCCGGCGATCCAGGGCCGGATCATCGAGCAGGCGCTGGAAAAACTCGGCGTCGGCCCGGTGATCCTGGTGGTCCATTCCTGGGCCGGCGCGCTTGGCGCGCGGATGGCGCTGGATTATCCGCAGCGCGTCGCCGGCCTGGTGATGCTGGCGCCGGTGGCCTATCCGTGGCCCGGCGGCGTCGGATGGTACAACAAGCTCGTCACCACGCCGGTGCTCGGTCCGCTGCTTGCTTATACCATCACGCTGCCACTCGGATATTTCCTGACTGGGCCCGGCGCCCGCAACGTGTTCCTGCCGCAGACCATGCCGCCCGATTTCGTCAGCAATACCGCGACGCCGTTGTTGCTGCGTCCGCGCGAATTCCTCGCCAATGCCCGTGACCTTGTGACGCTGAAGGCGGCGGTGGCCGAGCAGGCGCCGCGCTACGGCAATATCCGGGCGCCGACGGTGGTGATCACCGGCGATGCCGACAAAACCGTGTCGCCGGGCATCCACTCCCGGCCGTTCGCCGCCGCGGTGCCGAATGCCAAACTGATCGTGCTGCCCGGCGTCGGCCACATGGTGCAGAACACCGCACCCCAACTCGTGATGCGCGAGATCGAAGCCATGATCGGCGATATCGCGCGCCGCACCGCCGCCATCGCCAATTAGGTGCCGCGAGCCGTTGTGCCAATTCCCCTGGCCAAAACGGATGTTGATAGTGCGGGTGCGTTGGTTATCTAATGTGCCGATATCGCTCCCGGGCTGACGGAGTCATCGATGCGCCTTCCCATCGCCGTGGTGCTGCTTGTCGTCCTGACGGGGGCAGCCAACGCGGCCTGCAATTGCCAATGCGTCGATGGCAAGCTCGAAAAGTCCTGCAG
>Ga0208849_1002264_pt1 | contig 10914 bp, 8 predicted proteins | sample NGESurdeep072012_10_FD_184470 | JGI IMG/M metagenome (GOLD analysis project Ga0208849, IMG submission 184470) | Arctic peat soil microbial communities from Barrow, Alaska - NGEE Surface sample 53-3 deep-072012 (SPAdes) | ecosystem: Environmental > Terrestrial > Soil > Wetlands > Peat ...
GGGATGATGCCATCGGACGAGGGCTTCCGCACCGTACACGCGCCCGGTCGTGAAGTCGATCTGTGGCTGAAAGTAGAGCTCCAGTTCGTCGCGGGCCACGGCGAGGCGCAGTCCAGTCTCAAGATACAACTGCTCGATCGCTTCGGTCGTCGAGACCGCCCGCCGCACGAAAAATGCATGACAATCGCGGCCTTGCTTCTTCGCCGTATCGCGCGCGCGCGACGCGGCCGTCAACAAGGCCTCGCCCGTTCCGTCGCCAGGACAGAGCGCGACGCCGACGCTCGCGGTCGCGACGAACGTCGATTGTTCGAACGCGAACGGTTCTGCAAACGACAGCACGATTCGCTTGGCCAGAATCGCGGCCGCGTCGCGATCCGCGACCGTCGCAACCACGACGAACTCGTCGCCGCCCAAACGAGTGACGATCTGCGCTTCGGGCGCCGCTAACGTCAACCGTGTGGCCGTCTCGGATAAAACCCGGTCGCCCGCGCGGATGCCGAATCCTTCATTGATGCTGCGCAGACCATCGATGTCGGCGATCATCACTGCGACGAGTGACGGCGTACCCGCGACCGCTTCGCACGCTCGGTTCAAGCGCTCCACGATGTCCGCCGACTCCCCGTCTGCAGTGGCCGGCGCCGATCGCACCGCTTCGGTCACGTTCTGCGCGATCGATCCGACGCCCACTATCTTGCCCGCATAGTCGATGAGCGGAGTGTGATGCCATTCACACACGATGGCGCGGCCGTCGCGGGTCCGATGGCGCTCGGTTATCTTCATCGAGCTCTTGCGAGCCATCACCGCATTACGAAGTTGCGAAGACGATGTGCCGCCGCCGCCCGCCAAAAGGCTATCGTAGGCGTCGGGATGCGTCATCTCGTCAGCGTCGTAACCGAAGAGCGTTCGCGCGGCGACGTTCCACGACACGGCGCGAAACTCCAAATCCCATTCGACGACGGCAAGCGGAGTCGCATGCATATGGAATACGGCTCGCTCTTCGGGCGTCACACCTGCGTGGACCCGCGCTAAGCGCCGCCGGCGTTCCATGCTATAATGAACCGCGATGCCCACGGGCGGAACGCCGGTGGTGGTTCGAAGCCGGCTTTATTGGGCACAACCAGGCTGTTGCGGAACGACGCTGCATAACGGATGGGTGACCGATCCGCTGTGCGTGTTCGGCTGCGGAGCCATCGAGTTTGCGTTACTGCATCCTGCGAGCAAAATGGCGGCACCGGCTAGGGCGGCTAACGTGAACGAGCGGAGCTTTAACATCGTCTGCAGTACCTCAAGGTGAATGGTTGGAGTCCCGATATGCGGGTTCTCCATCAATCTTAAGGCAAAATCGAATGGGACTCCCTAGGGTAATCCCTAGTCGTAAGCAGAGTGCCGCATCGGGCGGGCGTATCACGCCGCCGATGATCGGGCGTGCCGACATTTTGTGGGCGCTGTCACAACGGCGCCCGCCGGCTGCAATTCTCCTCGGCGAGCCAGGCATCGGCAAATCCCGCTTGCTGACGGAAACGCGCCGGCTGGACCATCGCGGCAACACGATCAACGTCGGATGTCACCCGGGCGCAGCGTTATTGCCGATGGACCCGATGCTCGCGCTGGTCCGTGCGTTGCATCGCAGCGGTCGGATTTCGAAGACCGTATGTGACAGCGCCCTCGGTTCGGCCGAGCGCGACCGTTTGTGGTTCGTGCGCGACGCGATCGAAGCTGGTATCGGGGGCCAAGACCTCACCTTTCAAATCGACGACTTGCATTTCGCCGATACGGCGAGCATCGATGCGCTGCGCTATTGCATAGACCGGCTGCAAGATCTGCCGGCCACTTGGCACTTGGCATCGCGTGCGGGCGGCGGCAACATAGAGCGGTTTGCCTCCGACCTCGAACGTCTCGGCCTCGCGACCGTGATACCGGTCGAACCGCTGACGCCGGACGAGATGCGCGAGCTTGCCGCGACGCTTGCCCCATCGCCGCTCGCCGAGGCCGATCTGGGGCGCCTCGTCGATCGCACCGGCGGGAATCCGCTCTACGCCGAACTGCTTCTTTCGGACGGCGACATCGCCGGACGCGAGATCCCGCGCAACCTGCGCACCGAATTGCGCGAGCGGCTCGGCGGTTTGGACGGCCCGGAGAAGATCCTCGCAGGCTGGCTTGCGGTGCATCGCGGTGCGCTGCCGCAAGGTGCGCTCGCTGCGCTCTCGCGACTTTCCCCCGGCCAAGTGCTCGCTGCGCTTTCGTCGCTGACCGACTGCGGCATCATCCTGCGTTCGGCCGAAGGCTATTCGTTTCGGCATGAACTGGTCCGAGATGCTTGTTACGAAATACTCGACGAGTCCGTGCGCGCCAGCTATCATCAGACGTTGGCGGAGCGCAGCGACGACGGATGGCAGAAGGCCGGCCACTTCGACGGCGCCGGCCGGTATAACGAGGCCGCCCTCCTCCTCAACAGGCTCGGTTGGGACCGCTTCGACTCTCACGGTCCGAGCGAAGCGCTCGCCGCGTTCGAGCGCGCGCTCGAACGGCTCGACTCGGACTCCGACGACGCGTGGGAATCGCGCGCGGGTATCGCCGCGGCGCACGCCGCCCACGGTCGAACCGACGAAGCGATTCGTCGCATGCGGGCGTTCGAAGCGCGATCGCAACTCTTGCCGGCCGCGCTGAGGGTTCGCGCGCGTGTGGCGTTTGCCGAGGCGGCGTGGGATCACGTGCAGGACCCGAAGATCGCATTGCCGCCGCTTGAAGCAGCGATGTCCGAGGCCGCGGCAGCCGCGCCGCATCTCTTACCGCGCGTTCTGTATCTCGTCGGTGCCGTGTACGAGCGGCGCGGTGATCTCGAAAAGGCACGCGAGACGCTGGAGCGCGGCCTATCGTGCTGCGACGAACGCACGCACATGCGCGAGGCGATCCGGCTCCGCTCGTGGCTGGCGGTCGTCGTCGGCCGGCTGGGGAACGCGCGCGAGGGGATCGAGATCGCGACGCTTGCTGCGGATCAAGCGGCGATGTATGGCTTGGGCAACGAATATGCGCAGGTCTGCGCGAAGTTGTGTTATCTGTGCGATATGCTCGACGACTCCGCCGGCTACGAACATTGGTGCCGGCGCGGCATCGCCGTAGCAGGCCCGAAGTCGCGGCGCATCGAGACCTTGCTCATGGTCAATCTTGCGTGCGCATGCATAGACCAAGGCCGGCTCACTGAAGGTCTCGGCCTCTGCGTGGCCGCGGTGAAATCGGTCGAACGCGGCAACTCGACCCTGCTTTGTCAAGCGAGGTGCGCGGAAGCCATCACGTACGCCATGCTCGGCGATGCCGCGAGCGCGGAGCACGCCATAGGCGAAGCAGCGGCGCTGGACGTCAACGCGAGTTGGCGCCGGGCGGTTCGTTATACCGAGGGATTTGTGGCGGAGTTCGCCGGCGACTACGCCGTCTCGCTCGAGCGCTACGAAGACGCCGTCGCTGGGTTCGACTCAAACGTCGGACAGGGCGAAGTATACGAATTGCGCGCACTCGCGGGGATCGCACGCACGGCCTCGCTGCTGAATCAGCGCGAGAAGGCCGCCAAGGCATTGGCACGTCTGCGCGATAGCAATCGTCATGGATGGCAAGTCGCACGCGTTCTCCTTGCGGAGGCCGAGGGTTTCTACAAACTACTCGACGGCGACGTCGCGTCGGGCTTGGAAGAATTGCGCGCTGCCATCGACAACGCCGGCACCAATGTGGTGTGGCAGACGTACCTGCGTCTGATCGTGGCCGAGCATTCCCCGCGGCAAGCGCGCGAGCAACTCCTTGAGATCATCGATGCGTTCGATTCACTCGGCGCCCGGTCGCTCGCGGACCGTGCCCGCGGATTGGCGCGCGCGAATGGCTTACGGCCCGGCCGCCGGCGTGAGTCGCACGGTCAGATGACCGATCGCGAAGCCACGATCGCGCTATTGGTCGCGAGCGGCAAAACCAACGCGGAGATCGGCGAACTGCTGCACGTGAGCAGCAAGACCGTCGAGTATCACTTGAGCAATATCATGACGAAATTCGGCTTGCGGTCGCGGGTTGAAATCGCGACGCGCGTCGCTGCCGGTACGTTGTTGGGCCTTGGAGAAGACGCCCGGGCCTGATCGGCGGCTACGTCGGAGTAGGCGACGGCGCGAGCGTCGGCGGCGGCAACGGACGCCGCGTGGCCGCCGGGGTCGGTGTGACACGCACGGGCGGCGGCGGTATCGTCGGAAGGGGCCGTGGTGTCGGAGTCACGCGCGGCGGGACCGGCTGCGGCGTAGCTACCGGGCGCAGCGTCACGCGCGGCAACGGCGAAACGGGTGGCCGCACGGGCGGCAACGGCCGCGCAGAAAAAATCGGAACCGGCAGCGGCAGACGCATCACGGGCAACGGTGCGATCTGGGGCGGGCGCGGCACCACCGGCTGATCGGGGTCCACCGCACCGGACCCGCCGCCGGCGCGGGCCGCGGCTACGACGCCGGTGGCAAAGGCAGGCCGCCGTCTGACGGGCTGCGTGCGCGCAGTGCGCGCTTTCGCGGCGGTCGCAACGAATCGCAGGCCCGAGCCTGCGTGCGCGTGCGCGTTCAACCCGTTCGGGCCGTAATAGTTGACGTTGAAGGCCACCGGCCACAGGTCGAGACCAGGCGGCACGACATACGATCCGGTGTAATAGCCCGGCATTCCGGCGACTTCATTCATCAAAATGGTATTGCCCGTTCCGACAAGCTGCACGAGCGCGTAGCCGCCGGGCAATCCTTGCATGACGAGCGTGATCACGCTGCCGGGTCCATACGTGCCGAACTGCAGCGGCGTCATCGAGAAGATCGGGAAGCCGTTCTGTCCGAATCCGAGCGGGTAGCCACAACACGGACCGGCTGAGTAACCTCCATACGCGTACGACGGCTCGACGAAGAACGACCAGTCGCTCGAAAACGGAATGCCCGCGACGTCGTCGCCGTAGACGCCCACGCGGTGCCAACCCGGCACGAGCGGGTAATACGGCGTGAAATAAAGACTGTTCGCGCTGATGCCGCTGTACGGGGTGACGTCGGTGTTGTCGAGATAGACGCGTAGCGAAGCGGCATCCACCGCGGGTCCACCGTGATCGTCGATCGCCGCCGTGATCGATGGCTGCGCCACGTAGGTGCGTTCGCCCGCTCCCGGCGACGTCGCCACCACGCTCGGCGTGCGGCCGGCGACGGAGACCGTCTCGTCCGACGTCGCGTTTGCGGTCGTGCCGTTCACCGTCAGATGCGCGTAGGCGTGCACGTCGTTCACATTGCGCCCCGCACGCACGACGTAGAATCCCGAATAGGTTCCCGAGGAGATCTCATGCATCGCGGCGCCGGCGATGATGCCGGCCAAGTCGAACGTCGCCCGGCCGCCTTGCGTGCCGACGACGTTCACCTGCAAGACGTCGCCGGACTCCAATAGTTTTTTGCCATGCGTATCGATCGTGAGCGAGCTGATCGCCGCGGCATCGCCCGTGTTCGGAATCCGCGGACCGAAACTTCCGGAGCCGCCGCCGGCGAGATTCACTTCGGCGACGTTGCGCGTGTCGTCGAACGACACGTCCGCGCCGGAAGCTTCGGCGATGAAGCGCAGCGGCACGAGCGTGCGGCCTTGCCGGACGATCGCGGGCTCGTCGAGCCACACGGTGTTGCCGTTGACATCCGCGCGCTGGCTGAACACGCGCAGTTCGATCGTGGTCTTCGGCTGCGCGACGATGACCGTTTTCGTGCGCGCGTCGAAATCGACGTACGCGCCGAGCGCGGTGAACACCGCCCGTATCGGCACGAGCACGCGATGCTGCTCGACAAGCGGAGGCACATCGGACGTCACCGCGTGACCGTTCACGACGACGCGAGCGGCATTCGGCTCAGCGCCGCGCGCCGCCAAGAGCGGCGAGACGGACATGACGAAACAAGCTCCGATGGCTAGCCGACGCCAAAATCCGCGCAAGTGTGACATCCTCCGTCGAATGTAACGTTTTCAACGGCGCGGGCGTTTCGGCCTCGAAATCAGGCCACCGCTAGGCCGTCACGAAAGCGCGCCGTCGCGCAGCCGCTTGCGGTACGCGCCGGGCGACTCGCCGATCATACGCTTGAACGTGCGGTTCATGTGACTTTGATCGGTGAAGCCGGCTTCGAGCGCGACTTCGCTCAGGCTTGTCGACGCATCGATCAGACGGCGGCACACCGCCTGCAGCCGCAATCCGATGACATGATCGCCCACGGTCTGGCCGCGGTAGCGACGAAACGCGCGACAAAGGTGAGAAGGGTGCACGTTCACCGCAGAGGCGAGATCGCGGATCTCTAACCCATCGCGAAAGCCAGTTTGCACCGCGGCATCGACAGCCGCGAGCCACGTGGGCTCACGCTCCTCATCGTGATTGCCCCGCGCCACGTGCGTGCATAGCTCGTAAAGCAGCGATTCCGCGGTCAGCGACGCGGAAGAATCGCGCGTCAGAAATTCATGATAGAGCCGTAGGGCAAGCCATACCGCGTCGCCACCGTGCATCTTGAGAAGGTGTTCCGGCTGCGATCCGAGCGCGTCGATGACGTCGACCCACGACGGAAGCAGCTCGATGAAGAACATCCGGCAGCCGTTTGGCCCGATCGTATCGGTGTGTTCGGTGTGGGCCGCATGATAGACGCAGGTGAACGGTTCGTAGACGATGGTCGTGTCGTGCCAGGTCTCGCTGTACGTGCCCTCGAGCAGGATGCTGAAGTAGGAGGCCTCGTGCGTATGCGTGGGAACCGAACGGCCGACGCGATGGCGGACCTCCGTGAGGACGGCATCGGCGACCCGTAGTGACACGGTTTCGCCGTAGAAGGTCCCCGGTTTGAGAATGGTGCTCATCTCTTCATTCTACTACATGCGGTCTTGTATCGGCATTGCGCGGTCAATCGAACAGCTTGAGACGCGGGTCGTCGTCCGGTGCTTGATCCGGTCCGCGAGGCGCCCCGATCTCCGGCGCTAGTTTGGCGACGTGCAGCATTCCAGCCATCTGCCGAGCGTTCACCGTGGCCTGGCCGTTGGCGTGGTTATTGAAGAAGACGAACGTTTCGTCGGTCTTGTCGACGACCTGCTCGATTCTCGGGAGCCACTCCTCAAGTTCGGCCGCGGAATAAAGGTACGCGTACCGGTCGGCAGGCTTTTCGTGATTCCACCACGTCGCGGCGTTGCGGCCGTGAAACCGGATGTACCCGATGCGAGATGTCGTCTGCGCGTCCGGGCGCAGCAACGACGATTGTGCCGGCTCGTCGACATTGCACCAACCCAAGCCGAGTGCTAGTAAGCGCCGCAACGTCTCCGGCCGCTGCCAGTCGCGATGCCGGAATTCGACGACGATGGCAATGTCCGGCCAAGCCCGCCGCAGCCAGTCGAGGCGCCGGAACGCGTCGGGCGATGGCCTGAAGCCGTTCGGAAACTGGGCGAGCACGGCGGCAAGCTTGCCGGATGCGCGGATCGATTCAAGCGACGCGAGGAACCGCTGCGCTTCGTCCTCATCCGGCGTCGTACCAGCCGGTGAATGAGTCACACCACCCGGCGCCTTCACCGTGAATCGAAATCCGGCAGGCGTGCGCCGGTCCAGCCGCTCGAACATCGACGGCGCCGGAACGGCGTAGTACGTGCTGTCGATCTCGACCGCGTCGAATATCTGCGCGTAGTAGGAGATGTAATCGGTTTGGACGAGCCCGCGCGGATAAAACGGGCCCACCCATTCGCGATACGAAAAACCGCACGTGCCGACGCGGATCATTCTGCTGGATTACGCGGGGCTCTAGCGAAAAACTCCAGAATCGCGCGAATTTTGCGATTCTTTCGTCAGCGGGATCTAACCGCAGCGCCGTCGAGCAGTCCTTGCATTTCGCGAACGTGGGTGACGAAAGCGTCGCGTCCGGCCTTCAACAGCCGAAAACGCGTCTGGGGCTTCCGGTCTACGAATTTCTTCTCTTCGAGCACGTATCCGGCGTCGACCAGCTTTGCGAGGTGCGCCCCGAGGTTTCCGTTGGTGCTCTGCGTGGCGCGCAACAGTTCGTTGAACGACACCCATTCCGCACCGAGCAATTCCGCGATTATCGCGAGACGGACTTTGGACAACAACAGCTCGTCCATGGTGCGTTCAGTCGCGCGCGAGCATGGTCGCGAGTCCGAAGCCGCTATAACCCACCAGCATGCCGGCAGCAAGCACGTAACCTGGTACGTGGGGCATGAAGCTGGCGGCCACCAACGATGCGATAAGGATGACGGCGCCGACCGCCGCGCGACGATTGCCGTGGATCGCGATGTACGCGGTCACGATTGCCGCGGCGATAGTCCACAGCGCGGCCGCGGACCAGCCGCTGAATATGTTGAAGGCGGCGCTCGATGCGACGGCCGTGATGCCGAACACGAGCCACAACACGTTTAAGTATTCGTATTGAGCGCGCGACATTCGCTTGCTGTGACTCGAAAGGCCGCGAACGCGGATGATCGTGTACACGATGGCGAGCGCGAACGCGAGCGCCATCGCCGATGATTGCGTCACGACGAGGAGGGTGCGTCGTCGGTGGCGGTCGGCGAGCACGCCGACCAGGGTCGCGAGGAAAAAGACCGGCGCCTGCTGGCAGAAGGTCGCGATCCCCAGCCAGAGCGCCGAGCCCGTGAGGCGATACACGAGCCACGTCTGCGCAACCGACTGCGTCCAGGTGCCGACGAGCGACACGAGCTGACCCGCTAGGTACAATCGATAGTTCCGGCGCCCGAGGGCGCCACGCGCCGCTCCACTTGTTCGTCGAGTCCGCCATTTGGATCGTCAGCGCCGAATCTAGTCGCGGCCGGCTTCGTCCGGCTTGGAGATTTCGGCGCTCGCCGGCGACCAGGCCGGCCAACGGGCTGTCTGCTCTCGAGGCCTGGCATGAACGGCGCGCCCGAAATGTCCTACCCTGGGCTGGACTGAACCTGGCGGTGTGGCGGGCAGCCCGAATGCGCGCGAAGACCTCGGTTGGATCGTCGAGCACGCGTCGTCCCTCGCTCGTGCGCACGGCCGTTCTCTCTTCCGCGTTCGCTCCTGGGCGCTGCGGGCCTCGTCGGTCTTCGCGTTCCTCGGCGTCGTCGTCGCCCGGGAGTGCATCTCGAACCGATGGGCGAAGGTCGGCGCCCTTCTCGCCTCGCTCTTGCCCATCCTCGTGACTGCGCCTGGAGAGCGTGCCGCAACGCTCGGCGTTGCGCGAGGACGCGACGCGACGCTCGATGACCTGTCCGGTGCATGGAGCGCGCTCAGCCCTCGTGGTGGTGCGGTGGGTGCTCGTGCGGCTCGCGAGCCTGTTCGTGTTTCCCGTCGGCGCCTGGCTGAGCATCCGTCTGATCCTCGTCGGGTTCGTGATGATCGACAGCGAGCTCGGGGTCGCCGAATGTCTCCGACGAGGGTTCGCGCTCACCGAGGGACGGGTGATAGGAGTCGCGTGGCTCGAGGTGCAAGAGGTGCTCGACGCGGGTCCGCGATACGGCCTTTTCCGGGCGGGAATCGACGGACGCATTCGTCGCGTGATCGGCGAAGCGCTCCTCTACGAGTTCCTCTCTGGCAGGATCGCCTCGACGCACGCTTTGACTCCCGTTTCGACTCCCGCTCCGGCTTCGCTCGCGGCGCCCGCACCGGTGGTGCGACCGCCGCGCTCGATTGATCCAGACCATCCTCCTTGCCCACGATGCGACGGCCCGCTGCGCTCGATCGAACGCGCGGGCATCGTCCTCGGGCGATGCACGATGTGCGTCGGCGTCTGGATCGACAACACGGCGAGCCGCGCGTTGGCTGATGGCGTGCTGTCGCCTGAAGTCGTTGCCATCTCGCGCGAGCCCCCGCGCGAGCCCGCGACCGTGTCCGACGCCGTTGACGTCGCGCCGGCGATCCGTTGCCCGCGATGCGCCGCCGTGCTGACGAGGTCCTTCGTGCCGGCCGCCGGTATCGCGGTCGACGCCTGCGCCGCCCATGGCACATGGTTCGATCGCGTGGAGCTCGAGCGCGCGCACGCGGGCTTCGAGAAATCCCGGCGCGATCGTGCCGAGATCGCGGCGCTTCAAGGCATGGCGCCTCCTGGTCTCGGGAGTGTGTATGCGCGCGCCCCCGGGCAGATGCTACGGGGAGCCGGCCGGGCCATCCAGGAGGTTGCGCGGACGGGAGCGGACGTGCTGATCGAGGGGCGCGAGGAGGACCGCGAGCAAGCGGTCGTCACCGTCGTGGAGGCCGTTGTCGACGCGCTCTTCCGGGGCGATGACGACTGACGCATCCCCGCGCTGACCTGCGCGCATGCGCGCGCGCTTTCTGATAGGGGGACGCGAGGATGCCCGCCCTAGACGCGAGAGACCCGAAACCTCGCGCGGGAGGCGAACGTGGCGCTTCAGACGTGCATCGCGCCGCCCAACCTGACCATCCCTCCCGCTGTGAACCCGATGAGCCCGGCCGCCTACCTCGATACGCTCCGCACCGCCGCCGCGAAGGCGGTCGTCCCGTGTCATGTCCACCTTTGCGACAAGGCCTTCTGGTGGATCGACGAGATCAACGCGAGCACGCATGTGACCGTGCTCGTGCAGACGACCACGGCCTGCAACGCCACGAGTCAAGAGACCTCAGATTACTGCAAAGGCACGTACTCGCTCTGCGACAACACGGGCGCCATGTTGACGGATATCAGCAACAACAAGCCCGCGACGGTCACGGGCTCCGCGGGAGACGGCGTGACCTGCCAATTTCTCCAGTGAGACGGGTTCAGGCGAGCCCACACGGCAATCCGCCAACCTGGATGTTCAGAATGACCGCGATCCAGGCGTGAACGTTGCGTCGAGCCGACGCACTCACCGGAGTCCGGAGACAGCAGGCGACGCGGCCTTCTCGGCGACCCGGCGGAGCATCAGCCCCCGGGCAACAACTTCTGGACC
>Ga0208849_1002265_pt1 | contig 10906 bp, 11 predicted proteins | sample NGESurdeep072012_10_FD_184470 | JGI IMG/M metagenome (GOLD analysis project Ga0208849, IMG submission 184470) | Arctic peat soil microbial communities from Barrow, Alaska - NGEE Surface sample 53-3 deep-072012 (SPAdes) | ecosystem: Environmental > Terrestrial > Soil > Wetlands > Peat ...
TCGACGCGCTCGAGCTGATCGTTCGGCGCACTGCCGAAGTGCTGAAGACTGAGATCGACGTTGAGGGCACGCACGAGATCGCGCGGCGCTCGCGCGGCACGCCACGAGTTGCCAACCGTCTACTGCGCAGAGTACGCGACTACGCACAGGTGCGCGCGGACGGAATCATCACGCTACCCGTCGCCGATGAAGCGCTGCAGATGTTGGACGTCGATCAGTTTGGGCTCGACGACATGGACTCGCGCATTCTCAAGACGATCATCGAGAAGTTCGACGGCGGACCCGTTGGCGTGACGACTATCGCTGCTGCTGTTGGGGAGGACGCGGGAACTATCGAAGAAGTGTACGAGCCGTTCCTCGTGCAGAACGGATTCCTCCAGCGCACGCCGCGTGGGCGCGTTGCTACGCCGCAGGCATACCGGCATTTCGGATACACGCCGCCAGCGCAATCGCAGCAGACCAGTCTGCTCTGACAACCTCACCAATACAAATGGGCTCCGGGGAATCCTCAGAGCTATTTATCGCAGTGTTGCCACTGGTTGAGCCATTGCCAACGGTTCGGTAAATGCGCAGTAATCCGACATGATTAACAAACTAGCTGCGGGTTGCCGAGCACATGCGACAAGCGAAAAAGGCTTCGAGGAATTCCTCGAAGCCTTTTCGCCGCGGTGCTTGGACCGCTAGATCGCCGTCAACGTACTTGAAATTTGGGCTACATCCGGCCTGCTGTCAATCAGCCAGCCCATACCCGGGACGAGATTTGAACTCGCACGGCCTTTCGGCCAGATCGTTGACGGCGATCCGTGTCTACCAATTCCACCACCCGGGTACGGGAGTGCGCTGGCGGAACTGACGTAGCGGCATGGCGTGCCAACAACCTTGCGTTCTGGCTGACCTACCGACGATAGCCGGCGGTTGTCGATTGCAGATGAGCGCCCCTGCGTCCCGATTATCATTATCCTGCACAACACCCACATGCACGGCACTCGAACCTCCGACTACGACTTTCATCTCCCCTCGGAGCTGATAGCGCAATCGCCGCCAGACGTACGCGGCGAGAGCCGGCTTCTCGTCGTCGATCGCGCATCACAGTCCATCGCGCACCGGCGCTTTGCCGACATTGTGGAATACATCCCTACGGGCGATGTTCTGGTGCGAAACACGACCCGCGTGATGCGTGCGCGACTGCTTGGCACGCGCGATTCCGGCGCGCCCGCAGAAGTGCTCCTGCTCAAGGCGCTCGGTGAATCACGCTACGAGGCGATGGTACGACCGGGTGGCAAGATGAAACCAGGCCGCACGATTCAGATCGGCGAGCAGCTCGATGTCCGCATCCTCGAGTCGACTGAGCGACGCACGCGCATTGTCGAGTTGTTGACTCCGCTGCCAGACGCCGACGCGATCGAACGCTACGGACACGTCCCGCTTCCACCTTACATCACGCGCGCCGACGTGCCACCTGACGCCGAACGCTATCAAACAGTGTACGCAGTTGAGACAGGTTCGGCCGCGGCTCCCACTGCCGGCCTCCACTTCACATCCGTTATCCTGAATCAGCTGAATGCGAGCCGCGTCACCGTTGCAGATGTCGTGTTGCACGTCGGCGCTGGAACATTCAAGCCGGTCGAGGTCGACGACCCCGCACAACATGTGATGCACGAAGAGTGGTACGAAGTTCCGCCGTTGACCGCGCAGCGCTTGAGCGACGCACGCGCACGCGGCGCACGAACCTGGGCGGTCGGCACGACGTCAGTGCGCACACTCGAAAGCGCGTCGAGCGAAAGCGGAGTGGTGGCTGCCGGAAGTAACGAGACGAGTATTTTCATAAGGCCGCCGTACGCCTTCCGCGCAGTCGATCATCTTCTGACGAACTTCCACCTTCCGCATTCGACGCTCATCATGCTGGTTGCCGCTTTCGCTGGATACGACCTGACGATGCGCGCCTACGAGACTGCTGTGCAGGAACGATACCGCTTCTTCTCGTACGGTGACGCCATGCTCATCATCTGACTCGATGCCGTTCACCTTCAACGTCCTGCAAGCACAGGGCGCCGCGCGCGCAGGCGTATTCGCCACGCCTCACGGCGACATCGACACGCCGGCGTTCATGCCGGTCGGAACGCTGGCGACCGTAAAAGCGCTCGACCCGGACGACCTGCGTCGCGCTGGCGCGTCGATGCTACTATCAAACGCGTATCACCTGCACTTGCGCCCGGGTGACGAGCTGATTCACGAGCTGGGCGGACTTCACAAGTTCATGGATTGGGACGGTCCGATACTCACGGACTCAGGCGGCTTCCAGGTGTTCTCGCTAGAGACGCTGCGAACCGTTTCGGAGCAGGGTGTCGAGTTCCGCAGTCACATCAACGGTGACGCGAAATTCTTCACCCCCGAGGCCGTCATCGGCATCGAGCGCAACCTCGGTGCCGACGTCATGATGCAGTTTGATCACGTAATCCCCGGACAATCCACCGAGAGCAACGCGCGCGATGCGATGGAGCGCAGCGCGCGTTGGCTCGCACGCTGCCTGGCCGCGTTCGACGAGTCAGCGGTGGACGCGCCATTCGAGCAGGCTTTGTTCCCTATCGTGCAGGGCGGCATCCATCCGCAGCTCAGACGCGAGTCCATCGCCCGCATGACAGAGCTGGCCGACTGGACCGGCTTTGGCATTGGCGGACTCTCCGTGGGTGAATCGAAGCCGGACATGTACGCGATGCTGGAAACGACCGACGCAGCGATACCACGCGACCGGCCGCGCTACCTCATGGGGGTTGGTTTTCCCGAGGACCTCATCGAAGGAGTCCGCCGGGGCGTGGACCTCTTCGATTGCGTCGCCCCGACCCGAATGGGCCGCACAGGTGCAGTCTTCACACACAGCGGACGGCTCAATGTCAAGCGCGCCGAGCTGCGCGCGGATGCCGGCCCGCTGGACCCGGAGTGCGACTGCCCCACGTGCACGCGATTCAGCCGCGCGTACCTCCGGCACCTGTTCGTGAGCGAGGAGATTCTCGGTCTCCGCCTCCTATCGCTTCATAATGTACATTTCCTGATTCGACTCATGCGCACCGCCCGGGACCACATCGTAGGCGGAACATTCGATCGGTGGAGCGCCGAGTGGCTCGCGCGCTACCTCGCAAAACCTGAAATCACACGATGAACAATCCGCTTGTAAGCACCATCCTGATGTATGGCGCAATTGGCGCCATCTTCTACTTCGTCCTTCTCCGTCCTCAACAGAAGCAGAAGAAGGAGCATGATACGATGCTCCGCAGCCTTCGGCGCGGTGACGAGATCGTCACGTCTGGTGGCGTGGTCGGCGAGGTCACCTACATCGCGCAGCAGACCAAGGACGGCAACCCAGTTATCTCGCCAGACGACCGCGTGACGATCAAATCGGGCGACACGCGGCTTATCGTTGAGCGTGGTCGCATCGCCAAGATCATGCGCAAGAATTCTACCGGCACCGAGGAGTAACGAGCGGTGGCCGTACTCGACATTCGCGTGCTCGGAGATCCCATCCTGCGCGAGCGGACGGCGCCAACGCCGAGAGTAACCGATGCGGTGCGCGCGCTGGTGGCAGACATGTTCGAGACGATGTACGCCGCCGAAGGAATCGGTCTCGCCGCACCGCAGGTTGGCCGAACCGAGCGCGTATTTGTCATGGATGTGGATGACAATCCACTCGCGATGATGAACCCCGAGATCCTCGCGCGCGATGGCTCCGAGCGGGCGGAAGAAGGATGCCTGTCCATTCCCGAGATATTCGGCGATGTGGATCGCGCAACCCGCGCTGTGGTGCGCGCGGTCGGCATTGATGGAAAGCCATTCGAGGTCGAGCTGACTGGACTGGCCGCGCGTTGCGTCCAGCACGAGCTGGATCATCTCGATGGCAAGCTTTTCATCGACTACCTGAGCCTGATCAAGCGCAAGTTCATGGCGCGCAAATGGGAGAAAGAGGCGACCAACTACCCCGACTTCATCCGCAAGCTCGAGCCCGGCAAACCTCGCTCGCGCCGGTCCCGGTCCCGTGAAACGTCGCCCGGCGGCACGGACGAACCCTTCGAGCCGGAGCTGTAGCGACCCGTGCGCGTTCTGTTCTGGGGCACCCCAGACTTCGCCGCACCGGCGCTACGCGCCATAGTCGGCGAAGGATTCGAGGTGTGCGCGGTGGTCACGCGTCCTGACAAGCCCGTAGGACGCGAGCGCACGCTCACGGAGCCACCCGTAAAGCGAATCGCACTGGAGGAATCGCTCCCCGTTTTCCAGCCGGAATCGCCGCGAGACGAGGACTTTCAGGGGCTGCTGGAAGTGGTAGCGCCCGACCTCTCCGTGGTGGTAGCGTATGGCCACATTCTGCCCCGCTCCATAATCGATCTCCCGCGACTCGGCACGCTCAACATCCACGCCTCGCTATTGCCGGCGCTGCGCGGAGCAGCGCCGATCCAGAGCGCGATTCGCGAAGGCCTGACCGAGACCGGCGTGACGATCATGCACATGGTTCCCGCCCTGGACGCGGGGCCGATCGTTCTGCAATCGCGTACTCCGATTGCCGACGACGAAACGTACGGCGAACTCCAGGCGCGGCTCTCCGAGCTGGGAGCGCTCGCCCTCATCGAGGCGCTCACTCTACTCGAGCTGGGGCGCGTGACAGAGCGCGCGCAAGACGATTCTCTGGCGACTTACGCTCCCAAGGTGGGCCGCGACAGCACCAGAATCGACTGGTCGTTGGGCGCACGCGAGGTGGCAAACGGAATCCGGGCGTACGACCCACGCCCTGGCGCGTGGGCGATCCACCGCGGGGCCGACATTAAGGTGTTCGGGGCACGCCGCATGTTCGACGTGGCCGGCCGCGCCGGCGAAGTGCTTGCGGCCGACGCCGAAGGGCTTATCGTAGCGTGTGGTGATGGGGCCGTGCGGATTTGCGACGTCCAGCCGGCTGGCAAGCGCCGGATGCAGGCGGTCGCATGGCACCGCGGGCGCGGAATAGCCATCGGCGACTTGCTCGACTGACGACTGGTCGGCAGCCCGCACCGCGGCGCAGTCGCTGGAATGTGTCGCGCTGACTCAACGGTTGTTGGACGCGAACAGCAGTACCGCCGGCGGCCTGTCGTACGCAAGTGGACAGATAAGCCACATTGCGTGGTAGCTCCAGCGAGAATGGCTCGCCACGAGCGTCGATCGAGACCCGGATCGGCCAATGCGACAGGTGCGAATTGCGGAGAATTTGGCGTCCGAGCCCGTAGAGCGCGGCCGGAACGCGCTATGTTTCCAGGCGAGGCGCCTTCTCGGACAATAACGCCTATTTTCTGTACACGAACGAATGTTCCCTATATATTCGCGCGGCACGACACTCGCTTCACTTCTCACAAATTTGGACTCGGTTCACGGATGATATTTGTCGAGCGCGATCGGGCTAATCCGTGCAACCGTGATATTTTGACTTCCGTAACCCTTGGACCTAGTGACGCGCTTAAGCTCGTGCACTTCGTGGGGGGCGGCTGACATGAGCGGCGCCGATGGGTTCGGACCGTTCGTTCTTGCCAGCGCCCTTCGCGACGTTCCTTTCGCCAGAACAGATGGTGAGTCCCAGTCCCGGCTGTCAGCGGGGACTGGCCCGGACGCGTATGTTAGCGGTTTGGTTCCGCGACGCGAAATTGCGGTCCCGTCGTCGTCAACCACCGGGATGTCGAAAGCGTGAACTCAGAGGTCAGCGACACATCGCCTACGAGCGCAGGACGCGGCTCGTCCATCACGCCGACGCGCATAATCGCGGCCGAGGTGTGCGCTGACCTCCGAGCCGGCCAGTTGCTCGACCCCTCCTTCGAGCGCCACACCACCCAGATCGATTCGCGCGACCGGAGGTGGACGCAGGAGCTTCTCTACGGGATGATGCGCCGGCGTGCGTTCCTAGACGCTGTGCTGTCCGATCGCGTGCGCGGCGGCTTGGTACGGCTTGACCCGGACCTGATCGACCTGCTTCGACTCGGAGCTTACCAGCTCCTCTGCATGGGATCCGTCCCGGCATACGCTGCGATAGCCCAGACTGTCGAGTTGACCAAGACACGCCATGGGATCGGCGCGAGTAAGCTCGCCAACGCGGTGCTCCGACGCACCGACCGGGAGCGCTCCAATCTCGCTGTCGCAACGCCGCCAGATCCGATCGATGCGCTCGCCCTCGCAAGCTCCCACCCGCGCTGGCTCGTTGCGCGCTGGGTTGCGCGCTGGGGCGCTGACGATACGGCCGCGCTCCTAGCCGCGAACAACACCGAGGCTCCCGTGGTGCTGCGCGCGTTCGGAACGACGGGTGCCGAACTGTCCGAGATGCTCACTGCCGCGGGAGTGGCCGCACGCGAGGCCCCGCTGGTTAGTGATTCCATCGAGCTCGGCCACGGAGTCGCCCTCACCGAGCTCGATGCTTTCTCCCGCGGTCTGTTCTTCGTGCAGGACCCGGCCGCTACACTCGTCACTCAATACGCGTGCATTCCTGCGGGATCGGCCGTTGCCGATCTTTGCGCGGCGCCCGGTGGGAAATCGTTCGAGCTATCGCGCGATGCAAGAGTGGTCTTTGCAGCCGACCGCTCGGCGGCCCGCATGCAACGAATCGTATCGACGGCCCAACGTCTCAATTCAGCGAACGTCATTCCCATCGTTGACGACGCTCGCCATCCAGCACTGCGCAACCTCGATGCAATATTGGTGGACGTCCCCTGCACCGGCACCGGAACGTTCCGGCGCCACCCGGATGCGCGCTGGCGGCTCAAGGCCTCCGACCTCGCGGTCATGCCGGCGATCCAACGCTCAATTATCCGGGCTGCTGCTGAGGCGGTGAGACCGGGTGGACTGCTTGTTTACAGCACATGCTCGCTCGAGCCAGAGGAAAACGATGTGCAAGTCGAAACCTTCCTGGACGAGCACCCACACTTCACGCTCGAACCGCCACCAGAAGGTGTCGTCCCCGCTTCGACGCTCGACGCCGGAAGATTGCGCGTCCTACCGCACAAACATGGAACGGACGGCGCGTTCGCCGCGAGACTCCGGAGATCGGAATAGGTGAATTTTCGCGCGCTCCTGCGGCGTGCGTTTCCTTACATAGTGATCGGCATCGGCGGCTTTGCGCTCGCTTACGTCGTGATCTTCGTCTTCGTTCTTCCTTCGAAGATCGTCCCATCCGCGCCGCAGCCTTACGTACCTGATTCATCCCACATCCTCCGGCCCATCGATACCGGAGTGACGTCCGCGCCTCCCTTGCCGGAGGAGCCGCCTCCCGTTACAGCCCGGATTGTCCAGCCGGCAGTGGACACCACGCCGATTTTGGCCCCGGACCTTGTGGGCATGTCGCTGCCGGACGCACGCGGCGTCCTCGATGGCTTTCGGCTCAGAGTCGTGGTCACCCGAGACACCAGCTCGTTCCAGCCGCCCAACACTGTCCTGCGGCAGTTTCCTGCAGCGGATTCGCTAGTCAAGGTCGGCGGCACGGTGGCGGTGACGGTTTCGTACTTTCCTCCCGACAGTACGTCAGATACAATGCGAGTACGGCGCGGAACCGCGCTGCCTCGCATCCGGCCTGGATCGGACACTCTTCATCCACCGGACACGCTTCATCCAAAGTAGGCCATGACGGTGAAACCAATTCGCATCGCCCCCTCGATATTGAGCGCCGATTTCGCATGTCTTCGCGACGAGATTGCGACGTGCGAGCGCGGCGGCGCCGACTGGATTCACGTTGATGTGATGGATGGCCAGTTCGTCCCCAATCTCACCTTCGGCACCAAGGTGATCGGCGCGGTCCGCCGATGCACCGAGTTGCCGATCGACGTGCATCTCATGGTAATTCATCCGGAGTCCTATCTCGAGGACTTCGCGCGCGCGGGAGCAACGGGACTCACCATACACGCCGAAGCCACCGCGCATCTTCAGCGTCACCTCACGCACATCCGCTCACTCGGCTGCCGAGCCGGTGTCGCGATCAATCCAGCGACACCGGTTGAAGCGGTTCGCGAAGTGACTAGCGACATCGACCTCCTGCTCGTCATGACTGTCAACCCGGGCTTCGGTGGTCAGGCTTTCATTCCTGCCTCGCTGGACAAGATCCGTCGGGCGCGACGCCTCCTCGACGACTCGCGCTCTGGCGCCGATCTGGAAGCCGACGGAGGTGTTGCACGTGACACGATTCTGCAATGTCGCCGCGCTGGCGCGGATGCGTTCGTTGCCGGCAACGCGGTATTTTCATCTTCCAATCCGTCCGCGGAAATCCGCGAGTTGAGATCCGCAGGTTCGGAGTTAGCATGACTGGCCGCCAGCAGTTGGGCGTAGTCGCAATCGTGCTTGTCGCCGTCGCGGTGATTGGATTCGCAATAACGCGTGCGCTCGGTAGCGAGCTAACACCGCTTGGCGTCGGCGCTCGAGCACCGGATTTCCACGCAGCCACGCTCAGCACACCGCCCAAGGAGGTATCACTCGCCGACTATAAAGGACAGGTCGTCCTGGTCAATATCTGGGCGACGTGGTGTGAGCCGTGCCGCGTCGAGATCCCCAGCATTGAGCGGCTTTACAGGACATACGGGCCCAAAGGCTTGCGCGTGGTCGCCGTGAGCATAGATGATCCCGGCACAGATTCCGCCATCCGCGCTTTCGTGCAGGACATGGGGATGACATTCGACGTACTGCATGATCCTAGCGGCCAGATCGAGCACGTGTACCAGACAACTGGATACCCGGAAACAGTGATCGTCGGGAAGGACGGCGTGATTCGCAAGAAGATCGCTCAGGCGATCAACTGGGATTCCGAAGGAAACCGTCGCCTCATCGAACAACTGCTTGCTGAGTGACGCACGAGTGAAGCTGTCGTGACTCGCATTCTTGGAATCGAGACCTCGTGCGACGAAACGTCAGCCGCCGTTATCGACGACGCTAGCGGCGCGCCATCTCTGCTCTCGCTCGTCATCCTTTCGCAGGATGTACACACAATCTTTGGCGGCGTTGTGCCGGAGATCGCGTCAAGGGCTCATCTCACGGCGATAGTTCCAGTAGTGCGTGAGGCAATCGCACAGGCAGAATCGACTCTGGCCGACATCGATGCGGTGGCCGTAACCACCGAGCCAGGCCTCGTTGGGGCGCTAATGGTGGGACTCAATTACGCCAAAGGATTGTCGCTCACGCTCGAGGTTCCGCTCGTCGCGGTACATCACATGGAAGGGCATCTCTTCGCGACCTCGCTGGACGATCCGCGCGCGGAGCCCCCATTCACCGCACTCCTCGTCTCAGGCGGTCACACGTTGCTGCTCGACGTTCCGGCGTGGGGCGAGTACAAGCTGCTAGGCGCTACGCGTGACGACGCCGCAGGTGAGGCGTTCGACAAGGTTGCGAAGCTGCTCGGTCTGCCGTATCCGGGTGGCCGGCATGTCGAAGCACTTGCGAGCAAGGGCAACCCGTTGCGCTTTCGCTTCAGTCGCCCAATGCTGCACAGGAACACACCAATCGGCGATCCGTCGTACTTCGACGTCTCCTTCAGCGGTCTCAAGACCGCGGTGCTGAACGCAGTGCGCGGCTCCGACGACATCGAACGCGATCGCGCAGACATTGCGCGCGGCTTTCAGGACGCGCTCGTCGATACGCTGGTCGAGAAGACCGCCCGCGCAGCAAGTATGTATCGGCGCGATCGCATCGTACTCGGCGGCGGAGTCGCGTGCAATCGTGCACTCAGAGACGCTCTTCGTGTCCGCGTGGCTGGTGACGTCCAGCTTTTCGCACCAAGCCCGCGGCTCGCAACCGACAACGCAGCGATGATCGCTCGAGCAGGCCTTTTCCGCTATTATCATGGAGAGCGGGCCCCCCTCGACCAGCCCGCACGCGCCACCGCACCACTTCCGGGCCAGGCATGACCCACATTTTCGCCTCGATCTCACAGAACGCGTTCACGTATAACATTGGCCGGTTCCAGTTCACGGGATTCGGCATCGCGATGCTTGCCGCGTTCATAATCGCCCAGATCATCGCGCAGCACGAGATGTGGCGCCGTGGTCACGATCCGGCTCCGATCTCTGATCTGGTGTTCGCGGCAGTGATCGGCGGAATACTCGGCGGCAAGATCTACTACGCCATCCTCATGGGCGACATGGGGGCGCTGTTCAGTCGCGCTGGACTTGTGTTCTGGGGCGGCCTGATCGGCGGAATCATCGCCGTACTCTTCGTTGCGTGGCGCAAGAAGATGAGCTTGCTGCGCGTCGTCGACGTTGGCGGCATCGCCGTCGCTGCAGCGTATTCGATCGGCCGCACCGGCTGTTGGGCGGTGGGTGACGATTATGGTAGACCGTGGAATGGGCCATGGGCCGTGAGCTTTCCGAATGGTGCACCGCCGACGACCGTCGAGAACATGACGCGACTGTTCCACATGCACTTCCCGGCCGGCATGAATCCTCTGGAAGTCGTACCGGTGCACCCAACTCAGCTGTACGAGGTAGTGCTCGGATTCATCATGTTCGTCATCCTCTGGCGTCTGCGCGATCACGCTCACGCGGAAGGATGGCTTTTCGGCCTGTACTGTGTGCTCGCTGGTGTCGAACGCTTCGTAATGGAAATCTTTCGCGCGAAGGACGATCGCTTCTTCGGACCTTTCACAACTGCCCAGGTTTTTGCCGTTTTGTTCGTGATAGCTGGAATCATCATCATGCAGCTGCGTCGCAACGTTACTGAGAACTCGCCCGGCATTCACGCCCAGAGCCGCGCCGCTTAATCACAGGCCACGCGAGTCGCCGGTCCGCCGTGCCTCGTTAGCCGTGCCGAAGGTCGCGATCGCAGACCGCGGCGCGAAGTCCCGTACGAGCTTCGTACGCCCTGACGAAATCGATCAGGCGGTCCCCGGAGAAATGGCTCCGGGGAATGGCGAGCGCGTCGATCGCGCGCTCGA
>Ga0208849_1002266_pt1 | contig 10896 bp, 9 predicted proteins | sample NGESurdeep072012_10_FD_184470 | JGI IMG/M metagenome (GOLD analysis project Ga0208849, IMG submission 184470) | Arctic peat soil microbial communities from Barrow, Alaska - NGEE Surface sample 53-3 deep-072012 (SPAdes) | ecosystem: Environmental > Terrestrial > Soil > Wetlands > Peat ...
GTGCTGGTCAGCTGCGGGCGCGAGATGCAGATGTGTAGCCATGTCCGTCACGCTAGCCCGCAACGAGGGCACCCGCGACCGGGTAAACACTCCGATCGGCGGTGGTAAAGCACGGACCCGTGCGACCCAGCCTCCGGGAAAAACCCGGATGCCCGACACGTCGGATTGACGGATCCTTACCCGATGGCACAGATGCAGAGGAGTCAGCCCCAGCCTGATCGCTCCCAGTCCGATGAGCGCGAGGCAGCGATCCACACAGCCGGGCTGTCGAAGCGCTACGGAAGCACGCTGGCCCTCGATCAGCTCAACCTCCGGGTCGGCGCCGGCGAGGTCTACGGATATCTCGGCCCGAACGGCGCGGGCAAGACGACCACGATTCGCCTGCTGCTCGGGCTGCACCAGCCGAGTGCCGGGCACGCCGAGCTGTTCGGCACCGACGCCTGGAGCAAGCCCGTCGACGCCCACCGCCGCGTCGCCTACGTCCCCGGCGAGCCGTTCCTATGGCCGTCGCTGACGAGCGCAGAGACATTCGAGTTCCTCGCGCGCCTGCGCGGCGGAACGGACGTCGCATACCGCGAGGTTCTGGTCGAGCGCTTCCAGCTCGACGTCAACAAGAAGGTCAGGGCGCTCTCAAAGGGCAACCGCCAGAAGGTGCAGCTGATTGCAGCGCTCGCAACGCGCGCTGATCTGCTGCTGCTGGACGAGCCAACTGCCGGCCTGGACCCGCTGATGGAGGTCGCCTTCCGCGAGAGCGTGATCGAAGCCAAGCAGCGTGGGCAGGCGGTCTTCCTCTCCTCGCACATCCTCAGCGAGGTCGAGGCCCTGTGTGACCGCGTCGGCATCCTGCGCGACGGGCGTCTCGTGGACGAGGGGACGCTCGCCCAGCTGAGACACCTGAGCGCCCAGGCGATCGAGGTCACCTTCGATGGTCCCGTCCCGCAGCTGCCGGAGCTTCCAGGCACGCACGTGACCCGCGCCGGCGCCAACGCCCTGCACATCGAGGTCAGCGGCAGCATCGGGCCGCTGATTGCCGCGCTGGCGGAGCATCCCGTGGTCGCGCTGACGAGCCGCGAGCCGTCTCTCGAGGAGATCTTCCTGCACCACTACGACGGCTCGGACGGGCGTGTCCACGCTTAGCGCCGCCTCGGCTCCGGCCGAGCGAAGCCGAGCTGGCGGCGTCGGCGGCATCGGGGCGGCGCGCACGCTCGCGAGGCGGGCCTTCCGCGACGCGCGGACGCGCACGATCGCGTTCGCGTACCTGTTCGCGATCTACGCCTACGTCCAGCCGGTCGGCTACCGCGACGCCTACCCGACGCTCGCCGACAGGCTCGCGTTCGCTCGCACCTTCGCTGGCAACGACGCGCTGCGCCTGTTCTATGGCTATCCGTTCAGCCCGCTGACGGTCAGCGGCTACAGCGCTTGGCGCGTCGGCGGAACGATCGCCATCCTCGCCGCCGTCTTCGGGCTGCTGGCCGCAGTGCGGGCGCTGCGCGACGAGGAGGACAGCGGCCGCATGGAGCTGATCCTCGCCGCGCCCGTCGGTCGGCGCATGACATACCTCGCGGTACTGGCGGCGATCGCCTCGGGCACCATGATCCTGTGGCTCGCCGAGTCGGCGGGCTTCATCGTCGGCGGCCTGCCCGCCGGGGGCTCCGCCTACCTGGCGCTCGCGACCGCGTCCGTCGTGCCGGTGTACGTGGGTGTGGGCGCGATCGCCAGCCAGCTGGCGCCGTCGCGGCGCATCGCGCTCGAGCTGGGGAGCGCGATCATCGGCCTGTCGCTGCTGTTGCGGGTGATCGCCGACACCTCCACAGGCGCGGCCTGGCTGCGCTGGGCGACGCCGCTCGGGTGGGCGGAGGAAATGCGCCCGTTTGCCGGGCCGCGGCCACTGGTGCTGCTGGCGCCGGCCGCGGCAAGCGCGTTGCTGCTCGCGCTGGCCGCGCGAATCGCCGCCGTGCGCGACGTCGGCACCGGGATGATCGCCGCGCGCGACACCGCTGCCCCGCGCCTGCGCCTGCTCTCCTCGCCGACCGCGCAGGCGCTGCGCTCCGAGCGCGCCAGCCTGCTCGTGTGGGTCGCGGGCGTCGGCGCCTTCGCGCTGATTCTGGGGATGGTCTCGACGAGCATCTCCACCGCGGTCGTCTCCAGCAGCCTGCGACGCGAGATCGCGAAGTTCGGCGCCGGCTCGATCCAGACGCCGAGCGGCTACCTCGCGCTCGTGTTCATCTTCTTCATCCTCGCCGTCAGCCTGTTCGCGTGCGCGCAGATCGGCGCCGCCAGGCACGAGGAGGCCGAGGAGCGGCTCGAGACGCTGCTGGCGCTGCCGGTCGACCGTCGCCGCTGGCTCGGCGGGCGGCTCGCGTTGGCAGCGGGCGGCGCCGTCGCGATCTCGCTGGCGGCCGGACTCTGCGGCTGGGCCGGCGCCGCCTCCCAGGGCGCGGCGGGCATCTCGCTGCCGCGAATGCTCGAGGCCGGCGGCAACTGCCTTCCCGTCGCGCTGCTGTTCCTCGGGATCGCCGCGCTCGTCTACGCGATCGTCCCGCGGGCGAGCGCCGGCATCGCCTACGGGTTGGTGACGGTCGCGTTCTTGTGGCAGCTCACCGGCTCCGCGCTCGGCGCGCCCAAATGGCTCCTCGAACTCACGCCGTTCGCCCACGTCGGCTTCGTGCCAGAGCAGCCATTCCGCACGGTCGCCGCCGTCGTGATGCTCGCGATCGGGGCGAGCTGTGCGCTCGGGGCGATCTCGATCTTCAGGCGGCGCGACCTGGTCGGAGCCTGAGCGCCTCGTGCACTCAGGGAAGCAGCACGATCTTCCCGTGCGAATGACGAGCGGCCAGCTCACCGAAGGCCTCGCGGACCTGAGCGAGCGGATAGGTGCGCGCGATCGGTATCTCGAGCCTGCCGTCGGCGACGAGTGCGACGAGCTCCGCCAGCAGCGGCGCGGTGGCGATCGCGTGGGTCCCCTGCGCCTTCACTCCCAGGCGCTGCACCGCGTCGAAGTCGGCGATCGTGTTGATCCGCTCGGGTGAGACACCGAGTTCGACCGCCAGCTCGACGTAGCCGCCGCCGAACGTGTCGATGAACGCGTCGACTCCGCCGCCGGCTGCATCGCGGATGCGCTCGGCCTGTCCGTCGCCGTATGTCAGCGGGACGATGTCGTGTGCCCGAAGCCAGCCGTGGTTCTGCTCGCCGGCGAGCCCGATCACCTTCGCGTCCGTGTTGCGCGCGAGCTGGACGGCCACCGAGCCGACGCCTCCGGCCGCGGCCGAGACCACGACCGTCTCTCCCGCCTGCGGGGACACCGCCTGCACGGACGCATATGCGGCCATGCCGACGACGAACAGCGACCCTGCGACCTCCCAGGGGACATCGGCGGGCTTCGCGGTGAGCTGATCGACCGGCACGACCACGAGCTCGGCATGGCTCGCCCGCTGCTCGGTCCAGCCGAGCACCTCGTCGCCGAGCTCGAAATCGCTCACGCCGTCGCCGAGCGCCCGCACCGCCCCGGCCAGATCGGTTCCCTCGCCGGATGGGAAGGTTGCCGGCAGCGCTCGTGCAGCCGTCCCTCGCGGATCGCGATCTCACCCGGGTTGATGCCAGCGGCCTTGACCCCGACCAGCACCTCGCCCGGGCCGGCGACGGGGTCCTCGACCTCGCGCACGTCGAGCACCTCGAGCCCGCCATATTTGTCGAATCGCACTGCTTTCATCGCGCTCCCTCGATCGTGGTCGGTTATCTCAAGTCGCGGCGGGGCGTGAAGGCATCAGAGCCCGAGTTTGCGAACGCTTGCCTCGTTGAAGCCCAAGTGGTGACCAACCTCGTGACGCACCGTCTGGATGACGTGTCTCCGGAGGCGGTTGGGATCGTCTCCGAAGTCGCGCACGAGCGTGTCGCGGAAGATCAGGATCTCGTCTGGCAAGCCACCGCCCCCGAAGAAAGGCGACCCACCCAGCTTGGAGCCGACGTACATGCCGTACGCGTGGTTCTCCGCACCGCGGTTGGAAACGACGATCGCTACGTGCTCCAGCGCTCGTTGGAACTCGATCGGGAGCTCGTCGAGTGCTGCGCCGACGAGCTCCTCAAATTCCTGCTCGCTGTAGCGTCGAGGCTCACTCATGGCGTAGCGATCGCGCCGAGCGTAGCTCATCAACGTGCGAGCCCGACGAGATGCATGCTTTCGACGCCCTCGAGCGAGAAGCCCATCGCGGCGCCGGGTGCGACGTCGATCAGCAGGTCGGGTTCCTGCCAGCGCCTGTCCTGCTCGCCGTCGACGTACACGGGGGTCTCACCGATCGTGCCGAGCAGCACGTCGCCCGGCGCCGGTGGAAGCTCGACGGCCGGGAGGCAGATCGGGGAGCTGCCGTCACAGCAGCCCCCCGATTGGTGGATCACCAGCGGGCCGTAGCGCGCCGCCAAGCGCTCGAGCAAACCGAGCACGGGCGGCGTTGCGCTGACCCTCTCGGGCATCTCAGAAGAAGCCGAGGGGCTTGGGGTCATAGCTGACGAGCAGGCACTTCGTCTGGGTGTAGTGGTCGAGCATCATGCGGTGGTTCTCGCGTCCGACCCCCGAGGACTTGTAGCCGCCGAAGGTGGCGCCGGCGGGGTACAGGTGGTAGCAGTTGGTCCACACGCGCCCGGCTTCGATGCCGCGGCCCATGCGAAAGGCGCGGCTGCCGTCGCGCGTCCAGACGCCGGCGCCGAGGCCGTAGATCGTGTCGTTGGCGATCTCCAGCGCCTCCCGCTCGTCGCGGAACGTCGTCACCGCGAGCACCGGGCCGAAGATCTCCTCCTGAAAGACGCGCATCGAGTTGTGCCCCTTCAGCACGGTCGGCTCGAAGTAGTAGCCGCCCTCGAGCTCACCCTCCATCGCCGGGGCGTGGCCGCCGATCAAGAGCTCGGCGCCTTCGTCGAGGCCGATCTTCACGTAGCTCTCGATCTTCTCGAGCTGCGTCTGAGAGACCTGCGGTCCGATCTGGGTCGAGGGGTCCAGCGGGTTGCCCTGGCGGATCTCGCGGATCCGCTCCAGCGCGCGCCCCATGAACTCGTCGTAGATCGACTCCTGGATCAGAGCGCGCGAGGGGCACGTGCAGACCTCGCCCTTGTTGAACGCGTACAGCACGAGGCCCTCGATCGCCTTGTCCAGCAGCTCGTCGTCTGCGGCGAGGATGTCCTCGAAGAACACGTTGGGCGACTTGCCGCCGAGCTCGGTCGTCGATGGGATCAGGTTCTGCGCGGCGTAGCCCATGATCAGGCGCCCGGTGACGGTCTCGCCGGTGAACGCGATCTTCGCGATCCGCCTGCTCGAGCCGAGCGCGCGGCCGACCTCGGCGCCTGATCCGTTGACGATGTTCAGCACGCCCGGCGGGACGACGTCCTCGATCGCCTCGGCGAGCTTCAACAGCGACCACGGCGTCGGGCTCGCGGGCTTGATCACGGTGCAGTTGCCGCCCGCAAGCGCCGGCGCGAGCTTCCACGCGGCCATCAGCAGCGGGAAGTTGAACGGGATGATCTGCCCGACCACGCCGAGCGGCTCGCGGAAGTGGTAGGCGTAGGTGTGCTCGTCGATCTCGGAGATCGCGCCTTCCTCGGCGCGCACCGCACCGGCGAAGTATCGGAAGTGGTCGATTGCGAGCGGCAGGTCGGCGGCGAGCGTCTCGCGCACGGGCTTGCCGTTCTCCCAGCTCTCCGCGACCGCCAGCATCTCGAGGTTCTCCTGCATCGCGTCGGCGATCGCCTCGAGCACGTCGGCGCGTTCGGCTGGCGATGTTCGACCCCAGCCGCTCTTGGCGGCGTGCGCGGCGTCGAGTGCCAGCTCGACGTCCGCGGGCGTCGAGTGCGCGACCTCGCAGAAAGGCTCGGCCGTTACGGGCGTGAGGTTCTCGCGGTACTCACCGGCGCTCGGCGCGACCCATGCACCGCCGATGAAGTTCTCATAGCGGGACTTCAGCTCGACGAGGCTCCCTGGCTGCCCGGGAGCGGCGAAGACTGTGGGGGTATCGACTGCAACGGCCATGAGAATCCTCCTGGGATCGTGTGAACTCGCTGACAAGACAACGGTCACACGGCTCGGCCACAGCGACATCCGCAGAAGCCGCGAAGCTCGCTCCGTAGTCCGCCGCGGCGGGGCGCCAGCCCGTGGTTTCTACCTACGGCGCTCGCGGCCCTCGCCCGATGGCGCCGGCGCGGTGCCGGCTTAGCCTGTTCTCGATGGTCCCGAGCGTGGAACAGATCGACCCCCACGCAGGGGTCGAAGTCGACGGGCAGATCGAGCCGACCGAGACGGTCGAGCTGCTGATGCGCGACCTGCGCAGCTCGCCCGAGGGGCTGTCGAGCGCTGAGGCACACCGGCGGCTCGTTCAGTACGGGCCCAACGAGCTGCGACGGCGCGGCGGCCTGAGGTGGCCGGGCGAGCTGGCCCACCAGCTGACGCACCCGCTAGCCCTGCTCTTGTGGCTCGCCGCGGCACTGTCGTTTGCCGTGGGCAGCCAGACCGTCGCGATCGCGGTGCTGCTCGTGATCGCGCTCAACGCGGTGTTCGCGTTCGTACAGGAGATGCAGGCGGAGCGCGCCGTCGAGGCCTTGGCGGAGTTTCTGCCCCAGCACGTCACTGTCCTGCGTGACGGCAAACCGAGCGAGATCCTCGCCGCCGAGCTCGTCTCTGGTGATGTCGTGCTGGTCGAGGAGGGCGAGCGCATCGCCGCCGACATGCGCTTGATCAGCGGAGCCGTGGAGGTGGACCTCTCCACGCTGAACGGAGAGTCGGCACCGGCGCTGCGCTCGGCCGACTTGATCGACGCGAGCGTTCCGCGGATCGCAGCGCAGGACCTCCTGTTCAGCGGCACGAGCGCCACCGGCGGGGAGGCACGCGGCGTCGTGTTCGCGACCGGCATGCACACCGAGCTCGGCCGCATCGCCGCCCTGTCTGAGCGCGTCAAGGAGGAGCCGAGTCCGCTCGAAACGCAGGTGCGCAAAGTCGCGTGGCTGATCGCCGGGATCGCGATCGCGATGGCCGTGGCCTTCGTGCCGGTCGCGATCTTCGGCGCCGGTCTGTCGCTGAAGAACAGCATCGTCTTCGCGGTCGGCCTGCTCGCCGGCAACGTGCCGGAGGGGCTGCTGCCGGTGATCACGCTGGCGCTGGCGGTCGCCGTCAGCGCGCTCGCGCGCCGCGGCGCCCTGGTCAAGCGGCTCAGCGCGGTCGAGACGCTCGGCTCGACCGACGTGATCTGCACGGATAAGACAGGGACCCTGACGGAGAACCGCATGAGCCCGATCTCGGCTTGGACGTCGCAGAGCGAAGTCGCCCTCGATGGAACCACGCGGGCGGCCACCGAGGACGGCGCGATTGCCGCGCTGGCTCAGGTTGCAAGCGACTGCAACAACGCGCGTCTCGAGGATGACGGGCACCCGAGCGGCGACCCGACCGAGGTGGCGCTGCTGCAGGCCGCTGAGATGCTCGGCGTCCCCAGCGGTGCCGGCGCCCGCGAACGCAGGCGCCTGTACCAGTACAACTTCGATCCCAGGCGCAAGCTGATGTCGACGCTCGACGCCGCTGACGGCGACGCCTGGCTTGCGACCAAGGGCGCACCCGAGACGGTGCTGCCACTGTGCAGCACCATCCTCGTGGCCGGAGACTCCGAGATTCCGTTCACGCAGGCCGAGCGCGAACACGTGACAGCGGCGGTCGAGCGCTTTGCGAGGGACGGGCTGCGCGTGCTGGCGCTCGCCCGCAGAGCGCTGCCCGCCGGCACCGAGCCTCCCGTGCGCGACCAGGCTGAGCGCGAGCTCTGCCTGCTCGGGCTGATCACGATGCACGACCCGCCCCGCGCCGAGGTCGCAGACGCCGTTTCCCGCTGCCACGGCGCGGGGATACGGATCGTGCTGATCAGCGGCGACCATCCGCTCACCGCTGCGGCGATCGCGCACGAGGTGGGCATCGGCGGAGATGACCCGCTGGTGGTGAATGCCCAGGCCTTCGACCACCGTCATGAGCGCGAGATCCGCGAGATCCTCGCAACCGGTCGCGAGGTGATCTTCGCCCGCGCCTCACCTGAGACCAAGCTGCAGATCGCGGAGGCGCTGCGACGCGGTGGACACGTGGTAGCGATGACCGGCGACGGCGTCAACGACGCTCCTGCGCTGCGCCGCGCCGACATCGGCGTGGCGATGGGCCGCTCCGGCACAGACGTCGCCCGTGAGGCCTCGACGATGGTGCTGACCGACGACAACTTCGCGACGATCGTCGTCGCTGTAGAGGCGGGCAGGCAGGTCTATGACAACGTGCGCAAGTTCATCCAGTACATCTTCGCCCACGCCACCCCCGAGGTCGCGCCATTCCTCGTGTTCGCGCTCGCCGGCGGGCTCGTCCCGCTACCGCTCACGATCCTGCAGCTGCTGGCCTTCGACGTCGGCTCGGAGACGCTGCCGTCACTCGCGCTCGGCCGTGACCCGATCGAGCCGGGCAGCATGGCACGCCCACCGCGGCCGCGCTCCGAGGGCGTCATCCAGGCGCCGATGCTCGTCCGTGCCTGGTTGTTTCTCGGCGTGATGGTCGCCGGCCTGTCGCTCGCCGGCTTCTTCTATGTCCTCACGCGGGCCGGGTGGCACCCCGGAGACCCGGTCGGCGTCGGACAGCCGCTTCATCACGCCTATCAACAGGCCACCACGATGACCTTCCTGGGGATGATCTTCGGACAGATCGGCACAGCCTTCGCCGTGCGCACCAGACGAGCGTCGCTGCGATCGATCGGCGTCTTCAGCAACCGCTATCTGCTGCTGGCCATCGCCGGGGAGCTGTTGCTGGCGGTCGTCTTCGTCTATGCGCCACCGCTGCAGTCGCTGCTCGGAACCGCCGGTCTGCCGGCGCGGGACCTGGTGCTGCTGCTTCCCTATCCGCTGATCGTGTGGGGCGCAGACGAGCTGCGCCGGTGGATACTGCGCCGGCGCACCCGAGGGCTTTGACCGGGTGCTGCGGCTCTCGCGCGGTGCGCTCACGATCAGCGTGCCTCACGATTCAGAGAACGCCGCGCCCTCGCCCGAGCCCGTCAGCGGATTCCGGCGCACGACGATCCAGGCGATCCAGCCGGCCACGGCCACGATTGCCAGAGCGACATAGGGAAACTCGCTGTAGGGCGCGGGCTGCCCCGGCTTGCACAGCTCGATGAACGGGACGATCAGCGTAGCGGCCCCCAGGGCGGGGAGCGCTACGTGTCGCAGCGCCGAGAAGCTCTGGCGGTGGTGGCGCCACATGAAGACGGGAAGCGAAACTGTGGTCAGGAAGTAGACGAACAGGATCACAATCGTGCCCATTGTCGAGCACTCGGCGTAGAGGCCGACGGGGTTGGTGGATCCCGAGTCGACGCCCAAGACGTGCAGCGCCCACCAGACCGCGATGATCCCGAGCCCGCCGCCGGCCATGACCAGCAGCGCGTTCACCGGCGTCTCGCGCGTCGCGCGCAGGTGACCGAGTCGAGCAGGCAGAAGGCCCGAGCGCCCGCCGTCGAACAGCATGCGCGCCTGGGAGTTCGCCGCGGATACGAGGGTCGCGAGCACCGAGATGATCCCCGCCAGCCATGCCAGCACGGCCACGCCGCCGAGATAGCGGTCAGCCACAGACAGGAACGGCACCGACGAGCGACCGATCGAGGAGACGTCGTAGTTGAAGCCGGCGACCGTCGCGTAGGCGAAGAACACGAACAGCGCGGTCCCGATCGCAATCGACAGGTACAGCGCTCGCGGGATCGAGCGCCGCGGATTGCGGCACTCCTCGGCGAGCGCCGGCCCGTTTTCCCAGCCGATGAACATGTACAGGGCAAGTGGAAAGCCGGCGGACAGCCCGGCGAGGCCGCCGCTGAGATGCGACCACGAGAACGGCACGCCCGAGAGGTGCGCCCGCTGGTCGACGAGCACGATCGCGCAGACCAACAGCATGATCGCCACCTGTATGAGCACCGCCAAGCCCACCGCCGTAGTCGAGAGCCTGACGCCTCGCGCCGTCAGCCAGATCGCGCCGCCGGTCAGCACGAGCGTCAGCGGCTCCCACGGCAGGCGCCACGACGTGTAGTGGGCGACGGTCATCGCGACCATGCCTCCCGACATCGTGAAGACACCCGCGATCGCCACCGTGAAGCCGACCGCCACGAGCAGCGCGGCAACGACACCGGCCCGGGCCCCCAAAGAGGTCTCGACGTAGGTGATGAAGCTTCCCGCGGACGGCTCGACCTTGTTGAACTCGGCGACCGTGAACGCAAGGAAGACCACGGCCACACCAGCCGCGAGGATCGTCAGCGGGGCGGCCACGCCGGCGGTGACCGCGATCACGCCGAAGGCGAAGTAGAAGTCGATGCCCGGACCGATGTTGGCGACCGTCGAGGCCGTCACATCCACTGTGCCGAGCTGACCGGCCTTGAGGTGCTCCGCGCTCTGACTCACCGCGCCAGGTTCTCATAGCGCGTCTCCGGTCCGCGCGACGCTTGTCAACCGCGTCGTGCGGACCGGAGCTGCGTCAGGCCGTTAGGCGGAGGTCGGTGTCGCCTGTGCGACACGGGGAGCTGCCGCCCTTTTCGGCTCCCGCCTGAGGTTGAGCCGCCAGTTGAGCAGCGGCAGCAGGAACAGGATGCCGCCGAACACGATCAACAGTATTCCCGCGAGGATCGCGATGGTGCCGATCTGGCCCCAGCCCCACGCCTGCAGCAGCAGGCCCCTCAGCGTCTCACCGGTGAACAGCGTCGTGCGCTCTCCGGCGAGCTTTTCGCTCTTCATGCCTCCGGCGATCCATTCGTCGCTCACCTGCGAGTAGGTCTTGCCGCCCGCGATCTTGTTCATGTCAGGGGCGATCTGGTCTTCGGCGTACGCTTTCGCCTGAGTGCCGGTGAGCACCTGCTGTCCTTCGTATTGCTT
>Ga0208849_1002267_pt1 | contig 10888 bp, 16 predicted proteins | sample NGESurdeep072012_10_FD_184470 | JGI IMG/M metagenome (GOLD analysis project Ga0208849, IMG submission 184470) | Arctic peat soil microbial communities from Barrow, Alaska - NGEE Surface sample 53-3 deep-072012 (SPAdes) | ecosystem: Environmental > Terrestrial > Soil > Wetlands > Peat ...
TTTGCTCCGTGCCTCCGAGCATCTCAAGGGCCTGCGCACCAAGAACGACGACCAGAAGACCGGCGTCGAGATCGTGCGCAAGGCGCTGTCCTATCCGGCCCGCCAGATCGCGATCAATGCAGGTGAAGACGGCTCTGTCATCGTCGGCAAGATTCTTGAAAAGGATCAATATTCCTACGGCTTCGACTCCCAGATCGGAGAATACGTCAACCTTATCTCAAAAGGTATCATCGACCCGACCAAGGTGGTTCGTGTAGCGATCCAGAATGCGGCCTCGGTAGCGGCACTACTGATCACCACTGAAGCGATGGTGGCCGAAGTGCCAAAGAAGAACGCCGGCGGCGGCATGCCTGCGGGTGGCGGCGGCATGGGCGGTATGGGCGGGATGGATTACTAAGTCCGGCTGTTCGACGCTCAATAAAAAAGGCTCGGCAGTGATGCCAGGCCTTTTACTGGTCGCAGCATTTACTGAGAAAACTCGCCCAAATTTTTCAGGGGGGTGGCGCAGTGAGGGAGCAAAAACAATAACCAGAGTTGGCTATCTCTGGTATGTCGCCGTGCACCAGACGAAGGCGCACAAATCTAGTCGGCGTGTGGCAAGCATTCGGCCCATGCGCCGCTTGTTCCGAACAAGGCCCCGACGCCTGCCGTCAGTCCCATCGCGAGTGCACCCCAGAAAGTGACGCGTATTGCGCCCACCGCGACACGCGCGCCGCCCGCGCTCGCCGCCAACGCACCCAAAAGCGCGAGGAACAGCAGCGAAGTTGCAGGGACGAGGATAACCAGACTCGCCTCAGGGACGAAGGCAGTGGTTAAGATAGGCATGGCTGCTCCAACAGCGAAGCTATGAGCTGACGCCAACGCAGCTTGAATTGGACGCGCACGGAGCGTCTCGGTGATGCCAAGTTCGTCGCGGGCATTTGAGCGGCTTCTCGCGAAGCGCTCTCAGGCGATTTGCAAGCGGAAGGTAATAGTTTCCGCTAAGTCCGCGCGCTCTTTTACGTTTGGTTCATTTGTCTCCCAGTTAAGGCCAAAGCGGTCCAGGCCATGTCTTCGGCAAAGCGACATTCCTAAAGTAATGCCAAGCAGCGCCTGCTTTTCACTGGACCCTGACGTAGCAGGCCCGCAGCGCAAAACATGCGAGCCATTTGATACAAAACAACAGCCAAATTCCGGCAGGTGCTAAAAAGCACGAGAAAACTGTCGACTCGAGAGGACAACAGGCACAGAGTTATCCGATCGCCGCCCGGATAGGGTTTTCACCGGTGACTGAGAGTGTATCGCGCTCCCGCCCAAACAGGGGAAGCAAGATGTCGCAACTTCGAACGTTGATCAGATCTGCAAAAATCAGGGGTCGAATATGCCCGCAATGCCAAGCATTGATGTTGCTAACCGATATCACACCGACGCACCCCAATTTCGAGCAGCACACCTTTAAGTGCGTTGATTGCGGTCGTGTGGCGGTAACGATGGTGGAGGATCGGAATAGCGACGCCGCGGCAGCGGCCTGAACGCGATCCGGATCAGGCAAACGGAAACAAAAAAGCGACCGCTTCGGGTAGTCGTTTGCTACCGAGCGTCATTTGCGTGCCGAACTCTGCGGAAAACATTGAAGGCGGAGTTCGTTTAGATGCAAATGGCGAAGCTGAACAATTTTGAGCGGCTGGTAAGAGGCCGTCTTGTTGCGTATCAAACGTGATGTTTGCATGACCGCGCTTTGGTGGCAGACGGGCGTGATCTACCAGGTCTACCCACGCTCTTTTCAGGACACCAATGGCGACGGCTTAGGCGACCTCAAGGGAATAGAGCGGCGGCTCGACTATCTGGTTAGCCTTGGGGTCGATGCGATCTGGATCTCGCCTATTTATCCCTCACCGATGATTGATTTTGGCTATGACGTCGCTGATTATTGCGACGTCGACCCACGTTTTGGAACGCTGGCCGATTTCGACGATCTCCTTGCTCAAGCCCATCAGCGCCGACTTAAGATCCTGCTCGACTTCGTGCCTAACCATACGTCTGACCTGCACCCCTGGTTTGCCGAGAGCCGCTCTTCGCGCGACAACGCGAAACGAGATTGGTATATTTGGCGTGATCCTGCCCCCGATGGTGCACCGCCCAACAATTGGATCAGCGATTTCGGCGGTTCGGCTTGGGAATGGGACGAAGTCACGGGCCAATTTTATTACCACGCCTTTTTGAAGGAGCAGCCAGACCTCAACTGGCGCCATCCCGCCGTGCAGTTGGCGATGTACGGTGCGATGCGTTTCTGGTTCGACCGTGGTGTCGATGGCTTCCGCATCGACGTGCTGTGGCATATGCTAAAGGCAGCCGATTTTCCAGACAACCCGGCCAACCCCGCCTATCAGCCTGCGATGGGCGAAATGCATCGCGTGATTCAAGTCCATTCGACGGACCAGCCCGAGGTGCACTCGATCGCCGCCGAGATGCGCGCCATCGCCGATAGTTATGGCGCCCAGGGACGAGGCGCGCGAGTTCTGATCGGCGAAATTTATTTGCCGGTCGATCGGCTGATGCAATATTACGGCCGTGAACGCGCAGGCGTACACTTGCCCTTCAACTTCCAGCTCATCGACGCGCCCTGGGAGGCGCGCTCTCTCGCAAAGCTGATCGCAGACTATGAGGCTGCGCTTCCGCCCGGCGCCTGGCCGAACTGGGTGCTCGGCAATCATGACCGACCGCGCGTTGCTGCCAAGCGAGGGCAGACGCAAGCTCGCGTCGCGGCAGTCCTTCTGCTGACGCTTCGAGGCACGCCCACGCTGTACTACGGCGACGAACTGGGTTTGAGCGACGTCGAGATCTCATCCGGCCAGATTCGGGACCCGCGCGAGTTACGCGAACCCGGTCTAGCGTTGGGCCGCGATCCCGTGCGGACGCCGATGCCGTGGGATAAGAGCGAGAATGCTGGCTTCACCACTACCAAGCCGTGGCTACCGCTCAATGCCGACCATTCGACGCGTAACGTCGCGCAGATGATCGAAGAACCTCAATCAATCTTGACGCTTTATCGTCGGCTGTTGGCTCTCAGACGCGATTGCTTGGCACTGACGATTGGCGACTTTATGCTGCTGGACGGGGCGGCCGACGTACTTGCTTATGAGCGTCGGCATCGCGCGGAGAGGCTGATCGTGGCACTCAATCTCGGCGGAAACTCGCAGCGACTGCAGTTGCCGGATTGGGCGCACGATTGCCGGATTCTCCTGTCCACTATTGACGATACGGAACCGGTCGAAGGCGGCGCCCTCCTGTTACGGTCGAACGAAGGTGTAATTATCAAGGCTGGATAGTACAAAGCAGAGAAGGATGACCCCTTGCGTATCGCCATGCTGGCGCCGATCTCCTGGCGCACGCCGCCGCGCCATTATGGTCCGTGGGAGCAGGTGACGAGCCTCTTGACCGAGGCGCTGGTGGCGCGTGGCGTCGACGTCACGCTGTTCGCCACAAAGGATAGCCGGACTGCAGCCAAACTCGATGGTGTCTGCCCAGCACCCTATTCGGAAGACTCCACAATTGACGCAAAGGTATGGGAGATGCTCCACGTCGCTCATGTTTTCGAACACGCCGGTGATTTCGATCTCATTCATAACCAAGCGGATTTCGTGCCGCTGGTCTTCTCGCGGCTAGTTGATATCCCGGTGGTGACGACGATTCACGGCTTCTCTTCGGAGCGCATTCTGCCCGCCTACAAGGCATACGAAAATCGCGTCCATTTCGTCGCGATCAGCGCTGCAGATCGCCGTTCGGACTTGCGCTATGCAGCAACGATCCACCACGGTATCCGGCTGGAGGACTTTACCTTCGACCCGGAGGGCGGCGATGATCTGCTCTTTTTCGGACGCATTCACCCAGATAAGGGGGCGGCTGAGGCGATCACGGCAGCACGTAGATCCGGACGGCGGTTGGTCATGGCCGGCATTGTCCAGGACCGAAATTATTACAACGAGCAAGTAGCGCCGGCGCTCGACGAGCGTTCCCTAATCTATCTCGGGCCGGTCGGCGGGGCGGCTCGCGCGAAGACCCTCGGTTCTGCTCGCGCGTTGCTCCACCTCATCAACTTCGAGGAGCCATTCGGACTATCGGTCGTGGAAGCGCTCGCCTGCGGCACGCCGGTCATCGCCTTTAACCGCGGATCGATGCCCGAGCTAATAGATGATGGCGTTACCGGCTTTCTCGTCGATAGCGTCGATGCGGCGGTGGCCGCGATAGATCGGGTCGACGAAATCGATCGCGCTTTGTGCCGTGCAGCGGTGTCCGCTCGCTTCACAGTAGACCTCATGGCCGACAAATATCTGAATTTGTATCGGTCGATCCTTGGCTGAGACGGGTCTTTGATCGAACTTCTGATGCGCGGGAAAAACGCGCCGAAGCGGGATTTTTCTCCGATTTTATCGATCCCGCGCCAGCTTTCGCTTTGATGATCCTGCTGGATTGAACACCTGTTCGACGTGTCGGTTTGCATGAAGCCGATCAGCGCGACCATCGTCGGGCCGCCAAGATCGGCCGCCATTCAAGCCGCAGCTCGAATTATCGGAACCAATTCTTGCCTTCCGCGTTTTACGCGCGGCTCGCGGGGCCGAACGATGCTGGGTTCCAACCGAGACTTGGTGCTATTGCTGGCGGCGCTCACCTTGGCCGGTTGCCCGATGATCGCTGGCGTCAGCGTGGCTATGGATCGGCTGTTATTTCCAGATCAGTCTCTCGCCATCGGGGTTTCAGCAGACGTTCAATCAGCTGCTGGCACTTCCCATCGAAATTGATGCGGCCGGCCGAGGTGACCTTAATTCTCTGGCGCCATTCGCCCGTTTTCACTCGGTCAGCAACCTGATCTTTCGGCAGCGCTCAGTCGAGTGACAAATCGTTCGCCAGCTAAAGCTCAATGTAGCGGTGATCTCAAAGCGACCGATGCCGGCTAACCAACGCCCCGCTGCGTCGTCAGGATCAATTCCTCTCACGATCTGATCATGTTCAATTTCGTCCGCGCGGGTGGCGTATTCGTCTCCCAATTTGCGCAGGCTGACTTGCATCTTCGGGTCCGTGCTGTAGTGAGACAGGCGACAACATCGTTCCGATTGTTCTCGCAAGTATGATGAGGTTTCCATGGGCAGCTCCACACGCAATATTTCGTTATCCCCTCACCCGTGGCGGGCGCAACCCCAAATTGCTCAAGCCGCGTCAAGCGTCGGTCCGATAGTTTCCTCGGTCGTCAATAGTTTGAAAGGATGTCGCAAGCTTGAAAGGATGTCGCAACAGGAACATGGAGTTGCAGGGCTGGCACTGAAAAGCGCGGACATCCCCGAAAATCCGCATGAGCGGGCGCGAGATGTGTATCATTTGAAAATCGCAGGTTGGGCACTTGGGCCTATCAGACGTCGCCATGACGCCCTCCTCGCTAGAGGCAGCTTAGGGACAAAACTTCGATCGGCCCTGTTCAAAACAGCTCACATTAAAAATCAATTCGCCGGAGGCGGTACCGCCAACACCACACCCGGCAGGGCGCGAATAGCTGCCGGATTTGAGACCCCGCCAGTGCCCGTCTTACAAGGAGACTTTAATCTCGTGAAATAGCCGACGCCAGCTCGCGAAGTGACGGCTCGCCGGCGAATACGACGCTGCGCAAGAAACGTCGTGAGGTCGCCGTCTAGCGGTTCCTGCTGAGATAGGGTCCATAGAGCACGTCCTGGCGCCATTCGTAAAGTTTCACTATGGCGGTTCCGGCGGCGGCGACAAAGGTGAGGAACAAAATCGTTTCGATGATCATTTTTCAATCCCTAACAATGCGGGGATCATACGAGATGCGCCGGTCACAGCGGTTAACAAAAAATGGTTGTTAACACCAGCCCAACACGATTGGCGGGGTACTGTGGCAGTTTGGCCGCGTAGCCCCACGCGCTGCGCGACGCGCCGGCCGGGGGCACGCATGTCCTTGACGAAATACTCAGCAGTGCGGAGTCAGCGGGTGCCATCGGAAATTTAAGGTCGACGCCCATGATGGTCTTCGTTGCCGAGCGAACTGAGGTTGTGTTCGCCCCGCCGGTATTGGTCGACCCGAGAGCACCCGCACGATCGAGCCGGGCTTATATTCCACGCGCGTCGGCACTGTGCGACCGTGATTTGGTTCGGCGCACCGGTGTCGACACCTCATGGGTTGCCCACGCTGCGTGATTTAAGCCGCTTCCAGACCCTCACCTAGTCTACGGCTTCCTGACGACGTCGCCGAACGCCGTTGTCGAGCCGATCCATCCCAAAGCGATGCCGGTGTTCCTCGCGACCGAAGAGGACCGTGACATCTGGATGAAGGCGTCCTGGGATGAGGCAACGCCCTACAGCGGCCACTTCCCGGTTGCAGCCCTCGAGATTTTCGCTCGCGGCGTCGAAGGAAAATCGAGAGCGCGGTTGTTTGCGAGGGGCCGAAGCTGGCACGGACGTACTGGGTTTCGATAATTAGTCGTTATCGTCGATAGGGTGCCGTCATGTGGGTGGCCAAGCGATAATCTGTCCAGGGAAAAAGCCGGCGGCCGTTACCCTCTCGGCTTCTCCGTGCGACTGCGGGCTCGAATTCCGGTCCAGCACGAATCCTACGGCCTCAAGGCGCCGCCGATTGCGCTTCCTCGCGGTCCGGGTTAGAGGCGAGACGGAGCTTCCCTTAGCTCGCTTTTGTGATAACTCTAATCCATGACGAAGTCAATTGATGTTATCACAAAAAAGCGTCGCGGCCGACCGGTCACCACCGGCAAAGGCACTTTGATTGGCGTTCGTTTGTTAGACGATCCGCTGTCGAATCTAGACACTTGGATCGCGAAGCAGAAGGAGTCGGACCTATCCCGCCCCGAAGCCATCCGCCGCCTGGTCGAGCTCGGTTTAACAGTGAAGACAGCGGCGGCCGCACGCGCGGCTCGCGCCGTCGAGCTTGCCGCCAAGGCGATCGACAAGATGGCCGATCCCACTGCACATCCAGAGGAGCGCGATCAGCGCCGGCGTAGGCTTACCAAGGGGCCGGAAGAGTTTCGAGAAGTGCGGGTGGACCGGCCGAAGGCGAAGGGGACGTCAGCAGCACACGATCCGCCGCGCCTGGTTAAGCCCCGGAGTGAGGGCAAAGCGATGAGAAAAGAGAAAAAATCTGCTCTGGATCAGCTCGCGGAGGAGGCTGAGCGAAGGGCGCTCCATTCGACGACATCGAGGCAGACGATAGCGGACAGCCAAGCCGAACCAGAATTTGAGGAAAACCACAAGCGCCTCAAAGCAGACCGGCTGGCGCGCCAGGCAACGGGCAAATGATAAGCAGTGGCCTAGGGGAATCCATTTGAACGATGATAAAAGCCCGCTGATTGATCTGCTAACCTTGCCTTGCCTAGAGACAATTAAGATCGAGAAAAGCGTTCCCGACCGTGAAGGCCACGACATCAGGGGTGGTGAGACGGCGCGAGTTTATCCTGTTTGCTCGGAAGACGCTGCAGTGGATTGGTCCTCTCTAATTACTTACTAACCTGGGCTTCGCAATGGCCATTATGCCAAGTCACGGCCATATGTACCATGCGGACTGTTCTCTCGAATCGAATTGCATCTTGCGAAGCGAACTTTTGAGTAACGAATTTTTCGTTCCGCCCTAAAGCAGCCGGGTTGGTCAAAAAAGCAATGGGTGTTTGCAAGGTAGGCCCGGTTTTTACCGTGGATGCGACCGCGTAAGTTGACCTCTTCGACATAAGATAAATTTGAAGACGGGGCTAACCACTGTCGTTGCCGGTCGAGTTCCCGCACTAACTTGCGCAAGCAGGCACGATCGGGCAGGACGCCCGGGCTGCGTCCGTCTTGACGCCGGCTGCGAAGATTGCCCGCACACGGTCATTGCCTACAACAGCTGTCGTAATCGCCATTGTCCGAAGTGTCAGGGCACGGCCGCCAGGGAATGGCTCGCCGCGCGCGAGGCCGATCTGCTGCCGGTGCCGTAGTTTCATGTGGTGTTCACGCTGCCGGCCGCCATCGCGGATATCGCCTATCAGAACAAGGCCGCGATCTACGACATCCTGTTCACGACCTCGGCCGAGACCATGACTACCATCGCGGCCGATCCCAAGCACCTCGGCGCCCGCATCGGCATCACCTCGGTGCTTCACACCTGGGGCTCGGCGCTGACGCATCATCCCCATGTCCACATGATCGTGCCGGGCAGCAGCATCTCCATTGATGGCACGCGGTGGGTAGCGTGCAGGCCAGACTTTATCCTTTCTTCGGCTTTTTGGACTCTGGATTGCCTTTTTGCTCGCCTTTAGCCACGCTATTCTCCACAGGTTGATGGTTAAGCTAACACGTCTCAGTGCTTTAATTGACCTTGTGTCGTACATGACAGCAATGACGGTTACATTGCTTCATAGTGCCTCGCACGCCCTACCGCTTCGTCGATTTCGCAAGCCAATTCATCTTGGCCCATCTGATGAAGCCTTGCTGCCAATTTCGATGCTTGTTCTGCAGTCATCGAAAGCGGTTCAACGTCGTCGTAGCAAAATTTTATTCGCCAGATGCCAACGTGATTCCGATGCGGCTCAATCAGCAATATAGGCTGCTCTGGTAAACCATTATCCAACAGCAGCGTCGACAATGTAACCATTACGGCATCAGGTCGAATTCTGCGGGCAACTGGCCCGCACGAAAAAATACCGTGGGCTGATCATCGTAATCGCCTGTATCAGAATCGGATGTCATAGAAAATGCAACGACACCTGCGTTGTTCAAAGCAAGTCTCTCTGCCGTCCGACGAGCGCCTTCCGCCGACCTGCAGGTGATGGGTACGGTGGCCTTTAGGTGTTCACCCTTCGAAACATTGAATGCTTGCACTAGAAAGGTCGTTTCGCTGGCCATGGGGCACACCGTAGATGCAAATCGAATTCACGCCGCCAGCGGCGCGCTGTTTCGAGTGTCTACCATCACCACCGCAACGTGATCGCAATTAACGCACCTAAAGGTGTGCTGTTCGGAATTGAGACGGGCCGGTGTGATATCGCAGAGCATCATCAATGCTCGGCACTTGGGGCAGACCCGCCCCCTAATTTTCGCGGCTCTGATCAACGTTTGAAGATGTGACATCTTGCTTCCCTTGGTTGGGCGGGAGCGCGACACTCTCAGTCACCGGCAATGCCTTCGGCGAGCGGTGATAAGACAACTCTGTACCTGTTTTGCTCGGGAGTCGACGGTTTTCGGGGGTCGCCCAAGCCCTTTTGATTTTGGCAACTTCGTAGTTCTACAGGGATTGCCCCGAATCGACTATAGCAGCCGACTACGCGGAACAGGTTGTCGTTCGCGACAGGACCTCGAGTGGGCCTCAGCATTGGGTTTTCGCCATGCCGCTCTATTTTTTCAGCATCCGAAATGGCCGGTACTCCGGCGCCTCCGGTCGCGGCTTTGAACTCACCGATAAAAATGCGGCTTGGGCTGAGATGACCAGCGTCTGCGGCGACCTCGTTGGCAGCATTTCTCGCAATCTCAAACAAAATGCTGAATGGCAAATGGAACTCCTGGACCAGTCCAAAAAGCCCTTTATTCAGAATCCGCCTTTGTCGCGCAGACGCTAGATTAAAGGCCGACTCAGTTGGCGGCCTCTTTATTTGATAACTTTTCGTTTCGGTCGCAAGTTAAGGAATTTCTCTAAAAATCGACCGGACGCCATCATCCTAAACCACCATACGCAAAACGACGAGATTGCATGGCCTAACCGACCAATCACACTTTCACCTTCACCAACGTCACCTCGCCCATATCGTTGTGACGAACTGAACTCGTGTGTCCGTCATCCCAAGAAATGGTGACTCCACTCCAAGCCGTTCCGACAACCGTGCCAAGATCGGTCGTACTGGCTCCCCAGCAAACGCGGTCGCTGACGTTGAGTAGTCTGGATTGGTCGCCGGTCATTTCCACCAATGATCCCAATTATGAATCGAGTCTGCGCTGACCGTAGCAAGTTTCACGGCTTCCTCTCGGGTTCTTGTCGTCTTTTCAGGCACATTCGGCATCTTCATAACTAACCACTGATGAGTGCCTGCGTACCATTTTTCGTCCCGCTTACTTCTGTCGTACTTCTGTCGAACACACAGAACCAACCGTTTTCACCGTTTGCTGCCGATGTGTAGCCGGTTCGCTCAGGTGTAGGGGTTCTTCGAAGTTCTCATGTAGGCAAGTCCTTTAATCAACGTACAAGCCGCACGCCAACGTCTCACCCTGCATCAGTGACGTTGGAGCCAAGTTTGTGGTCGTGAGAATCCACGTTGGTGCCGGTCCGTTGGTTGGAATTGAGTGTGGCGCGCTCTCCGGTAACATGAAGGTATCGTTTCAGGCTTTGCGGCGGTGTCGGCCGACGGCAGAACGGTTTGAGTCTTGATCCGCCGCTTGAATTCCTCGTGCAATCGTTCGATCGCATTCGTGGTGCGTACGCTGCGCCATTGGCTTGGCGGTAGTCGAGTGAAGGTGAACAAGCGTTCCCCTGCCTCTTCCAGGCTGTCGGCGACAGCGCGATGCTTGAGCCTCCATTTGCGGATGAAAGCCTTGCGGCGGACCTCTATCTCCTCAGGTGTCGTCGCGTAGATCATGTCGTTGTAGTCCGCGGCGATCTCGTCATGCAGCCGCAGACACGTTTCTGGGATTGATCGGGCTTTCGCGCTTCGCCAATCGCTACCAGGGTGAGCTGTCGGGCGGCATGCAGCAGCGTGCCGGTATCGCCCGCGCATTGGCGAACTATCCGAGCGTGCTGCTGATGGACGAACCGTTTGGCGCGCTCGATGCCCTGTCGTTGCCATTTGTATCCCTCCGGTTCGTTTCCTCGCCCCGTCCGTTCCCTGCGTCTATGCCGAATCGAATTTTCAGTACACACAGGTCTGGGACC